>Ga0157306_10000103_pt1 | contig 14850 bp, 17 predicted proteins | sample NitcycUS163409C2_FD_108391 | JGI IMG/M metagenome (GOLD analysis project Ga0157306, IMG submission 108391) | Soil microbial communities from Arlington Agricultural Research Station in Wisconsin, USA - Nitrogen cycling UWRJ-S163-409C-2 | ecosystem: Environmental > Terrestrial > Soil >...
GCGACGGGGAGATCGTCACCGCCGGCGGTCGCGTGCTCAACTTGACGGCTCTCGGATCGACGCCGGCCGAGGCCCGCGATCGCGCATACGATGCCGCCCGGCGGGTCGAGTTCGACGGCATGCAGATGCGGTCCGACATCGCCGCCCGCGCGGTCAACCGCGTCGCCAACCAACCAGTCAGCGAGAGGACGAGATGAGCGAGATCTCAGAGGAGCCACAGCCCCCCGAGCCCACCCCGATGCCGGCGGTCGAGGAGGCCTTCGAGGAGATCGAAGTCGACGAGCCGCTGGTCGGGATCATCATGGGCTCGAAGAGCGACAAGCCGAAGATGCAACCGGCGGGGGCCGCCCTGCATGATGCCGGGATCAGCTACGAGGTGCGGGTGATGAGTGCCCACCGCGATCCGGAGCTGGTGCGCGAGTACTGCACCAACGCGCGGATGAGGGGGCTGAAGGTGATCATCGCCGGAGCCGGGATGTCGGCGGCCCTGCCCGGCGTCGCCGCCGCCCACAGCGACCTGCCGGTGATCGGCGTGCCGATCCTGGGCAAGGCGCTCGGCGGCCTCGACGCTCTGCTCTCCGCCGTGCAGATGCCGCCGGGGATTCCGGTCGCCTGCGTGGCAATCGACGGAGCGAAGAACGCCGGCATCTTGGCTGTGCGGATCATCAACGCATGATGTCGGCGCTTGTAGCGCGCGGGTCCTGTCGTGGGGATGGGGTGGCCTCGCTTGCGCTGCGCTCTGCTCCGGGCAGAGGGACGAAATCGATTTCAAGGATGAGGCCTTGCCCTCCGCAGACTCCGCGCTGCGCGACACCACCCCATCCCCACGCCACCCGCGCGAGAAGCGGCGGCCATGGACGTCTTAGCTTCAGAGGTGTTTCGTGATTCCCAGATACACGCGGCCGGAGATCGGCGAGGTTTGGTCGGCTCAGCGGAAGTTGGAGTGCTGGCTGGAGGTGGAGCTGGCGGCAACGGAGGCTTGGGCCGAGGAGGGGGTTGTGCCGCGCGAGGTGGCGGAGGCGGCGCGGGCGAATGCGGCCTTCACCGTCGAGGCGGTCAACGAGCGGGAGGCGGTCACCGACCACGATGTTGCTGCCTTCGTCGACGTGGTGGCCGAGTCGGTTGGTGAGCATGGGCGTTGGATCCACTACGGGCTGACCTCCTCCGACGTGCTCGACACCGCCCTGGCGCTACAGCTGCGTGAGGCCGGCGAGATCGTCCTGGCCGGCGCTCGCGCCTACCGCGACGCGCTGATCGAGCGGGCGCTGGAGCACCGCGAGACGCTCTGCGTCGGTCGTACCCACGGCGTGCACGCCGAGCCGACCACCTTCGGCCTGCGCCTCGCCGGCTTCGCCTTCGAGGCAGACCGCAACCTTGCGCGACTGACCGACGCCTTCGAGCAGCTCGCCTTCGGCAAGCTCTCGGGCGCCGTCGGCACCTACGCCTCGGTGCCGCCCGCGGTCGAGGCGCGGGTGATGGAGCGGCTTGGGCTGCAGCGCGAGGACGTGGCGACGCAGGTGATCCCGCGCGACCGTCACGCCGTGCTCACCTCGCGGATCGCGATCGGCGGCGCCGGCCTCGAGCGCTTCGCCACCGAGGTGCGCAACCTGCAGCGCACGGAGGTGCGCGAGGTCGAAGAGCCTTTTGCCTCCGGCCAGCAGAAGGGCTCCTCGGCGATGCCCCACAAGCGCAACCCGATCCGCACCGAGCGGATCACCGGCCTCGCCCGCGTGCTGCGCGGCTACGCCCAGACCGGCCTGGAGAACGTCGCCCTCTGGCACGAGCGCGACATCTCCCACTCCGGCGCCGAGCGGGTGATCCTCCCCGACGCGACGATCGGTCTCGACTACATGCAGGACCTGGCGACCAAGGTCGTCAGCGGCATGAACGTGCGTACCGACCGCATGCGCGAGAACCTCGAGCTGACCCACGGCGCCCTCTTCAGCCAGCGCGCCCTCACCGCCCTGGTCGAGTCCGGCCTGACCCGCGACGAGGCCTACCGCGTCGTCCAGGAGAATGCCCAGCAGGCCTGGGACACCGGCACCCACTTCCGCGACCTGCTCGGCAAAGCCGCACCCGACCTCGACCTCGACGCCGTCTTCGACTACGACGCCTACCTCACCCACCTGCCCGAGGTCTTCGAGCGACTCGAAGCCCTGCGCGGCTAGACCGGGATCACGGTGAGGCCGGCGACGCCGTTGAGGGCGTCGAAGTCACCGTCCTGGGTGAGCACAGGGATTTCATGGGCCGCGGCGGTTGCGGCGATCCACATGTCGTTGACCCCGACCTTCTGGCCGGAAGCTCTCACGTAGGCGCGCATCTGCGCCCATGCGCTGCCGACCTCCTCGTCGATGGAAAGGACGGTGAAGCGCCGGGACGCCTCGAATGTCGTAATGCGTCTATCACGGCTGGCGATGTCGTCCGCGGCCAGGACACCGACGCGAAGCTCCGCTCGGGTAACGATCGAGATCGCGTTCTGCCACGGGAGCGCCTCCTGCCTCAGCGGACGACCTTCCTCCAACGCAACGAAGATCGAGGTGTCGAGCAGACCGCGAGCGGGCCGCCTCTCGCTCACCACAGCCGGTCGAGACCGTCTTCGTCAGTGGTTTCGCCGGCGAGGCGCTGGAGGTCGTCGCGCAGCCCGGGATCAGCCGAGTACTTCGTCACGATCTCCATCACCTCCTCAGGTCCAAGCCAGCGCGGACCCTCCGGCTGATGCGGCACCAAATCGGCGACCGGCTTCCCCCGCACGGTGATCACCATGCTCTCGCCCGCCTCGACCCTGCGCAGCAGATCGGCGGTTTTGTTTCGCAGCTCGCGTGTCGCAACTTCTACGATAGTGCTACAAGCGTAGCATCTCGTTTTCCGGCCGCCGGTCGCTAGGGTTCGCCGTCGATGCTTCTCTACACCTGCGGACAGAAGAAGCGTGGGCCGGCGGCGATGCATCCCTGCGCCAAGGCCGGCAAGGCGCTCGACGCTGCGGGATACGAGTACGAGCTGAAGGTCGTCGGCACCTACCGGCTGATGCCCTGGACCTGGGGCAGCCGTGAGGAGGAGCGCGCCGAGGTGCGCGAGCTCAGCGGCACCAACGAGGTTCCGATCCTCGTGCTCGACGACGGCGAGGTTATCTCCGGCTCGGGCACGATCGCCCGCTGGGCGCGGGAACATCCGGCCGAGCGCTCGAAGGCGTAGAGCTAAGCGGCTGCCAGCTCGCGCCCGCGCGCCGGGTGGCGGGCGGTGACGACGACTGGGGTGCCGCCGCGTGGCGAGAGCGTGATATTGCGGCGGCCGATCTTCTCCGGGGCCGGGCTGGCCTTGCGCAGCTCGCAACGCTGGAGGACCTCGCGCAGCACGATCCGCATCTCGAACTCGGCGAAGGCAGCGCCGATGCAGCGCCGCACCCCACCCCCGAAGGGGACCCAGGCGTAGGTATCCGGCGCCTCCTCGAGGAAGCGCTCGGGACGGAAGGCGAAGGGCTCGGGGTAGACGTCGGCGCGGGTGTGGGCGAGCCAGATCGCCGGCGTGACGTCGGTGCCGGCGGGCAGCGTGAGGCCGTCGGCGACGAGGTCCTTGCTGAGGCGGCGACCGGCCAGCGGCACCACCGGTCGCAGGCGCAGCGACTCGGAGATCGTCGCCCTCAGGTAGTCCTCCTCCCCCGCCTGCAGCGAGTCGCGCAGGCGCTGCAGCTGGTGGGGGTGGCGGAGCAGCAGGTCGAAGGTCCAGGCCAGCGCCGTCGCCGTCGTCTCGTGGCCGGCGAGCAGCAGGGTCATCAGCTGATCGCGCAGGTCGGTGTCGCTCATACGATCGCCGTCGCGCTGCACTCGGTCGCGCTCATCATCACCGGCGATCTCGCTCCCTCCCTCCGCGCTCGGAGCACCGTCGTCCTCGAAGCGAGCCTGCATCATCATCGAGAGGATGTCGTCGCGCTCCTCGTAGTCGCCGCTCGCACGGCGCTCGGCGATCTCGGCGTAGAGCAGCTCGTCGACCTTGCGCAACTGGCCCTCGAACTTGCCCCAGGGCTCGCCGCCGAAGCGGCGCGTTGCGAGGCCGATCAGCTGCGTGAAGGGCGACGCGGTGTCCTCCAGCACCTTGGTCAGCAGCACCCGCAGGTTCTCCAGCCGCGGACCCTCGGCGACGCCGAAGACGACCCGCAGGATCGCCTCGAGGGTGATCGACTGCATGCGGGGGTGGATCGCGAACTCCTCGCTCAACGGCCAAGAGTCGATCTCAGCCTCGACGATCTCCTCGAGGATCGGCTCGTAAGAGCGCATCCGCTCGCCGTGGAAAGGCGGCAGCATCAGCTTGCGGTGGGCGAGGTGGTCGGCGCCTTCGAGCAGCAGCAGCGAGCGGGCGCCGAGGATCGGCTTGAGGATGACGTCGCGGCCCGGTGGCAGCCCGTGCTCGCGCTCGGTATACAGCGCCTTGATCGCGGCCGGGTCGGAGATCATCACCATTGGCCGCTCGAAGCTGATGAATTTGACGCTGAAGTTGTCGCCGTACTTTTCCCGACACTCCTGCATGAAGGGCAGCGGCCGGAAGGCCCACTTGAGCGTCTGCACGAGCGCGTGGCTCGAAGGTTCGGGCGGCAAGCTCACGCGGGACAGGATCGCAGACGAGACCCAATTTTGGCTGGCTAGCCAAGGTATGTTTCGTTAAGCGTGTCGACCCCGGGGAGAGCAGTGGCGATCATCGCCGTGGCGATGGCCGGCGGCCTTGTGCTGTTCGCAGCGGGCGCTGCCGCGACGCCGCGTGTCAAGGTGCCGTTGCCGGCCGCCGGACAGACAACCGTCGTCGTCACCCAACTGTGTTACGCGACGGATTCCGCCCCGCGAGGACTGAAGCTGCGGCTTGCGAATCGCGCCAAGCTCGGCGCCGGCGAACGCGGCATCTACGCCGTCTACCGCAAGCGACGCGCTCGCACGACGGCGCTGACCTTCGTCTCGCTGCTGCTGCGCAAGGAGGGTGCCGCAGCGGGCTCCGCCGGCGCGGCGTCGACGCCGCCCGCCCGCAGCTCTGACGAAAGCTTCCTCGGAACCGAGCTTGGCCTCTTCTTTCTCGAGTCCCACTTCATCGACGATGAGGCCATAGACCGGGAAGAAGCGAGGCGGGAAGAAGACGCCAAGCTGCTCGCCCTGATCCGGGTGATCGGCGACGACGCGCCGATCGAGCTCTCACCGCGGATGGGGCAGATCCTCGAATACGGCGGCGTGGTCGAGCCACCGGCTTCGAATCCCGGCAAGCTGGGCCCGAGCCTGATCGATGCCGACCACTACGACGACGGTCACTCCTTCGGCTGGGACAGCGCCGGCATCAAGCCCGCGATTGGCAGCTGGCTCAACCTGACCGCGGGCACCGACGTCCCCTACGAACGGCTGATCGAAGAGCTCGAGAGCCGCCTGAAGGCCGACCTGGACGGCGACGGGTCGGTGGACAAGCCGAAAGCCCGCGGCAAAATCGAAACCGAAGTCGGCGCCCCCGTCATCAACTAGACACGCCGGAATTTGCGAGCTTGCGCACGCGGAGTCCGACACTCGCGCCAGCTAGCATCGAGCAGGTGCCGCCGGTCGCCGATTTGAAGCTCCATTCCTCCGGGAAGGTGCGCGAGATCTACGAGTGGGAGGACGACCTCTTGATGGTCGCCTCCGACCGAATCTCGATCTACGACGTGGTGATGCCGACCCCGATCCCCGACAAGGGAAAGGTGCTCAACCGGATCTCGGAATTCTGGTTCGAGCTGACCGGCGACATCGTCCCCAACCACTTCGTCTCGGCCGACGTGCCCGAAGAGGTGGCGGAACGGGCGATGCGAGTGCGGCGCCTGGAGATGTACCCAGTGGAGTGCGTCGTGCGTGGCTACCTCTCCGGCTCGGGCTGGAAGGAATACAAGCGCGACAGCAGCGTCTGCGGGATCGAGCTGCCTGAGAATCTGCTCGAGTCCGACAAGCTGCCCGAGCCGATCTTCACCCCGGCGACCAAGGCGGAGATCGGCGACCACGACGAGAACGTCGACTTCGAGCGGGCTGCCCAGATCGTCGGCGACCGGGCGCTGATGGAGGAGCTGCGGCGCATCTCGATCGAGGTCTACACGCGGGGTGCCGAGCACGCCGCCGAGCGGGGGATCATCCTCGCCGACACCAAGTTCGAGTTCGGCAGCCACGCCGGCGCCGAGATCGTCCTCGCCGACGAGGTGCTGACACCCGACTCCTCGCGCTTCTGGCCGGCCGACCGCTACCAGCCCGGCAGCACGCAGCCTTCCTTCGACAAGCAGTTCGTCCGCGACTGGGCCGACGAGGCGGGCTGGGACCACACGCCGCCGGCGCCTGAGCTGCCGCCCGACGTGGTCGAGCAGACCCGCGCCAAGTACGTCGAGGCTTACGAGCGGATCACGGAGCGCAGCTTCTAGTGCCCCGCGGCCCTTCGGAATCCCCGCGTGTGCGGCTGGCGAGTGCCGGACCAAGCGGGGCAAGGACGCAGGGAGGCCGAATAACAGCGCTATTCGGCCGACCGAGGACACAGCACCGCGCAGGTACGGTGCCGCCAGGCGTGCGCGGGGGAACCCCGGATGGCCGTTAGAGCGCGGGTGCTGATCCGGCCCAAGGAGGGGATCCTCGATCCCCAGGGCAAGGCGGTCGAGCGGGCCCTGCCGGCGTTGGGCTTCGAGGGAATCGAGCACGTCCACGTCGGTCGCATGGTCGAGCTGGACGTCGAGGACCCGGCGCGGCTCGGCGAGCTCTGCGAGAAGCTGCTCGCCAACCCGCTGATCGAGGACTACGAGATCGAGCAAATCTGATGCTTGGTCAAGCCCCCCCCGGACGCGGGAGCCGGGGCCTGTCCATATCTGATTCTTCAGGCCCCGGCGGGAGCAGAGGAGGCGGCGTTTCGTGAAGTGGGGGGTGCTCCAGTTCCCCGGCTCCTGCGACGAGCGGGACGCCCTGCAGGCCTGTTCGCTGATCGGTGAAGCGCGGCTCGTTTGGCACGAAGAGCGTGATCTGGAGGGGATCGACGCAGTCGTCGTCCCGGGAGGGTTTTCCTACGGCGACTACCTGCGAGCGGGGGCGATCGCCCGCTTCTCTCCGGCCATGGAGGCGGTGGCGGAGTTCGCGGCGGCGGGCGGCCCGGTGCTGGGCATCTGCAACGGCTTCCAGGTCCTCTGCGAGGCGGGTCTCTTGCCCGGCGCCCTGCTGCTCAACGAGGACCTGCGCTTCCACTGCCGCCAGCTCGACCTGATTCCCGAGGGGTTCGTTGAAGGATCGCAGGGGTCGGAGGCCGGAAAATCCTTCAACGAGCCACTCTCGATTCCGGCCAAGCACGGGGAAGGGCGATTTTGGGCTCCGGAGGAGGTGCTCGACTCGCTCGAGGCTCGGGGGCAGGTCGCCTTCCGCTATGCGCCGGGGCAGAACCCGAACGGGTCGGCGCGCGACATTGCCGGGGTGTGGAATGAGGCGGGCAACGTGCTTGGTCTGATGCCACACCCCGAGCACGCGGTCGATCCGCTGACGGGATCCACCGATGGACTCAAGGTCTTCGAAAGGCTGGTGCAATGACCGCCGCCCCCGGACGCGGGAGCCGGGGCCTGTCCATATCTGATTCTTCAGGCCCCGGCGGGAGCAGAGGAGGCGGCGGCTGATGTCCAAGCACCGCGAGCTGGGTCTGACCGACTCCGAGCTCGAGCTGATCGAGGAAAAGCTCGGCCGCGAGCCGAACGACGTCGAGCTGGCGATGTTCAGCCTGCTCTGGTCCGAGCACTGCGCCTACAAGCACTCGCGCAAGCTGCTGCGACGGCTGCCGACCGAGGGCGAGCGGGTGGTGATGGGGCCCGGCGAGAACGCCGGCGCGGTCGACGTCGGCAACGGCCACGCGGTCGCCTTCAAGGTCGAGTCGCACAATCATCCCAGCGCGGTCGAGCCTTTCCAGGGGGCAGCGACCGGGGTCGGCGGCATCCTGCGCGACGTCTTCGCCCTCGGCGCCCGACCGATCGCGATCCTCGACTCGCTGCGCTTTGGCGAGCTGGACTCGGTGCGCTCGCGCCACCTGCTCGACGGCGCCGTGCGCGGCATCGGCCACTACGGCAACTCGATCGGCGTCCCCAACGTCGGTGGCGAGATCTACTTCGAGGCGCCCTACGAGCACAACTGCCTGGTCAACGCGATGTGCGTGGGGTTGGCGAAGACGGAGGACATGGTGCGGGCTGCCGCGGTCGGAGTCGGCAACGCGGTCGTCCTGATGGGCGCATCGACCGGGCGCGACGGGATCGGCGGCGCCTCGGTGCTCGCCTCGGCCGAGCTCGGCGATGGCGACGAGGCGAAGCGGCCCACGGTGCAGATCGGCGACCCCTTCGAGGAGTCCAAGGTGCTCGAGTGCTGCCTCGAGCTGCTCGACAGGGGCCTGCTCGTCTCGCTGCAGGACCTTGGCGCCGCCGGTCTCACCTCCTCGGCGGCGGAGATGGCCTCGGCGGGCGGCGTCGGCATCGACCTCGACGTCGGCCGGGTGCCGCTTCGCGAGGCCGACATGGAGCCCTTCGAGATCATGGTCTCCGAGTCGCAGGAGCGGATGCTGGCGGTGGTCAAGCCGGCCAAGGTGCCGGAGGTGCTGGCCCTCTGCGAGAAATGGCAGACCGGGTCGGCGCAGATCGGCATCGTCACCGACAGCGGACAGGTGCGCGTTCTGCGCGACGGCGCCCTCGTCGGCGAGATGCCGGTCGAGGCGCTGGTCGATGGCTGCCCGCTTTACGACCTCAGCCCGGCCGAGCCGGACGGCTGGATCTACGGCAACCGCGCGACGCTCGCCGGGGAGACCTCGGCCCACGAGATCCTGCTCGCCCTGCTCGCCTCACCCAGCGTCGCCTCCAAGCGCTGGGCCTTCGAGCAGTACGACTCGGTGGTCGGCTCGCGCACCGTGCGCCGGCCGGAGTCGGCCGACGCGGCCGTGCTGCAGATCCCCGAGGCCGGCAACGCGATCGCCGTCGCGATCGACGGCAACGGCCGCCGGGTTGCCTGCGATCCCTACGCCGGCACGGTCGAGGCCGTGCTCGAGTGCGTGCAGAATCTCGCCTGCGTCGGCGCCGAGCCGCTCGGCCTGACCAACTGCCTCAACTTCGGCAACCCGGAGAAACCGGCGCCCGCCTGGCAGCTCGACCGCGCCGTCAGCGGCCTCGCCGACGCCTGCACCGCGCTCGGCGTCCCTGTCGTCGGCGGCAACGTCTCCCTCTACAACGAGGGACCGGAAGGCCCGATCTACCCCACCCCAGTGGTCGGCATGGTCGGCGAGCTGCCCGACCCAGCAAAGACCTGCGGCAGCGGCTTCGCTCGGGAGGGCGATTCGATCGCCCTGCTCGGCCCCTTCTCCCCCACGCTCGCCGGCTCGGAGCTGGCCAAGCTGCGCGGCGCGCTGGAGATGGGTTTGCCGCAGGCGGACATCGCGGCGGTCGCCGCCGCCTGCGCCGCCGTTCGTGAGGCGGTCCGCGCCGGCAGGCTCTCCTCCGCACACGACGTCAGCGACGGCGGCCTCGCGTGCGCTCTGGCGGAGTCGGCAATCGCGGGCCGGATCGGCTGCCGCGTCGATCTCCAGCCCTTGCGCGAACGCGGCTGCTCGCCCGAGGAGGCGCTCTTCGGCGAGGGCCCTGGCGGATTCCTGATCAGCGGCGAGCGAGACGCTCTCGAATCGCTCGCTGCGACGCTGATCGGCACGGTGGGCGGATCGGCGATCGAGGTCGCCGCCGGCGACCGCAGCCTCGCCGTCGGCCTCGCCGCCGCCGAGGACGCCTGGCGCTCGCTGAGCGAGCGCCTCACTGCAGACGCCGACCTCTAGAACGGCGCCTTCGAGCGGGCGCGCTGCCCGGCCGAGTGGCTCTTGTCGGCGGCTTGCCGCGACTTGCCGAACGACTTGCTGAACAGGCGGCCCAGCGGACCAGGCGCCTTCCCCCCGGCACGCTGCCCCAGCGAGAACCCCTTGTCCGTTCCCCGCCTGGCGTGGTTCGAGAGCCTCGGCAGGAGGAACCCGAGAATCAACAGAAGCACACATACTCCAACTACGGCGGCGATCAACACGGTGTTCTCCCTTGGTCGCTGTCGATGAGTGCCCCTCTCTACCCCGCCATTCCGTTTGGGAATCCGCTCGAGCGGGCATCTTGATCGGTGCGCCCCGCCGTCGCGGGGCCGAGATGGAGGGATGGAATTGAAGCTCGGCTGGCGACCAAGGTGAGCTCGCGATGTCAGAGATAAGCCTCGAAGGAGTCACCAAGGTCTTTGCCGATGGCCAGGAAGCGGTCAAGGACATGAACCTGGAGGTCGGCGATGGCGAGTTCATGATCCTCGTCGGGCCCTCGGGCTGCGGCAAGTCGACCGCGCTGCGGATGATCGCCGGGCTCGAGGACGTCACCAACGGCGAGGTGAAGATCGACGGCGAGGTCGTCAACGACCGGGCCCCCAAGGATCGCGACGTAGCGATGGTCTTCCAGAACTACGCGCTCTACCCGCACATGACCGTGCGCGAGAACATGGGCTTCGCCCTGAAGCTGGCGGGGGTCGAGAAGGAGGAGATCGACCGCAAGGTCGAGGAGGCGGCGCAGACCCTCGACCTGACCCAGCACCTCGACCGCCGGCCCGCCAACCTCTCCGGTGGCCAGCGCCAGCGGGTGGCGATGGGGCGGGCGATCGTCCGCGATCCGAAGGCCTTCCTGATGGACGAGCCGCTTTCCAACCTCGACGCGCAACTGCGCGTGCAGATGCGCACCGAGGTGGCGAGGCTGCAGTCGCGGCTGGAGACGACAACCGTCTACGTCACCCACGACCAGGTCGAGGCGATGACGTTGGGTGACCGGGTGGCGGTGATGCGGGCCGGCCTCCTGCAGCAAGTCGACACGCCGGCGGAACTGTACGAGCAGCCGGTCAACCTCTTCGTCGCCGGCTTCATCGGCTCGCCGGCGATGAACTTCATGCCCGCCGAGCTGAGCGGCGGCAGGGTGAAGCTGCCGATCGGCGAAGCCGACGTGCCCGAGGGCCTGAGTGGCGGGCGTGAGGGAGAGGTGATCGCCGGCCTGCGCCCGGAGAGCTTCGAGGACGCCGAGATGGTCGGCGACCTTCGCGACGAGCGCGGTGTCGTCTTCGAGGCCGAGATCGACCTGGTCGAGTCACTCGGCTCCGACCTCTACGCCTACTTCCACGTCGAGTCCGGCGCGGTCGAGTCCGACCAGCTCGCCGATCTGGTCGAAGAACGGCTGCAGGAGACCGGGATGCCCGAGGTGCGCGAAGGCCAGGAGCAGATCGTCGCCCGCCTCGACCCGGCAAGCAAGATCAAGCGCCGCGATCACGCGAAGCTATGGGCGGACACCTCCAAGCTCCACCTCTTCGACGCCAAGAGCGGCGAGCGGCTCTGACCGATAAAGGTCCGATCGCATCTAGAGACTTCCGGAATACTCAGTCCCTTCAAGTGCTCGATTCCGGAGGAGTCCATGAATCTCGCGTCCATCACCGTAGAACCGGTCCTCGCCACCCTCATCCTCTCGACGTTCGTGCTCGTCGCGGGCACGGTGCTTTGCATAAAGGCCCTGGATAGCGACAAAGAGGACATTGCCAAGCAAACCTTCGCAGTCGTCGGAGTTCTCTTCGGCCTGCTGGCGGCAGGAGGGCTGGGAACTCTTTTCACGAGCAAGCAAGTCGAAGTGGCAGAAAACACCGCCGAGCAGGCAGGAACAGCCGCGGCGAATGAAATATCCAGCAAAGTCTCGAGGCAGGTCAACAAAGCGCTCAACGCCCCACCGCCCGCGGGAAGCCCCCAGAAATAACGGCTAAGGCGAGCTGGACTCGTAGCCCGAGGCGCTCGCAGGCGACAGCATGCCCGCCTCCTCGGTCCGTGTCGCGCCCTCGCCGGCCGGCTTGAGCACGAGAGCAATGGCACCCGACGCCAAGGCAGCGATGACAGCGAACAGGTAGGCGTCGTCGGCAACGGAGAGGGCCTCGACGAGACCCACCGGGTCGCCGACGATGGCGACGAGGATCGCGGTGCCGAGCACGGCGCCGACCTGGCGGAAGGCGGCGTTGACGGCGCTGGCGGTGGCGAAGCGCTCGTCGGGCACGTCGCGGACAGCGGCCGAGCCGAGGGTCGGGAAGGCGAGGCCGATGCCGATGCCGGTCAGGCAGGCGCCGGGCAGCCAGAGCCCCAGCCACTCGGGATCGGCGCCGGCAGAGCGCAGCACCATCACGCCGGCGGCGAAGAAGAGCGTGCCCGGCACGATCACGGCCCGGTGGCCGAAGCGGTCGGCGAGCCGGCCCGCCGGGCCGGCGAAGACGGTCGAGAGAAGCGGCCCCGGCAGGGTGGCCGCGCCAGCCTGGAGCACGGTGTAGCCCCAGATCGAGGTGAGGAAGACGACGTTGCCGAGGATCAGCGAGAAGAAGGCGGCGGCGAAGAGCAGCGTGCCGAGGTTGCCGATGCGGAAGGAGCGGTGGGCGAAGAGCGCCGGCTCGACGATCGGGCGCGGATGGGTAGTGCTCCGCCAGACGACGGCGCCGAGCAGGACGGCGGCGGCGGCGAACGCGGCGAGCGTCGAGGCCGCGGTCCAGCCCCACTCGTTGCCCTCGACGATTGCAAGTGTGACCAGGGCCAGACCGAGAGCCAGCATCAGCGCTCCCGGCAGGTCCGGCAGCTGGCTGTCGCGCTGAGGACGCTCGCGCAGGCGGTTGGCCCCGAGGGCGACGATGGCCGCGCCGAGCGGCAGGTTGACGAGGAAGACGAGACGCCAGTCGGAGAGCTCGACCAGGGCGCCGCCTAGAGTCGGCCCGGTGGCCGCGGCTGCCGCTGCCGCCGCACCCCAGAGACCGACACCAGTCGCGCGCCGCTCAGGGGGGAACGCATCGAGGACGAGGGCCAGCGAGGTCGGTGCGATCAGCGCCGCACCGATCCCCTGCAGGACGCGGAAGCCGATCAGCAGCTCGAGCGAGGGCGCCAGCGCGCAGAGCAGGCTGGCAGCAGTGAAGCCGGCGACGCCGAGCAGGAAGATCCGCTTGTGGCCGAAGCGGTCGGCGAGGCCGCCGGCAGGGACGAGCAGGGCGGCGATGACGACGAAGTAGCCGTCGAGCACCCAGGAGAGCTCCGCCCGATCGGCACCCGCGAAGGAGGCAGAGATGTCGGGGAAGGCGATGTTGACGATCGTCGCGTCGAGGAAGACGAGGAAGGCACCGGCACAGGCGATCGCCACAACACCTCTATGACCGCGGTCATACATCGGCCGTAACTATAGACTATGACCATGGGCATAGCGAGAATCGCCGATGGGGAGCCGAGTGAAGGCAAGCGTCGCGACGGCCGGGCCCTGCTGCTCAACGGCGCCCGCAGCCTGCTGGCCGAGAAGGGCTACGCCGGCATGGAGCTGCGCGACGTGGCCGAGCGCGGCAGGGCGCCGCGCGGCTCGATCTACCACCACTTCCCGGGCGGCAAGGTGCAGCTCGCGCGTGAGGCCGCCGAGCTGGAGGGCGCAACGATCCGCGACCTGATCGAGCGATCGCTCGAGGAGCGCGGCCTGCGGCAGACGCTGAAGATGTTCGGCGAGATCTTCCGGCGCCGGGTGGAGAGCCATCCGGAGCGGATCGGCTGCCCAGTTGCCGCCGCCGCCCTCGCCCGCCCGGAGGATCCGGAGCTGGCTGCCGCCGCCACCGCCGCCTTCCGCAGCTGGGAACAGCCGATCGCCGCCGCCCTGCGCGACGAAGGAGTGAGCGCGAAGGACGCCGAGACCTTCGCCGGCCTCGTCGTCTCAACTGTCGAGGGAGCCCTGATCCGTGCCCGGGCGGCCGGCGACCCCGCGCCGCTCGACGCGGCGATCGGGGGCCTCGAGCAGGCGCTCGACGCCCTGCTCAAGAACGGTTAACCTGCGCGCTATGCGGAGGTGCCTCTTCGGTACGGTTACGGTACTCACGCTCTCGACTCTGGTCGCGCCAAGCGCAATGGCAGGCACCGAGGTGGGCAGCGATTGTGTCGCCGATGGGAGGCGAGGGAATTTGACACTCCTCCCGCTCACCCGCGTTGGCAATTCGTTTCCGCTTACTGCGCAGAGCGCAGGCGTCGTGACCCGTTGGGGTCTTCAAGTCGGAGCAGGCGAGGGGTCTCTCCCTCAGAAAATGCAGCTCTTCTATCCAGGAAACGACGGCAAATACATAAACATTGGCGAGACCGCCGCCGAGCTAGTGGTAGAAGGGGCGAACTCGTTCCCCACCCGGGTTCCGGTACCGAACGGCGGGGTTTACTTTGGTTTGCGTGGGCCGGAGGAGACCTTCGTCTGCGACGAAGAAACCACCGCCACCTCCGCCTTTTACAACGGTGAGGTCAGGTACGGCACGGCGGCACCCTTCGGAACGGAAAACTCGCTTGGCACACCGGTGACAGCAGTCGTCGAGCCTGATTACGACCGCGACGAATATGGGGACGAGACTCAGGACGGCTGCCCGAAAGGCGTCGAGTACCAGAGCGCGTGCCCGAAGGTGACACTCCGACTGAGCGCCAAAAGCCGTGATCGCGCGATCGTCGTTTGGGTCAGGACCAGCACTTCCGGAGCGATCGTCAAGATCTTCGGCCAGGTGGGCTGGAACTTCAAGCCGCGTGCCCAACGCCCCAGACCCAAGGTGCGAATGATCGTCAGCCTCAGCGGCGGCGGTAAGTTCATCGATCCGCGCGTCAAAGGCCGCTTCAGGGTCCCCCTGCCCAAACTCGTGCTGCGCCGCCTGAGTCGCCTGGCCCCGGACGAATCCCTTACAGCCAAGATCGCCGCCCGCTCTACGGACCTTGCCGGGAGGGTGGAGACCAAGCGGATCAGGGTCAGGCTGAAGGGCCAGGGCAACCCCCTGCCCTAGCTGGGTTGGAAGA
>Ga0157306_10000104_pt1 | contig 14799 bp, 15 predicted proteins | sample NitcycUS163409C2_FD_108391 | JGI IMG/M metagenome (GOLD analysis project Ga0157306, IMG submission 108391) | Soil microbial communities from Arlington Agricultural Research Station in Wisconsin, USA - Nitrogen cycling UWRJ-S163-409C-2 | ecosystem: Environmental > Terrestrial > Soil >...
GATCGGCGCGAGCGCCGCATCGGTCTCGCCGACCCAGGGGAAGTGGTCTTCCCCCTCCAGCTCAACATAGCGGCTGCCCTCGATCTGCTCGGCCAGCCAGCGTGCGGCGCGGTAGTTGACGGCGCGGTCGTGGCGGCGATGCAGGACGAGGGTCGGGGCCTGGATCAGCGGCAGAGCGTCGCGCACGTCGGTGTCGAGGAACATCTCGAAGAGCTCCCAGACGCGGGTCGGACTGGCGGCCTGACGCTCGAAGCGAGCCTGGAACTCGCGGGCACGGGGATCCTCGGCGAGGCTTGGGGAGAAGATCTCGATCGTCGCGCCCTGTCCCCAAAGGGGGGCGATCAGCTCCTCGTTGGATTCCTCGATCGCCTCCTTGGAGGGCGCCCACGGATAGTCGTCGGCAGCGGTGGATCGCGCCATCGCTCCCCAGAGCACGAGGGCCGACGTTCGCTGGGGATAGGTTGCGGCGAAGAGCATGCACATCGTCGCCCCCTCCGACATGCCGAGCAGGGCGGCGCGCTCGGAGCCGGCTGCGTCCATCACCGCGCGGACGTCGTCCATGCGCTCCTCGAGCGTCGGTGCGCCGCCGGCCGGGTCCGAGAGGCCGACGCCACGGCGGTCGAAGAGGATGACCCGGGCGAAGGAGCCCAGCCGGCGCACGAAATGTGCCTGCGCGGGGCTCTCCCAGAGCAGGTCGACGTGCGAGACGAAGGGAAAGGCGATGACCAGGTCCATCTCGCCCTCGCCGACCACCTGGTAGGCGATGCTGACGTCCCCACTGCGGGCGTACCGGGTCTGCGGATTCATCGGTCATCACACTACGCGCGGTCAGCGGGCCGCTCAAGCTCGCGCGCTCCCAGCGCCCTCCGAGAGGGTCTGGACACAGACACGCGCCTTTGAGCGCATCACGTGCGCGTCCCGGCCCGGCAGGGTCGGCGCATGAAGAGGAGGTACGAGCAGGGACAGGCGCTGCCGCTCGCGCTGGGCGGCACGCTTGCCCTGCTCGCCGCAGCGCTGGCGCTGGTCGCGATCGCCGGCGCAGTTACGGGGAAGGGGAGGGCGCAGCGGGTTGCCGATCTGGTGGCGATCTCCGCGGCACGCTCGATGCGCGACGACCTGCAGCGCCTGCTCTCACCGCCGAGGCTTCCAGATGGCTCGCCGAACCCACGCCACCTGGAGAAAGCGACCTATCTGGCCCGAGCCCGTGCGGCGGCGCTGGATGCGGCTGCGGCAAACGGGCTCAGCGCAGGTCGGCTGCGAGTGTCCTTCCCCGACTCGAGCGCCTTCGCGCCGGTGCGCGCCAGGGCGGTGGTCCTCGCCGAGCTGGAGGTCGGCTCTGGCCGCACGCGGGTGGTGGCGTCTGCGGTCGCCGAAGCCGGCGCGCCGCCGAGCTCGTCCGCAGGCTCGGGGCCGACGATGGCCAGCGGCGGCGGCTACGGCGGCCCGCTCGTCTACCGAACGGGCGAGGGCATGCGCCCGGACGTGGCCACCGCATTCGACCGCATGGCCGCCGCCGCAGCGAGCGCCGGTCTGACGCTGATCGTCAACTCGGGCTTCCGCTCCGATGCCGAACAGGCGGCGCTCTTCGCTGCCCATCCCGATCCACGCTGGGTGGCGCCTCCCGGGCAATCGCTGCACCGCTGCGCAACCGAGCTCGACCTCGGGCCGGAAACCGCCTACGGCTGGCTCGCCGCCAACGCCCGCCGCTTCGGCTTCGTCCAGCGCTACTCGTGGGTGTTGCCTCCCGTTTCTGAAGGTCTGACGGGGTCGGCACGGGCGGCTTCTGCAAGCGCCCCTACGGCGCAAACGAACCGAGACCCGTTCGCGGCGCGGGAAGGTGTCCAAGGCTCCCCCCAGCTATGCGGAGACACGCGATGAGCGAATGGCGATGCCGGTCAAGCCGGAACGGTTCCGAAGGGCAGTCGTTCTTAAGGCAGATTCCACCCGGCCCGAATCATCTGGTGTTGCGGGGGCGCTCCTGGAAACGCCTCACCGGGCGAGCAGCCTGCGAGGCGATGTGTCGCGATGCTCCGGCTCGGGTTCCCGGTCCGCGACGGCGCGAGGATCTCCAACCCTGGCGTGCTGCGAGGCCGAAGTGCCGGCCGCGCTTGCAGTTCAGGCCGGGCAGAGGGAAACGCGCGCGTTCCTTGTAAAGCACTGAGGCGGTGCTAGAATCCTGGCTATCCAGCCAAGGCTGGATAGGCAAAAGCAGTGGGCCGGTGGGCCTTGCTGTTAGCCCGCCGCCTCTGCCGACGAGGAGGGCGCTTCACTGCAAACGCGGTGGACCTTTCTTAAACAGAAAAAGTCAGAATCAGGCACGACCAGGGCTCAAGCATCGTCTTGTCCCGGTCTCTATAGCTAGTTAAGGAGCCTTCCCAGTCTCTTGAGGAGTCCCTCAAAGCCCCTACCCCTATTACCGATCAAGTCAAATCAATCGCGAAGCAATCAACAACAATCTCAATCCATCGAGCAACTGTTAGGCATAAATGCTCAAAGAGCAGCCGTAACTCAACTAACAGTGAAGGAGAAAAAATGACTCACAGAACAGCTAGTTCGATTCTCGGGGCAGCGCTGGCAGTGCTGGCGTTCGCAGGCCTGAGCAAAGAAACCAATGATGAGAGATACGCATTTGCCCCTTGCCCCTACGCAACGAACGAATTGACTAAAGCCCTAAGTCACTTCTGGAGCACCGAAGTGCTCTCGAAAAGCAGGCAGATCCTGAGCAGGGTCTTCCGGTTACTGCCCCGTGCCCAAGGAGACAAGAACGACAGCATCAAAACAACCGAGCGCGGTTCGCGCGCAGTCTTAAAACAACTGAATATTTCCCCCGCTTGAACGAGTGATTCACGGCGCGAGCCGTTAATTAGTACTAGCGGTACGTAGTACTGAGCGGCCTCACCGCTCGCTTGCTCAAGCACGGGACAAGTCCCCCAGCAGGCGACCGAAAGGTGAGGCGATGGCCTTCCATAAGCAGTCCCAAATTGATTTATCAGTTGTAGAGGTTCGAGAGAACCGGCTCTTGCCGGACAAGCTGATTACGCCCGCGAGAGCGCGCTTTCGTCCCTGGTGCCAGCCAAAAGGCACGGTCCTATGAGCGGCCCTGTGCAGCAGCCAGATCAGCCCGAGTCGCCCAAAAAGACTTGGGAAGAACAGATTTTTGAGGCTGAAGTTGCGGACCTTACGGCGCAAGCCGAGGGAAGACGATTAAAGGCCGAGGACGAGAGCCTTCAGCTGCGAGCTGATATTGATCTCAAACGAGAGAAACAAGCAGCCGATGTTCGTGATCGGCAAGTACGTACTGACGCCGAGATCGACCGTGAAGGTAAAAAGCTCGACGCCGAGATTGACGACCAAGGACGCCGACTTGGGGCAGAGATGGCCGCTTTAGAAAGCGATACCGAGACCACGCGCCACGAGCGCTATTTCTATATGGGGGTCGCAGCGGTCGGACTGGCCGTGGCCGCCGTCTTGGCGCTTTTGGGACACCAGTTCAGTCCTGGTTTCGGCTTGCTGATCTCAGGCGGGGCCGGTTACAGATTGCACGCGATAAAGCAAGGGCGGAAACCGTTCAAGGCAGCGGCGAGGGTGTCCAAAGGAGGAGAATGGGAAACGAGCTTTTCAGAGTCGAGCAGCTGGGAAAGGGACTTCTAGAGAGCCGCTGCCAACATCTCGCCTTGCTCGGTCAAGCTCCAGCCATTCTCCGTGTCAACGATGACGCCGCCTGCGCCTTTGAAGCAGCCGCTACTGCGCGCAACCAAGCCCTTCATTCGCAGCGAATGGAGAATCGTGCCTATTGAGCTGAGCGGCAGCCATTCCTGGTCGAAGTGGTCGTCGAAGACGATGTCGGGCAGCAGGGTCGCGCCAGCGCCGGGATGATCGCCGACGAAGCCCGGGAGGTCCCTCCCCCGGCCTCTCCTTGCAAGGGCAAGCCCCACAGGCCCGCCTCCCTGCCGGCAGGACCGAAAGGCTGCGGCACCACCGGGAAATCGATTCGCTGAGGGATCCGGGTCCTACTCGGCCAGGCTGCCGTACCGCTCGCCGCGGCAGCTCTGGCCGCCGGGTGGAGGCGGGCGGCGTCGATCCAGAACCGGCTGCCCAGCCGCAGCTGCAGCAAGGCGGAGCGAAGCAGGGCCTCGCGCGCGGATCCCAAGAGAATCCAAAGAGATCGCGGATCTGCGCCGGTAGGAGACTGATCGAGACCAGCTTGATCGTCTCAGTCAGCGGCGTGACCCCGGTCCGCAGCCAGCCCGAGTAGGGCGGCTCGAGCTGCCGGGCGTCGAGGTTCCCGGTTAGCGCCCGGGCGTGGCCGTCCTCGTGAACGTCGACCGTAGGCGCCAGTCGTCATTCATGAGGCGCCTCTTCACTGCTCTCCTTATGCCAGGAGCGCCTGATCTTTCGCGGAGTCCGAGTGCGGCTGTTCCACTCGGGCCGGTCGCTTCCGCCCCAGTGCCGCATCGAAGTAGGAGAAGCGGGGTCCACGTACCAGCCCTTCGGTCGATCGAAGTCCGAGTAGGAACGCGGATCGAAAGAGCCCTGCGGGGGTCCGGCTGCGGTGAGTTGCGGCTCGGTCTCCCCGCGCGCCACGAGGTCGTAATAGAGCAGTGCTCCCGCGAGCGCTGCAAAGGACGCGGTGAGGACGCGAAGTGCAAGCGCGGTAAGGAACGAAGCCACCCCGGTTTCGTGGTGTCTGAAAGCGAGGCCGCCGAGGAAAAACGGCACGGTCTCGATCACCCCGACCATGACGAGGAGAATCGCGATGTGGATGTAGTGCCCATCGGCCAGCTTGCCGCTGCGCCTCAACGCCGGCAGCCAGCCCTCGCGCTCGATCGCTGCGGCCTGCGCGACCACCGCCCAGTGCAGCAGGAGGAACAGTCCCGGGATGATCAGGAGGACGAAGCCGACCGAGGTGCCTATCAGGGAAGCGATCGTCGCCGCGGCCACGACCGGAAGGGCCTTGAGCCCCCCGAGAGCGACGGGACCGAGTCGAGGTTCCCGGTCATCTCTGACCTCCGAGACGGCCCGGACGTGAAGCGCCGAAACCAGCGGCGTGACCAGAGCCCAGTCGGCCAGGAAGAGAAAGAGCTGGACGCCGGCGCTCGTATCGCTGCGTGAGAGGGGCCCCGTGCCGGTTGCGGCGAGGGTGATCAATTCGTAGGGGACAATCACTCCGGCGGCGAGAACGAGGAAGAGCGCTGGGTAGCGCCTGTACAGCTCGAAGGTCCCGACGAGCAGGCGAGGGGCCGAGCGGGGGGCACTCATGGAGAACGTCGCATAATCATCAAAAGCGAGACTCGTCCGAACCCTATATCGAACCGCAACGGTCCCAAATCTCGGTGCGGTGCCCAGAGGGGGGTTCGAGGCCCCTCGCGACCTCAGGGCAACTCCCCGCACCTCCACGAACCGATAGCCGGTCGCAGGAAGGTGTCCAAATCCTGCCCCCGCGGGACGGAAACCGCTTATCAAGCCGCTACCGAGCCGGCGCCGGTAGAAGCCCGCGCGAGTGGAGCACCGTAGGCTTCCAAGATGGTCGAATACCGGAAGGCGCCCGGACCGACTCTTTCGAGGCGAATCAGAAGGTGGGTGAAGAGCAACCTCGGCACCACGATCGTCGGCGGTATCGTCGCAGGCGTCGTCGTGGCGACGATCGTCTACTTCGTCTTCGGCCAAGGTGAGGGCGACCCCTCGACGACCGTGGTCCGGGACAAGAGCGAGGCCAACGGAAATTCCGCGTGCAGCGACGCCAACTTCGGCGGCTTCAGCGGCAACGTCGACTGCTCACTCGAGATCACCACTGTGAAGGGCGGCTTGAGCAAGAACCCCCGCGCCCGGGTCGTCGAGCTCACCGGATCCTGGTCCGAGCAGGGGTTCGTGGACGCGATCATCGAACGCGACACCGAGATCGTCGCGCTGTACCTCGACTCGGGCATGGACGCCACCACCCTTCACAACGGCGCAAGTGCGATTCTTTTCGGGTTTCAAGGCGCCCCCCAGAACGGCAATCCCGTTGCGCTGGTGAAGGTCTTCCAGGCAGACGGGTTCCAGGTCGACGACCAGCTGCAGGACAATCACCTGATGGACGAGCTGACGGAAGGCTTCCTTCCGTTGATGTTCGAAACGAGCCTCAAGCCAAGAGGCTACACGGGCGGCTACTGGCGCGGAAAATTTGTCGGCTCGTTGCTGTTTTGGATCGCCCAGCGGGCAACATGGGCCGGCCCCAGCGCCGAAGACGTCGAAGCGATGGATTACCTCATCGGCGAAGGCGCCGATTGCGAGGTTCCGCTCTCCTTCCTCGAGTTCAACCGCAACGCACTGGGCGGCACCCATCCGTACAGGGAACTGCTCTCGATGATGGAGGGGTGCGCGTAGTGAGTGGGTGAGGGTTGGGGGGCCCTACGCGGATCGGAGACTCCGGCGTGTCGGCAAAACCTGTCCCGTACGCCGCGCCCCTGAAGGCGGCTTCGCTCCTTCGAGGAGCGGGTCGTGATGACTCACGTAGGAGCAGGGCCGTCCTTGCGGGTGAATGCCTTGGACGTTGGCTTGTTGGCCGCGCCCCGGGCATCCTGCTTTTCGCGCAAAGCGGCAACGAAAGATCAGTTCACGCTTCATTGGCGAGCACCGCGGATCAGAAGTACCATCCCAAGCATGACTCCGCGCCAGTTCCGCATCGGGGGGATCGCCCTTTCCGCGGCCTCCGCCGGCCTCGGCATCTGGGCACTCGCTGAGGCCAAATACGGCACCGGCGCCTTCTGGCTGGCAATGAGCGTTGCCTGGATGCTGAACGCCCTCTTCAGGAACAACACTCTGCGAGCGCAAGAGCGTCGGCGACAGCGATTGGAGACAAAGTACGCGTCACGACCGATCCCGGCGCAGCCGGACAACCCTCCCCGTTGGTGCAGCCTGGATAACCCGCCTGGTTGGTACTTGAATCCGGCCACCAACGAACCTACGTACTGGTCTGAGATCGGTTGGCGGACGAAGGAGCCGAGCCGGACCTAGCCCGAATCGTTGGTGAAGAGACCGAAGGTCAGGCGCAATTTCTTCATGAATGATCGGCGCTCGCGCGAGGCGCGGGCATTTACGACTCGGAGTCAGCGCGCTCCCAAATCGCGCAAAGCGGAAGTGCTCCCTGCGTAAGCAATCCCAGCTCGGACTGAGGATCAGCCGAGATAGGCAGTGAGCCCCTCCCGCATCCAGTCTGGGATCGCCGTCTTGGCACCCGGCTCGCGCCCAAGCTGCCCCCTCAGCTCGACCAGGACGTGGCGAAGAGTGCCTTCGACCAGCAGCTCTGCGTCGCGCAGGACCCGATAGCTGGTGGTGATGCTCGTCCTGCCGAGGCGGGCTGGTCGAGGCCGGTCGACATCACTACCGGTCACGGACGGGGTGGGCAGCATCTGCAGCTGGTGGTGGATTCCTGGGGCAACGCGACCGCGATCTGGGAGGGCTACGACACCCGCCCCGGCCCCAACTTCGCCATCCAGGCGGCGAAGCATCCGCCTGGAGGTGCCTGGTCGCGGCCCACCGATATCTCCCGTTGGACGAAGAGCCTCGGCGAACCGCAGATTGCTGTCGATCCGCAGGGCAGGTCAACTGCAATCTGGGCAATCGGCGCTAAGGGCGGCGCAGTCATCCAATCTGCCACTTCGGTCAGGGGGTAGAGCGCACGCTGCTCGCTTCACCCGTCCGGGGGTCGGGCCTTGATCACGGTGCGCTGCGCGTATGAAATCGCCGAGGCAAATCTGTGGTCTGAAGACACTGAAACTTGGTCCCGAAATTGGTCCCCGACTCCACCGAACTCAGCCGAACTCTCTGGACGTGATTCGCTCTACCAGGCCAGATTCGGCTCTATAGACGGGTTCCAGCGCGACTCATAATCCGTCGGTCGCTGATTCGAGTCCGGCCCACCGCATCAAAACGGCCAATGGGTCCAGATCGGATTGCGAGCATCTCGGTGTGCCTTTTCGCGTTGGATGCCGCGGCGAAGTGCCCCGTTAGTCTCGATCGTGAAGACAACCGAAGGGGCGACATTGATGATGATGCCCCCGCCAGTTATCCGTCGACTCGCGAAGGTCAGGGCATTCCCAGACGGCGAGAAGCATGGATTCTCAACGGACCAGTCCGTCATTTCGGAGCCCGGAAGACGATGAGCGTCCTTACCATCGCGCTGCATGACGACGATGCGATGTCCCGCCCCGTCTGCGGTTACAAACGCGATCAGACGACCATCTCGCGAAATGGTGGGTGCGAAGGCGATGCCGACCCCATATCGGAATGGACCAACTCGCAGAAAATGAATCCGCCCGCCGTCGACGGAGATAGTTCCTATGCCGCCCAGATCCTCTTCTTCGGCTCCGACTGGATAGAACACGCCGATAATGCGGTGACCGTCTGGGGTGAACTCCGGCCCGGAAGAGTTTCCCCCTCCTCCCACGCCGAAGGCGTAGCCGGGAACGGCAACCCGGTGGAAATGACCTCCGTTGGAGTGCAGCATGAAGGCTGTGCCACGGCGGCTATTGACGAGGATGCGACGACCGTCCGGTGACACCGCGACCGAGTCGATCTGGTTCTTTGCCAGCGTCCGAGGGCTCACGAGAGTTCGGATCACCCGGGCGCGGCGACCCCGCCGCATGACCCAGATCCGGTCCGTCCAGACGGGTACGGGATCGGACTTGTCCCAGGAGCGCGATGCAAACGCGATGACCCGTCCGTTATCCGACGCTCCGACGCTGAGCAGCGCGCCGTCTCGCAGACGAAACAGGACGTCGGGTTGACCGCCGGTCGGCGGGAGCGCCACCAATTTCTTTGCGCCCTCACGCGCGAGGATTCGTGTCGCGCCAACCGACGTCGATGGCTTGATTGCGCTCAGGGCTATCACCCCGACCACCACTATGGCGGCGACGAGAATGCCGCGGCGAGGAGTAAGGCTAGATCTCACGGGTTCTGAAGGGAGCATGGGCGGTTCAGACAGACTGCCTTAAAGAAGTCGGCGCTTCGACGACAGTTGCGGCCTGCGGCGAGACAGCTTTGGCTCGTTCTGGGCCAATTGGCGTACTCGTATCCAAGACCGATAACAGGTTTGGGCGCGACTTTCCCTCAATGCCCTTCAAAAGCGACGTTTCCTGTATGGGAAGCCCTCGGCCTCAACCCGATCGGCCTTCAGGACTCGCGGCACACCGCCGCCACCTGGTTCGGCCATGCCCGCGTGAGCCCGAAGGTCCCCCTGCCTTCATTGGGCCATAGGGGCCCGGCACCGAAGAAACCGCCTTCGATGTGACACGTGCCCCTCGCGTCGCCCGAGCTCGGCGATAGGGTTAACGCGAAGTCTGGTTCCCAGTCCAAGACAGAGGAGGGGAGCATGAGCGCAAAGCAGCTCGTACCGCTGAGTGGCGTCCTTGCGGTGGTGTTGATGATCGCGGCGTTCGTCGTGGGGGGCGAAACCCCCGAAGCCGACGACTCGCTCAGCGAGGTCGTCTCCTACTACAGCGAGCACGACACCGACCTTCAGATCGCCAGCGCGCTGCTCGCCCTCGGGGGGTTCTTCTTCCTCGTCTTCTCGACCATGTTCGCCGGAGTGCTGCGGAGGGCTCAGGGGGAGAGCGGCGGACCCTCTGCCCTTAGCTTTGCGGGCGGGATCGTCTTCGCGGTGGGCGTGACGATCTTCGCCGGGCTGGGATTCACGGCCGCCGATGTCGTCGGCGACGTCGAGCCGTCCGTCGTCCAGGCGCTCAACGCTCTCGGCTCCGACATGTTCTTCACGGTGGCAGTCGGCACCGGGGCCTTTCTGCTCGGCGCCGGGATCGCGATTCTGAAGTCAGGCGCGCTGCCAGGGTGGCTCGGCTGGGCAGCGGTGGTGATCGGGGTTATCGCGATCACGCCGGCCGGATTCTTCGGCTTCATCGCGCTTGGCGTCTGGACCCTGATCGTCAGCGTCATGCTCTCGCTGCGGGCCGGGGGTACCGCCACGCCCGTCTGATTGCTTTCGTAAGCGCTAGGAGAAGGCCGGTGAGAGGCCCGCGTGCTGGCGAAGTTTAGGTATCTGCCTCATTGCCGGCGTCGAGCAAAGCTCCACCAGTCGCCACCCGAGGATCTTGTGGGACGCGGGCCTGGTCGAGTGCGAGCGCTACACCGCACCGTTCTCTACAGGCATCCCCTTCGGAAACGGCACGCAACACCTGGGAGGCCTGGCACTACGGCTTCGATCGCCCGCCGGCACCCTGCTCGGCGGCGGGCAACGCGGTTGGAGCCGGGGGCGGGGGAGTCGCGAGCGGCGGCGCGGCTGGCGACGGGTCGCTCGCCGGTGACGCCGGCCTGCCCTCGTTCGTGCCGGCTCGGTACCGGGCGCCACTGCTGCGCGCCGCGAGTCGCTGGAACGTCTCCGCCGCCCTGCTCGCCGCCCAGCTGATGGCCGAGTCCAACTTCAACCCCTACGCCGGCTCAGCGGCGGGTGCGCAGGGCATCGCCCAGTTCATGCCCGCAACCGCCGCCGCCTACGGCCTCGCCAACCCCTTCGATCCCGAGGAAGCGATCGACGCCCAGGGCCACCTGATGTCCGACCTGATCCGCCAGTTCGGCGACCCCGTCCTTGCCCTCGCCGCCTACAACGCCGGTCCAGCCCCGGTCGAAGCCTGTGACTGCATACCGGACTACCCCGAGACGCAGGCGTATGTCAGCCGCATCCTCGCCCTGCTCGACGGCGCCGGCGCGCTCGTCGCGCCGTCCTTCGAAGTGAGGCTGGTCGCGTGAACCTCGCGGTCGGGAGTGGGCTTCGTGAGGTAGAGCTGGGCGACCCTCGTGTATTCATACACCAAGAGGTGTATCCTAGGGTCATGACACGCACGAACATCGAGATCGACGACCTCCTGGTCGATCGGGCGATACGGCTCTACCGGCTGCGCAGCAAGCGCGAGGCCGTCGACCTTGCCCTGCGCCGGCTGGTGGGCGAGCCGATGACCCGCGACGAAGCACTTGCGACGGAGGGAACCGGCTGGGCCGGCGACCTGGGCGAGATTCGCTCCCGAGAAGAGATCCCCGAGCGGTGATGCTCGTCGACAGCTCCGCCTGGGTGGAGTTCCTGCGTGCGACCGGCAGCCCCGTTCACCTGCGTGTGCGGACCGCGCTGGAGGAGGGTGCCGAGCTGGCCAGCAACGATGTGATCGTCATGGAGATCCTCGCCGGAGCGCGCGACGAGGCTGATCGCGATCGGCTGCGGCGCCTGCTTTATGGCCAGCAGTTTTTGGCGGTGGAAGGTCCCGCCGACTACGAGCGCGCCGCGGAGCTGTACCGGCTCTGCCGCAGTCGAGGGGAAACGCCGCGCAAGCTCACCGACTGCCTGATCGCCGCGGTGGCTATCCGCAACGACGTCGAGCTGCTCTGCGAGGACGCCGACTTCCTCGCGATCGCGCGCCACGCTCCGCTCCGCCTCGCCGAAACTCACTGAGAACGCGCGTGGTCCTCGGGCCTGCGCCCCCCGCATCGGCGGGCCCTTGACGGGTATCTAGTGGATAGATGTGGACGCGACGCCTGAGCCTGAGCGCGGTTGGCGCTGCGCTCGCGCTCGTGGCCTTTCCCGCGGGAGGAACGGCCGCCGGGCAGAGCGCTGACGCGTCGTGCCAGGCACGCCCCGTGGTGGTCGGCACGACAATCGAGGGGACGCCCTGCGATGACCTGATCGTCGCCCCGGCCAGAATCGAGACGGTCCAGGGGGGCGGTGGGGACGACACGATCGTGCCCGGGCCGGTCCTCGCCGAGACCTCATGTCCACTCGGCTGTCACCTCGATATCGGCAGCCAGACCTTCGAAGGTGGCCCTGGCAACGACGTCGTCTACGGCGAGCGGGGCAACGACAGGCTCTTCGGCGGCGCGGGGGACGATCAGCTCTTCGGTGGGATCGGTGACGACCTGCTCAGGGGAGGCTTGGGGAACGACCGGCTCGCGGGTGGCTTCGGTGCCGACTCGATCGACGGCGAGGCCGACGACGACTACATCCGTGGTGACGCCACGGTCGACACGATCGTCGATCGCGGCGGCGGCACAGACACGCTCAGCTACTCAACCGGGATCACACCGGGGTTCTTCAACAACCACGATCCCGACTTCTCAGCAGTGCCGGGATTGCCGCCGCCGGGAGGTGAACGCGGGGTCTACGTCGACCTCTCCGGCACCGACGGCGACAACGGGGTGGCGCCGTTTGGCGGCGGCGTTGACACGGTCGAGGGCGTGGATTTCGAGGTGGTCATCGGCACGGCATTCGCCGACTACATCGTCGGCGGCGACGCCGGCGAGACGATCTACGGCGGCGGCGGGGGGGACGTGATCATCGGCGAAGGCGGCAACGACGTCCTTCGCGGCGGCGCCGATGGCGACGACCTGGACGGCGGCGCAGGCGCCAACGCCCTGGACGGCGGCGCGGGCAACGACCACTGCGCGAACCCGAGCGGCGCCACCTCTTGCGAGTCCGCAGTCAACACCGGAGGTGTGGTGTCCCGGGACCAGAGCAAGGTCGCCGCTGGCGTCCTCGCCCCCGAGGATCCGAGCTATGCGCAGTTGTACCTGGTGGGCAGCAACGTTGCCGACAAAGTCACCGCGACCTACTCGGGAGCGAGCGTCAGCTTCTCACTCGGGCCCGGCTCCGCCGCCACGTTCGACACGAGCGCCTCTACCGCGGGCGGCTGCAACCCGCCGAGCGCGACTCAGCTCGTTTGTCCGTTGGGCAAGCCGCTCGACTCGGTCGTCCTCGCAGGTTTCGCCGGCGCCGATTCGCTCAGTGCCGGCGGCTTCCCGGACTCCGTCTCCATCGTGCTCGCCGGCGGGGAGGGCGGGGACACGTTGACCGGCGGTGAGCTGAGCGAGGACCTCCTGGCCGATGGGCCGGATGTGAGCGGACCTGGCGCCGACACGCTCAGCGCTCTCGGCGGCGACGACGCCCTGCTCAACAACGGCGGCGTCGACGATCTCCTTGGGGGTACGGGCAACGACCTATTCCTCTCGGACTCCCTTTGCGGTGCTGACGACCTCAACGGCGGCGCCGAGCGCGACAACGCCTCCTGGACGAAATTCAAAGACTCGGGGGTGGCGGCGGACCTCGCCGCCGGCCTCGCGGGGGAACCGGGGGCAGGGGGCGCCCCCCAGTGCGCGGCCGGCAGTCTCGGCTCGCTCACCTCGATTGAGGACCTCGAGGGCACCGCGCTCGGCGATTTCTTCCGTGGCGATTCAGGCGAAAATCAGCTGCTCGGCTGGGCGGGCCCGGACTCCTACTCCAGCGGCGCCGGCAAAGACCGCATCCTCGCCAACTCCGCCGACGTCGATCCGCTGATCGAGTGCGGGGAAGGCGCCGACGTGGCGCTGATCGACCTTCCTCCGATCGTGGAGACCGCCAGCGCCGACTGCGAGAACGTGCAGGAAGCCGCGCCCAACAATTTCCGCGTTGAAACCGAACTCGCAGTCCCGCCGCAGCCCGCTCCGCCCACTGCATCCCCACTCACCTCTCCCGCCCCCGCCTCCTCCACCCCTGTAAAAAGCCGCAGCCCGCAGGCCTGCCTGCCCGCGTCCCGGCCTGGCCGCCTGCACTGTGCGGTCCGGCCGCGTCACCTCGACCTCAGGCCCCTGGGTCTGATCGAGCGCATCCGTTGGAGACACTGGGGGTCGCGCCGCGCGGTGGGCTTCGGCCATCTCACCGCAACCAACCGCTGCTGCGCTCTCCATATCGACGCTCGGGCGAAGATAACGGCCGCCGGACCAGCGTTGTGCAATGCGCGTCGCTGGTACACGCGCCTCACGGTCCTCTACGGCCGTGGCTTCGGCAAGGCGCTCGTGCGCCGCGCGATCAACGCCACGCCCTGCGGCTAGACTGCGCGCCGATGGCAAGCGTTGAGGTACAGGGCGTCGAGGGGATGCAGGCGCTGCTCGGCAAGGAGATCGGCCCGAGCGAGTGGCGCACGGTGACCCAGCAGGACATCGACACCTTCGCCGAGCTCTCCGGCGATGACCAGTGGATCCACGTCGACGTCGAGCGGGCCAAGTCCGAGAGCCCCTTCGGCACGACGATCGCCCACGGCAACCTCACCCTCTCCCTCGTCGACGGCTTCCGCAAAGAGCTGATCTCCTCGACCGGCTTCGCCCTCGGGGTGAACTACGGCTGGAACAAGATCCGCTTTCCCGCCCCGGTGCCGGTAGATGCCCGTGTCCGCGGCAAGGCCGAGGTTGTCTCGATCGACGAGAAGGGCGGCGGTTGGCACGAGGTCGTCACCCGCTTCACCCTCGAGGTTGAGGGCAACGAGAAGCCGTGTTTCGTGGGGGACAGCGTCACCCGGATGATGGCGCCAGCTGGCTGAAGACATTTCGCTCCCACGCGCCAGCGTTAGTCGCGAATACCTGGGGTCATTCACCGCCGAAGGCAGCCCTAGGCCAAATGCGATGAACGCGCAGCCCTCCCGAGCCCGGCAGGTCGCCTTCATGCTTCTCGGCCTCTTCATCATCGCCGTCGGAGTTGTCGCGCTGTGGCTCGTGGTCAGCAGCCTGTTTTCCAACCCCGCCGTGGCGGGGCCGGCGATCGCCGCAGTTGCAGCGCTAGCGGTGTTCGCGGGGGGCGAGTTCTTTACCCGCCGTCGTGTCGCCCAGCAGTACCGCTGGGACAAGGTGACACCCACCTACAAAGATTTCGTTGGCCTAATGCGGAAAATGGCGAAATTGGCGAACGAGGGGGACGAACCTCCGCCCGATCTGTTGGAGTTCATGGGTGAATTCAGTGACCTACTGGTGCTCTGGGGATCGCCAGGAATCATCAAGGCATGGGTCGAGATGCAC
>Ga0157306_10000109_pt1 | contig 14573 bp, 11 predicted proteins | sample NitcycUS163409C2_FD_108391 | JGI IMG/M metagenome (GOLD analysis project Ga0157306, IMG submission 108391) | Soil microbial communities from Arlington Agricultural Research Station in Wisconsin, USA - Nitrogen cycling UWRJ-S163-409C-2 | ecosystem: Environmental > Terrestrial > Soil >...
CGCTGCCGCTCGCACCTTTCAGCGACGGAACCAGCCGGACAGGAGCACGCTGCGCAGCGCCTCCGGGCCCGCGACAAATGCCGGTACGACGTACGGATCGGGATCCGGCCCGGCCAAACTGGCGGACACGCGGTTCGTCACGTTGCGGCCGATGACCGCCACGCCCCAGTGACCGGATGTGTCCTCGAGTCCGAATCTCAAGCCCAGAGGCGCGAATGAGCTACCTGGAAAGAGCTCGCCGCGCTGGCTGAACATCGTGCTGCGATAGCGCAGATCGATTCCGAAGCTGGCGCGCACCGCCGGAGCGAGATCGCGTGAATACCCGAGCGATGCAAAGCCGCTCCAGCGCGGAGCCTGGGTGAGTTGCAGGTCCCGACCGCCAATCTCTTCCGTGGCATCCGCCCACGTGATCGCGAGCCGTGCGTCAATGCCCTGGGGAGAAACCCAACTCGCTTCGAGTTCGATGCCTTCGGAGTGCACCGGCAAATTCGTGGTTACGAACGCGCCTTCGGCGAAGGTTGTATCCTGGAAATCCGCGACGTCCATGTAGAACAACGTGGCGCCGGCAAGAAACCGGTCTGCAAGCGCGCGAAATCTCGTTCCCAGCTCCCACGAGGTTGCGGTCTCTGTCTCGATCCGCGCATCGTGCGCCGGATCAGCATTGGGCACGCTGGTTGTCTCGACGAAACCCCCGAGTTTGTTGCCGCGACCATAGCTCGCGTACACGGTGGCCTGGTCGCTCAAGTCGAACTGAACAGCAAGATTGCCATCGAGAAAGTGGCCATCGAACTCGAGCGGCGTCGGTGCGAACGGCGGATTGAACGCAGTGTTCCAGAGTGTGAGCGGCGCGCTGTTGGAACGGCCATAGACCACGTCCTTGCGCTCGTCCGTCAGGCGCAAACCCGCAAACACTCGGATTCGATCGGTCGCGCGCCAGGTGCCATTGGCAAACACTGCGATCGAGCGCGTGTCCTGGCTAAAGTCGTTAGTGAACGGGCCATTGAAGAGCTGACCGGCATTCGGCGTGTCGGGCGGAAAGCCGGGTGTGTTCCAATACTCGGTCTCGACCGAGTGCCAGCTGCTGCTCAGATAGAACACCCCCGCCAGGTACTCGAGGGTCCCGCCCGCGGGCGACGCAACCCGCAGTTCCTGAGAGATCTGGTGGAATTTCTGGTCACGCAGGAAGTCAACGTTTGCGCTCGCGTTGAAGTCGACATCGTCGAGCGTCGAGCCATCGAAGTCGACCCATGCGGTTTCCGATACCCAGCTGTGATCGCCCGTGTTGAAGTCGAAGTGTGCGCTGGCGATGTGGGCGCGCGTTTCGTGGTGTGAGTCGCCCCCGTCGCCGCGCGGCGTGAACGCGAACGAGTGATCATCGAGCGTGGAATCGCCGGCCCCGGCCGGCACGGATCCGGGTGGGCCGACGAGCTGCCCAGCGTTGCCGAGTCGCTCACGATCGTCGACTTGAAAGCGCAGAACACCGGATAGCCGTTCCGTGGGCTGCGTACGCAGCGTGAGGCGCACGCCGGTGTCCTGGTCCTCGGGCACGTCGTTGCCAGTGGCGTCGTTGCGAACATAGCCGTGCCGGTCAAAATGTGCGCCGGCCAGCCGTAACGCGCTATCCGCGCCGAGCTGCAGATCGGCCCCTGCCTCGAGCGCGTAGCCGCCTCGCTCGGCATCCCAGGAACCGGCGCCGTCCAGCGCATTGGTTGCACCCGGCTCGCGCGAGACGACGCTCAGGGCTCCGACACTCGCGTTCTTGCCGACCTCAGTGCTGTGCGGCCCGCGCACCACCTCGACGCGCTCGATATCGAACAGCGCGAGCGGATACAGAGCCCCTTTTGCGAGGTACGTCCCGTCGAGGAACAGCGCAATCGATTGATCGAGCGCCTGGGGACGCGCCGGCGTGCCTACGCCTCGCACGGTAAGCGCAAGCCCGTCATCGGCCGCGAGCAAGAACACCATCCCCGAAACCTGGCCCGCGAGGTCGACCAGGTCGCGCGTCGCAGTCGCGGCGATCATCGGCGCCGTCACGGCGTATATCGACGCTGGAACGTCTTCGAGCACTTGTGGTCGTTTGCGAGCCGTAACGACGAGCTCGAAAAGGGGCGGCTCGACAACGTCAGCAGTTCCGGCCTCGGCCGACGCTGCTTGACTGGGTGTCATGGCCGCCCACGACAGCATGAGCAGTGACAGTGCTGTGCACGCGCAGTACCGCCGCGGTTCCCGACACGGTCCGTGCATGGATAGCCCCCCCAATTCAATCTGGGCCTAGGATGCGCCGCTCGGCACGAAATGCCCATTCCTTGGCAAATCGCGCGACCGTCCAGCCATTGCCGAAACCACCTCCGGACGCCTGGTCGTTCCAAGCAAACCCAAACAGGACATACAGCCGATCATCTGCAACACCCGACTCCGCTTCATAGGTTGTCCTCCACAATCTGGAAAGGCCCGCGACTTGCGTTCCCCCGGCGGTAGCGCGCGGTCGTCTCACAGGATCGTAATGAAGGCCGGATTGTTTCCGGCCGGGAATGGCGAGCCGGGTACCGCTGTCAGCGTGCCGACAACATCATCAATCTGGTACCCGGAAACACTTGCGGCACCGAAATTGGTCACGTAAAGGCGCGAATGCGATTGGTCGACCGTCAGTGAGTAGGCATTGATACCGGTGACGGCTGAGTAATGGGGACTCGCCACCAGCAATCCAGTCTGATCGATGAAGTACCCGACAATGCTGTCGCCCGTCGTTACGAACAAAGAGACACCATATCCGCTGTAGATGCCGATGTAGTTACTGACGGCCAGGGCAAACGGGGAGCCGGTCAGCGCGGTCAACTCACCCGTTGACGAGTTAACGTGGAATCCGGAGATCGTCGAGTTGGTGCCATTGAAGTTGGCCGTGTAGAGAAACCCTCCACTAGATGTGAGCACCAGACTATGAGGGTTGTCGCCTGCGTCAAACGGCGATCCGGCCACCGGCGTCAACGCGCCTGTCTCAGCCGTTATTGCAAACACCGAGATGTTGTTCGAACCTCCGTTATTCGTGACAAAGACAAACTTCCCCGAGTGGTCAATTGAAACGGCCGATGGGCCAGTACCGGTGGCATACATTGCGGTTGACAGCGGCGTCAACGCTCCAGTGCTGGAATTGACGGCGTATGCCGATATGTTGTTCGAGCCATTGTTTGCGACGTATAGATAGGCACCGGATGGATCGAACGCCAAAGCCTGCGGATCTGTGCCCGCGGGAAATGGCGAACCCGCAATCGGGGTCAAGGCGCCGCTCGCAGCATTCACCGCATACGCGGATATGTCGTTAGTGACCTGGTTGACAACATAGACGTGCTGCCTGTCAGGGCTACCCGTTATCGCGTACGGCGACGTACCGGTGGCAACGGGCGTGCCGACGGCAGTAAGCGTGCCCGTCAACGAGTCTATGGAGTATTCGGAGAGCGTGTTGTCTCCTGCGTTTGCGGCATAGGCGAAGTGCAAACCGCATTCAATCCGAATGTTGGCGACACCTTCAGTGCCGATCGTGCCCGTCCCGTTGGCGACCAAGCAGGTCTGCTCCGGGGCGCTGGGCTGGGTTTTGACCGTGACGTCATAAGCGGCGCCGTTGGCAACTGCGGTGCTAAAGGTGAAGGCACCCGCGGTACTGATAGAGAGATCGTCACCCCCGTTATTCTGCAGAACGAGGCCCGACCCGGTGAGCTCGGACACGACACCGCCGATCGTAGAGCTGGCGGTCGTGCAGACGACCGCTACGTTAGTAACATTGGATGTCGCCACCGTGCCGGATCCCGTGGTGACCACACAATTTTGCGTTGGCGCGGATGGCTGGGTCTTCACCGTCACCGCGTAAGCGGCGCCAGTGGCCAGCCGGGTGGCGAAGGTGAACGCTCCCGCCGCGGACACCGCGAGATCGCCACTAGCGTTGTCTTGCAATACGAGGCCCGTGCCAGTCAGCCCGGTGACCGTACCGCCGACTGTGTAAGTCGTCATTGGCGCGGACGAGCCACCGCCACCACCACTACCACCACCACACGCAGCGAGCGCTATCAGCATCAAACCAACTAGCGCATAGGAAAAAGAGCCTTGTACGTTGCGCCGTGCGTGGACGCGGCCACGGACGTCGCCAGAATCGCTGCGCATGCGGCGACAAATGGGTTTCGATGACTGCAGCATGTTCGTTTCTCCCCGTAACCGAAGCCGCCCGGATTGCGTGGGTAACACACTACGATCACCGGCTCTGAGTGTCCGCAGCGATTCATGAGGAAAATGTGATTTCGCGGGCCAGCGGCTGGCCAGGAACTACGCGATCCTGCACCCTATGCCTCGTCAAGCGCGGCCACTACGACCATGGGCGGACACCTCAATGCCACGATTCGCGATTGGCTGGGATTCCCTTGCGATGAATCTGCAAGGCGCGCTGATGTTGCCGGGCGCGCCCCATTTCGAGATCGCGCGTCGCGTCTGGAATGGAATGATCGATCGGCGTCCCGCCGCAATCGCTGCGTGTGCAAATCGCACGGACGTAGCTGCGGTCATACGTTTCGCGGCCGAAACCGGGCTGAAGGTGACGGTTCGCGGTGGCGGACACAACGTAGGTGGCCTCGCGATTCAGGACGACACGCTCCTGATCGACCTCGGCGGAATGCGCACGGTCGATGTGGATGCACGCCATCGCCGGGCGACCGTGGCTGGCGGCGCCTTGTGGCGCGACTTCGATGCGGTCGCGGGCGCCTTCGGCCTGGCCACGACGGGCGGCATGATGTCTACAACGGGTGTGGGCGGATTGACGCTGGGTGGCGGGATCGGTTGGCTGGTACGCAAATACGGACTGGCCAGTGACAACCTGATCGGGGCAGAAGTCGTATTGGCGAATGGCGAGTTAGTGCGCGTCGACGAAGAGCGGCACGCGGATCTCTTTCGTGCACTGCGTGGGGGCGGCGCCGGGCTCGGCGTGGTGACGCAGTTCGATTTCAAGCTCCATCCCGTGTCGACGGTTCTCGCCGGCGCGCTGTGGTGCAAAGCGGAGCGTGCAGCCGAGGTGTTGCGCATCTTTCGCGACTTCTCGGCGCAAATACCCAACGAGCTGACCATGGTTGCTGCGGCAACCGTGGCGCCGCCCGCTCCATTCGTTCCGCCAGCGCTGCATGGAAGACCAATCGTCGTCATCGCGTGTTGCTGGTGCGGGGAGCAGCAGGCCGGCGAGCGCGTGCTGGCGCCGTTGCGTGCGCGACTGCGCGCCGAAGTGGATCTGATTGCAATGCTGCCGTATCCCGTATGGCAGGCGAGCGCTGACATGACGGCACCGCACGGACTGCGCAACTATTGGCGCAGCACCTGTCTGCCGGTCCTCGACGATGCGGCGATCGACTGGATCGCGGCGCACTGTCTGGAATTGCCGACGCCGATGTCGATGATTCACGTGCACCATCTGGAAGGCGCAGTGAAGCGCGAACCTGCTGCCGACGCAGCTGACGACCTGCGTCGCCATGCGTTTGTCGTCAACGTCCTTGCGACATGGACGTCACCGCAACAAGACGCCGCATCTATAGAGTGGGCGCGCCAATGCAGCGAAGGAATCGCCCTGGGACATCCGCACCGTGCATACGTCAATTTTTCCGGTGCCGACCCCGATCATGCCGAAGTTACGTTTGATCCCGACGTTCTCGTGCGGTTGCGAGAAACGAAGCGCCGATACGATCCTGAGGCGATGTTTGCGTGATGCGCACTGGCACAGTGCTGATTCGCTCAGCGGCCGGGCGCCTCGGACTGGAGATAGATTGCCGCCAGCGACACGCATTCGCGCGGACCGGCAAGCTTGCCCCCGGCAAACAGCTTTTGGGCTGCCGTCGCGCCGAGCCGCGCACAAACCTCACCCCAGGCCACGTCGTGCGGCTTCACTAGGCTTGGCATCAGCGGTGCGCCGCTCATGATTCGGCCCGCTTCTGCGGCCCCCAGCAAGCGTGCGGCCAATTTCGCGTTGCCCTCACGAGCAGCGAAAAAAGCAGTGAATTCGCACACACCTGTGACGACCCTGAAGTTGGCAATCTGCCGCCCGAAATTCAGCCCTCTCAGAACATTGCGCCGCGCTCCAATCAGGTCACCGGTCAGGAATTGCTCTACTCCAAGGCCCATGGTGGCGAAAATGCGCATGTGGCGATCGTTGGCGCGTTCGAACGTCTCCATTAGCTCGCCCATGGCCAGCATTGCCTGCTCATGACGCAGTGCGTATACATGACTGTAGGCGATGCAGAGGCGGCAGAAGCCTTCCATCCATGGCTGATTCAAGTGCTTGGAGACACGCACGGCGTGCGCGGCAGTGGTTTCAGCCTCGGCCTCGCGGCCATCCATCACTGCGAGCCACGTTTGCACAGCCAACGCATAGGCGTGTTCCCACGCGAGCCCGGATACTTCTGCACAGGCGGCCGCGCGGCGTGCAAAATGCATGGCGTCTTCCAGCCGCGCCGCATGGAGCAGGGTAATCGCATAGCCGTTGAGCAGGCGCGTCTGATCCGCCGGTGAGCATGCCTCAATCAGGGCTTCGGCTTCACGAAACCACTGCACCGCTTCGGCATACCGGCCGCGTATCCAGAAGTGCCAGCGCAACCCAGCCAGCAGTTCAACCGCCTGGGCGAGATGCGCGGGCTTGTCCTGCAGCCATTCCCAGGCGGCCCGTAGATTCGACCACTCGCTGTCCAGATGATCCATCCAGATGACCTGGTCGTCTTCCAGGAGCTGCTCCCCCGCAGTACCCGCGAGCCGGGCAAAGTATCGTGCGTGCAGCAGACGCACCTGATCGGCACGACCGATCGCATCCAGACGCGAGCAAGCGAACGCGCGCACGCTGTCCAGCAATCGATAGCGCAACCTGCCGGGCGCGCGCTCGACGATGACCAGAGACTTCTGTATTAGGCTCTGCAGTCCATTCAACGTCGACCCGGCCTTCGATTGACCACCTCCAACGGCAAGCGCGGCGTCCAACGACCACGTGCCGACGAAAACACCAAAGCGATCGAGCAGGTCGCGCTCGGGCTCTTCGAGTAACTCATAACTCCACTCGATGGCGTGACGTAGCGAACCATGACGCGGGTTAGCACCGGCCGTCTGGCGCGACAGAAGCGTGAAGCGGTCTTCGAGTGCGGTTACCAATTGCCGCGGAGTGAGTGTAGCCAAGCGTGCGGCGGCAAGCTCGAGTGAGAGCGGTAATCCGTCGAGCCGCCGACAGATATCGATGACGAACGACGCGTTGGCACGCGTCAGCTCGAAATGTGGCGTTACAGCATGCGCACGATCTCGCAACAGACGCACCGCACTTGATTCGAGCAGGCTGGCGAGCGGGTTCTCGGAAGTTTCCCAGGTCGAGCTCGGCAGCTTCAACGGCGAGACCCAGAACACAGTTTCTTCTGGAAGGTCGAGGGTCGCCTGGCTCGTGCAGACGATGGAGACCCCTGCACACCGTGCCAGTATCGTCCGCACGCCGGCGGACAGGGTGCCAGCCAGGTGCTCGCAATTGTCGAACAGCAGTAGCAACTCGCGATCGCCGACCGCTCGCGCGACACCTGAGGCAAAATCGGCACCGTCCGGCAACTGTACATCCAGCGTGGTGGTGATCAGACCGGGCAAAGCGCGCTCATCGCTCGCCGCGGTAAGGTCGATCCACACCACCGAGTTCGGCTGCTGGCTTTCGCGACGGCGGGCCAGTTCCAGCGCCAGCTGAGTCTTGCCGGTTCCGCCGGGCCCAGCGAGCGTAAGCAGGCGTGAGGTGGCGGCGATGACTTGCAGCTGCGTCAGATCCTCGTCGCGACCTATGAGCTCGATGCTTCGTTCGGGTGGCCCGGAATGGCTCGCGCGTTTGGCAGACGCGACGGCGGCGATCCAGCGGTAGCCCTTCGTGTGGATCGTCTCGATGAACCGCGGTTTCAGGGGGTCGTCGCCGAGCACCCGTCGCAGTTCTGCAATGAGCCGCGTCAGGGTTCCGGGCGTGACGACGACTCGCCCCCAGACAAGGTTGAGCAGCGTATCCCTGTCTACCAGCGAGCCCTGGCCGTCCAGGAGTACCTCGAGCACCTGCATCGCCTTCGGCTCGGCGTGCAGCAAGACGCCACGGCGGGTGAGGCGTGCATTTCTAGGCTCAAACTGGAACTCGTCGAACTCGTATATCAAAGCGCAAACCTTGGTCTCGAATCCGGCGCCATAGGTGCTTCGAGCCGGCGGTCCACCTTGTGCTCAGCAGCCCTCCGATTCGGGCGAATGATTCAGTTACGCTGCCTGGCCGGTATCGGGAACCGCAGTGCTGCAGTCAGAAGCGACTCCGGTCGAAGCTACGCTCACCCGGTGATCGCTGCAATTGCCGCTTCCCGATCGTCGGCCTGGTGTCGCCGAACCGGTGTCTTCGTCGTAGCGATCCGGCGCCAGACTCGCGGGTGCGCGCTCTTTCGCCGATCGGCGCACCGGCGGGGCTTGCGGATCTGTCGTTCCGAGCTTGCTCTGCCTTCGTCATTGCTCTCCACTCCAGGTGAACTAGCCTTGAGAAAAGAGCTGAATGTGTCACCCTTCTGTTGGGATTTCACACCGTTCATCGCAACCTCCGTTCCGTCCTAATTTTCACGGTACGAAGGTGTCTACGAAACCCTGGTCACCTCAGTTATGACCAAGCTAGCGCAGAATTCTTCGTTCATCCTTGCCATCAGCAGCGTCGCCGCACTGGGTGGACTGCTTTTTGGATTCGATACCGCCGTTATCTCGGGTGCGATGCCTTCGCTACAAGCACTCTTCAGCCTGGACGAATACGCACTGGGGTGGGCGGTAAGCTCAATTCTAATCGGCTGCGCACTGGGGGCGCTCGTGGCGGGCAAGCTGGCCGACCGGTTTGGTCGGCGCTTGACGCTAATGGCGTGTGCCATGCTTTTCGGCATCTCCGGCGTGGGTGCAGCCTGGCCGACACATTGGATACATTCGTCTTCTTTCGCCTTGTCGGGGGGATCGGTGTAGGCGCGGCGGCAATTGTATCGCCACTCTACATCTCCGAGACCGCGCCGGCCGCATGGCGCGGTAGACTGGTGTCGCTCTATCAGCTCGCCATCGTCTTTGGCATTCTGCTGGCCTATTTCTGCAACTACGCTTTCGCGAACATTGCTGGCGGCTGGCGCTGGATGTTTGCAGCGCAGACGTTCCCGGCTCTGATCTTCGTTTGTGCTTGCTTGCGGTGCCGGAGACTCCACGGTGGCTAGTTGGCCGTAAGCGAATGTCCTCGGCGCTGACGATTCTCGAGAAGACCCTGGGCTCCGACGCCGCGCGAACGGAGCTGGCGCTGATCGAAAGAAGCTTTGATGCTTCCACGGGAGCGTCCCTCCGCGAACTCTTCGACCGCGATCATCGTCCGGTGCTTATGATGGGAATCCTCATCGCCATCTTCCAGCAAGTCACCGGAATCAACGCGATCCTGTATTACGCGCCGACCATCTTCGCGAAGACCGGTCTCGATACGTCGTCATCCCTGCTGCAGACAATTGCGCTCGGCGGCGTGAATTTAGTGGCAACTCTCGGTGCAATAGCGCTGGTGGACAAGCTCGGTCGCAGGAGTCTCTTGCTTTCGGGCAGCGCCGTCATGGGAGTTGCGCTCGCCGCCGTCGCACTGTGTTTTCACTATGGCTACTTCGAAGGCTACATCGTGCTGGCGCTGATGCTGCTGTACGTGGCGGCGTTCGCGTGCACGCTGGGCGCCGTGACATGGGTGTACCTGGCGGAAGTGTATCCGAACCGCATTCGCGCGAGGGCCATGTCGGTCGCGACCCTGGCTTTGTGGCTAGCCGATTTTGTGGTCGCCTATACCTTTCCGATGATGAATGAGCACCTGAGCACTGCGGCCACTCTGGCCTGCTATGCGGTCTTTTGCGCCCTCGCTTTTGTCTACGTCCGCGCGAGGGTGCCTGAAACCAAGGGGCGGCGGCTGGAGGAGCTCGAGGCGCTATTCGTCAAAGGAGGATCGGCATGACAACACCGCAAGCGGATTTCTATCGCCAGAATGGCTATCTGGTCGTGCCGGATCTGTTCACCGCCGCGGAAATGCAGGAACTTAAGGTGGAGACCACCCGCATCTTTCGGGGGATGCGCGGGCCTGTCGAAGGTTTGCTGGAGGTCGCCCCGCAAATGACCGACGCCGAAGTGTTGCGCAAGTACCTGGCCATACATTTCCCACACAAGCTCTCGCCAATGATCGAACGCAGCCTGTCGCATCCGGGCATCGTCGAGGTCCTGACGCACATCATCGGGCCAAATGTGAAATGCATGCAGTCCATGCTGTTCGTCAAGGGTCCCGGAAAGCCCGGGCAGTCCTGGCATCAGGACGAGTACTACATTCCGACCCGCGATCGCTCGTTGGGGGCGGCGTGGATCGCAATTGATGACGCCACAATCGAGAACGGCTGTCTATGGATCATCCCGGGATCGCACCAAAGCGGCATCATTATGAGGCGCATACCCGGGCGCAATCCGGAATTCGCGGAGGCCGATACGCTCAATATTTCGGGTTATGGCGAGGATCGCTGCGTTCCGGTGGATGTGAAGGCCGGCTCTGTCGTGTTCTTCCACGGGTACGTCCTACACAGTTCGCGGCGCAACAAGACGGCGGATTGTTTCCGCATGGCGCTGGTCAACCATTACATGAGCGCGGAGTCCCTGCTGCCGTGGGACCAGGATGGAAAGCTGCCGCCGACGCACGACCTGCGAGACATCGTGATGGTGGCAGGGACCGATCCCTATGCCTGGAAGGGCATTGTCAATGCCAATAGGCCTTACCTCCGCGCAGAAGCGCCCGATGCGCGGATCGATGGCTAAGCACAAAGCGCTAGCAGAGGAACTTGCTCGGAGTATTCAATGAGACCGTTCAAGCTTTGCACTTCCGAGATGAATCCAATGCGCTTGCTATTTAAAGTGCTCGTTCTTGCATTGCTGTGCGCAGGCGCCATCCTTGTGGCGCCCTCTCGGGCAGCTTCCGATGTGCCTGGCCCCAAGCTCGGCTTGCAAACCTGGACTTGCGTCACCAGACCTTTGAGCAGGTGGTCAATTTTGCAGTCGCAAATAAGATCCGCTCTGTGCAATTCACCAGCCAGCATCTGAACCCGGAGGCTCCGCTCGAGGAAACCCGGCGCAAGAAGGCGCTGCTCGATCAATACGGGATCGTGCCTTACGCTTTCGGCGTTGCGCGAACGAGCTCTGACCCGGCAACGAATCGCAAGCTGTTCGAGTTCGCTCGTTTCATCGGCGCGAAGCTCATCGTCGTCGAGCCGGCACCGGCGGACTGGGATAGCCTTGAATCGCTGGTCAAGGAATACGACATCCGGCTTGCAATCCATAATCATGGCGTCGGCACGACCTATGGCGATCCGCAAGTCGTCAAACAGATTCTCGCCAACCGAGATCCGCGTATTGGCGTCTGCCTGGATGTAGGCTGGATCACGCAGGCGGGATTCGATGTGGCCAGGGTGTTTCGCGAGTATCAAGATCGCGTCTATGACATCCATTTCAAGGATAAGAAGGTGAGCGTGCCCGGTGATCCCTCCGCGGTGGACACCTTGATCGGCCATGGAAGCGCGAACTATCCCGGACTGTTTGGGGAGATCCAGAGGTCCGCTTGGTCAGGTGTGATGGCCATCGAGACGGATAGCGAAGAATTCGCGACACGTCCTCAGCCTTTTGTCACGGCAGCCAAGTCGTTTTTTGCGCATTCCGCGCCTGCCTCGAGCGCGCCGGCCGATCGTGAGGACTCGATTACCCTGTTTCGGATACATCCCGGCGAGGTCCTTGTTGTTCCTTGATCGAAGCTCGACTCGCTGCTCGTCCTTGATGATCAGCGCCCGGTAGCCGTCGAACTTGAGCTCGTAGGTCCAGTAGTCGGTTGGTCACGGGCACCCGTCGAACGACCGATGTGCTGCCTCGACTAGTCCGGCACCTTCACGTCGAACTTGATTGCCGCGAGTTGCTCCGGCGCCTTGCCGATCTTGCGCAGGAATGGCAGCCAGCGCGGATCGTCGCGGAGATTGGCGAACAATGGTTGGTACGCGATCTCCGAGAGGCCCGGGTCTTGCTGGGTTACCGCCTTGTCGAGCCACGCGAACGCCCGGTCGCGCTCGTTGCGCCAGGCCAGAACGTAGGCAATGTTGTAGGCCGCGTCGGCGCTGTACTTCTTGGTCAACTCGGCGAACTCGGCATCGGAGTCGGCTTTGCGGCCGAGCGTGTGATAGACCATCGTCATTCCTAACAGGCGCCAGACCTCCTCGGGTTCCTTCTGTGTCTCCGTCAACCCGGCCTGCGCGTCGCCCTTCATCAGCAGCGCCCCGCCAATCGCGGCATGCGCGCTGCTAAAATTTGGAGCCAGGCGCAGCGTCCTACGGAAACTGGCGATGGCCTCGTCCAGGCGCCCGGCGCCGAGGTAGAAAAGGCCCAGGTTTGCATGGCCGCGGGTGGCGAGCGGGTCGTGGATATTCTCGTATTGTTGGAACTCGATGGCGGTGTCGAGGCGGTTCAGATTCGCGGCCACGGTGGCGGCGCCGCCGATGATGTCGGTGTTGCCCGGCTCCAGCGCGAGTGCGTGCTCGTAATGTCGGGCCGCCGCCGCCAGGTCGCCGTCGAAGGCCATCGCAATCTGGCCGAGGCCGCCGTGCGCGGGTGCAAAATCCGGGTCGATCGCCAGCGCCTTGGCCGCTGCCTCACGCGCAAGCCGCACGCCCTCCGCGAGTGGGCGCATCCCAAAGCCGGCTTGGCTGGAATAGACGGCGGCTAGCTGCTCCCACGCCGCCGCGTAATTGGGGTCGATCGCGAGCGCCTGCTGAAACAGCGTAATGGCTTGTTCAAAGCCTTCGCGCGTGTTCTGACGCCGCAGCTGGCGCCCTTGCAGAAACAGCGAATAGGCCTCCGGGTTCACTTCCTTGGCCTTCGGCGCCTCCCCGAGCAGCGTAATCTTGAGTTGCTCGACCACCGCCGCTGCGATCTCGTCCTGCACCGCGAAGATGTCGTCGAGCTCCCGGTCCCAGGTGTTCGACCACAGGTGCGTGTCCGAGCGCGCCTCGATCAGCTGCGCGGTGATGCGCACCTTGTTGCCGTTCTTGCGCACCGAGCCTTCGAGGATGTGCGCAACGTCGAGCTCCTTTGCCACCTGCGCGAGCTTCATGTCCTTGCCCTTGTAAGAGAACGCCGAGGAACGCGAGATCACGCGCAGCTTCGGGATCTTCGCCAGCAGGTTCAACAACTCCTCAGAGATCCCATCCGAGAAATACTCCTGGTCTTTATCCGAGCTCATGTTGACGAACGGGAGCACCGCAATCGACTTGTCGCCGTAGGATTTCACGAGCGACTCGGTGCGGCCCTCGGCACGCGCGGCCTCGGTCGCCGCCTGCTCGCGCTGCGGTGCGAGGACGAACTTGTCGATGGCGAAGTAGCCGAGCGCGAGCGCGAGTACCCCCATGATCACGCGATCGAGCTTCCTGCCGGTCTGTGGCGTGATCGACTGGCTGCGATCGACCTCGCTCTCGCGCTTCAGGCCTGCGGGCGTGATCTCGAACGCCCAAGCGAAAACCAGCACCGGCAGCAGGCCAATGACCAGTACTACGATGACAATGCGGACAGCGGTGGCACCAAGACCGAACGCGGGGAGCACAGTCTGGGCGACCTGGATCAACAGCCACGCGACTGCGAGGTACGCGGCACCGACGCGCAGCACATTGCGGCGCCGGAGCTCGCCGATGAAGGACGCGGTTATTGCTTATCCCCCTGCGGCCGGATCATCTCGGAAGCGGCGGGAATTGTCGAACTTCACGCTCTTTCAGGTTTTCACCGCCCACGCTCGTCGTCCGCAACAGTCTGTCAGGCTGCGCGCGCCATTCAAAGCTCCTTGCGCGCGAGCTCGATGGACTGAATGCGCGCCGGATGGATTGGCGCAAGCGGACACTGCCCGCCACGCGGCCGTGCTCACAACGCCACGTAAATTCGCCTGAAAGCGCGCTGGTCGCTGTCACGGCCGATGCTGTATCGCACTCGCCAACCTGCTTCTTTAGGTCCTTGAGATCGTTCCCCCAGCCTTCAGCGTTTCGGTCCATCAGGAAATTCATCGCGAGCACATCCCCGCCCGCTGCCACATTGCCCTGCCGAAAGATAGCTCCTACCGCGCGGTACGCGCTGGCGAGGATCTCACTGACAGGAACTGAGCGATCTTTGAGGAATTCCGCTTTTTGCAGGGCAATGGCTGCGTCGAATACCGGCCGCGAAGGGATCCCATAGGTCCGATTGGCGAACGCAAAGATGCCCACGCCTTGATCTGGCAGAAGCAGCACATACGACCCGTAACCGGGATAGCCGCCAGCGTGAGCGAGATATAAGCCGAGGTCGCAATCAACTGCGACCCATATTCCCATGCCGTAAGTGGCGGCGCGTGCGCACGCACCCGGCCCTTCGTTCCCGGCGCGCGGCGGCCAGAGCTGAGGAAAATTCGAGCCCTGCGCGAGTTCGCGGACCGTCGCGCGCACCACCGGTCCCGAGTCCGGATCGTCGCGGGGTGGCCAGGCCGACAG
>Ga0157306_10000113_pt1 | contig 14465 bp, 13 predicted proteins | sample NitcycUS163409C2_FD_108391 | JGI IMG/M metagenome (GOLD analysis project Ga0157306, IMG submission 108391) | Soil microbial communities from Arlington Agricultural Research Station in Wisconsin, USA - Nitrogen cycling UWRJ-S163-409C-2 | ecosystem: Environmental > Terrestrial > Soil >...
GCCGAGGAGGAGCGCGGCGCGCTCGGCAACCGCATCTCGGCGATGATGGCGCCGCTGCCCGTCTGGTGCGAGGACCCGGTGCAGCGGCTGCATCTGGTCACCGAGACGATGGGCGATCTGAAGGGCTCTGGGCAGGCGGTCGGCGCCGAGATCCTCACGCGCATCGTCGACTTCGCGCCGACGACGATCGCCTCGCAGGCGGCGCGCCTCCAGCCGGCGCAGCGCTTCTTCAATCTCGTCGTCACCAACGTCCCCGGCCCTCAGCTCCCGCTCTACGTGCTGGGCCGCCAGATGGAGGCGATCTTCCCGATGGTGCCCCTCGCCCGCCGCCAGGCGCTCTGCGTAGGGATCATGTCCTACAACGGGCAGGTCAACTTCGGCTTGATCGGCGATTACGACGCGATGGCCGACCTCGAGAGCTTCGGCCTCGATCTCGAAGGGGCGCTTGCCGAGCTCGCCGGCGCCGCCGCGCAGATCGGCGATTCTCAGCGGATCAACCGGGCTGAGACGCGGAACAGCGCACTGTCGGTCAAGTAGGCCCAGTCGAGTCGTCGGGCGCTGAAGCCCGAGGCACTGGTGTCGGCGTTGACGAGCACCGCCGTCAGCCGATCGAAGCGGCCCGGCTGCGATAGGCGCAGGGACATCGGCCCGCCGTTGCGCGCAAAGCGATAGGCCGAGACGACGCGCCCGTTCCGCTCACTGCCGATCCGGCCAACCAGCGCCATCCCGGCGGCGATGCCGCGCGGCGCCGAGGCTCGCACGAGCACCCGGCGAGCGCCGGGCGGATGGAGCCGCAGCAGCTGGAACGTCGTGTGGTTGAGCCTGCGCTCCAAGCGCCGACCGTCGAGCGGCAGGCTGCCCTGGCGCGAGACATCGGGATAGGAGTGGCCCTCGGCGAAGACCTCGTCGGTGCGCCACTCGGGCAGGTCACGAGCGAAGCGCACGAAATCGCGAACGAAGTCAGAGTTGCCGCCGGCCTCGATCGCCGAGTTATAGGCGGCGACCGAGAAGCCGCCGGGCTTGGTGCTCACGGCGCGTGCCCAGGCGCCGCGCACGATGGTGCGACCGTAGCGCCCCGCCAGCCATGTCGCCCAGACCGCCGAGCCGTACTCCTTGATCGAGTTGGCGGTCAGGGGCGTGTCGTAGTGCCTCACCCATCGCCTCACGTAGCGCCGGTAATCGTCGATGCGGTTGTAGACCTGATCCTCCATCCAGACCGCGCTCGACTCGGCGAACCAGGCGTCCTGGTAGGCGTCGTAACCGAACTGGAGGATGTGGTTGTACTCGTGGGCGAAGGTGACCTCGAGGTCCTCCTGCGAGACGGTGCCGGGGAACTCGCGCGGGTCGTAGTCGTTGTCGAGCACCAGGTAGCCGTGCAGGCGCCGCGGCAGGCGGTGCGCCTTGGTTGCCTGACCGCGATCCGGGGCTGCATAGCCAAAGAGAGCGCCACCGATCTGGTCCAGGTAGACATCGGTCTTGCCGCGGCCGCCGCCCTTGCGGCCGTCCGACTTGGGATCGCGCCAGCCGAGCTTGCCGTTCTGCATCGAGTAGACGTGCTCGGCGACTGCTTGCACCCTCTCGACGTAGTCGGGCACCCCGTCGCGGTCGCTGTCGAACAGGCTGGGGGCGTCGATGCCCTCGGCCACCCAGTGCACGCAGAAGTGGCGCGCGCAGGCTGGGGAGCGCGGCGCCTCGGGCACCGTGTAGGCGTTGCGATTCGGGTCGGGGTTGTCGCTGGGCCGGTAGGCCGGCGCCCGGAAGACGTGCTGGTCGTCGGCGATCGCGACGGCCGGCAGCGCTGCGAGCACAGCCGAGGCGAGCGAGACCCCTGCCAATCGCCAGCCCGCCCCCATCCGCGGCAATCTACAGGCCACCGGGGCACGTCCAGGTGAGTGCGTTCGCTGTTTGTCAGGCATAGCGCCACAAACAGCAAACGCGGCCGATGACGACGATACTTCGCCCTCATGCGTGTAGCCCTTGCCCAGATCGATCCGACCGTCGGCGACATCGACGGCAACGCCGCGAAGATCGCCGAGTGGATCGGCCACGCTCAGGCCGACAACGCCGACCTGGTCGTCTTCCCGGAGCTCTGCCTGCCCGGCTATCCCGCCGAGGACCTCTACTTGAAGCGGCACTTCGTCGAGGCCAACCGGCGCGCGGTCGAGGAGCTGGCCCGCGGCATCGAGGGGACCGTCGCTCTGGTCGGCTTCGCCGAGCCCGTTGCCCGGGGCGGCGACTTGCGCCGCGCCCACAACTCGCTGGCCGTGCTCGCCGATAGGCAAGTGCGCACGATCTACCGCAAGAACCGGCTGCCCAATTACTCGGTCTTCGACGAGCAGCGCTACTTCGTCCCGGGGAATGAGCCGGCGACGATCGAGGTCGCCGCGGCCAAGGTCGGCCTGACGATCTGCGAGGACGTCTGGACGCCCGGTCCCCCGGCCTCGCTCGAGGCACAGGCGGGTGCACAGCTGATCGCCAATCCCTCGGGCTCGCCATACCACCGCGGCAAGGGGCGCGAGCGCGAAGCGATGCTCGCCGAACGCGCGCGCGCCTACGGCGCCGGCGTCGCCTTCTGCAACCTCGTCGGCGGCCAAGACGAGCTGGTCTTCGACGGCCATAGCTTCATCGTCGATGCCGAGGGGGAGGTCGTCGCCCGGGCGGTCCAGTTCGAGGAGGAGCTGTTGGTCTGCGAGATCCCCTCCCCCACCCGGTGCCGTCTCGCCGAGTCGCTTTCGGATCTCGCCGAGGTCTACGCCGCGCTGGTCCTCGGGTTGCGCGACTACGTGCTCAAGAACGGCTTCCGCCATGTCGGCGTGGCGCTCTCCGGGGGGATCGACTCTGCCCTCGTCGCCCTGCTCGCCGCCGACGCGCTCGGGCCCGAGCGGGTCAGCTGCGTGGTGATGCCGTCGCCGCATTCGAGCTCTGAAACACAGGCTGACGCGCGGACTATCGCCGCCAACCTCGGCGCCGAGGTGATCGAGATTCCGATCGCGGCGGCGATGTCGGAGTACGAGCGCTCGCTTGCCGATTCCTTCGGCGACGGGGGTGGTGAAGCCGCCGACGACTCGCTGCCGCGGGACCCGACCCGACCTTCGGAGCCGGACCTCGCCGCCGAGAACATCCAGGCCCGCATCCGGGGCAACCTGATGATGGCCCTTTCCAACAAGCACGGCTGGCTGGTGCTGACGACCGGCAACAAGAGCGAGATGTCGGTCGGCTACGCGACCCTGTACGGCGATATGGCGGGTGGCTTCGCGGCGATCAAGGACGTGCCGAAGACGCTCGTCTACGACCTGGTCAGGCACCGCAGCTCAGCGGCAAGCGGCGAGCTGGTGCCGCCCTCGGTGCTGGAGCGCGCGCCCTCGGCCGAGCTGCGTCCCGATCAGCTCGACAGCGACTCGCTGCCCCCCTACGAGCTGCTCGACCGCATCCTCGAGGCATACGTCGAGCGCGACCAAGGGCGCGAGGAGATGATCGCCGCCGGCATGCCGGCCGAGACCGTCGACGAGGTCGTGCGCATGGTCGATCGCTCCGAGTACAAGCGGCGCCAGGCGGCGCCAGGGATTCGGATCACCCCGAAGGCCTTCGGTCGCGATCGGCGGCTGCCAATCACCAACCGCTTTAGTGGTTAAGCGGCCTTTGGGGCAGGCCGCACTGCGATTGTCATCTGGGCCAGAGCGCAGAGTCGATTCTCGGCGTCCCGGACCTCGGCGTCCCAGACCCAAGTCGTGCGGCCGCGGTGGCGGGCCTTGGCATGCACCTCGGCGTGACCCTCGGTTACTGGGCGGATGAAGTTGACGCTGATCGCCTGACCCATCGCGACCATGCCGGCGTCGAAGACGGCGAGGGCCGTGGCGCGAGAGCAGACGCTCTCGACCAGGCTCGAGATCACGCCGCCGTGCAGGAGCCCAACCGGCTGGCGCAGCTCGTCGCGCATCTCGATGCGCACACGGGCGTGCTCGGGATCGTCGTCGAGCCACTCGGTCCCCAGCAGGGCATCGAAATGGGAACGCAGCCCATGCGGATCGCCGGTCATCGCCGAGACCCTATCTACAGGGTCTGGCGTGGAGATGACCGCTTAACCTCACACACGCCCCTGCGCGGGGCGTCTCACGTAGGCTTCCGGCCGGTGGGGTTGACCGACGACCAGAAGGCGATGTTGCGCCTCCTCGCTCAACGCGAGGAGGGCTACGAGGACATGGCGAAGCTGATGGGAATCAGCGTCGAGGAAGTGCGCGAGCGCGTCAAGGAGGCGCTGGCCGAGGTCGACGCGCCGGCTGCCGCGGCCGAGCCGCCGCTGGCCCCCAAGCCAACGCCTGAGCCTCTCGCTCCACTAGCGCCGACGAGACCTGCCCCGACGTCTTCGCCGGCGTCGCCGTCCACGGCAGCCGAGCCGGCCAAGCCCACGCCCAGACCCAAGCCCTCCCCCCGACTGCCCAAGCCGGCGCTGACCGAGAACCGCGGGGCGCTGGTCGGGCTCGGCGCCGGCGCGCTGGTCGTCGTTCTGCTCGTCATCGTCCTCATCGTCGGCGGCGGGGACGACGGCGACAGCGCGGACACGACCGCGGGCACCGACAACGGCGCAAGCTTGACTGCCGCCGAAGAACGCAACCTCACCCAGGCGGTGCTTCTGCCCACCGGCGATGCCAACGCCAGCGGCCGCGCCCTCTTCGGTCGCTTCAAACAGGACGTCCTGCTCCAGGTCGAAGCCGAAGGACTCGAGCCCTTGGCGCAGGGCGAGTCGTACACGGTTTGGCTCTACCGCTCGCCAAAGCTGGCCCTGCAGGTGGGCGCGGTGCGCGTTGGCGACTCCGGCAAGCTCGCCGCTCAGTTCCAGATCCCGGCCCAGCTGCTGACCTACGTCGCCAACGGCTCCTTCGACCAGATCGACGTCTCGCGGACCCCGATCGCGGAGTACAAAGCGGCCTTCAACAAGGCAAAGGGCGAAAACAAGGTGCCGCCCTACGTCGGCGAAAGCGTCCTGCGCGGCGAGATCACCGGACCGGCGGTCCAGCCGCAGCGCTCAGCCGAATAGCTTGCCGGGGTTCATGATCCCGGCCGGGTCGAGCTCCCGCTTGACCGCCCGCAGCACGTCGATACCCGTCCTCCCCACCTCCGCCTCCATGTAGGGGGCATGGTCGCGGCCGACAGCGTGATGATGGGTGATCGTGCCGCCCTTGGCGACGATCGCCTCGCAGGCGGCGCGCTTGACTGCCCGCCACTGCTCGATCTCCTTGCCGTCGCGGGCGCGGGCGATGAAGGTGAAGTAGAGCGAGGCGCCGTCGGGGTAGGCATGCGAGAGGTGGGAGAAGACAAAGCCGGGTGTGCCCTGAGCGGCAAGCGAGCTGCGGATCGCGTCGCCAACCGCGGCGTGCAGCTCGGGCAGGTGGCTCCAGGTGTGCGAGGTCTCCAGCGTCTCGACCATCGCCCCCCGCTCCATCAGCGTGTCGCGCAGGTACGGGCCCTGGAAGCGGCCATGCTCCCAGGAGCGCCCGGCCGCTTGGCCGAGGTAGGCAGCCTCGCCACCGCGCAGCTCGCGCACGGCAAGCGCCCGGCGACGGGCCACCGCCTCCTCCTCGCCCTCGTGCCCGAACACGATCAGGCAACCGCCGCGCCGGCGGCGCAGGCCGAGATAGCCCTCGAAGGCCCTGCCGGCAAGCCCCCGAGGGCCAGAGAGGGCCAGCGAGACCTCGGTCTCCTCCTCGTCGGAGACGCGGATCACATCGGGCAGCCCGGGACCCTGGGCGAGCGCCCGGACGATCTCGGCGCCGGCCTCGAAGTCCTCAGCGATCCAGGCCTCGTAGCGGCGCTGGCGGGGCGCCGGACGCACCCGAACGGTCACGTCTGGGATCACGCCAAACACACCCTCGGAGCCGACGACCAGCTCGCGCAGGGCAGGCCCGGCGGCCGTATGCGGCGTCTCGAGCGTGCTCAGCTCGCCCGCAGGAGCGAGGAGACGCACCGAGCTGACCAGGGCGTCGAAGCGCCCGTAGCCGCTCGAGGCCTGCCCGGCCGAGCGCGTGGCTGCGAAGCCGCCGATCGTCGCGTACTCGAAGGACTGCGGGTAATGACCGAGCACGAGCCCACGCTTGCCCAGCGCGGCTTCCGCCTCCGGGCCTCGCAGGCCCGCCCCGAGCCTCGCCGTCAGCGAGCGCTCGTCGACCTCGACGGCGCGCAGCCGCGCCAGGTCCAGGCTCACCAGCCGCTCGTGGGGGCCGCGCAGCGGCTCGATTCCGCCGACCACGCTGGTGCCGCCGCCGAAGGGGACGACCGCGCTGCCCTCTACGGCACAGACGTCCAGAATCCGACGAATCGCTTCCGTATCGGCCGGCAGCAGCACCGCGTCGGGAGCATCCTCGAGCCGTCCCGAGCGCAGCCGCGCGAGGTCGACATAGCCACAGCCGGTGGCGTGGCGCAGCCGGTCCTCGGCGCCGGTGAAGACGCTCTCCTCGCCGACGGCGTCGATCAGCGCCCGGGGCAGGGGCATCGCCGGCGGCAGCTCGAAGCGGTCCAGCTCTGCAGCCCGCGGCTTGCCGTGCAGCTCGCCGATCCGCTCGCGCAGGGTGGCAAGCGCCGACTCGTCGAGCTCGGGCAGGTTCGAGGGCTCTCCCCAGCCCCACCACTTCGAGTCGCGCCTGGGAGCGTTCACAGGACACCCTGCTGTGAGCGCCCCAATCGCCACGGATTCGAATAGCCGGCGATCACCGTGGCCATTGGGGCGCTCACAGCACGGCCCGCTCGATCCCATCGAGCGCCTCGTCGAGCAGCGCCCCCTGACCGCGCCGCATCATCGGCGAGCCGAGACGCGAGAGCCCGCGCAGGGCCTGATCGACGGCGATGCTGACCTCGGTTCTGGCGCCGTCGCGTCGCAGGGCGACCTCGACTCTGTAGCGGCGCAGGTGGCGCGCAAAGGGCGTGCCCTCGATCAGCTGCTCCCAGGCGTGGCGCTCCCCCGCCACGGACTCGCGACAGCGGAAGTCAGCTCGCACGCCGCGCCCGTCTGCGGTTCCCAGCACGCTCGTCCATTCGGCGCCATCGCCTTCCCCCTCGACGCTCTCGACCCTAGTCGTCCGCGGCCACCAGCGTGGCAGGTTGTAGGGATCGGAGACGAGACCCCAGACATCCCCAGCCTCGACCGAGATCGTTCTCTTTCTAGTTATCCGAGGCATGGAATTAGGGGCGCGAGGGCCAAGTCTGGCAAGGACGCAGGAGCGTGGCGTGCTTCTGCACGCGAGCGACCGAGGACACCGCCAGACGCAGCGCCCTCGCGCCCCTAATCCCCGGCGAGGCGGCGCAGGTCGCGAACCAGCAGAAGATGCTTGAGGTGGCTGACGGTGGCCGCCAGGCTCTCGAGGCTCTCGAGGGCCTCCTTGCGTCGGTCGGGATTGCGCGACCGCAGCGAGGGACCGAGCAGCGCCTCGAGCAGGTTCGCCTCGCGATCGGCCGAGGAGCGGAAGATGCGCAGGTTGCGGGCCGCGACGCCGACCCGCGAAAGCTCGTTGGCGGCACGCACGACTTCGCGGTCGGTCTCGTCGTAGACGGTCTTGCCCTCGCGCTTTTCGGGTTGCACGATGCCGAAGTTCTCCAGCTCGGCGATCAGCTCCTCGCGGGCGCCGGTCTCCTCGATCACCTCGTCGAGGGTCAGGTAGGCGCGCGACGTGTTGACCAGGATCGCCCGTCGCACGGCGCCGCCGGAGGGCCGTTTATCCGACGATCCGCCCGCAGCCGCGACGATGTCCCCACCCGCCGCCAGCTCCTGGCGGATCACCCGCAGGGGCAGGAACTCGTCGCGCTGCAGGCGCAGGATCGTGCGCAGCCTTTCGACGTCGGACTGGCTGTACAGGCGGTAGCCGCCCGAAGTGCGACGCGGCGTCAGCAGCTTCTGATCCTCGAGGTAGCGGATCTTCGAGATCGAGACGTCGTCGAACTCGCTCTGCAGGATCTTGCAGACGGCGCCGATCGTCAGCGCCTTGCGAGGGCGCGAGTCGCGCTGGCGGGCCTGCTGCTCGGAGACGGCCATCAGTTGCTCACTTCTCCAGGTAGCTGAGCTTGTACTTGCCGACCTGGATCTCGTCGCCGTCCTCGAGCCGGTGCGACTCGATCCGCCGCCGGTTGACGTAGGTGCCGTTCAGCGAGCCGAGGTCGTCGATATAAAGCCCGTCGCGCCGGCGCACAAGCAGGGCGTGGTTGCGGGAGACCGTGACATCGTCGAGGAAGACGCCGGCGTCGGGGCTGCGGCCGATGCTGATCCGGTCCTCGCCGAGGGCGAAGCTCTCTCCTGCCCGGCCGCCGCCGGTGCGGATCACCAGGGCAGCGCCGCTGCGCTCGACCGTCTCGTCGATGTCGACCGGCTGCATCTCACCGGTCTCGTCGACCTTGTAGGTCATCGTCGTCGGTTCCTCGCCGCTGCCGCCCTCGGCCGGCCCGCCGACGTAGGCGCCGCACTTCTGGCAGTAGTTGGCTCCCTCGGGGTTGACGAAGCCGCATTCGGGACAGTGGACGGCCATCGGCTCTTCCGCTCAGGCCGCGGGCTTGTCCTCGGGGCCCTGCTTGCCCTCGGGCGCCTGCGTCTTGCCGGCGAGGATCTCGGTCAGCTGGGCGACGTCGTCGCCGGAGAAGAGCGTGTCGCCGTGCTCGCGCTTCTGGCGTAGGCGATTGACGAGCTCGGCGCGGAGGATGTCGATCTTGCCATGCAGCATGCGCCGCTGGTAGGAGATCTCATTCTCTTCCTGGGTGAGCTTGTCGATCAGGTCCTTCAGCTCCTCGTCGCTGAGCGAACCGAGATCGGGAAATGTGTCCTCCATCTCGCTCCTTATTCGGGGTGATGGCCTGCCTCGGCCCGTCCCCGCGATTATAGGTGGGTGCGGCCCCAAGGTTCAACCGAAGGTTGAAGGTTTATGAAACCTGGCCGCTCTCTTGCAACGGCGACCTCGTCTTTGCCCGCCAATGGCGAAGGAGGACGAAGTCAGCGATGTGAGGCCTGGGCCTCACGGATCCCGACCCGGGCATAGAGCACGGTGGCGACAATCGCCAAGGCCAGGCCGACGATCAAAAGTGCCGCCGGCACCCAGCCGTCGAAGACCATCGCGAAGAAGATGCCGCCCATGATCGGGAAGACCGAGATCCGCCCCGGCCAGTTGACGCGGATCTCGACGCCATGGCGCAGGCCGTACTGAGCGAGGCCCAGCATCGCCAGCTCGCGTAGGGCAAGCAGGGCAAGGGCCCAGCGGGGCAGCAGCTCGAAGTGCCAACAGACGACGGCGCCACTGAGGATCGTCAGCCGGTCGACGAGCGGGTCGAGGATCGAGCCGAGGCGGCTGTACTGGCCGGTGACCCGGGCGAGGAATCCATCCACGTAGTCTCCCGCGGCGATCAGCCAGAAGACGATCGCGGCGGGGGCGCTGCGCCCGTCGCCCGACTCGAAGGCGAGCCAGAGGAAGACCGGCAGCCCCGCGAGGCGCAGGTAGCCGACCAGATTGGGCAGCGTCCACGGGTTGAGCGGTTCGCCCTTCTGCACCTGGCGCGGTGGCGGGCCGCTGCGATCGAGGCCGAAGAGGCGGCGGATGCGGCCGCGGCCAAAAGGGGCGCTGTCAGCCATCGAGGCCCTGGAGGAGCGCCTCGACCCGAGAGGCCGCCTCCTCGACGGGCAGCTTGTGCTCGGAGCCGGTGGCCCGTTCGCTCGCCTCGACCACGCCCTCGGCAAGGCCACGGCGACCGATGACGATGCGCAGCGGACAGCCGAGCAGCTCGGCGTCGGTCAGCTTCTCGCCCGGTCCCGCGTCGCGATCGTCGTAGAGGGTCTCGACCCCCGCCGCGGCGAGCTCCTCGTAGATGCGATCCGCAGCGGCGCGCTCTTCCTCCCCCGCCTTGCCCAGCGCCACCAGGTGGATCTGCCAGGGCGCGAGCGACGGCGGCCAGACGATGCCGCGCTCGTCGGCGCCCTGCTCGATCGCCGCGGCGACGATCCGCGCCGGGCCGATCCCGTAGCTGCCCATCACGATCGGCCGCTCGCTGCCGGACTCGTCGAGGTAGGTGGCACCGAGCGGCTCCGAGTAGCGGGTGCCGAGCTTGAAGATGTTGCCGACCTCGATTGCCGGCTCGATCTGGATCGTGCCGCCGCTCGGCGCTGTGTCGCCGGCCTCGACGGTGCGTACGTCAAGCTCCTCGAACTCGAAATCGCGCCCGGGACTGACCCCCCGCAGATGCGTGTCGGGCTGATTGGCGCCGCAGACGTAGGAGTTGCCGACGATCGCTGCGTCCTTGATCACCGGCAGCTCGGCGCCGGCCGGGCCGATGAAGCCGACCGGGCCGATCTCGGCCTCGATCTCCTCCGGCCGCGCTTGGCGGAAGTCGGCGCCAAGCGCGTTGCGCAGCTTGACCTCGTTGAGACGGTGGTCGCCGCGGATCAGCACCAGGGCCATGCCGCGACCCTCGACGATTACCGGCAGGGCCTTGACCAACGTCCCGGCGGGCAGATCGAGCGCACCCGACACCTCCTCGATCGTGGTCAGCCCTGGCGTGGAAACTGCTTCGGGGGCAGCGAGGGCCGCAGGCAGCTCCACCGCCTGCGGCTCTGCCGACGCGACCTCGACGTTGGCGGCATAGCCGGCAGCCAGCGCCACCTCGTTCTCGCCTGCCGGACAGGGCGCCATGTACTCGTGGGCGCCGGAGCCCCCCATCATGCCGACGTCGGACTCGACCCGGTACCAGCGCAGGCCGCAGCGATCGAGGATGCGCTCGTAGGCGCCGGCCTGCGCCTCGTAGGAACGCGCCAGGCCCTCCTCGTCGCGGTCGAAGGAGTAGGCGTCCTTCATCGTGAACTCGCGCGTGCGCAGCACCCCGGCGCGCGGCCGCGGCTCGTCGCGCTCCTTGGTCTGGATGTGGAAGAGCATCAGCGGCAGGTCGCGATACGAGCGGACCTCCCGCGCCACGTGGTACGTCACGCACTCCTCGTGCGTCATCGCCAAGACCATCGGCGACCCCTTGCGATCCTCCAGCTTGAACAGCTCGTCGATCCCGTAGCGCCCGGTCCTCTCCCACGGCTCGGCGGGCTGCAGCACGGGCATCAGCATCTCCTGACACCCGATCCCCTCCATCTCCTCGCGAATGATCCCCTCGACCTTCCGCTCGACCCGCCAACCGGCCGGCAAATAGCTCCACAACCCGGCCCCCACCTGCCGGATCAACCCAGCCCGCACCATCAGCTTGTGCGACAGCGCCTCCGCATCGGCCGGAGGGTCCTTGAGCGTTGGAAGAAATGCCTGGCTCAGCCGAGTCACGCGGGAAAACCTATCCGGCTCAGGCTCGGAAGCTCGGCTTCGTCGCGGGGCACACGTCTCGCGTCGCCGTCTCTCGCGGTGGGTGACAGGACCCGCCGCGCCAACTACGCCCGCGTGAACCGACGTCCCGCCGTCGGAGAAGACTCCTCGTCCAGCAAGACCCTGTCGGACTCCCCCTTCTGCGCCGCTTCGTGCTCCAACCGAGCGATCTTCTCCGGCGTCAGCTCCCCTGCGTTCTCCGCCTCGATCTTGGCCAGCCAGGCTGCGCCCTCGCGCGACTCGTCCTCGTCGAACTCCACCCCGCCCCGGTCGAGCGACTTGTCGATCTCCTCGAAGAGCGTGTTGACGAGATCGGCCTGCGGCACCTTGCGCAGCGGCTTGCCGTGCGCGTAGATCAGACCCTCGTTCTTGGCGCCGGCGATACCGAAGTCGGCGTGGCTGGCCTCGCCGATGCCGTTCACCGCGCAGCCCAGGACCGCCACCTCGATCGGCTCGGCATAGCTTTCAAGCCGCTGCTCGATCTCGGCGACGACCGAGTCCATGTCGAACTGCAGGCGGCCGCAGGTCGGGCAGGCGATCAGCACCGGGCCGCGCTCGCGCAGCTGCAGCGCCTTGAGGATCTCCCAGGCGACCTTGACCTCCTCCTCGGCGTGGAAGGTTGAGAGGCTGATGCGGATCGTGTCACCGATGCCGTCGGCGAGCAGCGTGCCGAGCCCGATCGAGGACTTGAGCGAGCCCGACCACTTGGTCCCCGCCTCGGTGATCCCCAGGTGCAGCGGGTAGGGGATCTTCTCGGCGAGCAGGCGGTTGGCGGCGATCGTGTTGGGAACGTTGGTCGACTTGATCGAGACCTTGAAGTTCTCGAAGTCCAGTGACTCCATGAGCTCGACGAACTCGACCGCAGCGGCGACCAGGGCCTCGACCGGCGAGGTGCGCTCGAGCTCGTGCAGGTGCTTGGGCAACGAGCCGGAGTTGACCCCGATCCGCATCGGCACCCCCGCGGCGGTCGCCCGCTCGGCCACCTCGGCGACCTTCTCCCTGCCGCCGATGTTGCCCGGGTTGAGGCGGATGCAATGGGCGCCGGCATCGATCGCCTTGAGGGCCAACGTGTGGTTGAAGTGGATGTCGGCGATCACCGGGATCGGCGAGTCGCGCACGATCGTCTTCAGCGCCTCGACGTCATCGTCGCGCGGCACCGCGACCCGCACGATGTCGGCCCCGGCGTCGGCGACCTTGCGGATCTGCTCCATCGTCGCGGCCAGATTTGCGGTCTCGGTCTTGGTCATCGTCTGCACGACGACCGGCGCCCCGCCGCCGATCGGTACGCCGCCAACGAATATCTGGCGTTTGGAGGCCATTGGCCAAGCCTAGCGAGACCTCGCCCCGCGAACTGCATCAAATTCTCGGCCCAGCAGGCCGAGAATTTGATGCAGTTCGCGGGGTTGTGGCTACCGGACGTCGAATCCTTCGCCGTTGAGACGACCGATGTCGTTTGTCAGGCCGATGAACATCAGGATTACGACGAGAACGAAGCCGATCGCGGTCGCTCTCTCCATCACCTGCAACGAGGCCGGCCGGCCGCGCAGCTTCTCGAACAGGCTCCAGAAGATGTGGCCTCCGTCAAGCGGCAGGATCGGCAGCAGGTTGATCAGACCCAGCGAAAGGCTTACCAGGGCGAGGAGCAGCAGCGAGGGGTAGACACCGATCTCGATCGTCTGGTTGGCGACGTCGCTGATCCCGACGGGGCCCGAGATTTTCTTGCGCTGCTCGGATTCGAAGATGCGCGAGAAGATCGAGGCTGTCTTCGTGGTTACCAGCCAGACCGTGTCCCGGGCACGGCTGACAGCCGTGCCGAGCCCAATCTCATCCGGCTCGGTCCCGTAGGCAAAGCCGATCAAGGCCCTCTCCTGGCCCTTGTCGTACTCCGGGGTGACCGCAATCGTCCGCACCTGGCCATTACGGCTGATCCGCAGCGCTACCGGCGTCATGGCGGCACAGCCGTCGACCTGCTTGCCCGCGCACTTGTGGCTGGCGACCTGCTCTTTGAAGCGATCGAGCCGCTCCTCGCGCTCGAGGCCCGGAAAGGCCCTGCCGTCGACGGCGAGGATCTGATCGCCAGGCTCGAGCACCTTCGCTGCCGGGGATCCGTTGCGAACCTCGCCGACGGACTGCGTCACCTGCTGCGCATTTACGAGGTAGACGAAGGCGAAGATCGCGAAGGCAAGCACGATGTTCACCGCGGGGCCGGCGGCGATCACCGCGATCCGCTTCCAGACCGGCTGGCGGTAGTAGGCACGCTCCTCGACCTCTGGCGGAATCTCCTCCTCCGGGTTCATGCCGGTGATCTTCACGTAGCCGCCCAGCGGGATCGCCTTGATCCCGTACTCGGTCTCGCCGCGACGCACGGACCAGATCGTCGGCCCGAAGAAGAGGAAGAAGCGCTCGACCCGCATCCCGGTCGCCTTGGCGACGACGAAGTGGCCGGCCTCGTGCAGGATGATCAGCAGCGAGAAGCCGAGGAAGATCAGCAGCCAGTTCATACTCGTGCCAACCCACCGACCTCTTCTTCGGTGCGGCGTCGCGCCTCGGCGTCGACTGCGAAGAGGTCTGCGAAATGTGTCGGTTGCGTGGCGGGCATCGCTGCCAGGACGCCCTCGATCGCGGCCGGAATCGCGGCAAAACCTATCTGGCCGTCGAGGAAGGCGGCGACGGCGACCTCGTCGGCCGCATTGAGCACGCAGGGGGCCGTCCCACCCGCCTTGCCGGCCTCCAGCGCGAGCCGCAGGCAGGCGAAGGTCTCCAGATCGGGCGCCTCGAACTCGAGCGCACCGATCTCCGCAAGGTCAAGCCGCGGCACGTCGACGTCGGCCCGTTCGGGGTGGTGCAAGGCATATGAGATCGGCACCCGCATGTCGGGATGACCGAGATGTGCCAGCGTGGCGCCGTCGTTGAGGTCGATCAGCGAGTGGACGATCGACTGCGGATGGACGACGACCTCGATGCGCTCGAAGGGAATGCCGAAGAGGTGGTGTGCCTCGATTGCCTCGAAGCCCTTGTTCATCAGCGTCGCCGAGTCGATTGTGATCCGCCCGCCCATGCTCCAGGTTGGGTGGGCAAGCGCCTCCTCCACGGTTACGCCCTCAAGATCGGTGCGACCGCGGAAGGGACCGCCCGAGGCGGTCAGCA
>Ga0157306_10000114_pt1 | contig 14438 bp, 12 predicted proteins | sample NitcycUS163409C2_FD_108391 | JGI IMG/M metagenome (GOLD analysis project Ga0157306, IMG submission 108391) | Soil microbial communities from Arlington Agricultural Research Station in Wisconsin, USA - Nitrogen cycling UWRJ-S163-409C-2 | ecosystem: Environmental > Terrestrial > Soil >...
GCGCCCGATCGGATCGGATGGCTCGAAATACGGCGGCGGGTCGACGTTGTTCTGCGGGAGGAACGAGAGCAGGTAGCGCGCGTCCTCGAGGCAGGACTCTTCGTCGTCGGCCGTGAAGTGCGCGACCCCGGATTTCGAGGCGTGGGTCGCTGCGCCGCCGAGCTCCTCGAAGCTCACGTCCTCCCCGGTCACGGTCTTCACGACCTCGGGCCCCGTGATGAACATGTAGGAGCTCTCCTTGACCATGAGCACGAAGTCGGTCATGGCGGGTGAGTAGACGGCGCCGCCGGCCGTCGGGCCCATGACAAGGCTGATCTGCGGGATGACGCCCGAGGCCTGCACGTTCCGCCAGAAGATCTCCGCGTAGCCGCCGAGCGAGACGACGCCTTCCTGGATCCTCGCGCCGCCCGAGTCGTTGATCCCGATCAGCGGACAGCCGTACTTCAGCGCAAGGTCCATCACCTTGCACATCTTCTCCGCCATCACCTCGCCGAGGCTGCCGCCGAAGACGGTGAAGTCCTGCGAGAAGACGAAGACCGTGCGGCCCTCGATCGTGCCGTGGCCGGTCACCACCGCGTCGCCCCAGGGCCGTTTCTTCTGCATCTCGAAGTCGTATGTGCGGTGGCGGACGAAGGTGTCGAGCTCCTCGAAGGAGCCCGGGTCGAGCAGCTTCTCGACCCGCTCGCGGGCGGTCATCTTGCCCTTCGCGTGCTGCTTCTCGACTGCCTCTTCGGAGGCCGAGTGGATCGCCGCCTCGCGCAGCTCCCGCAGGTAGGCGAGCTTCTCCTCGTGGGTGATCGGATTCCTCTCCCGCATCGAGCGCGGGAGTCTATTTATCTCGCTCTGCTCTCGTTCGATACCTGATAAGGTATCAGCATGCCGAACCCCCCCAACTCACTCTTGCGCCAGATGCGCCAGGCCTCCGGCCTTTCCCAGCGCGCTCTCGCTCGCCGGGCGAAGACCTCGCAACCGGCAATCGCACGCTACGAGGGCGGCGCGGCAACCCCCTCCTGGGAGACCTTGCAACGACTGGCTGCCGCCTGCGGCAGCAAGCTACGGCTCGACGCCGAACCCGTGCCGGACCCCGAGGACCTGGAGCTGGCGAAGCTGCTCGGCAGCCTCACCCCGGAGGAGCGGCTGCGGGCGTTGCGCCGCTACGCCCGCCTGCGCGGGCTCGCCACGAGGCAGATGTGACTGAGCTCGACCCTGAGCGACTGCTCCGCGTCCTCGTCCACCATAAGGTCGACTTCTGCGTGATCGGGGCAGTTGCGGCCTGGCTACAGGGCAGCCCCACGGCGACTCTGGACCTCGACGTGATGCCGCGGCGTGAGCTCGTCAATGCAGACCGGCTTGCCGCCGCACTCAACGAGCTGGGTGCCCGCCGGGCCGGCGATGCCGCGCCCCTGGAGCTGGAGGGAACTGACTTTCTCGGCTGGCAGACGCAGCGGTTCGAGACGGAGGCAGGTCCGCTCGACGTCGTCCCCCTCGCGGCGGCAATCGGCGGATTCGAGGATGTCGCCACGGTCGAGCTGGCGCTAGGCGAGCTCTCCATCCGGGTGATCACGATCGACGAGGTGATTGCCTCGAAGGAGGAGCTCGGAAGACCCAAGGACAATGCCGCCCTGCCTGCGCTCTACGCCGCCCGGGAAGTCCTGCGCCAGGAAAGGCGGGAGCGAGGCGCCCCGAAAGACGAAGGGCCCGCCGGAGCGGGCCCTTCCAGCGGCAATTGACTGCTGCGCTTAGAGTTCGGCGCAGACCGCGGTGACCTCCAGCGTCCAGTCCGCCGCCTCCTCGGCGAACTCCGTGGCCGCCGCCGTCCAGCCGGTCCGCTTGCCAGCGCCGTCTACGGCCGGGCCCGATTCGACTAGGGCGACTTTTTTGGTTTCGCCAACCAGCCTTGCTCCGCCAGCGATCGCCTGCTTGCCCGAAGGGCAGTCAGCTGTGATTTTCTCGTAGTCGATCGGGATGATCCCGCTTGCTTTCGTGACGTAGGAGACGTTCTTGACCAGCTGGGTGAGGAGACCCGGGGAGAACTTGGCGCCGGTCACCGCCCCGTCCTGCAGCTTGCCGGTCGCCACCGAGCTGGCGGCGAGCTTATCCTCTGTCACCGCAGCGTTCTTCAGCTTGCCCTCGGTGACCACGCCGCCGCCGAGCTGGCCGGAGCGGACCGAGCCGTTCGCCAGGTTGCCGGAGCCGATCGTGGCCGGGGCGATCTTGACGCCGGTCACGGCGCCGTTGCGCAGCTTCAGATTGGTGACCGCCCCGTTGTGCAGCTTCAGGTTCGTCACCGAGCCATTGGCTAGATGCGCGGTCTTCACCGATTTCTTCGGCAGCATCGTCTTTGCCGCATAGGCGGCGCCGCCGAACGCCATGAACAAGGCTACGAGGGACAGCACGTTAGCCACGGTCAGGTGCCTCTCGAGCTGCTTCACTCGTTCCTCTCCTTGGGGTTCAAGTACTGCCGAAGGGCTGCTTCTGGGGCTCGGCGAGCCCGTCCAGGATTCGCTCCAGATCCGACTCGGCGAGGCCGGAGCCCGCCCCGGCGCGCAGCTCGACCCGGGTGCCGAAGCCTTTCTCGGCCATCGTCACCTCGACCCCTTCGACGCTGGCGACCAGCTCGGCCAGCTCCGGCTCGGACTTCATCAGCGTCCGCGCGACCTCGATCATGGAGGCCGCTTCAACCAGCGAGCAGCGGTTCCTCCCCCCCTTGAACGGCTGAATGAGTCCATTCAGGGGGAGAAAGAGCGCCCTTCCGACATTGACCCACTTCAGGTGTGGTCAATGTCGGAAGGGCGCGACTACAAGCGGAGTAGAGAGGCCTGGGAACTGGCAGGGAGGCAGCATGGGGTTGTGGCGCGGCGGCAACTGCTGGCGCTGGGGTTCAACGCGCGGGAGATAGAGCACCGAGTGGCGAGGGGACGGCTGCATCTGGTGATGCGCGGCGTCTATGCCGTGGGCTGGCCGAGGCTCACACGGGAGCGGCGCTGGATGGCAGCGGTGCTCGCATGCGGTGATGGGGCCGTGCTGAGCCATCGGAGCGCTGCCGCACTGTCGAAGATCGCGAATGAGGGCAGGGGCCAGATCGACGTGAGCGTCCGCCGGCGCACGAGGCTGCGCCGACCGGGGATTCGTGTGCGCGCCCGTCATAGCCTTCGCGAGGCCGACGTCTCCTGCCGCGACGGAATCCCTGTGACCGGAATCGTGCGGACCCTGATCGACGTCGCGACCGAACTCAATCCGATGGCCACCGAGCGAGCGGTGAACGAGGCGGACAAGCTGGACCTGGTCGATCCCGAGGCGCTGCGGTCGGCGCTCGAGGACTACGAGCGAGAGCCCGGGGTTCGTCCGCTCCGCACGATCCTCGATGCGCGCACGTTCCGCCTATCCGATTCCGACCTGGAGATTCTCTTTCGGCCGATCGCGGCGGGAGCCGGCCTCCCTCCCCCGATTACCAAACAGGTCGTCAACGGCTTTCAGGTCGACTTCTTCTTTCCCGGCCTGGGGCTGGTGGTGGAGACCGATGGCCTGCGCTATCACCGAACGCCGTCAGCCCAGGCCCGAGATGCGCGCCGTGACCGTGCCCACCTGCTCGCGGGAATGACGCCACTCCGTTTCACCCACTATGAGGTCAAGTACGAAGCCTCCAAGGTCATCCAAGCTCTGAGGCGGGCTGCTGCCCTGCTCCGCAAGCGAAGCGAGAGTTGACCACACCAGAGGTGGATCAACTCTCGCTTCAGTGATCTTGAGCGGTATGGCTCGCGGCGGCGGACCGCGGGCGAGCGCTTAGAAGAAGGCGCCGCCCTTGTACTCGCCGAAGACGTCGCGCATCGCGCCGCAGACCTCGCCGATCGAGGCGTCGGCGGCGAGCGCGGCGCGGATCGGGTGCAGCAGGTTGCCATCGCCCCGGGCGACATCGCGCAGCGCCTCGAGCTTCTCCTCGACGCCGGCCTGGTCGCGACGCTCCTTGAAGCCCTTCAGTCGAGCGAGCTGGCGCTGCTCGGCCTCGGGGTCGACGCGCAGGATGTCGACGTCGTCGATCTGGTCGGTGACGTACTTGTTGACGCCGACGACGATGTCCTGGCCGCTGCGGTAGCGCTCGTGGTAGCTGTGCGCGGACTCCTCGATCTCGCGCTGCATGAACTCCAGCGCCTCGACCGAGCCGCCCAGCTCTTCGACCTTCTCCATCAGCTCCCAGGCGCGGGCTTCGACCTCGTCGGTGAGCGACTCGACGAAGTAGGAGCCGGCGAAGGGATCGACGGTGTCGGCCGCCCCGGACTCGTGGGCGAGCACCTGCTGGGTGCGCAGGGCGATCCGCGCCGAGCGCTCGGTGGGCAGCGCCAGGGCCTCGTCGAAGCCGTTGGTGTGCAGGCTCTGGGTGCCGCCGCAGACCGCGGCGAAGCCCTGCAGGGCGACGCGGATGATGTTGACCTCGGGCTGCTGGGCCTGCAGGGTCACCCCACCGGTCTGGGTGTGAAAGCGGATCTTCATCGAGTTGGGGTCCTGCGCCCCAAAGCGCTCGCCGACGATCTTCGCCCACATGCGCCGCACGGCGCGGAACTTGGCGATCTCCTGGAAGACGTTGTTGTGGCCGTTGAAGAAGAAGGCCAGCCGCGGGGCGAACTCGTCGATCTTGAGGCCGCGCTCGAGCGCCGCCTCGACGTAGGCGATCGCGTTGGAGAGCGTGAAGGCGACCTCCTGCACGGCCGAGCAGCCCTTCTCGCGGATGTGGTAGCCGGAGATCGAGATCGTGTTCCACTTGGGCACGTTCTCGCGGCAGTACTCGAAGATGTCGGTGGTCAGGCGCATCGTCGGCTCCGGCGGGTAGATGTAGTTGCCGCGCGCCATGTACTCCTTGAGCACGTCGTTCTGGACCGTGCCGCGCAGCTTCTCGGAGGCCACTCCCTGCTCCTCGCCGACCAGCTCGTAGAGCAGCAGCAGGATCGCAGCGGGAGCGTTGATCGTCATCGAGGTGGAGACGCCGTCGAGGGGGATCTGGTCAAAGCAGATCCGCATGTCCTCGATCGTGTCGATCGGCACCCCGGTGCGGCCGACCTCGCCGCGGCAGAGCGGGTCGTCTGAGTCGCGGCCCAGTTGGGTGGGCAGGTCGAAGGCCATCGAGAGCCCGGTCGAGCCGTGCTCGATCAGGTAGCGGTAGCGCTCGTTGGTGTCCTCGGGCGTGGCGAAGCCGGCGTACTGGCGCATCGTCCAGAGCCGGTCGCGGTACATGCCCTCGTGGATCCCGCGGGTAAAGGGCGGCTGGCCGGGCTCGCCGAGCCGCTGCTCGAGGTCGGGCGCCACGTCATCGGCGTCGTAGACGCCCTCGATCTCGATGCCTGAGTCGGTGAAGACGCGCTCGTCGTCGGGCCCCACCACGGGGGCGATGGTGCGGTGGGTCTCTTCGGTAGCCATGGCAGGAAGGATATGGGGGCGAGCCGTTCCCCCGTTCCTCCTCGAGATGTCGTGCGTCGCGGCTCAATTACTCAAGATTTCAGGTTGCAATCTAGAGTTTCCTTCTGTAGCTTCGCCCGTACCCGTTCAGCACTCGCGGGCGGGGTGGACTCAAGCGCGCATGGCGCCGAGCCATGCTGAGGGGAAAGGGAGATATGTCGGAGCTAGCCGGTCGCAAGTCCCCGCAACTGCTGTCGCCGTTCTGGCCACTCGACGACCAGCACGGGGTCGGTCACATACGGCTCGAGGCGGAGCCGCCGACCAATCGCGACGAGACGATGCCGCTGCTGCTCAAGCTTGCCGCCCAGAGCGACGCGATGCGCAGCCTGCAGACATCGAATGGCGACCCGGTCTCCGAGCGCGGCGCCTCGGCCCTGCGCGGCGAGATGGCGGAAGGCCTGCGCGAGCTGGCCGATCTGGTCGACGAGGAGAGCGCCGCCTTGATCCGCATGCGCGCCAAGGCCCTGGCCGGCGGCGCCGGCCACAAGGAGACGACCCTGAAGATCGCTGCGCACGGCTCCTCGCCGGCGCTGGAGATCGTCTGCGGACCGCTCTGCACCTGGCGGCCGAAGACGCGCGAGCCGCTGCACTCCTTCATCGCCGCAGCGCGCGACGAGAGCGCCCAGGCGAAGCTCGACAGCCTCGACGAGGCGCTCGAGGACGCGCTCGACGAGCTGCGCAGCGACCTCGACACGCCCAGCCTGAAGCTCGATTTCGCCTTGCCGTTCAACGTCACCGATCTGATCGCCTCGGCCGGCGAGGCGGCCGGCCATCCCAAGCACTTCGCCTACTTCCTTCCCGAGGACGAAGGCGTCGACGACCTGCCGCTGCGTGAACAGCGCACCCTCTACCTGCACAACGTGCACCTCGCCCGCTACAGGCTGATCACCGTGCCGCTCGCCGAAGCGCTGCTCGACGGCCCGCGGCGTGCCGGCGAGGTCGACATCGAGGCGACTCTGATGCCCTGGATCCGCGGTCACGACCACGGTCACAACCTGATCGTCGAGACGACCGACTATGGCTGGATGGAGACGCTCGGCGTCGAGCCGTTCATGATGCTGCAGGAGGCGATCGCCAACGTCTACGGCTTCCTCTTGACGATCTCCGAGCCCTGGTTGACGATCGCCGGCACCGATCGGCGCGAGATGTGCGCCACCCACATGGCCGAGATGCTGCACTACATGCGACGTGGTCCCTGGCATTACGGCGACTGCGGCTCCGCCTACGTGGAACTCAGCTTCCTCGTCGAGAACGGCTTCGTCGAAATCGATGCCGAGGGCACGGTGAGCTGGAGCGAGGAGGAGGTCTGCCGGGGGATGACCGCGCTGGCCAGCGCCCTGACCGAATCGACGGTCGGCGCTGCGGACAAGCGCGGCTCGGTGGCGCTGATCGAGCGCTACGGTTGGCCGAGGGAGACCGCAGCGAAGCGCACCCTGACCAAGCTGCGTGGCGAGCTCTCCAGGGTGCCAACCTCACTTGCCTTTTACAGCGCCGATTCGGAGGCACCCGATGCGATACCTGGCGACAGCGCGCCGATTGCCGCCTAGCTGGAGGGAGAGAGAGCGGGGAATCCGAGCGCCTGGCTACTAGTCGGAGGCACCGGCTAGGCGCTCGACTCCCGCCTGCTCGATCGTCTTGCGCAGTCCCTCGGGCAGCTCGACGCCGGGCTGCCAGCCGAGCAGGTCGCGGGCCCGGCCGATGTCCGGCCGCCGCTGCTGCGGGTCATCGACCGGCAGCGGCTCGAAGATGATCTCAGAGCGCGACTCGGTCACCTCGATCACGGTCTTGGCCAGCTCCAGCAGGGTGAACTCGTTGGGGTTGCCGATGTTGACCGGCGAGTGGACACCGGACTCGGCGAGCGCGACGATGCCACGGATCAGGTCGTCCACGTAACAGAAGCTGCGCGTCTGCTCGCCGTCGCCGAAGACGGTCAGCGGCCGGTCCTCGAGCGCCTGCCGCAGGAAGGTCGGGATCGCCCGCCCGTCGTGGGCACGCATCCGGGGGCCGTAGGTGTTGAAGATGCGCACGATCGAGGTGTCGACGCCCTGCTGGCGGTGATAGGCCATCGTCATCGCCTCGGCGTAGCGCTTCGCCTCGTCGTAGACGCCGCGCGGGCCGATCGGGTTGACGTGCCCCCAGTAGTCCTCGGTCTGCGGATGGACCTGCGGGTCGCCGTAGACCTCGCTGGTCGACGCCAGCAGGAAGCGAGCCCGCTTGAACTTGGCGAGGCCCAGCATGTGATGGGTTCCATGCGAACCGACCTTGAGCGTGTGCAGGGGCAGCCGCAGGTAGTCGATCGGGCTGGCCGGCGAGGCGAGGTGGTAGACGAAGTCGACGTCCTCGGGGATGTCGACGTACTCGATGATGTCGATGTGGCGGAACTCGAAGGCCGGGTCGCGAATGTGCTCGATGTTCTGCAGCGAGCCAGTCTCGAGGTTGTCGATGCAGATCACCCGGTCGCCCTTGCCGAGCAAGTGCTCGCAAAGGTGGGAACCGAGGAAGCCGGCACCGCCGGTGACCACGCAGGTGCTCACGACCCTGATGCTATCGGCCTCCCGAGCCACCCGCCTCGCCGCTGGGATTCACGCAAATTGCGGCTCAGCTGACCAACTAAGCGTCCAGAAGGGGGGAGAGGTCGCCAAGCCTGCGCGATTCGCTTGGCATGTTTGGAATGGGGATCTGAACCGGTGCGGAGGAGATCAGCGCAGTGATCCGGCGAAGACATTCGACGATGCCAGCGGCAGAGTCGCGATTTCGCCAAGGCGATCGCGGGCGCTCCGCTGACCGCGGGGGGCCCACTGACGACGCGGCGCGCAAGCGGGCCGCCGTGGAAATCGTCGCCCGCCATGAAGCAGCGCTGAGACGCACGGCACGCCGCTACTCGCTCGGCGCCGATGACGCCGAGGACGCCTATCAGCGGGCGCTGGAGATCCTCCTCACCAAAGCGCCGACCACAGACCTGCGCGAACTGATCCGCTGGACCCAAACCGTGACCAAGCACGAGGCGCTGGCGGTGCGCGATAGTCGCGAAAGGCTGCTCGGCCCTCGCCCGCCGAGAGCGCGCGAGGGCGAGGACCCTGACCCCGTTGCCCAGATCCCCGCCCCCACCGACGGACCCGATGAGCAGGTGCAGCGGCGTGAGGCAATCGCCCGCAGCCGCGAGGCCCTGCGGGCGCTGAAGCCGGCCGAGCTGCGGGCGCTATCGCTGCTCGCCGAGGGCTACTCCTACGCCGAGATCGGCGAGACCACTGGCTTCAGCCCGACGAAGGTCAATCGGGTTCTCTCCGAGGGGCGCCAGCGGTACCGCGACCTGATCTCCAACAGCGAGGATGGCACTCGCTGCCGGGAGCTGCAGCCACTGCTCTCGGCCTTCTGCGATGGCGAAGCAAGTGCGACGGAGGCGCGCGTGGTGCGCGAGCACCTGCGCGCCTGCGCTCACTGTCGCGCGACGATGCGTACCTTCAGGGCGGTGCCGCGCAGCGCCGCTGCGCTGGTCCCGCTCCTGCCGCTCTGGCGATCGTTGCTCGACCGGGCGTGGGAGCTGCTGAGTGGCCTCGGCTCGCGCCTACCGGGGGCCAGCGGCGCCAAGCTGGCCGCCGGCTGCGTTGCGGTCGTCGGCGGCGCCGGCCTGACGACGGGCCACTTGCCGGTGCCGCTCGAGCCCAGCCCCGACCCTGGCCTTTCGATCGAGAGACCGGTCCAGCCTCCTGCAACCCACCGGAACGGTGCGGCCCCCTCGAATCGCGTTCGTCGTTTGTCAGGCCTATCCGGACAAAAGACGAACACGGCCGAGCGAGCGCCGAGACGTCGACGGGCGCCGACCACGGTGGAGGAGGTGCCGACGGCCGAAGCCGTTCCGGCCGTCGAAACCGTCGAATACGAGGCGCCGCCGCCTCCGGCGCCTGCCCCGCAATCCGAAGCCGAAGGCACCTCGAGCACGCCGACCGGCTCGCCGGCCGGGGAGTTCGGGCCGTGAAAGCGCGACTGGCAGCGCTCGTCGTCGCGATGGCCCTGGGGGTCACGGCGCCAGCGAATGCCGCCTTCCAGCCACTCGAGCCAAGCGTCGAGGGCGGCGAGCAGAGCTGGCATGCCGAAAGCTTCTTCACCGTGCGCTGGAGCAACCCGCCCGGCGTGGCGACGGTCCACTACCGGCTGCTCGGCCCACCGAGCGGCCAACCGGTCAGCGAGGAGATCGCGCTGGGCTGGCCGGCGACTGCGATCGAGGCGTTGCCGGTCCCCCCCATCCCCGGCGTCTACACGCTCGAGATCTGGCTCGAAAACGAGCTCGGCGGGAAGGGCGTCCCCGTCCCGGTTCAGCTGCGTTTTGACAGCACCGCTCCAGGAAAGGTCGAACCGCAGTCGCTTGGCGAGTGGCTTGGACGCACCTCTTTCCCGCTGATGGTGAGCCTCGGCCATCCGGCAGGACCGCAACCGCTTGCCGGCATCCGGGGCTACGCGGTCTCAATAGACGCCACGCCGGGGGCGATGCCCTGCGCGGGTCTCCTGCTCTGCACCGAGGCCGAGACAGATCTGCGCGCCGGCATCGCCGGGAACGCGCTGACGATCGCCACCTTGCCCGACGGCATCAACCACCTCAGTGCCGTTGCCGTCTCGAACTCCGGAATGCGCTCTGAGGAACCTGGACGGGTACTGCTGCGGGTCGACAAGGCGGATCCCCTGACGCGGCTCTACGGCGTGCCCGATGGCTGGTCGAGAAAGCCGCTGACGCTGACGGCGACTGCCACGGATAGGGCATCGGGAATGCAGGCGAGCGGCACCGGCCCTGCCCCTTACACGGCGATCCGCGTTGACGGCGGCGCACCGGCGATCGCAAGTGGCGACACGGTCTACTCGACCGTGATTGCCTCCGGCGTCCACCACATCGCTTACTACGCCCGCGATGCGGCCGGCAACGTCGCCGATCCAGGCGTCGATGACGGTTGGGGCGGCAATCCACCCGGAACCGCTCTGGTGAAGATCGACCGCGAGCCGCCGGTTCTCGCCTTCAGCGGCGCGCAGGATCCCCACGATCCCGAGAGGATCGTGACGCTGGCCACCGACGAGCTGTCGGGACTCGATCCTGCGCGGGGCGTGATCGAAGTACGTCGCCTCGGTTCAGGCGAGCGCTTCGCGCAGCTGGCCACGCGGATCTCGGACGGGGTGCTGAGCGCGCGTTGGGCCTCCGACGCCCAGTCGCCCGGCAAGTATGAGTTCCGGGCGACTGCCTATGACCTCGCGGGCAACTCGGCGACAACCTCGGTGCGCAGCAGCGGCGCGCCGATGCGCCTCAGCAGCCCGCTCAAGGTCCCAACCAGGCTGGTCGTGGCTGTCGAGCGCCCCACTGTCCCCTTTGGCGATGCAACGTCATTCGAAGGACGTCTGCTCGCCGGTCGCCGTGCGCCGTTGGCGGGAGCACCGGTCCAAGTGGTCGAGCGCTTCGAGGCCGGCGCGAGCGGTGGGCAGCGCCTGACCACGGTGAGGACGGGCGCCGATGGAGGCTTCCGCCTGCGGCTCGCCCCAGGGCCAAGCCGGCAGATCGTCGCCGCGACGGCGCCGACGGCCACCCAGAGCGGTGCGACCAGCCGCGAGTTGAGGATCTCCGTGCACAGCGGCGTACACCTGCGTGCCTCGGCGCCGGTGGCCCGGATCGGCGGCCGACCGCTGATCTTCTCCGGCAGGGTGCGTGGCGAAGCCATGCCCGCCGAGGGCAAGACGGTCGAGCTCCAGTTCCGCCTGCCCAACGGCACCTGGAGCGAGTTCCGCACCGTCCGCACGAATTCGCGCGGCCGCTTCCGCTACCCGTACCGCTTCGCCGACGACGACAGCCGCGGCATACGCTTCCAGTTCCGGGCATTCGTCCCGGCGCAAGCCGGCTGGCCCTTCGAGCCAGCCGGCTCCCTGCCGGTCCGAGTACGCGGCGTCTGAGGCTGCTCGACCAAGCAGATCAAGGACGCAGGAAGCGCCGCGTGCTCCGCACGCAAGCGACCGAGGACGCCGATATGCGCCGGTCGAGCAGCCTCAGACGGGGAGAAGGTCGACGGCTTTGCGCACTCGCTGCTCGAGCTCGTTGCGGTTGCGCTTCAGGGTCGTCTCGACCGTACGCTGGCGCTTGCGCGCCTCGCGCTCGACGCGGTTGCGGGTCTTGCGGGCCTCGCTGGTGGCCCGGCGGCGGGCGGTGGCGCCACGGCGCTCGGTGCGCTTGACCTGGCGGCGCAGCTGGGTGCGGTAGGACTTGAGCTGTTTCTCGGCGGCGGTGCGGCCGGTGAAAGGCTCGACCAGCTCGGAGAGGCGGTCGGTGACGGTGAGCACCGCGCCGACCGGGAGGTCGACGGCGCTCTCGGCGACCGCGAGCGCCTGGTTCTTCTCGGCAGCGCTGGGTTTCGTGCCGTTTTTGCTTGCTTTTTTCTGCGTTGCGCTTGCTTTTCTCTGCGTTGCCATTGAGATGAAATCCCTTCGGTATGCGTTTCCTGCCTTTGGGCGTTCGCGAGTGTAACGAACATACGTTCCTGGCGAACACCTGTTCTAAACGGGAAGCGCCCTGCGGTTACTGCGCGGCCCGGACAATCGCCAGGCCGCGCTCGCCAGCGGCCGCGGCGACCGGGTAGCGGACATCGAGCCCGAGCATGGCCTGCTCGAGGCTCAGGTCGCCGAAGGCCACCTCGCCGCCGGCCTCGCGAACGATCAGCTGGGCGGCGGCGGCGTCGACCGAGCGACAGGGGCGCAGGCCGATCATCGCGTCGAAACGGCCGGCAGCCACGTAGGCGGCCGTGATCGCGATCGAGCCAACGACGCGCAGGCGGTAGACCCGTCCGGCGAGCTCGGTGAGCGCCGGAATCGCTCGCTCCGGCTCGGCGGCCTCCATACCGAGCAGCTCCAGCTCCTCGCCATCGGCGCCGACCGCGATCGGCTTGCCGTCGAGCCTTGCGCCGGCGCCGCGCCGTGCGGTGAACTCCTCGCCGGCGCCGAAGTCGTAGACGTAGCCGAACTCGACCGCGGCCATCGAGTCGCCGGAGGCGACGGCGATGCTGAGGCTGTGCGAGGGAAGCGTGCGGCGGGCGTTGAGCGAGCCGTCGATCGGATCGATCACGACTCGGGCCGTCCCTCCCTCGCCGAACTCGACCTCGCCCCGCTCCTCGGAGACCGCGACGAAAGAGGCCCCCTGCGCCGCCAGCGCCTCGAGCTCGGCGAAGACGATGTCCTCGCAGCGGCGGTCGATCGCCAGCGTCCGGTCGCCGCCCTCGCCGACACCCTCGTAGACGGTGCGCGCCTCGACCCCCTGCACCTCGTCGAAGAGCGCCCGCTGCGCCGCCACGGCGCGCCGGCAAACATCCAGCCAGTCGGCGGAGACAACGTCCAAGCTCAAGTCTCCGCTTCGCCCACTGCACGAAACACCGGGATATGCACGCTTGCTCGTTCCACGATCAGGAGGCCATCCTATGGAGGGCGCGCACTCGCTAGCGTTGGAACATGCTCGCCCTCGCCGAAGCACAGGAACGCGCGGTCCAGCACGGCGACGGCCCGCTGCTCCTGGTGGGGGCGGGCGGCACCGGCAAGACCGAGGCCTTGGCACGGCGTTTTGCGCGGCTCGTCGGTAAGGGCCTGAGCGTAGAGCGCGTCCTCCTGCTCAGCTCCCGGCCGACCACCGCGCGCCGGCTACGGCAGCGTGTCGAAAGCCAGCTCCGCGGCGCCTATGAGGAGCTCTGGATCGGCACCTGGGCGACGATCTGCGAGCGCCTGCTCCGCGAGCACTCGGTCGCCGCCGGGCTCGACCCCTTCTTCGACGTGCTGGGACCGGCGGAGCGCCTGGCGATGCTGCTCGACCGCATCGACGAGCTTCCCCTGCGCAACCACGAGATCCGCGGTAACCCCGCCGGCCTGCTCGCCAACCTGCTCGAGCAGGTCGACGAGCTGAAGGAGGGTTCCGAGCCGCCCGAGCCCGAGCTCGCCGAGTTCTGCGCCGCCCATGACCGCATGCTGGCCGCCTCGGGCAACCTCGACCGAGCCGACGTCTTCCTGCTGTTCAACAAGCTCCTCCACGAGCAACCCGAGATCGCCGCCGAGATTGCCGCTCGCTTCGTCCACGTGATGGTCGACGAGCACGAGGAGACGACCGCGGCCCAAAGAGCGATCCTGCACAAGCTTTCCGAAGGGAATGCGAACCACGTCTACGCCGAAACCGTTGTCGACGCCGGCCGCTCGGCCGCGGGTCCTGCCGCAGGGGGAGGGGGGCCTGCGGGCGGGCGCAAGCGTCCGTTCTCGGCCCCCCTCCCCCCACGCCACCTGCGGGAGGAGCGGTCGTCCACGGAAGTGATCGAGCTGGAGGACGTCTTTCGCCGGCCAGAGGTTCGGCGGTGGCGCAGCACGAACGAGCGGGCGCAGGCGCAGGCGGTGGCGCGTGAAGCCGAGCGGCTGCTCGCCGGTGGCGCTCCGCCCGAGACGATCTGCGTGCTGCTCGATCCGGCTGCCCAGGGGCCGGTTTCCGCTGCGATGGAGGAGCGCGGGGTCCCGTTCCACCTCGCCGACCCGGCGGCCCTCTTCCAGCGCCCCGAGGTCCGCGACGCGATCGCCTGGCTGCGCGTCCTTGCCGATCCCGAAGACTCGGCCGCAGCAGCCCGAGCGCTCACCCGGCCACCGGTCGAGCTGCGCTCGGCCGACCTGGCGCGACTGACGACGATCGCCCGGCGGCGCAAGCTCGACATGGTCTCCGGCTGCGAGGCCGCACTGGAAAGCCCGCAGATCCCACCCGAGGGCAGGGAGCGCATCCACTCGTTCCTGAAGCTCTACGGGGAAGCGTCGGCGGCGATGGAGGAACGCCGGGCCGACGTCTTCGTGCGGCGACTGATCGAGCGGATCGGCCTGCGCCGCCAGCGCCTCTTCGCCGCCGAGCCGGAGGTGGCCGAGCGCCTGCTGGGTCTCTCGCAGCTCGCCGAGCTGGCCGCGACCTGGGCTCGGCGCGAGCCGCACGCCTCGACCCGCGACTTCGTCCGCTA
>Ga0157306_10000124_pt1 | contig 13973 bp, 15 predicted proteins | sample NitcycUS163409C2_FD_108391 | JGI IMG/M metagenome (GOLD analysis project Ga0157306, IMG submission 108391) | Soil microbial communities from Arlington Agricultural Research Station in Wisconsin, USA - Nitrogen cycling UWRJ-S163-409C-2 | ecosystem: Environmental > Terrestrial > Soil >...
GGACCGATCTGCGCAACGCCGGCGCCGAGTGGGTCGATGAGGAAGTCCACGTCGACCAGGGCCTGGTCAGCAGCCGCAAGCCCGACGATCTGGAGGCATTTTGCGCAAAGGTCGTCGAGGAGATCGCGGAGGGGACGCACGCGGGCCAGACAGCGCCGGTCGGGACCCAGCCTGGCTTGGGTGACGGGCGATGACGGCGATCGGCTACACGCTCTCGAGCGAGGAGAACGGGGCGCGCGAGCTCGTCGCGCAGGCCGCCAAAGCGGAGGAAGTGGGTTTCGAGTTTGCGGTGATCTCCGATCACTTCCACCCGTGGGTCGATCGTCAGGGGCAGAGCCCCTTCGTCTGGGGCGTGCTTGGGGCGATCTCCGAGGCAACCGAGAGGCTGGAGATCGCGACCGGGGTCACCTGTCCGACGACCCGCATTCACCCGGCGATCCTCGCCCAAGCCGCAGCAACGGCCGCGATGCAGTTGCCCGGGCGCTTCTCCTTTGGCGTGGGCAGCGGCGAGAATCTCAACGAGCACATCCTCGGCGATCGCTGGCCCCCGGTCGGGGATCGCCAGGAGCGCCTGCGGGAGGCGATCGAGGTGATTCGCCTGCTTTGGCAGGGTGGCCTACAGAGCCACCGCGGCAAGCACTACAGGGTCGAGAACGCGCGCCTCTACAGCCTGCCCGAAGAGCCGCCGCCGATCCTCGTCGCCGTCGCCGGCGAGCAGTCGGCCGATCTGGCGGCCGAGGTCGGCGACGGCCTGGTGGGCACGGCTCCGGTCGCCGAGACGATCGAGCGCTTTCGTGCCGGTGGCGGCGAGGGCAAGCCGACCTATGGGCAGCTTCACGTGTGCTTTGCCGAGCGCGAGGAGGAGGCACGGCGGACGGCGCTCGAGTGGTGGCCGAACGGGGCGATCAGCGGCTCCTACTTCCTCGAGCTGCCCCTGCCGGCCCACTTCGAAGAGGCGGCTGAGCTGGTCGGCGAGGAGCAGATCGCCAAGAGCGTTGTCTGTGGGCCGGACCCGCAGCGACACGTTGAGGCGATCGAGGAATACATAGAGGCCGGTTACGACCACGTATACGTGCACCAGGTCGGCCCGGACCAAGACGGCTTCTTCGAGTTCTACGCTCGTCAGGTGCTGCCGCAGCTCAGCGCGGCGCGGGTGTAGAGCGGCCGCCTCGCGGGTAGCAGCCGCGCATGTACGTCATCCCGATCGTCGTTCTCGTCCTGCTCGCCCTGATCGCAGTCGCCTGGTCGCCGCTCTTCGCGTTGATCGTCGCCGTACCCGCCTTCGTCCTCTTCCTCGCCTACGTGGGCATGCGCTCGCGGGCCGACGAACGCATCGATCCGCCGACCGGGTCGGCGGAAAAGTACGAGGACGACGTGCCGCGGGGTGCTTGGGGTGAGCGGCGCAGCTGACGGCTCGACTTTTGGGTTTAAGCGTCGCCTGGGCGCGGGTAGCTCGCAACTCAGTCGTTATGTGAGTCGTGGGTTGGAGGGAGGAAGCAATGGGTGCAGGACGGCGGTACGGAGGAATCTCACTTGATTCGTTGCGTCACTCGCGGATCGTTCTCTCGCGCGACACCGACTCCAGCGGGCGTAGGGTCTGGATCGCCGAAGCGCCGGGACACCGGGCGGTTGGGGCCACACGGATCGAGGCACTCGACCGAGTTCGCGAGCTGAGCAAGCGGAGGAGTGACGATGGACGGCTCCGCAGCAGACTTTCTTCCCGCCCGGCCGACGCTGCCCGCCCTGCGCAAGGCGTCGTCGAGCTGTCGCGGCTGCGAGCTTTGGAGGCAAGCGACGCAGACGGTGTTCGGCCAGGGGCCGCCTGAGGCGGAGTTGATGCTCGTCGGGGAGCAGCCCGGCGATCAGGAGGACCGCCAGGGCAAGCCTTTCGTCGGACCGGCTGGACGAGTGTTGGCCGAGGTGCTCGAGCGAGCGGAGATCGACCGCGAGGCCGTCTACCTGACGAACGCCGTCAAGCACTTCAAGTGGCGACCGCAGGGCAAGCGCCGCCTTCACCAGACCCCGCGGGCCGGCGAGGTCGACGCCTGCCGCCCATGGCTGGAGGCGGAGATCGAGGCAGTCGGTCCACGCGCCCTGGTTGGGCTTGGGGCAACTGCCGCCAAGTCTCTCTTCGGGCCCTCGGTGCGCGTGACCAACGATCGCGGCAGCCTGCTCGAGACGCCGCTGGCGCCGCTCGCCACCGTCACCCTTCACCCCTCGGCGGTCCTGCGCATCCGCGACCGCGACGAGCGCCATGACGCCCTCGCGGCAATGGCCGCCGACCTGGCTGCAATTTCCTCGGCGCTCGCCTGAGCGCAGCGCGCTAGCCTGCCTCTGGGAATGGGCTGGATCGTCATAACGGCGCTTGGCGTCGTGCTTGCGACACTCGGGGCTTGGCTGCTTGCCCTGCTCTCGCGTGGCCGCCGAGCACAGCGGCGATTCGAGGTCCTCGGCGATGTGGCGGCGATCTCCCAGTCCGCCGGGTCGCTGAGCGAAACGTTCGACGCGATCTGCGACCTGCTCGTTCCCGAGCTGGCCGACTTCTGCATGATCGACTTCTTCGAAGAGGGCGAAGCGCGGCGAGTCGCGCTTCGCGTGGGCCCCGGGGCGCCACCCGGAACCGAGCAGTGGCTGCGCGAGCGCCGGCCGTCCGTGCCCGACTGGATCCGGGAGAACGAGGTGGAGGGCGCGCTTCAGCCGCGCTTCATCGAACGCATGGGGGAGGCGCAGATGCGGGAGCTTGCCCATGACGACGGCCCCGATCTCGAGTTCCTGCGCAGCCTCGGCGTGCGCTCGGCGATCACCGTGGCCCTGCATGCGCGGGGGAAGCTGATCGGCATGCTGACCCTCGTCGTGGCATGGTCGGGTCGTCGCTACCGCCGGGACGATGCCCGTTTTACCTGGATCCTCTCCGGGCGCATCGCGCTGACGCTCGACAACTGTGGCCTCTTCGCCGATCTCGAACGGGCCGAAGGGGCGCGCGCCGAGATCGCGGAAACCCTGCAGCACGGGCTCCTACCGTCCCCGTTGCCCCACGTGCCCGGCTGGTCGCTGGCGGCCATGTACCGGCCGGCGGGCGCCGAGAACGAGGTCGGGGGAGATTTCTATGACGCCTTCCGGGTCGCCGGGGGATGGATGCTGGTGATCGGCGACGTCACCGGGCGGGGCGCCAAGGCGGCCTCGATCACCGCGCTGGCGCGCTACACGCTGCGCACGGCCGCCATGCTGACCAACGATCCCCTCGTCGCCGTGGCGACCCTGAACCGTGCTCTGCTGGCGCGCCGGGGTGGGGCGCTTTGCAGCGTCGCCGCGCTGGTTCTCAGCGAGGACCCGGCTCAACCGGTGCGAATGGCCGTCGCCGGCCACCCGTCGCCGCTGCTCGTCGATCGAGATCTGGTCACCGAGGTGGCTGTCAGCGATCCGGTGCTCGGCGCCTTTTCGGACGTCGAATGGCATATAACCGAGAGCCAGCTCGATCCTGGTCAGCAGCTCGTGATGATCACCGACGGGATCACCGAGGCGGCCGGAAAGCAGGGTCGCTTCGGCGAGCAGCGCTTGCGCGAACAGCTGGCCGGCTCGGGCAACCCGGCGCACGCAGTTCAGCGACTCGAAAGGGCGCTGCACTCGTTCACCGACGGCGCGCTCGACGACGATGCGGCCATCCTCGCCATCGCTCGGGCAGACGAGGACCCGCATCTGGCCCGCCCGTTGACGATTGGGGCGCCGACGATTGGGGCGACGACCGATGCCTGAACCGCCAGAGGAGCTGATCAGGCGCCTTTTCCATGCCTTCAACCAGCGAGACGCCGAGACGATCGTCTCGCTCTGTGCCGAGGAGATGGAGTTCGCCGCGATCACGGCTGAGGAAGTGGGGCGTGCGGCGCCCTATCGCGGGCGCCAGGGTCTGAGCGAGTACCTGGTCGACGTCGAACGCCTTTGGGAAGAGCTGCTGATCACGCCGAGCCAGATCGAGCGGCGCGGGGACCGGCTGCTGGTCGTCGGCCGTGTCTACGTGCGCAGCCGCGAGCTTGGCATCCGCGATATGCCGGTGGCCTGGATCTGGCAGCTGCGCAATGGGCTCTTCGTGCGCGGTGAGGTCTTCGTCGATCCTCAGGCGGCCGTCGCTCAGTTCGCCGAGATCTCCGTCTGAACGCGGAGCGCGTCGAGCACTTCCTCGGCCAGGGGTGGCTACGGGTCTTCCTAGGCGCTATCGCAGGCTGGTGCGCAGGCGTGGTCCCCGGTACGCGCGCGGTGCTATGTGCAAATTGCTGGACGCAAGTGCCGTTGCCAGTTTTACGCCACTCTCCCTCGGGTACCGAAATGACCCAGACCTGGATGGTTATGCTCGCGGTCCGCGGGGGACCTGCTCTCCGGCGGGAAAGAAGCTAGATGTCAAAAGGCTCCATCAACGAGAAGCCGAAGGGGCTTCAAATGCGACTTCCCGCCAGGGCGGAGAACGTGGCGGTCGTTCGTCATGCGCTCGCCGGTCTGGCGGAGCAAATCGGGATGGACGAGATCGGCCTTGCCGATCTGAAGACGGTGGTCACCGAGGCCTGCATGAACGTCGTCGTGCATGCCTATCCAGACGGCTCGGGCCCACTGCTGGTCGAGGCCGAACCGGACAGCGAGGGTCTCACCGTAGTGATCAGCGATAGCGGCTCGGGCATCAGTCCCGAAGCCGACTCCGACCGCAGCAGCCTCAGGCTGGGCCTCTCCCTCATCGCCGCCCTATCCAGCAGCTTCAGCATCTCCGGTGGCCTCGGACGGGGAACCGAAGTGATGGTCCGACTGCCCCTGAAGGGCGGCAGCGACGGCGCCCGCAGCGAGCAGGTGCTGGCCGCCGAGGTGCCCGGAGCCGAAATCGCCGTCGGTCGGGCAGAGCTGCTCGAACCGGTGCTGGCCCGCATGGTAGGCGCCCTCGCGGCCCGCCGCGACCTATCCGTCGAGCGGGTCTCGGACGCCGTCTTGATCACAGATGCGATTGCCGAGGCGGCGCCGGGGCGCTTCGCCGATGGCTGCGTGCGGCTGGGCCTCGGCGAGAGCGAGCAGGGTCTCGAACTGCGGCTCGGTCCGATGGAGAAGGGAGGAGCCGGCGAGATCCGCCGCCGGCTCGAGGTGCCGGAGCTCGGCGGGTCGCTGGAGGCGCTGGCCGATGAGCTCAGCGTTGACGAATCCAGCGACGGCGACTACCTGATCGTCTGCTTCCGCGGCATCGCCAAGGCCTAGTCCTCAGCTAGGCCTTGGCGAACCGCGTTCCTCCTCAATCCGCTCGCGGATGCGGGCAAGGGCGCGGCGCAGGATGCGTGAGACGTGCATCTGCGAGTGGCCGATGCGCTCGGCAATTTGCGACTGGGTCATGTCCTCGACGAAGCGCAGACGCAGGACGACGCGCTCGCGCTCCTCGAGGTAGGGCAGCGCAGAGTCGAGCGCGATGCGGCCCTCGACCAGCTCGAAGCGCTCGTCCTCCTCCCCAACCCACTCCGAGGGTGGCGCTTCCTCGGAGTCGTCGCCACCCGGCGGGCGGTCGAGTGAAAGCGGGCGGCGGTTGTGGTTGGCCTCCATCACCTCGAGCACGTCGAACTGCTCCAGACCCAGGCGCTCGGCGATCTCACCGACCGACGGCGAGCGCTGCAGCTGCTTGGTCAGCTCGGTGATCGCTTTGTCGACTTCGGCCATCCGGTCGTGCAGGCCGCGGGGCACGCGCACCGTCCAGACCCGGTCGCGGAAGTGGCGCTTGAGCTCCCCGAGGATGGTCGGCGACGCGAAGGCCGTGAAGGGGATGCCCCGCTCGGGGTCGAAGCGATCGACCGCGTTGAGCAGGCCGAGATTGGCCACCTGGAGGAGATCGTCGAAGGACTCGCTTGCTCCTCGGTAGCGCAGCGCCAAGCGCTTGGCGAAGGGCAGGTTACGACGCACGAGCTCCTCCCGGATTCTCGGATCGCGGTCGCGCGCGAAGCGGTCCCAAAGCTCGCGTTCGCTCGCAAGCTGCTCACCGGTGCCCGGTATCGGGGTGGCGGTATTGCCTTCGTCTTTGTTGCGCCTGGCTGCCATTGCGCCCCAACGGCTGGTCCCTCGATTCGATTTCTGCCCTAGAGCCTCGAAGGCCGTGCAGCCATTCTCGAACACGCTACCAAGGGCACGCCACCTCTCCCCATGCTCAGTACCCGCTCACCAACGGTTCATGCAACTTGAGGGTTGGCTTGTGGGGAGGCTGCCGACGGCGCGGCGACGTTAGGCTCTCCACGACTTCGATCTCGATCAAAGGAGACGCCAGATGGCCTTTTCGGTTCCCGATCTTCCCTACGCATACGACGCGCTCGAGCCGCACATCGACGAGGCGACGATGCGAGTCCACCACGACAAGCACCACCAGGCCTACGTCGACAAAGCCAACGCGGCGCTCGAGGGGACCGAGTGGGCCGATCGCGAGGTCGAGGACGTGCTGCAGAACCTCTCCAGCATTCCCGGCGAGGTGCAGGGCCCGGTCCGCAACAACGCCGGTGGCCACTACAACCACACGCTCTTCTGGCAGATGCTCAGCCCCGATGGCGGTGGCTCGCCGAGCGGCGATCTGGCTGCCGGCATCGAGCAGGCATTCGGCTCCTTCGATGCCTTCAAGGATCAGTTCAAGGAAGCCGGCATCGCCCGCTTCGGCTCCGGCTGGGCCTGGCTGGTCAAGGACGGCTCGGGCCTGGCGATCGTCTCGACGCCCAACCAGGACTCGCCGATCTCCGACGGCTCGACGCCGCTGCTCGGCTGCGACGTCTGGGAGCACGCCTACTACCTCAAGTACCAGAACAAACGCCCCGACTACATCGACGCCTTCTGGAACGTGGTCAACTGGGACTACGTTGGGGAGAGGTTCGCTCAGTAGCGGACGCTGCAAGCCGGCGCATCTCGGGGTCTTCGGTCGTCCGGGTTCGGGTCACGCACAACAAGTGCGCTCCCCTCACCGTCCTCCCTGCATCCCCCGACCTGCTTGGTTTTCGCGCCCGTTCCAGGGGCTGATAGGGACAGCTGGCCTCGCGGCCTCCGGCAGGTCGCGAGGCTCTGATCCCTCCTTCGGCGGGACGAGGCTCATCGCGTGCTCGGCCTTGGCGGTGATCGTCAGGCTCGGGTTGACGCCTGGGTTGGCGGGGATCGCTGCCCCGTCGGTGACCAGCAGGTTCTCGTAGCCGAAGACGCGGTTGGCCGAGTCGACCACGCCGCTCTGCGGGTCGGCGCCGACCACCGCGCCGCCGAGGATGTGGGCGGTCGAGGGGATGTTGCGGACCGACTCGGTGATCGCGCTCTGGGCGACGCCGCCGGTGCGCCGCTCGAACCAGCGCGCCACCTGCTCGGCGGCGGGGATGTAGGTGGGGTTCGGACGGCCTGGGTCCTGTTCGGTCTGCAACCGCACGCCGCCGCCGAAGAGCTTGCGCTTGGGGCGGAAGTGCATCGCCGCGTCAGCGGTCTGCATGACCAGCAGGATCACCGTGCGCTGCGACCAGCGGTGCGGGATCAGCATCCGCGCCGTGCGCAGCGGGTGGCGCAGGATGGCGGCGAGCCACTTGACCGGCCGGGTCAGCTTCGTCCCGGGGCCGGTCATCGCGGTGAAGGTGCTGGCCATCGCATCGCCTCCCTGCCCGTAGGTGACGACCTCGATGTGGGTGTCGGGATCGGGGTAGATGCTGGATGTGATCGCCACCGAGCGGCTGAAGTCGCGCTCGTCGTCGGGCGCGGTTACCGCCTGGATCGACTCCGAGTTGGTGCGGACCAGGTCGCCGAGCCGGTCGGAGATGCGCGGCAGGGCGCCGTTGTGGCGGCAGTTGGCGAGCAGGTTGTTGGTGCCCAGGGCGCCGGCGGCGACGATCACGCCGCGGGCCGTCAGCGTGCTGCGCCGCTTGCGCAGCCAGGAGCCGGAGCGCTCGCTGCTCACCGCGTAGCCGTCGGAGCCATCGGCGGCGCCGAGCGGGCGGATCTCGGTCACGTGGCGCTCGGGCTGGATCTCGACCCCCAGCTTCTCAGCGAACCAGAGGTAGTTCTTCATCAGCGTGTTCTTCGCCCCGTGGCGACAGCCGACCATGCAGCTGCCGCAGCGCATGCAACCGGTGCGGCTCGGCCCCTCGCCACCGAAGAACGGGTCGGAGACCTCGACGCCCGGCTGGTCGAAGAAGACGCCGACCCGCGTGTTGGTGAAGGTCTCGCCGACGCCGATCTCCTCGCCGTATTCCTGCAGCAGCTTGTCGGCGGGGCCGATGCCTTCGTACTCGACCACGCCGAGCATGCGCTCCGCAGTGTCGTAGTGGGGCGCCAGCTCACGCTGCCAGTCGCCGAGCTCACGCCACTGGGGGTCGTCGAAGAAGGCCGGCCGCGCTCGGTAGAGCGTGTTGGCGTAGCCCAGGCTGCCGCCGCCGACGCCGCTGCCGGAGACGATGAAGACGTCCTTGAAGAAGGTCATCCGCAGCACGCCGCGCATGCCGAAGCGAGGCAGCCAGAAGTAGCGTCGCGGGTGGCGCAGGTTGGACTCGGCAAAGTCCTCGTCGCGGAAGCGACTGCCGCACTCCAGCACGGCAACCGAGTAGCCCTTTTCCGCCAGGCGCAGCGCCGATACCGAGCCCCCGAAGCCGGAGCCGACCACCAGCCAGTCGAAATCAAATTCCGCCCGCGTGCTCTGCTCTCGCTCCTTCGCGCTCATCATGACCGGCAATCTCGCTCACTCGCTTCCGCGTCCGCCGCGGGCGGGCGAACTTAGGCCTCGCCGGGCTCCAGGGGGCGGAAGTCCGAGGTGCGGGCGCCGCAGACCGGGCAGAACCAGTCCTTTGGGATGTCCTCGAAGCGCGTTCCGGGTGGGATGCCGCCATCGGGATCGCCCTCGGCGGGGTCGTAGATGAACCCGCAGCTCTCGCAGATCCAGAGGGTCGCTTCGGTCGTCGCGCTCATGCCGAAATCTTAAAAGCTCAGTCTTTGCCGAAGCTGACTGAGACGGGTTCGCGCTGGGCGGGATCCTCGATCTCGAAGAACTCGCGCTGGGTGAAGTTGCCTTGCTTGGCGATGATCGAGGCCGGGAACTGTTCGATGTCCGTGTTGTAGGCCATCACGTTGGAGTTGTAGATGCGGCGCGAGGCCTGGATTTCGTCCTCGAGCTCGGAGAGGCTGCGGCTCAGCTGCTGGAAGTTCTCGGTGGCGCGCAGGGTCGGGTAGTTCTCGGCGACGGCGCGCAGGTCGGCCAGCGCCTGGGTCAGCTTCTGCTCGGCTTGGGCGGTGTCGCCGACGCTCTGAGCGGCCATCGCCTCCGCCCGCGCTTGGGTCGTCTTCTCGAACGTCTGGCTCTCGTGCTCGGCGTAGCCCTTGACCGTCTCAACCAGGTTGGGCACTAGGTCATGACGGCGCTTCAGCTGCACGTCGATCCCGCTCCAGGACTCATCGACGCGGTTGCGCGAGGCGATGATCGAGTTGCGCTTGGCGACGTAATAGAGAACCGCGACGACGATGATCGCGACCACGGCGATGAGAACCCAGGTCATGCGCGCATCCTACTTGGCCACCCGGCCAACTGCATCAAATTCTCGGTCTGCCAGATCGAGAATTTGATGCAGTTGGGTTGGCGCGCTTAGGATCGCCGCTCGATGGGGGCCAAGCAGGAAGCGCAGCAGTGGGCTGAGACCGTCGCCGGGTACGGCGAACGGCACGGTCTGAAATACGAGCCGGTCGGCGGGATCAACCCCAAGGACGGTCCGGTGGCGCTCTGCGTGGGAGGGACCAACCGGCTCACCGGCCAGCTCGTCGAGGGCTTTTGGGGCTCATCTTGCGATGCCGATGAGCGCCAGATGGGCGGCTTTCTCAACAAGGCGGTGCTGCCCACTGCTCTGCTGGCCAAGGCGCACATGCCGGACCTGGCGCAGGTCGTGCCCGCCTTCAACGTCGAGTCGATCGAGGGGCATGAGCACGTCACTCAGCGCTTCGCCCGCAAGGTGCAGTTCGAGTCGATCGAGTTCAACCGTCGCTTCATCGCCACGGTGCCGAGCGAGTACGACCCCGTCGCCTTGCGTGAGCTCTTCGGTCCCGGCTTCCTCGAGTGGACGACGACGATGACGGGCGAGATCGACTTCGGTGTCAGCGACCGCCAGCTCTGGTTCCTCTGGCGCCTGCGCGAGCGCAGCGAGGCGGCGCTCGAGGCGGCGCTGGCCAACGCCGGCCAGCTCTTCAAGCGGTTGCAGGCGGAGATGGAGGAGAGCGGCATCAACACCTATCCGCCGGGGCCCTGGCACGCCGGCCTGGAGCCCTTCCCGCAGGGGTGAGCTAGGAGGGTCTAGGCCGGGTACTCGGGATCGCCAGGCAGGACGACGCGGTGATCGTCCGGGGTGCCGATCACCTTGGGCAGGATCGGCTCGACCTCGGCGTCGCGATGGGCGGCGATTGCCTCCTCGGAGTTGCGGAAGGGGAGCAGCGATTCGAGCTGCTTGACGGTTGGGAAGGCGAGCACCAGCTCACCCGCGGCGTAGGCCTCGAGCGCTCCGGCAGGCTCGAACCAGCCGGCGTCGACGGTCTCGATCCCGTCCGGCCGCGGAGGCGAGTGCGCTGGCGCCAGGGCGAGGAAGAACCAGGCATCGAAGCGCCGCGAGACGACCTCGGGGGTGATCCAGCGCGAGAACAGCACCAGCTCCTCAGCCGAGTCGAGGGCAATCCCTGCCTCCTCCTCCAGCTCGCGCAGCGCGCAGGCTTTGAAGCGAGCTTCGTCGACCCCGTCCCCCTCGTCGACCGAGCCTCCCGGGAAGACCCACACGCCGGGCATGAACCTCGCCTTCTCGCTCCGCTTCAACAGCAGCACCTCGAGGGCCCGGTCGGCGTGCTTCCCTCCGCGCCTCAGCAGCACCACAGAGGCGGCTGGCCGGGGCTCCGACGGCTCACCGAGATTTGGCGCCTCCGCCGGCCCACGCTGTCTCTCCACCATCGAGCCACCATATACGGGCCCATCCGACATTCACCCCAGTGGGGTTTGGTCAATGCGTTACGCGTCAAGAGTCCGCTTGCGGCTGGCACGCAGCCAGGTGCGGTGGGCGAGCAGATCCATCAGGCCGCGTGGGCCATGCGGGGGGCGCCGTAAGCGGATGCCCTTGCTGCCTCGATCGAGTCGGCTGTGATCTCGACCAGGCTGCGCAGCTCGGGCTCGGAGATCGAGAGTGGCGGCATGAGGACGACGACATCGACCAGAGGCCGGATGATCGCGCCGCGCTTGCGGGCCTCGAGCGTCACCCGATGGCCCATGCGCAGGCTTGGATCGTGCTCGCCGAGGTCGATGCCGACCATGAAGCCACGGCTGCGCACCTCGGTCACCGTAGGCATCGTCGCGACGTCGGCGAGCAGCTCCCGCAGCAGGGCGGTCTTCGCCTGCAGGCGCTCCAGCGTGCGCTCGCTCTCGAAGGCGTCGAGGTTGGCGAGGGCGGCCGCGCAGGCGAGCGGGTTGCCGGTGTAGGTGTGGCCATGGAAGAAGGTGCGGTACTCCTCGGGCGCGCCGAGGAAGCCCGCGTAGATTCGCTCGGTGGCGAGCGTCGCTGCGAGCGGCAGGTAACCGCCGGTGAGGCCCTTGGCGAGGCAGAGCAGGTCCGGCGCGACGTCCTCATGCTCGCAGGCGAACATCGTGCCGGTGCGACCGAAGCCGGTTGCCACCTCGTCGCAAATCAGCAGCACGCCGAAGGCGTCGCAGAGCTCGCGCACGGCACGCAGGTAGCCGGGCGGATGAATCAGCATGCCGGCGGCGCCCTGGACCAGGGGCTCGACGATCACCGCGGCGATCTCCTCTTCGTGTACGGCCAGCACCCGCTCCAGATCGGCGGCGTCGCCCGGCTCGGTGACGTACGTCTGGAAGAGCAGCGATCGGTACGTGGAGTGGAAGAGGTCGATGCCGCCGACCGAGACGGAGCCGATCGTGTCGCCGTGGTAGGAGTCGCGCAGGTGGACGAAGGAGGTGCGGCGCCGGTGCTGGCCACCGCGCTGCTGCTGGAACTGAAAGGCCATCTTCAGGGCGATCTCGACCGCGGTCGAACCCGACTCCGAGTAGAAGACTCGCGAGAGGTCCCCGGGGGCGAGCTCGACCAAGCGCGCCGCCAGCTCGGCGCCGCCCGGGTGGGAGAGGCCGAGCATGGTCGAGTGCGCGATGCGGCCGAGCTGCTCGCTTACGGCGGCATCGATGCCCGCGTGCCGATGCCCGTGCACGTTGCACCACAGCGAGGAGACGCCGTCGAGGTACCGATTGCCGGCGTCGTCGAACAGGTAGGAGCCCTCGCCGCGCTCGATCAGCAGAGGCTCTTCCTCGCACCAGGCCTCTTGCTGCGTGAAGGGATGCCAGACGTGATCGCGGTCGAGCTGGATGGGATCGGCCGACATCGGGTAGTGCGACCTTAGTGAGGCGCCCGGCGGCAACTGAGTGCGGCTTCGCACATAAACCTTTACATCGATTGCTGCAATCATTGGTCGATGGCTGAGCGTGGAGCAACTCCGCAGGTTCCAGCTCTGCGTCGGCGGGCGTTGCACGCGGTCCGCTCGCTCTTCAGCCCGCTGCTCCCCGACGACTACCTCGAGCTGATCAACCCACTCTGGTCGACTCGCGAGCTGCGTGGACGAATCGAGCGGATCGACGAGGAGACCCCCGAGGCGGTGACCGTTCTGATCCGCCCCGGCTTCGAGTGGAGCGGCCACCGGCCGGGTCAGTACCTGAGGATCGGGGTCGTCGTCGACGGCGTGCACCACTGGCGTGCCTACTCGCTCACCTCGGAGCCCGAGCGGCCCGACGGCTGCATCAGCATCACCCCGAAGCTCGTCGATTCCGGCAAGGTCTCGCCCTATTTCGTCCGCCAGGCCAGGCCGGGAGACGTCGTCCGTCTCGGCGGGGTGGAAGGGACCTTCGTGCTGCCTGACCCGCCGCCGCACAAGCTGCTCTTTCTCAGCGCCGGAAGCGGCATCACGCCGATCATGAGCATGCTCCGCAGCTTGCATCGCAACGAGACGCTCGGCGACGTCGTCCACGTCCACTCCTCCCGCGATCGGGAGGGAGTGATCTTTGCCGACCTGCTGCGCGAGATCGAGAGCTCGCACGGGGGCTATGACCTGCATCTGCGGATCACCGGCGAGCAGGGCAGGATCGGCCCCACCGATCTCGACCAGCTCTGCCCCGACTGGCGCGATCGCCACGCCTATCTCTCTGGCCCGGCGGCGATGCTCGACGCGATGTGCGCGCTCTGGGAGCGCGACGGCGACCCCGAGCTGCTCCACATGGAGCGCTTCCAGCCAGTGATCGGCGGCGAGCCCGGCGAGGGCGAGGGAGGTCGAGTGCGGTTCGTCAAGAGCGGTGTCGAGGCCGGCTGCGACAGCGGCACGCCGATCCTCGTCGGCGGCGAGGAGGCGGGCGCGACCCTGCCCTTCGGCTGCCGGATGGGCATCTGCCATACCTGCGTGGGGAAGCTCTGCAAGGGGGAGGTGCGGGACCTGCGAACCGGCAAGGTCCACGGCAGCGAGGGCGAGATGATCCGCACCTGCGTCAACGCCCCCGAAGGACCGATTGAGATTGCACTTTGAAACCGACGAAAGGGAGACGATGAACGCAACGACTGCTGAGGTCGAGAGCCCGCTCGCGCGCCTTTCGGCGGAACAGCTCGACGACCTCGCGCGCGAGCTCGACGAGATCCGCGACCGGACCTTTGCCGACCTCGGCGAACGCGACCGGCGCTACATCGAGAGCATGATCGCGATGCAGCGGCGGCTGGCGGTGATCGGCCGCGTGCTGCTGCTCGGCGCCCGTTACCGCCCGGCCAAGGTTGCCGGCACGGCCGCTCTCTCGATGGCGAAGATCCTCGAGAACATGGAGATCGGGCACAACGTCCTGCACGGCCAGTGGGACTGGATGCGCGACCCGGAGATCCACTCGACGACGTGGGAGTGGGACAACGCCACGCCCGCGAAGGACTGGAAGAACAGCCACAACAACATGCACCACA
>Ga0157306_10000125_pt1 | contig 13936 bp, 10 predicted proteins | sample NitcycUS163409C2_FD_108391 | JGI IMG/M metagenome (GOLD analysis project Ga0157306, IMG submission 108391) | Soil microbial communities from Arlington Agricultural Research Station in Wisconsin, USA - Nitrogen cycling UWRJ-S163-409C-2 | ecosystem: Environmental > Terrestrial > Soil >...
AATGACATCATCGCGCAGCAGGACCACGGGACCGCCGGCGTCGGCACCTTGCGCGCCGACCCCGCTCAAAGCGCTGTACGCGGCCGTGCCGGCCAGCAGCTGCAGCACCGCGCGCCGACTGGCCGTGGGTTCGTTGGGCTCGCTCATTGCATTTCTCCCGTCACGCGCTCTACCTGCAAATCAGCTCGATACTCCCCTGGTCCGCCGCAGCCGCAGCGAGCCATCTTCCTCAAGCATCTGGTGGCACGCCCAGCGGACCGGATAACGGACTCCCTTGACCTCGAGCTCGGCGCGGAGCGTGAGTCCTCTCCAGTCCGTCCCCGGCGGCAGTGGGAGCTGTGCCTGGCGAATCCGGCCCGGCAGCGGATAACCGGGGTCGAGACTCCCGGCGACGTCGACCCGGCCATCGTCGCTCCGAAGCCCGACCCGCAGCACGCCCGGGACGCCGGCGATTCCGTCGTTCGCGAAGCCGATTACCAGACCGCCGCGGTCGTTGCCCGCGTAATGCCATATGAGCGACGGCCGCACGCGATACCCCACGCGCCGGCCGATTGTGTCGATCATCTCGGGGTACTGGCGGTAATACCGCATCACGTTCTCGGCTCGTTCGGCGTGCCAGTTCCACAGCGACCAGTAGTTGGCGCCCACATCCATGACGTGGGCGATGACGTTGTCGGTGAGTGTCACGCCCTCGTCGATCTCCAGTGACTCGGACGAACCGTCGGCCATGCCGACTTCGAGCACCGCCGCCACCCAGGGCGGCCGGTTGCCGATCGCCTCGATCTGCTCGTTCTCGATGAAGATGGTGTCGGTACGCAGCCAGTTGTGGCTGCGAATCGTGCGATCGATCAGCTCCGAGTTGCCCACCCGGCTCCAGTCGGGCTGGGTGTTGGTCGCGAGGGGCGTGCGCTTCCAGTACTCGAGTTGCGTCTCGAACATGTTGACGAAGGTCCGCTCGGCGGTGGAAGCATCCGGGAACGGATGGTCGGTGAATGGCCAGGTGTGTCCCTCACCCCAGAAGCCGTACATGAATGTGTCCACGAACTCGACGAGCACATTGCCGTCGAACTCCGCAGCCAGGAGTGCGTTCAGCTCGCGGAATGCGTCCTGGAAGAACGGGTGGTCGTAGCGCGGCTCCTCGTACACTTTCTGGAGCAGGCCCGGTCCGCGCTGCCACTCCCCGCCCCTCAACCGGACCATCGGCACCTTGGCGAGGACAAAGTCCGGCAAGGCCGGCTCCGCTATGTCGGGAGCGCTCATCATGACGCGAAACCCGACGCGCTTGCCGTATTGCTTTGTCACGGCAAGGACTGTCGTCCAATACGCGTTCGGATCCAGGCGACCAGGACGTTTTTGCAGCTCCCGCCACGTAGGCCTCAGGTAGAGTTTCTGGCCCATCGGGACCTGCGCAAAGGCTTCTATCGCCTTCTCCATGTCCTGACCCCGGAAAGTGTTGCCGCCGAAGTCGCCCGTGACGTAGGTGACGAGGCCCATGCCGAAGTTGGGGACGACCTGGTCGGAAGGCGTCGTAGCCATCACGACCTCGGATCCCGGCAGCACCTCTTCGGGGGCGTATTGCGGAAATGGACCCTGGTAGAGCCGATCGCGGACCGGCGGTGCGGTTCCCCAGTCGTAACCGTCCCAGTTGTGGGCCGGAACGAAGGCCGCCGCCCGCCGACTCGGGAGGCCCGCAGCGATGCCGCCGGCCCCCATTGCCCTGAGGAAAGTCCGGCGATCAGCCATGCTGCCTCGCGCCCATGACACGTCTGTCCGTCCGGACCGCGCCTGGAAAGGGCCACCGGTTCATCGCCAACCTCCTGCCGGAATTTCCGGATGTTGCCGCGCAACGCTAGACGAGCCGCACCTCCACGCCGCGGTCACGTATGGCCTCGATGCAGCCGGCGTCGGCGCTGCGATCGGTAATCAGGATGTCGACCGCTTCGACGGGCGCGATCACGGAGAGGTTGCGGCGCAGGAGTTTCGACGAGTCCGTGACCGCGACCACCGTGCGTGCAATGCGGATCATCTGCGCGTTCAACTGCGCCTCCAGCACGTGTGGCGTCATCAGACCGATCTCGGGGTCGAGGCTGTCGACGCCGAGGAAGAGCAGGTCCGCCTGCAGATCCCGCATGGCGTTTTCGGCCTGCGGCCCGCACAGCGACCAGGACTTCCCGCGCAGGACACCGCCCGGCATGATCAGGTTGACATGCGGCGCATTGGCCAGCAGCACCGCGACGTTGAGCGCATTAGTGATGACGTTGATCGATTCGAGTCGCAGGCCGCGAACCTGCCTGGCAATCTCGGCCGTGGTCGTGCCGGAATCGAGAATCAGGGTGGCCCCATCGCGGATCAGCTCGGTCGCGGCTGTCGCGATGCGCACTTTTTCCGCGCGGTGCAGTGTCTGCTTGACGTCGATCGGCACGTCGTCGCTGTCGCGGCGCCGCATTGCGCCGCCGTGAATTCGCAGGAGGGCGCCGATCGCATCGAGCGCCGCCAGGTCGGTGCGAATCGTGACCGCCGAGACCGTAAAGCGCTCCGCCAGCTCAGCCACCGTCACCTGAGCGCGCTCCTGGATCAGTCCCAGGATCCGGCGGCGGCGTTCCTCCAGCGCCAGCGAGTCCTGCGCGGCTCCAGGTGCCGTCGACGCTTCCTGGGGTTGGATTGAGGCAGACATTCACTCCTCGTCGTATCGCCCGGGGTCGGGAGCTGTTTTGCCCTCCACGGGATGACTCCTTTCAAGTGAAAGATTGGCCGGCGTGGCTTGCAACCCCGTAACGACGCTGCCTATGGAGAATATCCCGCCAGGGAAGGCGAGGCTAGTGGCAATAAACGAAAGCCTTCGAAACTTGCTTGTGCTTTCGATTACTCCCTACTAGCATGCAGCCGACTCCCGACAACCCACCGGTGGGGGCCGCCATGCAAACGGGAAAGATCGTCGACGTCCGATGCCTTTCACTCGCCGGGGCGGTCGCGCTGGCCCTCGCTACTGCTGCCCAGGCCCAGGAGGGCGGCGCCACCGCGGCACCGGCCGCTTCCGGCACCGTAGAACTTGAGGAGATCGTCGTGGTCGGCACGCGTGCGGCGCTGGTCGCGTCGCGCGACCTGAAGCGCGATGCCACGATCGTGCAGGACTCCATCGTTGCCGAGGATCTCGGGCGCTTTCCCGACGACAACGTCGCCGACTCCCTGTCGCACATCACCGGCATCACGATCCAGCGCACCCGCGGCGGCGAAGGGCAGTACGTCAACGTGCGCGGCCTGGGTCCGGAATACAGCATAGTGACCATGAACGGCCGCCTGCTCGCGACCGATGGGGACGGCCGGGAATTCGCATTCGATGTGCTGCCCGCCGAAATCATTTCGGGGGCCGATGTCTACAAGTCCGCCGACGCCGCCCAGATCGAAGGCAGCATTGGCGGCACGATCAACCTGAGCACCGCGCGGCCGCTGGACCGGGCTGGCCGGCAGGCGATGCTGTCGGTCGAGGGCGATTACAACGACCTGTCCGAGGACACGGGCTACAAGTTGAGCGGCGCGTTCAGCGACACTTTCGCCGACGGCAGTATCGGTGTCCTGCTGACCGCCACCTACCAGGACGTCGAGGTTCGCTCGGACGCGGTGCACGAGTTCTTCGTCACGCCGGATACGCCGTTCGAAATCGATGCCGACGAGGACGGGACGATCTCTCCATCCGAGACCGAGCTGCTCGGGTTGTGCTGCACCAGCTTTGGCGCGCGCATCCAGCAGAAGGAGCGGACGGGCGTGACGGCCATGGTGCAATGGGCGGTCAACGACTCCTTCGAGATGAGCCTCGATGGCATGTTCGCGCGTCTCGATGCGCCGACGGTCGGCTATCACCAGTCCTACTACGTCGAGGACTCAATCCTGGACGAGGAGACCGGTCAACATCGCTGGAGCGACGTCAGCATCGTCGACCATTGGGTCACGGGCATGACCGTCGCCGAACTCGTCCCGGAAGCCTCGACCATCACCGAGCACCGGGTCGTGGACACCACGCAGTTCGGCTGGAACGGAGAGTGGCAGGTCAGCGATCGGCTGAAGCTGGGCTTCGATGTCTACACATCCGAATCCGAGCGCGATTCCGGCGGCAAGGACACCTGGGTCGTCTCCGGGATCGGCGGCTCGCACACGGGCCGGGTCGATATGAACTCGAACAGCCTGCCGGACATCAGCGTGATGCTCGAGGACGGCCGGGATCTGGCGACTTCGTTTGAGAACGGCGAGCTGGGCAACGCCGACTACGGGCTGCACTACATCGGCCTCTCGGGCACGGACGTCACCGATGAGATAACGGGCACGACACTGAGCGGCACGCTCGACTTCGACAGCGACGCATTCAAGTCGCTGGAATTCGGCGCCGCCTACACCGAGCGCAGCAAGGAGATCGACACGATCGAGAACGACACGAACGGCGGATCCTGTCAGTACTGCAACATGTATGGCGTCACGTTCGAGAGTCTCGGCGCGGACGTGGTCAGGACGCTGAACCTGCCAAACTTCATGCGCAACGCCGGCGGTCGCTGGCCGCAGCAGTTCGTGACTTTCGACGTCGATAACTACCTAGAGGCGCTGCACGCGCTGGACGGCCAGCCAATACTGGACGAGAACGGCGACCCGACCGGCGAGACCTTCGATGCCTCGCGCACTGCTCCCGAATTCAACCCCGTGCAGTCGTACGACGTCGAGGAAGAAACGGTGGCGTTGTATCTCAAGGCGAACTTCGCCGGGGACGCCTGGTTCGCCAGCGCCGGCGTGCGCTGGATCAGCACCGACACCACCGCCCGGACCGCGATCGATAGCATCGTCTTCGTCGACGACCCGACACCGGACGTCCCGACCTCGAGCCCCGACGTCACCTACAGCCCCGCCGAACCCCTGACCGAGAAGGGCAGCTACGACAAGTGGCTGCCGTCGCTGAACGTGGGTTACTGGATCAACCCGGAGCTGCTGCTGCGGGGCGCCGTCGCCCAGGTTTTGACGCGGCCATCACTCAACCAGCTGGCGCCGACCCGCACCGATGACACGCTGGACCGGGTCTTCGCCGTCTCCTACGACGGCAACGCCAAGCTCGAACCCGTCGAAGCCGACCAGGCGGATCTGTCGGTCGAATGGTATTTCGACGAGCAGTCGGTGCTGAACGCCGCCGTGTTCTGGAAGGACATCACCAATTTCATCACGTATCAGCTCGAGGAGAACGTCGACATCGGTGTCATCGGCAACATCGGCGGCGCCGGCGAGGCGCCGGTGCTCTACGACGTCACGCGGCCGATCAACGGCGACAGCGCCGAGGTGCTTGGATTCGAGCTCGGCGCGCAGCACTTCTTCGCCAATGGTCTCGGGTTCCGCGCCAGCTACACCTATACGGACACCGAGGCCAGAGTGGGCGGAGTCGACGTCGGCCAGCTCGAAGGCGTGTCCCAGTCGGCCTACTCGGTCGCGCTGATGTACGAGGATGATCGCTGGGACATCCAGCTGGCTGCCGACTACAGTGGCGACTACACCGCGCTCAACGACGCCGTGGGCGGGCTATCGGAGATCGCCGAGCCGATCACCTGGATCACCGCATCGGTCGCCTACGGCCTGACCGACGGCATCACCCTGTCGCTGGAAGGGCGCAACCTGGCCGACGAGCACTATTCGTCGTACCTGAGCCGACCGGACATCCTCACGGACGGGGGATTCGAGACCTGGGGCCGTTCCTACATTCTCGGCCTGGCCGCGAAGTTCTAGCGGCTCTGCCAGGCGGGTCCCCGATGTACGCATGGAAGCGACACCTCGAGGAAAGCGCGTGCCGGTCGTAAGCGCGTGGCTCCTGTACGCGCTGGTGACGATGCTGCTGTGGGGCGTCTGGGGCGCGCTCGCGGGCCTGCCGAGCGAGCACGGCTGGCCCGAGACGCTCAACTACGCCGTCTGGGCGCTCACCATGATCCCGCCCGCGATCGTCGTCCTGCGCAGGAGCGGCCAGCCACTTGAGCGCACGCCGCGCGCGGTGGCGCTGGGCCTCGCGATCGGTCTGCTGGGCGCCGGCGGGCAGCTGCTGCTGTTTCACGCGGTGCGCGTCGGCCCGCCGTACCTCATCTTTCCGATCATCTCGCTGTCACCGGCGGTCACCATCCTGCTTTCGTACACCCTGCTCGGGGAGCGCACGGGCAGACTCGGCGTGCTCGGCATCGTGTTCGCGCTGCTGGCGCTGCCGCTGTTCGACTACCGCGCCGACGGTGAGCCGTCGGGCTATGGGCTCTGGTTTGCGTTCGCTGTTGCGATTTTGGTGGCATGGGGCGTGCAGGCATATTTCATCAAGCTGGCCAATGCCAGCATGGACGCCGCCAGCATCTTCTTCTACATGACGGTGAGCGGCCTGCTCCTGGTGCCCGTTGCCTTAGGCATGACCGACTTCTCGCAGCCGATCAACTACGCCATCGACGGTCCCGGGCTGGCGGCCGCGATCCAGGTGCTGAACTCGATCGGCGCTCTCACGCTGGTCTTCGCCTTCAGGTATGGCAAGGCGATCATCGTGTCGCCGCTCATCAACGCCGGCGCGCCGCTCATGACCGCGATCCTGGCGATGATCCTGGCCAGCGTGATTCCGGGACCGATCAAGCTGGCGGGAATTGGGCTCGCGCTGCTGGCCGCACTGCTGCTCGCGCTGCAGCCCGAGGACACGACGGTCGCCACCGACGGCGCGTCAGCGCGCGGGATCGGGGATCCCTCCGCATGACGCCGCTCGTCGAGCTCGTCGCACGCCACAAGAGCGGGCAGCACGCAGGTATCTACTCGCTGTGCTCGGCGCATCCGCTCGTGATCGAGTCGGCGCTGTACGAGGCGCGCGCGAGCGGCACGCCGCTGCTGATCGAGGCCACGTCCAACCAGGTGAATCAGTTCGGTGGCTACACCGGACTCACGCCGGCGGGCTTTCGGGCATTTGTGCATGACATCGCTGATCGCGTCGGCTACCCGACCGATCGGGTATGGCTCGGCGGAGATCACCTTGGTCCCAACGCCTGGCGGCAGGAAGTCGCCGCGACCGCGATGGGCCGTGCCGAAGAGCTGGTGGCGCAGTTCGTCGCGGCCGGGTTCCGCAAGCTTCATCTCGACTGCTCGATGTCGTGCGCCGACGACCCCTCACCGCTCCCGGAAGCCACCGTGGCCGGCCGCGCGGCACGGCTGTGCGCGGCCGCGGAGCGCGCCTGGCGCGAGCACGGCGGTGACGCGCCCGCCTATGTGATCGGGACCGAGGTGCCGGCTCCGGGCGGCGCCGGCGAGGAGTTGCTGGCGCTCACCGTCACGACCCCGGAGGCGGCGCAGGCGACGATCGAGGCCCACCGCGGCGCCTTCGAAGCAGCCGATCTGGCCGCGGCCTGGCCGCGCGCTGTCGCGCTGGTCGTCCAGCCCGGTGTCGAGTTCGATCACCACAAGGTCATCGACTATCGGCCCGAGAAGGCGCGCGAGCTGAGCGCTTACATCGCGCGAACACCGCAGTTCGTCTACGAGGCGCATTCCACCGACTACCAGACGCCGGAGAATCTTCACGCGCTGGTGCGCGACCATTTCGCCATCCTCAAGGTCGGGCCGGCCGCGACCTTCGCTTTGCGCGAGACGCTCTGGGCACTGTCCGCGCTCGAACGCGAATTGCCCGGTGCCGCCACGGGCCCGGGCCTGCGCGAGGTCGTGGCCGCCGTGATGCGCGCAGACACCCGTCATTGGCGCGGCTACTACCACGACCCGGCCACCGAGTCGTTCGATCTTTCCTACAGCTTGAGCGACCGGATCCGTTATTACTGGCCGCACCCAGATGTGCAGCGCGCGTGCGCCAGCTTGCTCGAAAACCTCCGCCGACGAACGATTCCGATGACGCTCATGAGCCAGTATCTGCCGCGACAATACGCCGCCGTGCGGTCCGGCCAGCTTGCGCCCTCGGTTGACGCGCTGCTTCAGGACGGCGTTGCGGCAGCGTTGCGCCCCTACATCCGTGCGTGTGGCGCATGACGCCTGACCGCAATACGCCCGCCCCGTCAGAGGTGTTCCCCGGCCGCAGCGACGCCGAGCTGGCGCAGCGTGGTGCTGCCTGCACGGCGCGAGAGATCGCCCAGCAGCCCGTCGTGTGGCAGCAGGTCGCGCGGTTGCTGGAGCGCGAGCAGCCCCGCCTCGGTCGGTATCTCGGGCCGCTGCTCGCGGATCCGGCGCTGCGCATCGTGCTCACCGGTGCCGGAACCTCCGCGTTCATCGGCGAGTGCCTCGCGCCGGCCCTGGCGCGTCAGCTTCGGCGACGCGTCGATGCGATCGCGACTACGGATCTGGTGACCGGACCCCACCTGCATCTGCAGCGCGACGTTCCCACGCTGCTCGTGTCCTTCGCGCGCTCGGGCAACAGCCCCGAAAGCGTGGCGACCATCGACCTGGCCGAGCAGCTGCTCGACCAGCGGCATCACCTGATCGTCACCTGCAACGCCGACGGCGCGCTGGCCGCGCGCGCGGCCAGCTTGAGGAGCGCGCAGCTGATCGTGCTGCCCGAGGCGACCAATGACCGTGGCTTCGCGATGACATCGAGCTTCAGCTCGATGCTCCTGGCCGCGTCCCTGGTCTTCGGAGTGATTGCGACCGCCGCCGTGCCCCGCCTCGCAGAGGCCGGGCGTGCCGCGATGGCAAGGGCGCACCCGCTGGCGGAGCGGCTCGCGGAACAACGCTTCGAGCGGGTCGTCTATCTGGGCAGCAACGAGCTGCGCGGTCTCGCGTTCGAAGCGGCGCTGAAGCTCCTCGAGCTGACCGACGGCCAGACGGTCGCCATCGGAGACTCGGTGCTGGGGTTTCGTCACGGCCCGAAGACCATCATCAACGCACGCACGCTGGTGGTCGTCTTCCAGTCCAGCGACTCGCACGCGCGCACCTACGAGCGGGACCTGCTCGCCGAACTGCGCCGCGATGCCTGCGCCGGCGCGGTCCTGTCGCTCGGTGCCCGCGGCGATTCGCGCGATTCAACGCAGTCAGTCTTCGAGGGCGTGGATTGCGCCAACGACATCGAAGTTGCCCTCCTGAGTGTCCTGTTTGCGCAGATCTACGCGCTGCGGCAGTCGCTGACCATCGGCCTGACGCCGGATCGGCCGAATGCGGCCGGTATCGTCAGCCGGGTGGTGCAGGGTGTGACGATCTATCCCTGGCCGGGGGACCAGGTCGATGTACCTGGGCGTTGACGGCGGCGGCACCAAGACCGCCTACGCCCTGATCGACGCGGGCGGGCGGCTTCACGCCACCCATTACGCCGGCAGCGTCAGCCACCTCTCCGGCGGAGTGGCTGCGGCCACGGCGCTGTTGCACGAAGGCATCCGCACACTGCTGGCGAAGGGCAACCTGCGGCCGGCGGACGTGTCGTTCGCATACTTCGGATTGCCATCCTACGGCGAGGACAGCGCCACGACGGCGCAGCTGGATGCGATGCCATCGCCGCTCTTCGACGCGGCGAAATACCGCTGCGGAAACGACATGATCTGCAGCTGGGCCGGCTCGCTTGCCTGCCGGGACGGCGTGAGCGTGATCGCTGGAACCGGCTCCATGGCCTATGGCGAATACGCCAGTCGCTGCGCGCGTGCGGGCGGCTGGGGCGAATTGATCGGCGACGAAGGCTCGGCCTACTGGCTCGCGCGCGAGGGCATGAACCTGTTTTCTCGCATGAGTGACGGGCGGGCCGCGCGCGGTCCGCTGTACGAGCTGGTTCGCGCCCGTCTCGGGCTCGACATCGACCTCGATCTCTGCGCGCGCGTCTACGGCGAAAGCGTGAACACGCGGGCGGCGTTCGCGCAGTTTGCGCCGCTGGTCGACGCGGCCGCGCAGGCCGGCGACGGACAGGCCCGAACGATATTTGCGCGTGCGGCCGACGAGCTCGCGGTCACGGTGGGCGCGGTGCGCCGGGCGCTGGCGGTGCCCGGCGACGTAGTTCTGCCGGTTTCCTATTCGGGTGGTGCCTTCAGCGGATCCGCGCTGCTGCTCCGCAGCTTCCGAGACGCGCTGGCAGACGCAGCGTTGCCGTTCGAGTGCCGCCCACCGCTGTTCCCGCCGCTGATCGGCGCCGCTCTCTATGCGGCGCGCCTGGCTGGCTCCGGTCTCCCCGAGGCACCCCTCACGACTTTGCGCGAGCACTGCGCCGCGCGCGGCCTGCCGCCATGAGTCTCGGTGGCAACAGGAAATGCGCCAACCGCGATGCGGCACGCTGGTGCCTCGCGCCGGTTCTCCTGTGGTCGGCGTTCGCCTGCGCGGCGGATGCCACACCTGAGCGATACGGGGACGACGATTTCGCGCTCCTCGAAAAGATCGACGCGCACGTGCATCTGCATGGGGCATTGCCCGAGTTCATGAAGCGGGCGCAGGCAGACGGCTTCCGGCTCCTTACCATCAACGTCAATTACGCTGACTTCCCGCCGCTCAATGACCAGGTCCGCGACGCACTGGCCCTGCAGCGGCAGTATCCGTCGCGCATCGCCTTCGCCGCGACGTTCGACGCCGCCGGCAGCGATGCGCCGGACTGGCCGGCACGGACGCAGCGCCAGCTGGACGAGGTGCTGGCGCAGGGTGCAGTTGCAGTGAAGGTGTGGAAGGACATCGGAATGCAGCTGCGGGACCGGACGGGTCGGGCGGTCATGATCGACGACGCGCGATTCGTGCCGGTCTTCGAGTCACTCGTGGCGCGAGGCGTAGTGGTGCTTGGTCATCAGGGTGAGCCGCGCAACGCCTGGCTGCCGCTGGAGCAGATGACCATACGCGGCGACCGGGAATATTTCGCTGCGCATCCGCAGTACCACATGTTCCGGCACCCGGAATGGCCGTCGTACGACGAGCAGCTGGCCGCGCGCGATCGTCTGCTGGAGCGCTTTCCGCGGATGAAATTCGTCGGCGTGCATCTCGCGTCGCTGGAATGGGATGTCGATCGTATCGCCGAATTCCTGGCCCGACACCCGCAGGCGTCCGTCGACCTCGCCGCCCGACTGGTGCATCTGCAGCTCCAGTCGGTCGCGGACCGCGACAAGGTGCGGAAATTCTTCCTGGCGTTTCAGGACCGCATACTCTACGGCAGTGATTTGGCGGGCGGACACAATCAGGACGACGCCGCGTTGGCCGTCGAAGCACACGAGGCCTGGCTCGCAGACTGGCAATTTCTGACCGGCGACGCTTTCCTGCACTCCGCGGATTTCGAGGGGCGGTTTCAAGGGCTGGCGCTGCCGAGGTCGGTCATCGACCGGATCTATCGCGACAACGCCCGCCGGTTGCTGCCCGGCGCATGGCCACCAACCACGCCAGCCGGAAGCGGGCCCGCCGCGGCGCGGCCAGGCACGGAACCTTGAGCGGACAACAGCCCCACATCGGGCATCCGGTGAGCGCAACGCCGCTTTCGCGGCCGCGAGCGATCTACGTCACCGGCACTGACACGGGCGTGGGCAAGACTCTGATCGCCGTCGCGCTGGTCCGCGCCCTCGACGCCGCCGGTTTCCGCGCACGCGGCCTGAAACCGCTCGCGAGCGGCGCTGAGCGCACGCCGCACGGCCTGCGCAACGGCGATGCGCTCGCGCTGCAGGCCGAGGGACGACCGCGCGCGTCCTACGCGCTCGTCAATCCCTTCTGCTTCGAGCCGGCGATCGCGCCGCACCTCGCCGCCGCCGAGGCCGGTGTACCGACCCCGCTCGCAAGCCTCCTTGACTGGTACGGAAGGGCAACCCAGGACTGCGACCGCGTGGTCATCGAAGGCGCCGGCGGATGGCGTGTCCCGCTGTACCCGGAGGGATATACGAGCGATCTGCCCGAAGCGCTCGGGCTGCCCGTGCTGCTCGTCGTCGGGATGCGGCTCGGGTGCCTGAACCACGCGCGGCTCACGTTCGAAGCGATCCGTACCGCGGGCCGGGCGCCATTCGCGGGTTGGATCGCCAATCGCATCGACCCCGGCTTCGCACGTGCCGAGGAGAACATTGCCACGCTCGAGCGGCTGCTCGAGTGTCCACCGCTGGCGGTGATGTCGTGGAAATCGCCGCCGGACACGGACGTAGTGGCGCGCGCGCTCGCGAATCAGGCGCTCGATCGGCTGTTCTGACGGGCGCGATGCACCCGTCGCCGGCTCCCGGCGGGGCGGGTTAAACTGCGCGACCCATAGCCGCGTCGTACCTGCGCTACCGGCGGCGGCAAGGGGAGGAAGGGCGCCGATGCCTTCTTGGTTCGGGAGGCCGCGGCTCCTCAGGTCACGGCCGGTCGATACGGAGTCTGTCAAGAATGAAGAGTCCTAAGCGCGACCTGGCCGGCGGCGTCGCCTTGCTCCTTGCGGCAGCGCCTGCGTACGCCGCCTGGGACCTGAACCTGCGCGTGGGCGTCACACCCCTCTCCCGCGACATCTACGGCCTGCACATGCTGATCCTGTGGGTGTGCGTTGCCATTGCGGTCGCTGTCTTCGCCGTGATGATCTATTCCGTCGCGACCTTCCGCCACTCAAAGGGCGCGACGCCCGCGAACTTCGATCACAGCACGTTGGCCGAGGTGATCTGGACGATCATCCCGGTGCTGATCCTGGTTTTCATGGCCATCCCGGCGGCTCGCACACTGGTAGCGATCGAGGATTCGAGCGGCTCGGAGCTGACCGTCAAGGTCACCGGCTACCAGTGGAAATGGCAGTACGAATACGTCGAGCACGGCGTGTCCTTTTTCTCGACGCTGGCCCGCAGACACGACGCTGCGCGCCAGCTCGACTCCGGCGTCGATCCGCGGACGATCGACAACTACCTGCTCGAGGTCGATAACCCGCTGGTCGTTCCGCAGGGCGTCAAGATCCGGGTGCTGGTCACCGCGGCCGACGTCATCCACGCGTGGTGGGTGCCGGACTTCGGCATGAAGAAGGACGCGATCCCGGGGTTTATCAACGAGCTCTGGTTCACCGCCGACAAGGCCGGAACCTACCGCGGCCAGTGCGCCGAGCTTTGCGGACGCGACCACGGCTTCATGCCGGTGGTCGTCGAGGTGGTACCGCGCGCCGAGTTCGACGCGTGGCTCGCAGCGCGGAAGACCACGGAGTAACCGATGATGAGTGCTACGACTGACACACTCGCCGACGCCGGCCACGGCCACGGACACGACGTTCACCACCACGGGCCCGCGAAGGGGATCCGTCGCTGGCTGACGACCACCAACCACAAGGACATCGGGACGATGTACCTGGTGTTCAGCCTGATCATGTTCCTGATCGGCGGCAGCATGGCGCTCGTGGTTCGCGCCGAGCTCTTCGCACCGGGGATGCAGCTCGTGGATCCGGGCTTCTTCAATACGATGACCACGGTGCACGCGCTGATCATGGTGTTCGGTGCCGTGATGCCGGCAACCGTAGGACTCGGCAACTGGATGATTCCGCTGCAGATCGGCGCGCCCGATATGGCGCTGCCGCGGATGAACAACTTCAGCTTCTGGCTGCTGGTAGCGGCGTTTTCGCTCCTGATCCTGTCGCTCTTCATGCCCGGCGGCGGGCCCGCCTCGGGGTGGACGCTCTATCCGCCGCTGGTGCTGCAGACCGGCGATGCGCTGCCGCTCGCGATCTTCGCGATCCACCTGGCGGGCGCGTCCTCGATCATGGGCGCGATCAACATCATCGTGACCATCATGAACATGCGGGCCCCCGGCATGACCCTGCTCGCCATGCCGATGTTCGTCTGGACGTGGCTTATCACGGCCTACCTGCTTATCGCGGTCATGCCGGTCTTCGCGGGCGCGGTGACCATGCTGCTCACCGACCACTTCTTCGGCTCGACGTTCTTCTCGGCCGCAGGCGGCGGCGACCCCGTGCTCTACCAGCACATCTTCTGGTTCTTCAGGCACCCCGAGGTCTACATCATGATCCTGCCGGCGTTCGGGATCGTCTCCGAGATCATCCCGACGTTCGCGCGCAAGAAACTCTTCG
>Ga0157306_10000127_pt1 | contig 13902 bp, 22 predicted proteins | sample NitcycUS163409C2_FD_108391 | JGI IMG/M metagenome (GOLD analysis project Ga0157306, IMG submission 108391) | Soil microbial communities from Arlington Agricultural Research Station in Wisconsin, USA - Nitrogen cycling UWRJ-S163-409C-2 | ecosystem: Environmental > Terrestrial > Soil >...
ACACCATCGCCTTCAGGTTAAGGTGCTGGTAGCGGTTCCACAGGTCGCATGCAATCCGCACAGAATCAGACGGCTTCCATCGGCCAACGTAAAAGTCTCGCACGTATGCCGCCCTGTTGCAGTCGAGCGAGACGATCCAGAACGCCGTGCGGTCCGCTTTGCCTTTCTTCTTCTCTTCCGCGATGAAGGCCCAGTCCGTGAAGATATATGTCCACACGTGGCTCGGGATGTCTCGATCTTCGATGACCCTGAAGTAGCTCGGCTTGAAGATCTTCTCGTCATCGGTCGTTGGCTTGTTCTCGTAGTAGCAGGCGAACTGGCGCGGAGGCATGATCGCCTTCTGCGCCGCGATGAACGCATCGGTGAGGCGTCCTGGGAAGAACAGTGAGCCATCCGAGCTCTTCCAGGCGTGGATCGACACCTCGAACAGATCCCGCATCGACTTCGTTTTGAGCAGCGTGCAGTAGAGATCCGCGTAGTGGTGCAGCGTGCCGATCATCAGGATTCGGCAGCCTGGATCGAGCTGGGCCATCATCTCGCCGAACCAGTGCCACGTGGTCTGAATGCCTTCGACGGTCTTCGTGTTCTCCTGGGACACCACGTCGTCCATGACGATGAGATCCCAGTGCGAGCCGGTCCAGACTTCGCCGCAGCCCGCGGCCAGCAGCGTCGGCTCCTTCGCGTGCGTGATCGTGCGCAATGCACTGATGAACTCTCCGCTGCCTTCCTTCCAGTCCTTGCCTTTGTGCACGCCGAATCGTTCGCGGAACCACTGCGAATCGATGATCTTCATCGCCTGCTTCACGAACTTCTTGGCTTGCTTGCCAGTTTCGGAGCAGACGCAAATGCGGATGTTCGGGTTCTTCGCGATCTCCCAGCAGACCAGACCAACATCGAAGACCGCTGATTTGAACGAGCCTCGTGGCCACAGCACTAGCTTGTAGGTGAACAGGCCGCGATCGCTCTGCGGGTCCGGCTTCCACTTCCAGTTCAGGATCTCATGCGCGCCCTTTCCGTGCGGATACTGCTGGGCGTCCGGAGCTGCTCCGCTGTCCCGAACGAAGTCCAGGAAGCCTTCGTCGGACTTGTAGTAGGCCGCCTCCTCTTGCAGCCGGTAGCTCCTGAGCTCCTCCGGCGACAGGTTGGCTAGGGTGCCGGGTAGAGCTGCTTCCATTCGAATCGGAGGTTGGGCCCCTTGTGGAGCTTGACCCACTTTTTCCAGCCGCCGCAAGCCTTGACCTGCGCGACCTTCTTCAGCCGGATCGCCCGGTTGTGCTTCACGCTGCGATCGAGGGTCATCACCATCGCGTCCGGGATGCTAGCTGTTCCGTGGAAGTTCGCAAACAGGTCTGGTCGTTCCTCGATCTTGTAGTGCGCCCGCAACACGTCCTGCAAGCAGCAGTCGCTCCAGCCCTTGTGGCCTGCGAAGTCTTCGTCGTAGCCACCTACCGCGAAGAAGTCGTCGCGGTGCAGGAGGAAGGTGTTCGGAGAGCTCATGTCGATCGGGTGCTTGCTGTTGCTGACGTGCTTCAGCCCATACTTCAGCACGTGCCCGCGGCGCAGCTTCGCCGCTGCCTGTCTCATGCGCATGATGATCTCACCGTCGAACACCATGTCCGGGTCGATCATCAGGCAGTGCCCACGGCTCACGTGCATGCCGAGGTTCCGCGCGCCCATCTGATTCCACGGGATGTCCTTCTCGATGCGCAGCAGCTTCGCCTCGTGCAGCAGCGAGTCGGCGAAGGCCGCGATGTCTCCTACAGCCACCGGAGGGTTCCCGCAGTCGTCCACGATCACCACGGTCACGTGGTTGCGCACCTCCCCTGGCCAAGACCGAATCGCTTCGAGCTGCTTCTTCAGCATGAGTGGCTGCCCGTAGACAGCCATCACGATCGTCAGATCGTCGGCGGGAACTTCCTGATTGCCCATAGGTAGAGATCGTGGTGATGATTGTTGATCGCAGTGGTGATCTTCTCCCACTTGCTTTGATCCAGGGCCGAAAGCACCTGATCCTTGGTCAGATTGCCGTAGTAGCCCCCCGGCTCCGTGTTGTGGATCCCCCGCCCTGTCGTCGCGCAGGTGATGAGTAGCAGGCCGCCAGGAGCCACCCTCTCCTCCATCGCCTTGATGCTGCGCTGCCAGTCCTTGTCGTGCTCCAGCATCTCCGTGGAGATCACGACCGAGAACTTGCCCAGGATCTTCGGCACCGTCCAGCACGGCCCTACGTGATCCACGTTCTTCCCGGCAACGATGTCGCAGCCCAGGTATGCGCTGGTCTCGAACAGGTGCCGATTGTTGCCGTTCACGTCCTGGCTACCAACGTCGAGCACCGTGGCGTCCTTGAAGTAGGCCGGCAGTGCCTTCTTCACCTGCTCGCAGAAGTCCCGCTGGGCTTTGTGGCTCATCGCTTCCAGGTCCGTCCTTTTCGAAGATCGCAAATAGCTTGTTCGCTGATCCCATAGATCCTGGCTAACTCCCTGCCCTTCAGATTGCTGGCGCGAATCCGAGAAGCGATCCCAGCACTGATCTTGGCTTGCCCTTTGTTGACCACGTATCTGCCGCGCTTCACGCAATCCTGGATGTTCTTGCTCTGTGTTCCAAGCTCCAGGTGCTCAGGATTCACACAGACTGGGTTGTCGCACTTGTGAAGGACGTTCAACCCATCAGGGATCTGGCCAAAGCACTCCTCCCACACGTGCCTAGCAGCCGTCATGGAACCTCTCTTCATCCTCGATGCCCACATCGACACGCAGAGTTGTTTTCCGTTCTTCGTCATCCTCGCTGTTCGAAGAACAGATCTTCCATCAATGCATTTCATGTTAGTCTATGCACTCGCTTGAAGTTTCGAAGCCTCTGAAGGACTTCCGGATCACCGGCTCTAACGCCCAGTTCGTTGGCTGTCTGTGCTTTCAGATGCTTGACGAAGGAACGACACACTACTTTGAATGGTTTACTGGAAACCAGTGATCGAAGAACCGCCGAAGTGCAGTCGTCCGACCCGTAGTTGCTGAACTGCGGGTGGAAGAGGTTCCAGCCGAACTTCTTCCTGATCTTCTTGATGGTCGTGACCGGCACGAGCCAGCAGAACGCACTTACCTGCGAGCTGCGGATAGGTGCTGCGTCCTGGGGACCATCTGCTACAGCATCTTTCGTAGCCGTAATGTCCGTCGTCGGCGAGAGAACAAGGTCTCCCTCAACTTCGTTCACAAGGTGCAGCAGCCACTTCGGGTCAGGGAACTGAAGATCGTTGTTCAGGACCAGGACATGCGTGTAGGGCTTCCTCGCTGGAGCTCCAGGCGGGTCGAAGATCTCGCGCTGGATGCCCATGTTGATCGCGCGGCCGAAGCCTTCGTTGGCTTCGTTGAACGCATGCCAGTCCAGCAGCGTTCGCTGCACAGGTTCATCGGCGTTGTTGTTGATGCCGATGACCGTGACATCATCGATGATCTCAAGCGCGCAGAATCGAAAGCGCGTGAGCATGTCGTTGGTCATCTTCACGAGCTTCCGACTGCCCGTGTAGGCTGTGATCGCCAGGATGTGGTAGTCGATCATTGCTGCCACTCCGTGTGCCCGCAGAACGGACACGCCTTGCCGCGCTTGTGCTCGGGCTGGTCGGGGACCATCGGGTCCCACGGCTCGCTGGCCGTGACCGAATCGATGATCTCTTGTTCACTGGCCGGTGCGATGTAGCCGAGCGGGGAGCTCGTGCCCGCGGGCTTCGTGTTCACCGGGATCTCTGCGCGCAGCAGTTGACCGCGCCACAGCGTGGTGACGCGAGCTCGATGCGCACCGTGCCGGACTTCGATCTCGACCTGGACGTTGTAGAGCAGCTTGAAGCCAAGCCACTTCCGCAGCCTAGTCGTCGTCGTCGTAATCCACGTTCTGAACCTCGACAGGGAGCGACTCACCCTTGTCCTCCAACTGCTTGAGTTCAGTAACTTCGATCTTTCTGCGCTATTGTTTGTCACGGAGCTTGTAGAGCCTCTCGATCTCTTGCTTTTGCTCGTCGTCGATCTTGTGGACCACCTCGGTCTTGTTGATCGCCTTGTCCACTATACCAATCGATTGCAGAACTTCGATCTTCTCGCGCTCCACCTGCCAGTATGATCGATGATCTCCGGCCTGGATTGCCATCTCCTGCGCCTTCTCGCTCGCGAGCTGGAGCTGGCCGGCGATCGTGTCCAGGCGGATCCCGACGACCTGCTCGCCCAGGCGGCCGGCGTATATGTTCCACTGGCGCATGACCTGATCGACTCCGATCCCCAGGTCGCGTGCGATCGTCTCGCTACGGAAGCCGTGGTCGCGCAGGACAGCGATCATGGCCGACTGTTGCACCGGCACCAGCGCAGCAAACCACGCAGCCCGCTCGTCGCGCGGGGTCGTCTGCATCGTGCCCCACAGCCGCTCCCCGAGCTCCTTCAGCGTGTAGCGTTGGATCACGCCGTCCGGGGCCTTCGGAGGAGAGACCCCGCTCTCGAACACAAGGTCAGCGAGCTGTTCAACCGTGAGCCCCGCTGCACTCGCGGCAGCTTCGAGCTGTGCGCGTGCAGCAGGGTTCGCGATTGGTGGTGGCTTTTTCGCCTTGGGCATCAGAAGGGGACTTCGCTTTGGTAGTCGGGCCCGTTGTAGCTCGGACCCATCTCGCAGTCATCCTCCCAACGCATTCTGCGCTCGATCGCTTCCTCGCTCCAGTTCGCCTGGACGTTCTCTGAGTGCGTTTGCCAAGCGAGGTTCGATGCTCGATTGTCCAGCGAGTCGTGGTTCTTGTGCGCGCAGTCCGTGAGCTCCGGCGGCGGAACTCCGTGAAATGCCAGACACACAAGCCGGTGGACGAAGTGGTTCTCGCGCTTGCCTTTGCAAGTGACCTTGACTCGCGCGGCCTTGCGGCCGTGACGCTCCTCGATCCAGGGAGCGAGCACAGCGTTGCGGCAGGTGATTTTTTCGCCGACGAGCTCGGCGAGCCAGAGCTCTACCGCTTGGACTTGGTAGCGCGGGGCCGACGAGCGGACTTGGCCTTGGTCGGACGCTTCGTAGCCGGGGTAGCCTGGGATCGCTTTCTAGACTTCTCCTTGATGACGTTGACGTGGACCTGCTCGATCTTCCCCATCACGTCGTGACCGAGCCACTTTGGAACCTCGCGCTTGATGGTCCATCGAGACTTCCTGTCCAGCATGTCCTTGCGGCGGATCTGGCCGAACACCAGTGATTGGAGATCGAGGAGCTCCTCGTGCGTGAGGACGGTGGTGCACTCGATCGAGAGGATGACGCGGCGTGACTTCATGGGGGCGTGATCTTCGAAGACCTAGTGTCAGTTGTCAAGAGGATCGAGCCGCGATCATCTCGCCGATCAGCCTGTAGCACAGCTTCGTCATGGCAGTGTCCGCGGCCTTCATGCGTTCAGCCAGCTCGATGACCCAGGGATCCTTCTGGCGCGCGACCACGATGTTGGTCAAGTTCCTGAGCGTCCCCCATTCCTTGCTCTGCTGCGTCATCGAGAGCGTCATCCACAGTTCCCGCTGTTCCACGTCCGTAGCCTGGAAGTGGAGACCGAAGAGCACGCGGTCCTTGAGCTCCTGGTCTTCGCCGTAGCTCATCGATGATGCCAGCTTTGCCCTGCCTTGATCCTACGGACTTGCGACTCACTGATCCCGTAGTCTTCAGCGATCTTCTTGATCGCGAAACTACTCGCGCAAATCTCTTTGGCTTGCTCCACAGTCAGCTTGGCCCCTGTCGCGTTGCGTCCCTTCCTCACCATGTCCTGTGAGTTCTCTGCATGCGTCCCGAGCCGGAGGTGCATTGGATTCACGCAAGTAGGATTGTCGCACGAGTGAAGAACGATCATCCCTGATGGAATCTCCCCGAAAACGAGCTCGAACATGAACCTGTGTGCCGTCACCGTCGATCGATCGCACCTGAACTGGCCATAGCCGTTGCTCCCAACTGAATCGGTCCAGAGCCAGCATTTGAACGGTTGTCGATCGACCTTCTCCAAGAACCGCTGTGCTGGCGTCAACGGACTCACCCGCCCTATCGCCGGCACCTGATTCTCTTCGACGCCTTCCGTTCCGTCACCCACAGGTCACTTCCTTGTGTAGCATTTCGAGAATGATCTTCGCTTGTTCCAATTCTCGAACAGCGAACATCAGGAGATCACCGAGACACGGCTTCGCGTTCTGCTCACTGGCAAGGTTGACCGGGCTGGGCTCCGGCATCGGACACCTGCCCGTCACTGCCTGCGCCAACGTAGCCACCATTCCAGAGACGTTCGACGCGAGCTCGCGAACGTGCATCACATCAGATCCGAAATGGCGAGGCATCGGTTCCGTTTGGATGATGCGTTGCGGTGGCACTATGGAGCTCGGCCCGTAGCGGGTGTCGCTATGCATGATGATCGATCTACGTTGTTGGTGGAGTCGGTGAGTCGATATCGGCGATGATCTGCGCAGCCTGGATGCACTGGCGGTAAACGCTCTCGGTCTGCGTGAGCTTGAAGCCCTTCTCGCCGGCGAGCCCTGACTTCCAGCACTCGATGAAGAGCTGGACAGCGAGCTTCTTCACACCATCCGAGAGCTTCGCCGGCGGGGTCCAGAGCTTCGGTGGCTCCGGCGGTGACGCTGAGTCTACCGGCGGTGGGCTAGTCTTCCTGGCCATTGGAGGGGATCTCCTTCGTGTCGCGCTTGGGCTTTGCGGCGATGACCACCGTGGGCTTCTGGACCACAGTGAGCGAGAGCACCTCGCACACCCTGAAGACCATGACCTGCTTCCCCGCGAGAAGATCCCCGCTGTCGTTGCGGATCCACTTCAACGCCGCCTGCGTGTCCTTGAACGTCGGCACCTTGGGCACAGGGATCAACGAACCGCTGGGCAACTTGTTGCCCGGCGGGATGATCTCGTAGACGCAGTAGTCGCCGTCTGCCGAGTCCAGGACGCGCTTTCGCTGTCCGCGCTGGGGGACCTTCTTCGTCGGGGTGGTGGTGGATTCGAGAGATGGGGCTTCGAGTGGTTCGCTCATTCGGCCGCCCACTGTATCTCGTCCTCTTCGAAGTTCAACTCTCGAAGCTCGCTCTTCGTCCAGGTCTTCGGGTGTTCCTGGCTCCACGGCGCAACGGACGGGCAGGGTTGCGGCGGCTTGTCTGGATCGATCTCTGTGTCCCAGTGCAGTGAGCATCGCTTGCAGAATACATACCGTCTCGGCTTGCCAGGGTGGCTGTGGTTGAAGAGCTCATGCCCCTTGGCTGTCCTGGCTCGCAGAGCCACGCGCGGCTCCAGGTCCACAGCCGAGCTCTTCCGCGGCCTGCCACGCTTTGGATACTGCTCCAGGCGATCCTCGATCCACTTCCTGTCCGGGGTCTGCTCTGCCCACCAGTCTACGAGAAGAGCGATCATCACCTGGAAGCCGATCGAGTTCGGCTGGAAGTTGACTACCGCTCCAATCGCTTCCTTCAGCCTGAAGACTCGCTCGTGAAGCTGGCTGTCGAAGTGAACCCCTGTGGTGGAGACAGCCATGCGTCACCTCTTCCACGAAGGACGGCCGTTACCGGGATGCAGCGAGATCATGTCTCGGAGCTCGCTGCCTCCAGGCGGCTTCTGGAGCCAGTGGTTGAACAGCACCGAGAGGAACCGTTCGGGCGTGATCCACCCCTGGCTGAAGGCCCCGAGCTCGTGCAATCGCTCCATCTCGTAGCTCATCTCCTTCCACAGACTCGGGCTGACCTGGATCACGGGCATCCCTTCGAAACGAGGCGGAAGCAGAGGAAGCATGCAGGCAGTCTACCACATCCATAGGATAGTGCAAGGTTTCCTACGAAACTATACCAGTGCCCCGTGTGCGTGCGTGATTTGTGCGCGCCCCCCCCCGTGACCCCCACCTACACACTCTCTCTCACACACACAATAGCACTAGATAGAGATATGTAGAAAGATTGGACTATGGGATCAATTGCTGTCTTGGGTAATGGATTTTCGGGGAAATAGCGGGAAATCTTCCGGAGGTGAGGGGGTGCCTCATTCAGCCCCACGACGCGATGGGACCCGGCCCGACCGCACCTCGCACACCTGAAGCCCCGATGACAAGGGAGCTTGCGCGCCATGCGCGCGGGAATACGCTCGCGCGTGAACCATGAGCCGCGGGCAACACTTGCGCTCGGATGCAATGGAATACGGCACGCCGCATCCATTCTGACAACGCTCCTTTCAGCCGAGACAACTAGCTCACCCGCTCGCGCCGCGCTTCCCTTCACCTATGCGTTCCGTTCTCAAGATCCACTCACCCGATCATGGCTCAATGCAATTCCCTTACCTGAGGCAATCGTCCTAGTGACTCGCCGTTACTAGACTTACGGAAGCAATTGCCCCGACCACTAGATAGTCCCGCTTCTATCTCGACGCTACCGCTACTTCCGTTGCACCTATCTTGTCCCGTCCGACACTTAGCCTTAGCTCGTGCTATCATTCCAGCCTAGTTCCGTTCGTTCTTTCAACTGACACTCACCCTCAACACTCACGAGGCTTCACTTATGGCACGCTCGATAGTTCTCCGCTTCGACTCAACTTGCTTCGACTGCGGTCGATCCCTTTCCGCTGGCACCACGGCCCGATGGTTCGGCCGCGGTCGCGTCTCCTGCTGCGGTGGCCAAGCTACCAAGCCCGGCGACTACTCGCCGGCGGCTATGCCTTCCGATCCGCCTCGCCGTGCGCCAGCCAGCCCGAGCTTGGAGAACAGTCTCCCGCCGGGCTTGCGGAACGGCCAGCCGGTCCCGCTCTCGTCTCTGATTCCGCCGGGCAAGGTGCCCACGGGCCCGGCTCCAGTTGCAGCCCCGTCAACAACGCACTACGGCAACGTCCCGCAAGAGCCAGCCGCGGACAGCGAGCTCGGTCGCGCGCTACAGGTTGGCTTGAGCTCGCAGCAAGCCGGACAGCTCGGCATCGCGTTCCCGATGGTTCGCCTTGTCGTGCGACTCCAGAGCGGCGCGCGGTTCATTGTGCGTGCCGAGCACGTGGTCCACTTGTGCGCGTGCATCAGTGAAAGCATGCGAGACCGCATCAGAGACGTGATGCGTGCCACTGACCCGCGGAGCACCACGGACTAGTGACCGTGGTCCGAGCCTTGTCCACTTCGGACGCAAGCTCGCTGACGATGGCCCAGGGGGCCGAAACCACAAACGACACGGACACTCACTCCAATGGCACACTTTTGGGAATCAGGCTTCGTCGTGCGCGAGCAAGCATGGCACGGCCTAGCAACGGTGCTCGATAAGGCACCAACGACTGCGGAAGCTCTCCGACAGTCGCAACTAGACTGGCACGTCAACTTGACGCCAGTGTTCGCGATGCCCGGCATGGCCCCCGAGCTCGCGGAAAAGAACGGCATCGCAGCCGCTCCGCTCTCGGATGCGCTCTACTGCGATGACGCTCGCGCGATGGTGCGCGAGATCCACCAAAAGGACGGAACCCTGCGTTCCGACGTTTTGGGGATGGTCGGCACGCGATACTGCCCGCTTCATAACACCGATGCCTTCCGTTGGTTCGATCCGCTGTGCGCCGATGGCTCAGTCGAGCTCGAAAGCGCGGGCAGTGTGAAGGGCGGCCGGCACGTTTGGATCCTGGCACGCATCGCCACCAAGCCCTTGCAAGTCGGACGCAACCCGCAGGACGTGGCAACACCCTACCTGCTGCTGTCGAACTCACACGATGGCTCGCGCGCGGTCACGGTCGCGTTCACGCCTATTCGCGTTGTGTGTTGGAACACGCTCTCCGCTGCAAACCGGCAAGCGGACAAGCGCGGCGCGTCGAGCCGGAAGGTGCGGCACACTGCGGCCGCAGCAAACACGCTCGCGGGTGTCCGCGAGACGATCTCCCTGGAAAGCCGGAACTTCGAAGCCAAAGCCCTGCTTTGGCGTGAGCTCGCAAAGACAGACGTTGCACGACCCTACTCGCAAGAGCTCGCGCGGCAAGTCTCGCGATACGCTCGGATCGTGTTCGGCTCGCCGGCTGTCGTCGCGAAACACCGTGAGGATGGCACGCTCGCGGATCTCCCGGAAGTGCGTGCCGAGTCGCACTTGTGGGAGCTTGTGCACAAGGGGCCAGGGGCCGACTCCGCTGGCGTCTCGCCGTTCGGGCTCTACATGGCGGCAACGCACTACAGCGACCACCAAAACGGCCACACTGCCGAGACCCGGCTGGCTTCGACGTGGTTCGGTGCGGGAGCACAAGTGCGCGAGCGAGCCGAAGCGGCCGCGCTGGAGCTCGCGGGAATGGGGGCGACGTGAGTCGCCCCCCCTTCCGGCGGAAACGGGACACGCTCGCGGCTAGAGCCCGTGCGATCCTCGATAACCTCGACGCTCGCATCGAAGCTGCGACCTTCCAGGAAGGTGCCGACCGGCAACACTGCGTTGCCGTAGTCGGTTGCTACCACCAACTAGCTGGACGGTTGGAACGCGACCTTGACGGCACGCTCCCGCTCTTCGGCGAGGTGCGCGAGCTCGCGCGCCGCATCAGGCAACTGAAGAGGATCGTCCGAGACCACGCTTTGATGGTGGAACGCGCGGGCATGCTGCTGCGTGCAACCCGCAGGGCTGAAGTCTCGCGCATCATCAAGCAAGCGCAACGGGGGAGCCGATGAGTCGGCTACTCCCGTTGCCGTTTCACGTGTTCGACCACTTGAACACGTTGCGAGCTCGCACAGAATCCGCGGAGAACGCGCTTCACGTGGTCGCGTTGTTCGATGATGGTGCGCACGTTCGAGCCTACCCGCAGGGCATGCCAGCCGTAACGCTCTGGACCAAGGGAGCCGAGCCGGTCTGTTCGCTCGCGCAAGCTATCGCGACCGTGGTCCGTAGGCTCGCGGAGCACAAGCTCAGGGAGAAGCGCGGCGGGTGACCCCCGCCGGCTGTCCCGACGCGAGACGACCTAAGCACAAGCGGATCGCGAGAGATGGCGTCGCGAGAGATCCGTGCTACACTCCCGCTGCGGATCCCAAACCGCGCCATAGCTTGAGTGTGCCGGCCCGTCCTGTCGTGAGTGTCAGGACGGGCCTTTTTTTGTCACCTAGCTTGACGATCCTCGATCATCGAAGTAAGATCGTCGCGGGGACACACACACTCACCTATGGAACAACGACTACTCTACCTCTACGTGGACGATGCCTACGTTGGGGCGATCCGAACAGCATGGCCACTGAAGCGCGTGTTGCGTTTCCTTCAGGACTTGAAGCCACGCGGCACCACTCACGAGGTGGCCACCGAGAAGCGGTGGCAGCACGGCGATGAGGTGCTCGCATGAACATCGTCGCGCGCTACTGCGAGCTCTTCAGGAAGAGCGGCAAGACTCCCGCGGACTTCGCTGACTACGCACTAGCTCACTTCCCTGAGCTCTGTCACGACGTGCTCAACCACATTGGTTGCTGGCCCAGTTCCGAGCCCGAGCTCGCTGCACTGCAACGCGCATGAAAGACCTACCCGATCTGTCGCGCACGGAGGCTGCGATCGCGGCCTACGACGCTCACGATATTACCTACGTCGCAGCCTTGGCTGCTAACTCTGGCTACCGCTCCTGCACGATCCTCGATGAGTGGTATAAGAAGAGCGATCGTCTCGCGTTCGAAGTGGGCAAAGCCTACGGCGAGGATACGAAGGATCGCAACGATCCGAAAACCTGCGCTGATCTCATCCGTCCAGGGCTCGCAACGCCAAGCAGTGGCTCGGAGCTGAGTTTCGTGCGCCGCATGGTTGCGCTGTGGAAGGCACAGCGATGAAGGATCAACACTACAAGGCTCAGTCGATGATGCCTCCGATGGCGATCCCGACGCGCATGCGCTACGAAGTGGTGACCGAGAGTGTGTGCGGCTGTTACGAGACCACGCGCATTCAGACTGGAAGCCTGGACACAGCTAACCGTGAGCTGTTCGCGAAGCTGGAGCCAGGACACGAGTGGAAGGTAACGATGTTCATCGAAGGCGAGCCAGCCGCCTGGAGATTCGAGAAGCCATGATCCTCGAAGTTGACTACGACCGCGACACGCAACGCTTCCTGATCCGGCCACCGGGCAAGCTGATTGTTCCTGCGATCAACGAGTGGCCAGGGTGGAAGCGCAACCCTAGCGGCACCTACTACGCTCCAGCCTGGGCGAGCTGCATCCTGCTGCCAAGCAAGTCACGCGCTACCGAGCTGCGATGGACGCCTGAAGCCCTGCGCAAACGCGACCTGCTGCTCCTGGAGCTCAACCTGGGCCGGGAGTCGTTGGAGAAGGGTCCGCACAGCATGAAGCCAACCGGCTGCCCTACGGAGAGGAAGCCACGGCCGTATCAGCTCGCCGGCGTGGAGGCAATGCGAGCGTTCGGGTGGCGCGTGCTGCTCGAAGATGAGATGGGCCTGGGCAAGACCAGCACCGCACTGTGGGCCCTGCTAGACAGCCACGTGGCTCGCTGCATCGTGCTCTGCCCTGTGTCCGCGAAATACAACTGGGAGAATGAGTTCAAGCTCACGCTAGGACCGCAGTGGCCACACGTCCTGGTGATCGATGGCACGCCAAAGCAACGGGCCAACCAGTTCGCTGAGATCAAGAACGCATGCAACGACGGGGCCGATCCTGCACACGTCGCGATCATCATCAACTACGACCTGCTGCGTCACCTGAACGACGGGCAATGGGCCTACCTGAAGGCATTCGTCGGGGCTGGGATGCTGCTGTGCGACGAGAGCCACTACGTCAAGGACAGGGATGCAGAGCGCACCAAGCGCACGCTGGATCTCGCATACACTGCGCGCTTCGCCTCGTGCATCTCCGGCACACCGATTCGCAACATGGCTGACGACCTGTTCACGCAAGTCGAGATCATCCGGCCGGGCACGTGGACGGGTTACTGGGACTTCGCTAATCGGCATCTCACCATCCAAGTGGTGAGGTTCGGCAAGCGCGATGTTCGCAAGGTGGTCGGCGCGAAGAACGTCGATCAGCTCAACGCGATCGTCAACACCTTCGCGATCAAGAGACTCAAGCGCGATGTCGGAGATCTCCCTCCGAAGGTCCACACGTTCCCCGAGCTGGAGCTTGATGGCGATCACCTCTCGTTCTACAACAAGATGAAGGAGTTCGCGAAGATCGAACTTCAGCAGCTCATCGATAACGCTGCTTGGCCCACGCATGCAGCGCAGACCTTGACCATTTGGGCCCCGCGCGCCAAGACCGCGGTTGAGGCTGCGCTGCGATGCGAGCAGATCGCGAGCGGGTTCGTCGGTGGAATCCCTGACCCGTTGATGAGCAAGCTCGGGGACTCCCTGAAGCTCGCGGAGAAGATCCCCGATCGGCCGAACGAGCTCATGCTGCCCAGCAGCCCGAAGATCGTCTGGCTCCTGGACACCATCGTCTCTGTGCTCAAGCAGGGTGGAGCTCCGATTGTGCTCTCGCGCTTCAACGCTCCGCTCTTCTGGCTGGAGAAGCGTCTCTTTGCGATGGGTATGGCTGCCCGCGTGCTGCACGGTGGCCTGAGCGCAGCCGAGAAGCACCTGTTTGTGACCGACTTCCAAGGCGGGATGTTCGATGTTCTACTGTGTCAGGTGAAGATCGCAGAGAGCTGGAACGCGACGCGATGCCAGGACGTGATCTTCCTCACACGCGACTGGTCCCCTGCGATGAACAGCCAAGGCGAGGATCGAGCGCATCGCTTCGGGCAGAAGGGCACCGTCAACGTGCAGGTTCCGATCGTTCGCAACACGATCGAGCGGCTCATCGACAAGAAGCTTCGGACGAAGGGTAGCGACGCGCAGCAAGCGTTGCGCACGGTCACGATCCAAGAGCTGATGGAAAACCTGTGAGACCCACGCTGCGACAGAAGGCGGATCAGTGGATGGCGGCCAACCAGCCGACGATGGAGCTGTTCATGCGCTTCGCTCGTGAGATGCTGGA
>Ga0157306_10000128_pt1 | contig 13897 bp, 13 predicted proteins | sample NitcycUS163409C2_FD_108391 | JGI IMG/M metagenome (GOLD analysis project Ga0157306, IMG submission 108391) | Soil microbial communities from Arlington Agricultural Research Station in Wisconsin, USA - Nitrogen cycling UWRJ-S163-409C-2 | ecosystem: Environmental > Terrestrial > Soil >...
AGTCCGTATAGAAGGTCCAAAATTGCAAGTAGAGGTTGCCGGCACGCTCCCCGGAGCACTCATAGCCTGCCGCCACCGAATCCTCAGCAGCCCCCTTCCGGCAGTCGACCACGTGGACGAAGGCGGTCACCGGCAGGTCCGCGTCGCTGCGGCGCACTCGGCCGTCAGCGGCGCTGTTGGCGCAAGCTGGCTCGCGGCAGCGGCGAAAGTCGACCGGGACGGCCCGCGACCCCGACTCGAAGAGCAGCGACGGCATGTGGGCGCGGATCAGGCCGCCGACCTCGCTGCCGTAGGCGGCAATCAGCACCGGTTCGTCGCCGCAGTGCTCGGCGAAGGCCGCCGCACAGAGAACCCGCGAAGCGATCGAATGCGCCAACGAAGCGCCTGGCACCCGCACACCCACCGCGAGCATCCCGACGAACATCAGCGCAACCAGGCACAGCAGCGCCACCCACTCGACCGTCGACTGCCCCCGCTCCCCATTGCCCATGGAGCAACAAGGCCGCACCGCCGCCACTTCTCCCCACCGAGGACGATCGCGGGCGACTCAACCGCTGCCGTCCCGTTACGGGAGGGTCCGGTCATCCTCCGCCGGAATGTCGCCGCAGGCGGCGATATGCAATCTGTCTATTGCGCGGCGAAGCCGCGCTCGAGCTCTGGAGCTAAGGCCGAAAGGCCGTGCGACATCAATTCCGGTGGAGGATGACCGGACCCTCCCCGCCCGGTGCTGCTACAGCTGCTGAATCTCGGCAGCGATGTCGGCCGCCGCCTGCTTCGCATCGGCGAAGAGCATCGAGGTGTTCGGTTCGTAGAAGAGGTCGTTGTCGATGCCGGCGAAGCCGGGGCTGAGCGAGCGCTTGATCACGATCACCTGCTGGGCCTCGGAGACTTCGATGATCGGCATGCCGGCGATCGGGCTGTCGGGGTCGTTCTTGGCCGCCGGGTTGGTGACGTCGTTGGCGCCGACCACGACCGCGACCCCGGTGCGCGGCATCTCCGGGTTGATCTCCTCCATCTCCTTGAGCTGCTCATAGGGCACGTCGGCCTCGGCGAGCAGGACGTTCATGTGACCCGGCATGCGGCCGGCCACCGGGTGGATCGCGTAGCTGACCGGGACGCCGCGCTTCTCGAGCTCGTCGGCGACCTCCTTGATCGCGTGCTGCGCTTGGGCGACGGCGAGGCCGTAGCCGGGCACGACGACGACCGAGTCGGCGTAGGCGAGCTTGATCGCCGCGTCCTGGGCGCCGATCGAGGTATGGGGACGTTCCTCTCCCCCACCCGAAGCGCCGCCGGCCGGGGTGCCGCCGAAGCCGGCGAAGAGGATGTTGCCGACCGAGCGGTTCATCGCCGTCGCCATCTCCATCGTCAGGATCGTTCCCGAGGAGCCGACCAGGGTGCCGGCGACAATCAGCGCGACATTGTCGAGGGCGAAGCCGGCCGCCGCAGCCGAGAGACCGGTGAAGGCGTTGAGCAGCGAGATCACGACCGGCATGTCGGCGCCACCGATCGGCAGCACGACGAGGTTGCCGAGCAGGCCGGCGGCGATCAGGATCGCGATGAAGATCGCCTGGTTGGGATCGTCGTTGTTGATCGCGATGTTGATGCAGGCGGCGACGATGCCGATCAGCAGGATCGCGTTGATCACCTGTTGGCCCGGCACGGCCAGCGGGCGGGTCGGGATCAGGTCCTGGAGCTTGGCGAAGGCGATGTTCGAGCCCCAGAAGGAGACCGAGCCGACGACCGCGGCGAAGAGCACCGGGATCAGCTCGTCGAGGGGGATCTCGTGGCCGAGCGAAATGCCATGGCGGATCTCCGACCAGGCGATCAGGGCGACCGCGCCGCCGCCGACGCCGTTGTAGAGGGCGACCATCTGCGGCATCTCGGTCATCTGCACGCGGATCGAGGCGATCACGCCGACCGCCGTGCCGATGCCGAGGCCGAGCGCGATCAGGCCCCAGTTGCCGATCCCGTCGAGCAGCAGCGTGGCGAGGACGGCGACAGCCATGCCGAAGGCGGCGATCAGGTTGCCCTGCTTAGCGGTCGTCGGGTGGGTGCCGCGACGCACGCCGATGATGAAGAGCGAGAAGGCGACGATGTAGAGCGCGGTGGCGCCGTCGCCACCGGGCTCGAGCACGGCGAGGAGGCTCATGCGCCGCCCTTCCCGTCGCTCTCGGCCTTCGGTTTCGGCTTTTTGGAGAACATGCCGAGCATCCGGTCGGTGACCATGAAGCCGCCGACGATGTTGATCGTGCCGAAGGCGATCGCGATCGTGCCGATCGCGTACTCGAGCCCGTCGTCGGCGAAGCCGACGACGATCAGGCCGCCGAGCATGACGATGCCGTGGATCGCGTTGGTCTGCGACATCAGCGGCGTGTGCAGCGTCGTCGGCACCTTCGAGATCACCTCGAAGCCGACAAAGGCGGCGAGCACGAAGATCGTGATCTCGGTCATCAGGTCCATGGCCCACCACCAATTTGCTCACACGAAAATCGCCGCGGACTCGAATGACCGGCGATCACCGCGTCGATTTTCGCGTTCACTTAGCCGCCCTCTCGTTGCGGATCTGGCCGCCGTGGGTTATGCAGGCGGCGGCGACGATGTCGTCCTCGAAGTCGAGGTTCAGCTCGCCCTCCTCGCTGACCAGCAGGCCGAGCAGGTTCTCGAGGTTCTTGGCGTAGAGCTGGGAGGAGGGCAGCGGCATCTCACTGGCGAGGTTGCGCGGCCCGATCACCTTGACGCCGCCCTCGACCACGGTCTGCCCCGCCTCGGTCAGCTCGCAGTTGCCGCCGGTCTCGGCAGCGAGGTCGACGATCACCGAGCCGGGCTGCATGCCGCGCACCGCATCGGCGGTGATCAACAGCGGCGCCGGGCGGCCTGGGATCGCGGCGGTGGTGACGATCACGTCCTGGCGAACGGCGTTCTCGCCGAGCGCCTCGCGCACCTGGGCGTTCTCCTCGTCGGTCAGCGGGCGGGCGTAGCCGCCTTCGCCCTCCGCGTCGGGGATGAAGTCCAGCTCCAGCGGCCGGCCGCCGAGCGAGGCGATCTGCTCCCAGGCAGCGCGGCGGATGTCGAAGCCGGTGACGATCGCGCCGAGGCGCTTGGCGGTGGCGACCGCCTGCAGGCCGGCGACGCCGGCACCGAGGACCAGGACCTTGGCCGGGGGCACGGTCCCTGCGGCGGTGGTCATCATGCCGAAGAAGCGGCCCGACTCGCGGGCGGCAATCAGGGTCGCAGCGTAGCCGGCGGCGGCAGCCTGCGAGGAGAGCGCGTCCATCGCCTGGGCGCGGGTGGTGCGCGGGATCGCCTCCATCGCGAAGCTGGTGACGCCAGCCTGCGCAAGGGCGGTGTTGGTCTCGCCGGCGGTCCACGGCGCCAGGTGGCCGATCAGGACCTGATTGGGATTGAGGCGACCGATCTCGGCGGTGGAAGGGGCGGCGACGCGAAGGACGACGTCGGCGCCCCACGTAACCTCGCCCTCGACGACGTCGGCGCCGGCTTCGGAGTACTGGGAGTCGGGATGGCCGGCGCTCTCGCCGGCGCCGGACTCGACCAGCACCTCGACCTTCTCGTTGCCCGCCAGCGATTTGACCACGTCAGGGACTAGCGCGACCCGGCGCTCCCCCTCGGCGGTCTCTTTCGGCACTCCGATCTTCATGCGACGCGGCGGGAGAGACTACGCGATGAGGGCCGCCAGGCGCTGCAAGGTGTGGAGCTGCTGCTCGCGCTCGGCGTGGACTGGCGAGACGATCAGGCGGTCGATGCCGGCGCCACGGAAGCGCTCGACCCGCTCCGCCACCTCGGCCTCGGTGCCGACCAGCGACGTCGCCTCGACGATCTCTTCGGGAACCACCTCGAAGGCGCCGGCGCGGTCGCCGTCCTGGAAGCGGCGCTGCACCTCGTCGGCGACCTCACCGAAGCCGAAGCGGTGGGCGAGGTCAACGTAGAAATTGGTCTTACGGCTGCCCATGCCGCCGAAGTAGAGGACGAGCCCCGCCTTGACCACCGCCTTCGCGGCCTCGAGGTCGCCGTCGATCGCCACCTGCAGGGAGGGCGAGACCTCGAGATCGGAGCGCTGCCGGCCGCTCTTGGCGAAGCCGGCCTCGAGATGCTCGCCCCAGGTCTGCTGGAAGGCGTCGACGCTGAAGAAGATCGGGATCCAGCCGTCGGCGATCTCAGCGGCCATCTCGACCGATTTGCGCCCGATCGCACCGACGAAGATCGGGATGCGGTTGCGCTCGGGGTGGAAGTTGAGCTTCAGTGCCTTGCCCTCACCATCGGGTAGAGGCAACTGGTAATGCTCGCCCTGACGGTCGACCGGCCCCTCGCGGGCGATGATCTCGCGCACCACTTCGATGTACTCGCGGGTCCGGCCCCAGGGCTTGGCGTAGGGGACGCCGTACCAGCCCTCGGAGACCTGCGGGCCGGAGGGGCCGAAGCCGAAGAGGAAGCGGCCGCCAGAGAGCTTGTCGATCGTCGCACCCGCCATCGCCGCCGCCGCGGGTGGCCGGGCCGGAACCTGCATGATCGCCGCCCCGAGCTTGATCGTCTCGGTTTGCGGCGCCAGCCAGGCGAGCACGCTGACCACGTCGGAGCCGTAGGACTCGGCCGCCCAGACCGACTCGTAGCCGTGGCCCTCCGCGGCACGGACCACCTCGAGGGCGTCCTCGCCGGCCGGGCCGATGCCCCAGTAGCCAAGGTTGAGTCCGAGCTTCAGCGCCATCCGGCGCTCACCCTATTGAATAGGCGTCGATGACCGAAGCGGCGATCGAAAGAGGTCTCTCCAGCGCCACGGCGGCGAAGCGGCTGCGGGAGCTCGGGCCGCCTCCCGAGACCTCTTCGCGCTCGACCTCGAGCATCGTCGCCGGCAACGTCTTCACGCTCTTCAACGCAATCATCGGCGGCTTCTTCGTCCTGATCCTCTCGCTCGGCCTGTTCGCCGACGCCGTCTTTGGCCTGATCGCGATCGTCAACTCCTACATCGGCATCCGCCAGGAGCTGAAGGCGAAGCGCACTCTCGACGAGCTGGCGGTTCTCGTCGCTCCGCAGGCGAAGGTCGTCCGCGACGGCGCAGTCCAGAACCTGCGGGCCGAGCAGGTCGTGCCCGGCGACGTGGTTCGAATCGAGCCGGGGGACCAGCTCGTCGCCGATGGCGAGATCCTCGAGAGCCGCGGTTTGACGCTCGACGAGTCGCTGCTCACCGGTGAGGCGGATGGCATCCGCAAGCCGCCCGGCGACCGGGCGCTCTCGGGCTCCTTCTGCATCTCCGGTTCGGGCTACTACGAGGTCGACGCCGTGCGCGAGGACAGCTACGCGGGCCAGCTCGCCGGTGAGGCCCGCGCCTTCCGCCACCCGCCGTCGCCGCTGCAGGATGAGGTCAACCGCGTGATCGTCGCCTGCACCTATGCGATGGCGCCCCTCGCGGTGGCCCTGCTGCTCGTCTTCCAGGTGCGCAGCATCGACTTGGTCGAGGCGGCGCAAACGGCAACTGCCGGGCTGGTGACCCTGATCCCCGAGGGTCTGGTCTTGCTGATGAGCGTCACCTTCGCCGTCGCCGCCGTGCGCCTGGCGCGCAACGACACCCTGGTGCAGCAGATGAGCGCCACCGAGAGCCTCGCTGCGGTGGACACGATCTGCGTCGACAAGACCGGCACCCTGACCGACGGCGAGCTGCGCCTGCTCGGCGCCGAGGTGGCCGACGGGATCGAGCCGGCGGCGGCGCACGCGGCCCTGGGTCGCTTCGCCGCCAGCGCAGGGGATCGCAACCGCACACTGGAGGCGATCGCCGAGCGCTTCCCTGGCGATGCCGCCCGGGTCGGGGCCGAGGTGCCGTTCTCCTCGGAGTGGAAGTGGAGCGGTGTGCGGATCGGCTCGACCAGCTACGTGCTCGGAGCACCGGACGTGCTGGGGGAGGCCAACGCCCTGGAGCTGCCACCCGGGCTCGCCACCAAGCTGGAGCGGGAGACGGCGGCGGGGCGGCGCGTCGTCGCCTTCGGCGAATCGAGCGAACCGCTGCCCGCCGACACCGCCGCCGGCCCGCCGAAGCTGGCGCCGGTGGCGATCGTCGTGCTCGAAGAGACGCTGCGCCCGGACGCAGCGGAGACAGTCGCCTTCATCCGCGAGGAGGAGGTCGACCTGAAGCTGATCTCCGGCGACGCCCGGGCGACCGTGACCGCCGTCGCCCAGGCGGTCGGCGTGCCCACCGACGCCGGCGTGATCGAGGGCGACGAGCTTCCCGAGGAGCCTGAGGCGCTGGCGGAGGCGGCGCAGCGCAACACGATCTTCTGCCGGATCAAGCCGGAGCAGAAGAAGGCCCTGGTCGGGGCGCTGGCCGCCTCGGGCCGCTACACGGCGATGATCGGCGATGGGGTCAACGACGTGCCGGCGCTGAAGCAGGCGCGGATGGCGGTGGCGATGGGCTCTGGGGCACAGGTGACCAAGGGCGTCGCCGACCTGGTCCTGCTCAAGGACGAGTTTGCGCGGCTGCCACAGGCGGTTGCCGAGGGACGGCGCATTGCCCGCAACATCCACCGGCTGGGCCGCCTCTACCTGACCAAGTCGGTCTACGCGGCGGCGCTGATCCTGCTTGTCGCGGTTCCTGGCTTCGCCTTCCCCTTCCTGCCGCGCCACCTGACCCTTGCCGTCTTCCTGACGATCGGCATCCCTTCCTTCGTGCTCGCCCTGGCGCCCTCCGACGGACCGCTCTACCGTGGGCGGCTGCTGCGGGCGCTGGCGGCCTTCGCCGTGCCCGCCGGCCTCGCCACGGCGCTCGGCTCGATCCTCTCCTTCTTTCTCGTCGACACGCTCTTCGGTGGCAGCCTCGAGGCCGGCCGCACCGCGGCGACGACGACCCTGATCGTCCTCGGCCTCAGCTTCGTGCTGCTGCTCGAGCGCGGCCCGGGGCGCGAGCACATAGCGATCCAGAGCTACATGCTCGCCCTCGTTGCCGGCCTCGGCGCCCTCTTCGCCCTGATCCTGGCTGCCGCGCCCGTGCGCGATTTCTTCGAGATGGAGCTGCTCAACGCGACCGATTGGTTCCTGGCGCTGGCCTCGGCGGCCGTCGGCCTGACCATCGCCAGCGTGCTCTGGCGCTTGCCCCAAATCGAAAAGCTCGAAGAAGTGCCTGCGGCCGACTGATCGAGCAGATCAAGGACGCAGGGAGCGCTAAGCGCGCAGCGAGCAAGCGTGCATATCTGATTCGTCGCGCAGCGAGCGGAGCGCGGTCGTTGCGACGTGCTTTGCACGCGAGCGACCGAGGACGCCGATATGCGCGGGTCAGTCGGCCGCAGGTGGGAGTACGAACTGGGTGACGATGAGATTGGCGGCGAGGCGGGGCTCGGCGCCATCGCGGCGGCGCTCGATCTTGACCTCGATCACGACCGTGCTCATGCCGGCATGCAAGGGCTCGGCGCGAGCAACGATCTCGTCGCCGAACAGGCCGGCGGAGAAGACGTTGAGCTTCAGCTCGATCGTCGTGAAGTTGTGTTCGGGCGGGATGTTGCGGAAGGTCGCCCAGGCGGCCACCGTGTCGCCGAGCGCCGTCCAAACGCCACCGTGGACGTAGCCGCCGGGGTGCAGGTGGCGCTTGTCGACGACGATCCGCCCGCTGGCGAAGGAGTCCTCGATCTCGATCGGCTCGATGCCGAGGTCGCCGGGGAAGCTTCCGGGCAGGAAGGTGCGGACGTGCTCGGGCCGCAGCACCGGGCGGTCGTCGGTGGCGGGCGGCTCGCTCATCGCCGCGGCACCCTACCCGAGGCCGACCGACGCGAGGGTCGGCGCCTTGCTCAGCTCATACGCCCCCGGCTCCAGCCGCTCCGTGCGGCGTCGGTAGGTGCTCCACAGCCAAGGCCACTGGCTGGGGTCGTTGCCGTTCTCGTCGACGTACCAGTTGCTGCAGCCGCTGTGCCAAACGGTATCGGCGAGAGCGGCACGCAACTCGCGATCGAAACTCTTGGCGGCCTCGGCGCGCACCTCGATGCGGCTCGCGCCGGAGCGCTCCATCTCGCGCAGGGCGGCGAGCACGTGGCCGACGCCGCACTCGAGGGTGTTGATCACCGATCCCGTACCGCCGTTGGTGTTGGGCCCGTAGAGCAGGAACAGGTTGGGAAAGCCCGGCACGCTGAGGCCAAGGTAGGCACGGGCGACGTCGGCCCACTCGCCGGCCAGGCTGCGCCCCTCACTGCCTGTGATCGCCATCGGGGCGACGAAATCGTGGCTGGCGAAGCCGGTAGCGAGGACGATGGCGTCAGCCGCGCGCTCGATGCCAGCGGCGTCGCGGATGCCGCTCGGCGTGACCGTTGCGATCCGCTCGGTGACCAGGTCGACGTTGGCCTGCGCCAGGGCGGGATACCAATCGTCGGTGAGCATGATCCGCTTGCAGCCGACCTCGTCGGCCGGGGTCACCTTGCGGCGCAGCTCGGGATCGGCGATCGCCGAGTTGATCTGGCGGCGACCGACGGCGCGGAAGAGCGGCAGCAGCCAGCGCTGGCTGGTCATCGCCGCCGCACCGACCTCCTGGAAGGCGTAGATCGAGGCGCGGTCGAGGCGGCGCAGCGGCGGGAACCGCTTGAAGAGGGCGCGCGCCCGCGGCGAGTACTCGTAGTCCATCTTCGGGAAGGTCCAACCGGGCGAGCGCTGGTAGACGTCGAGCTGCGTCACCAACGGCTGGATCGCCGGCACGACCTGGATCGCGCTGCAACCGGTGCCGATCACGGCGACCCGCTTGCCGGCAAGCTCGACGTCGTGGCGCCACTCGGCGGTGTGGAAGGCAGGGCCGTCGAAGCTGTCGAGCCCGGAGATTGGCGGCACCTTCGGGACCGAAAGCTGGCCGCAAGCGGTGAGCAGGAGGTCGGCCTCGTGCCGGCCGCCGCCGGTCTCCAGCGTCCAGCAACCGCGCTGCTCGTCCCAGGTCGCGCTCTTCACCTCGGTGCCCGTGCGCACGTTTTCCAGCACGCCGAAGCGCCGCGCCACTCCCTCGACGTAGGCCTGGATCTCAGCCTGCGGGGCATAGCGCCGCGACCAGCGGTTGGGCGCAAAGGAGTACTCGTAGAGGTGGGAGGGGATGTCGCAGGCGGCGCCCGGATAGGTGTTGTGCTGCCAGACGCCGCCGACTCGCTCGCCCTTCTCGAAGACGGTGACGTCCTCGTAGCCCTCGCGGCGCAGCATCGTCGCCGCCCCGACGCCGCCGAAGCCGCCGCCGACGATCGCCACGGAGGGACGCGCCCTCACAGAACCACCTCGCGTTCGCGCACCAATCGCCCCGGACTCGAACACCCGGAGATCACCGTGACGATTGGTGCGCTCACAGGCCGAAGCCCTCCATGCCGAAGTCGCCGAAGGGCTCGTCGCGGTCGCGCACGGCCTGCTTGAAGCCGGCCTCGGCGGCCCGACGAACAAAGGCATGGCCCTCCTCGGTGTGGCGCGTGATCCCGTCGAAGAAGGTGCCGAGCACCTGGGTCTGGTGCAGGCCCTGCGCGTAGAGACTCTGGTTGACCAGCATCTTCATCATCACCAGCTGGTTGATCGGCAAACGGGCGACGCGCTCGAGCAGCGCCTCGAAGCGCTCGTCGAGCTCGGCGGCGGGCGGCGCCTCGGTTGCCAGCCCCCACTCCTCCGCCTGGGCGCCGGTCAGCGAGTCGCCGGTCAAGAGCAGGCGCTTGGCTCGCATCGGGCCGACCCGCGCCGCCCAGAGCGCCGTCGTCGGCGAGCCCCAGACGCGGGCCGGCGGGTAGCCGATCTTGGCCTCGGCGGCGATCGTCAGCAGGTCCGAGCAGAGCGCCATGTCGGTGCCGCCGGCAACGCAGTAGCCGTGCACCTTGCAGAGCACAGGCTTCTCAGAATGAAAGAGGCTCATGAACCCACGCACGTTGCGCCACATGAACTGGAAGTCGGTGACCGGGTCCCAGTTCGACTCCGGCGCGTGATTAGCAGCAATCGTCGCCGGATCAAGCGGCGAACCCGCCGGCGCCTCGACGCCCTCCAGCCCACCCATGTCGCCCTCAGCCGAGGCGACCAGGTCATAGCCGCCACAGAAGCCACTGCCGTTCCCGGCCAGCGCAATCACGTGCACCGCCGGATCGAGATTCGCCCGCTCTACGCAAGCCGCCAGCTCAACCGGCATCCGCGGCGTGATCCCATTCCCCCGCTCCGGCCGGTTCAGGATGATGCGGGCGATCCGGCCCTCGGTCTCATAGAGCAACGTATCCACGAGCGGACCTTAGAGGCTGACCCGGTAGGGGTGAAGCGTCTTGTACTTTTTCGCGGCCTACGCTGGGGCGCCAGCCAATCTCCGCTTCTCGAAAAAGTTAAGCGGAACCCCTACCGGGTCAGCCTCTCACTCAGACCCGTTCGACGATCATGGCCTTGCCCTGCCCGCCGGCCACGCACATCGTCTCGATACCGACCTGGTGGTCGTCGGTCTCCATCACGTTGAGCAGCGTGCCCATGATGCGGGCGCCGGTCATGCCGAAGGGATGGCCGAGGGCGATCGCGCCGCCGTGCGTGTTGAGCTTCTCCAGCGGAATGTCGCACTCGTCCATGATCGGAATCACCTGGGCAGCGAAGGCCTCGTTGAGCTCGACCGTGCCGACGTCGTCGATCGTCATTCCGGCCCGGTCCAGGACCTTCTTGATCGCGCCAATTGGGGCGACGCCCATGTACTCGGGCTCGTTGCCGTAGGTGGCGGCGGTGACGATGCGGGCACGCGGCGTCAGGCCCAGCTCCTTGGCCTTCGTGTCGCTCATCAGCAGCACGGCGGCGGCGCCGTCGTTGAGCGGGCAGGAGTTGCCGGCGGTGACGCCGCCGCCGCCGAAGGACTCCTCCAGCTGCGAGAGCTTCTCCAAGGTCGACGAAGCACGCGGGCCATCGTCCTTGGCGACCTCGGTGCCGTCGGGCAGGGTCACGGGGACGATCTCGCGATCGAAGAAGCCGTCCTCCTGCGACTGCACGGCCAGTTCCTGGGAGCGCTGGGCGAACTTGTCCATGTCGGCGCGGCTCACCTCGTAGCGCTCGGCCACGTTGACCGCAGTCTTGCCCATCTCGATGTAGGCGTTGGGCTGGCCGTCGTTGCCCTGCAGGCTCGGGTTCTGGTCATCGGCGCCGGCCGGCTCGGTGCGCTCGTTGTAGCGGCTCACCCACTCGACCCCGGCGGCGATGTAGACGTCGCCCTCGCCGGCCTTGATCGCGTTGCCGGCGTGGCGGATCGCGTCGAGGCTGGAGGAGCAGTAGCGCGAGACGGTGACCCCGTTGACCTCCTGCGGCAGCTTCTCGGAGAGCAGCGAGATGATGCGGCCAATGTTGAAGGCCTGCAGGCCCTGCGGCATACCGCAGCCGCAGAAGACGTCCTCGACCAAAGCCGGGTCGACGCCCGGGTTGCGCTCGAGCAGCTGGTCGATCACGTAGGCGCCCATCTCGTCAGGGCGCAACTGGGCCAGCGAGCCCTTGAAGGCACGGCCGATTGGCGTGCGGATGGTGTCGACGATCACTGCATCGGGCATGCGGGGTATCTCCTTCGAGCTGGGGTCGGAAGTGCCGGCCGCAGGGTAGTGGATGAGCCTGGCCCGGAACTCTGCGCGCGCAGAGTTCCGGGCCAGGCTCTAAGTTAAGGGCGATGTCGTTGGACGGGCTGCGGGCATGGATCGGGCTGGTGGAGCGCAAGCTGACGATGCGCACGCGCGTCTTCCTGGTTCTGGTTGCGCTCGCGATTGGCGCCGCTGGCGCCGGGATCTACCTGGCCCTCGACGCTCGCGACGACGCGGTTAACGAGAGTGAGCTGCAGAGCGTGCGCGAGGAACTGGCCGGCGAAGGGGGGCCAACCTCCGCGGGTGAAGACGTGGCCGGCCTCGAAGCTCAGATCGAAGCGCTACGGGGGGAAGTCGCTGAACTGAAAAGCGAAGCAGACTCCGGTGCCAAAGGGGGCGACGGCAGCTCGACGACCCCCGGCGGCTCAGACGGCGGGACGGGCGCCAGCGCCGAAAGCGGCACGGGTGGCACAGGCAGTGCGAGCGGCGGCGCGACCGTGCCAAAAACCCAGAAGCAGCTCGAAGAGCTGCTCGACAAAGCCGAGGAAGAAGCGGACACGCGCAAGTAGGATTGTGCGAAAACGCACGAAGATGAGGCCGACCGTCCCCTCCCTGCGTTACATTCGCCGCAATTCGACCTCGCGAGCACCCGCGAGCTCTGCCGCACGGCAGTGAAAGGAGGCCCCCTGATGCCAGAGGGTTACTGCGTCAAGGAGCGCAAGAAGGTCGAGATCAAGGACGCCAAGCAGGTGACGATGAAAAACGGTCGCCCGGCGATTCAGGGCACCTGCCCTGACTGCGGCACCAAAATCTTCAAGATCGGCAAACTCGAGTAGCCGCGCCGACAGCTAGGCACGACTCCGGCCGAGGCCTACCGGTGGGACGAGCTGGCGGATCTCGGCGAGCAGCCGTGCCGCCAACTCGCCCGGCTGCTCGCCGGGTCGAGCCTGCCCCCCGGCAGGCTCGAAGAAGCGCGTGCGGACTCGAGGGCGTCGCGGGAAGCGCGTATAGGCAGTCGTGCCCTCGATTGCCACGCAGACGATCTTCGCCTCGGGTACCTCGAGCGCCAGGCGACCGACGCCGCTGCGCGCTCGCATAACCCTGCCGCGTGAGCGGGTGCCCTCGGGAAAGACGCCGATGCAGGCGCCGGCGCGCAGCTCCTCGATCGCCCTGGCAAGGGCCGCAGCGTCCCCTGACCCGCGCTCAATCGGGATCTGACCCATGCCGTTGAGGATCGGTGCCAGGCCGCGCACCTTCCAGAGATCGGATTTGGCCAGCGCCTTGATCTGTCGGCGTCGGATCGCCGCGACGCCAACGGTGACTGGGTCCCAGTGGCTGTCGTGGTTGCCGACCACCAGCGCGGGCCCACTTGCCGGCACCGCATCGAGTCCCTCTACTTCCAGCCTTCCCCAGATCGCTGCGGGCCGGCAGATAGCCATCGCAGCCCGATACATCGGGCTCGGCTCGCCCGGCGCTTGAGCGGATGCATCGGACTGCGGGGGACGTGAGGTGGCCTCCATCGGGATCGGCACCGTATTCCATTCCGAACCGCGCCACGGCAGACCTTCAAAGTGACCAACATCACCTAGTGCGTGGCCTTGGGGGTCGAAGCTAGACGTTCGCTTCTGCAAGCAGCGAGCTTTCGAGATCCCTGGCTGTATCAATCCTGACTATCTAAAGTGTCATCTGTGACGCAGAAGCCGCTCGAGCTGATCCTGGCTCGCAACCTGATGTCTGCGCTCTCGACGCCGGCCTTCCTGGTCGACGAGGGCGGTGTCCTCGTCTTCTACAACGAGGCCGCCGGGATGCTGCTCGGCAAGCGCTTCGAGGAGCTGGGCACGGTCGGCGCCGAGGAGTGGGGCGCGCTTTTCGGGCCCTTCGACGAGAGCGGCGAGCCGATCCCCTACGACGAGCTGCCGTTGGTCGTCGCCGTGCGCAACGGCCGGCCCGCTCACGCCGACTTCGAGATCAGCTCCGCCGATGGCGCTCGCCACCAGGTAGAGGTCTCTGCCTTTCCGATCCTCACCGCACACGGCTCGCAGGGAGCGATCGCGGTCTTTTGGCCGGCCCGCTCGAGCAACGGGGCCGGGCACTGAGATGAAGGTCAAGCTCTGGGGCACGCGCGGCTCGATCCCCTCCCCAGGGCCGGAGACGATCCGCTACGGCGGCAACACCTCCTGCGTCGGCATCACGCTCTCCGACGGATCGATGCTGGCCCTCGACGCCGGCACCGGCATTCGCAGCCTGGGGCTTGCCCTCGCTGCCGAGCCGGCGCGACTCCACATCCTGCTCACCCACCTGCACCTCGATCACATCCAGGGCCTCGTCTTCTTCGCTCCCGCCTTCCGCGCCCAGACCGAGATCGTCATCTGGGGGCCGGC
>Ga0157306_10000129_pt1 | contig 13893 bp, 15 predicted proteins | sample NitcycUS163409C2_FD_108391 | JGI IMG/M metagenome (GOLD analysis project Ga0157306, IMG submission 108391) | Soil microbial communities from Arlington Agricultural Research Station in Wisconsin, USA - Nitrogen cycling UWRJ-S163-409C-2 | ecosystem: Environmental > Terrestrial > Soil >...
CCGGCCGAAGAGGTAGGTCAGCGGCAGATACTGAAGCGGCACCGAGACGCCGATCTCGGCCCTGTTGAAGAAGAAGTGCGAGGCGGCGAAGCCGAGCAGCACCAGCAGGTCCAGGTTGGCGAGCCGGCCGAGGCGCCTCCAGTCGAGCAGTCCGAGCAGGAAGATCGCGCAAAGCGGCAGGAAGACGTAGGGAGCGTTGAGCTTGTGGCCGAAGGCGCCCGAGTAGCCGCGGGCCATCTTCCAGGTCGTCTGGTAGCCGGTCCACGACTCGCGCACCATGCCCGTCAACGGGTCGACCACGACCAAGGCAACCTGCTCGTCGTCGGCGAAGTAGGCGACCTCCCAGCTGCCATCGACCCTGGTCGCGCTGTGGGTCAGCCCACCGCTCTCGTGCCGCAGCTCAACCACCTTCGCATCCCGCCCCGCGGCCCGAGCGGCCTCAAAAGCCCCCACCTCTGCGCCCGCCGTGGCCGGCAGCAACAGCGCCACGAAGAAGACGAGGCAGAGCACCGTTCCTCCGGCGGGTGGCATATGGCAGGGGGGTCGAGGACGTACACCTCGCCCGCAGGCCCCCCTGCCATATGACAGGACCCGCCGGCCAACCCCGCCGCACACCCTCATCTCAACCCGAAATGCTCACGCACGACCCCCGGCACGTCGCGCAGCGCCCACTGCTCGCGGCGGCTTTCGCCCAGCGCCGGTCCACAGCCGACGAAGAGCAGCGGGCCGAGCGAGTCGCCGGCGTGCAGCGAGCCGTGGCTGCCGCCGCCCACGTGGCTTACCCCACCCCAGTCGACCGCCTCGTAGCCGGGCGCCAGCGAGAGCACGAAATCGCCGGCGTGGGGGCAGTTGAGCGCCGACCAGATCCGGCCCAGCGGATCGGGATAGGTCTCGCTGCACAGGCGCCCACCCTCGACCCTCGCCTCCAGCACGGCCAGGTCGCCGTCGATCCGCCAGCGCCGGCCGCGCAGATCGGCAACCGAGTCGCCGGGGCAGAAGCGCAGCGCAGCGCCGGCCCGTTCGACCACTGCCATGGTCCCGTCCTCGGGCGGCGTGGGCTCGGCGCGCAGTAACAGCTCCCCCGCCGACGTCTCCAGCCGGCAAACCAGGTCGACGCCTTCGACGCCCCCCAGCGCGCGCCGCACCGCCGCGGGGTCGGCTCGTTCTCCCTGCCCCGGCAGCAGGTACACGTGCGCCGCCCGACCGGTCGGGCTGACGGCGATCTGGGCCAGCTCCGGCTCTGACTCCGAGGGCCGCAAGACCGTCCATTCGCGGGCCAGGAGCTCGGCCAGAGGCAGGCCGCGGTGCACGGGCGTCTGGGCGTGGTCGGCGAGCAGGATCAGCGCGTGATCGGCGAGGAAAACCTCGAGCCCCCCAGCCGCCTCGACCAGTTTGGCGAAGCAGTGGTCGGCCTTGGCGATCGACTCGACGCTCGCCTCGGGACCGTGGCGGTGCGAGTAGTTGTCGTTGTCGGGCAGCGAGAAGAGCAGGAAGTCGAAGCTGTCCTTGGTTGCCATCTCAGCCGCGCAGCAGGCGGAGTAGCCGTCGCGGCTGCCGGGGATCGAGCTCGGCCGACAGGGCACCTCGCTGCTGGCGTAGAGGTCGCCGTAGAAGAGCTCGGCCGGCCCCCAGGTATGGTGGCGGAACTTGAGCCGGGTCGCATCGACGGCGCGGCGCAGCAGCCCCTCGAGCGAGACCTGGTGGCGGTGCCTGCCGCGGTAGACGAGGAAGGGCGTGCAGGCGGTGCGCAGGCCAGCGTCGTCGAGCTGCTCGAAGAGCGTTTCGACCCCGGGGTTGAGGTGCGCCAGGTTCATGTTGTAGACGAGGTCGTAGAGCGCCCGGAAGATGCCGAAGGCGCGGGTCGCCTCCAGCGAGGAGCCGTACTCGACGTAGCGCCGCTCGAGCCGGTGGTACCAGTTCATGCCGCTGATCCAGTGTGCGTCTGCGCCGACCCCGGTGACCATCTCGGCGCTGGCTACCGGGGTCACGGAGGGGAAGCTGGAAACGCAGTCGGGAACCAGCGTGCCGCGCTCGAGCAGCGCCCCGAAGGTGGGCGCACGGCCCTCGTCGATCGCTTTTTCGAGCATGTCCGTGCGCAGCGAGTCGACGTAGGTGAGCACGAGCTTCTTTGCTGCCATCGCCGCCAATGATCCTCAACCGCGAAGCTCGCCGGTGCTGCTAACGCAGGACGCGCAGGCCGGCGTGCTTGCGCTGAGCCCGGCGGCGGCGCGATACGCCAAGCCAGGCAAGTGCAACGATCACGAGCAGGGTCGCCGGTGAGATCAGGATCGCGACCGCGAGCACGAGGAGCGCGGCAAGTGAGACGAGGAAGGCGAGGGCGCCCGAGCCGCTTCCCTCTCGCCGCCCTGCGCCACTGACCACGTCGCTGACCACGATGCAGGCGAAGACGGCGCCGAGCAGGGCGAAGAGAGCGCCGGCGAGCCTGCTGACGTCGGCGCTGTCGGCAAGCAGGGCGCCGACCACGAGGCCGATCACGCCGGCGAGGATCGTCATCCGCCCGCGGGCGGAGCCGTGCGTGCCAGTCGTGCCAGCGAGCATGCCGATCGCGACTCCGAGGCCGAGCTCGAGGCAGATGCCTGAGAAAGATCCCACGCGGAAAACCTAACTGCCGCAGCGGCTCGGTGCCGATCCGCCACACTACTTCCATGTCCGAGCCCCCCCACCGGCGCCGCGCTCACGCCCGCAGCAGCGACCTGGAGCGCTACGCGGGCCTCTTCGCCGAGCGGACCCGGGTGATGCGCTCCTCTGCGATGCGCGACCTGATGGCGGTGACTGCGCGGCCTGACGTGATCTCGCTTGCCGGGGGCCTGCCCGACACCTCGACCTTCCCGCCCCAGACCTTCGCCGCCCAAATGACGAGGATCGCCCAGGAGTCGGCTGCCGAGGCGCTTCAGTACGGGCCGACAGAGGGTTTCCGTGAGACCGTCGATTGCATTCTCGAGGTGATGGGCGCCGAGGGCATGCTGCCCGACCCCGACGACGTGATCGTCACCACCGGCGGCCAGCAGGCGATCGACCTGATCTGCAAGACGCTGGTCGATCCCGGCGACGCGGTGATCTGCGAGGCGCCCACCTATCCGGGCGCAATCCCGGTCTTCTGCAGCTACCAGGCCGACACGATCCAGATCGAGTGCGACAGCGAGGGCATGCGCATCGACGAGCTCGAGGCGACCCTGGAGCGGCTCGACACCGAAGGCAGGCGACCGAAGCTGATCTACTCGGTGCCGACCTTCCAGAACCCGGCCGGTGTGACGATGTCGCTCGAACGTCGGCGGCGGCTGGTTGAGCTGGCTCGCTCGCGCGAGCTGCTCGTCGTCGAGGACAACCCCTACGGACTGCTGCGCTTCAGCGGCGAGCCGCTGCCGCCGCTCTACCAGCTCGACGGCGGCGACTTCGTCATCTACATCGGCACCTTCTCGAAGATCCTCTCGCCGGGCATCCGCCTGGGCTGGGCGGTGGCGCCGCCGCCTGTGATGGAGAAGGTGGTGCTCGGCAAGCAGGCTGCGGACCTCTGCACCTCGACCCTCACCCAGTACTTCGTCCGCGAGTACTTCGCCGGCGGGATCTGGCAGGGCTACGTCGAGAGCCTGGCCGAGATCTACCGCGGGCGACGCGATGCGATGCTCGGCGCGCTGCGGCGCTACTTCCCGCCGCAAGCCAGCTGGACCGAGCCGGAGGGCGGCCTCTTCGTCTGGGCGACCCTGCCGCCCTACATCGACACCAGCGACCTGCTGGCCAAGGCGCTGCGCGACGACGTCGCTTTCGTCCCCGGTCAGGCCGCCTACGTCGACGGGCGCGGGCGCAACTCGATGCGGCTCAACTTCTCGGCCGGCAAGGAGGATGAGATCCGCGAGGGCATTCGTCGCATCGGCAAGGTTGTCGCCGAGCAAGTGGAGCTCTACGGGGCGCTGACCCGAGACGGGACCGATCCGCATATGCCCGCAGGCGAAGCCGAGGACATGGGCGGAATCGATTCGCCGTCGAATCCGTCTCCGTCCATATCCGATTCCTCGGAGGCGGATTCGACGGTTATCCCCTTCCGCAAGGCGGAGGGCGCGTGAAGGTCGCGGTGCTCAAAGGCGGTCGCTCGCTCGAGCGAGGCGTCTCACTGCGCTCCGGCGCCAGGGTCGAAGACGCACTCGAGCGGCTCGGGCACGAGGTGCTGCCGCTGGAGGCCGATGGCGAGCTGGTCAAGCGGCTCCTCGACGAGCGTCCCGACGTCGCCTTCGTCGCGATGCACGGCCGTGGCGGTGAGGACGGCACCACGCAGGAGCTGCTCGAAATCCTTGGCATCCCCTTCACCGGCCCTGGAGTCGCCGCCTGCGCGCGTTGCATCGACAAGGTCCTGGCCAAGCACGAGCTGCGCGGCGCCGGTGTCCCGACCCCGGACTGGTTCGCCTTCAACGAGACCGCCTTCCGCGAGCTCGGGGCCGCGGACGCGCTTGGCGGTCTCGAGGAGCGGCTCGGCTTCCCCCTCGTCGTCAAGCCGAGCCGTGGCGGCTCGGCGCTCGGCGTCAAGTTCGCCGAGAGCTGGTTTGACGTGCCCGAGGCGCTCGTCTCGGCTTTCAGCTACGACGATCGGGTGCTGCTCGAGCGATTCGTCGAGGGGCGCGAGCTGGCGGTCAGCGTGCTCGGCGGCGAGGCGCTGCCGGTCGTCGAGGCGATCCCGCGCGAGGGCGACAGCTACGACTTCGAAGCTCGCTACGAGATCGGCCGTACCTCCTTTATCTGCCCTGCTCAGCTGAGCGAGACCGAGAGCGCCGCGGTGATCGAGGCGGCGTTGGCCGCCTACAGGGCGCTCGGCTGTTCGGGTTTCTCACGCGTCGACCTGATCCTCGCCGCAGACGGGCCACAGGTCCTCGAGGTCAACGCGATCCCCGGCCTCACCGACACCAGCCTCCTCCCCCAGGCCGCCGAGGCCGCGGGCATCTCGTTCGAGGATCTGGTGGGAAGAATCCTGGAGCTCGCCGGAGCGCCAGCGCGCGCTTAGCCGTCCTCGCCCTTGGCGAAGTCGTCGGGCGTGACCTCGTCGAGGAACTCCTTGAACTTGTCGACGACCTCCTCGGTGTCCTCGACGTCGTGCTCGAACTCGATCGCCGACTCCTCGATCACGTCCTCGTCGGCGAAGATCGGCGCCGAGACGCGCACGGCAAGAGCCAGGGCATCGGAGGGGCGCGAGTCGATCTCCATCTCGGTGCCGTTGATCGAGACCGTGATCGAGGCGTAAAAGGTGTTGTCGCGCAGCTCGGTCACCGAGACGCGCTCGCATTTCGCGTCGAGCTGCTCGAGCAGGTCGGAGAGCAGGTCGTGAGTCATCGGCCGCGGGGTCGAGGCGCCCTGCAGCTTCATCAGGATCGCCGCCGCCTCGGGGTGCCCGATCCAGATCGGCAGGAACTTGTTGCTGTCGACAGTCTTCAGCAAGACGATCGGCTGCTTGCCGACCATGTCGAAGCTGACGCCATAGATCTGCATCTGTTGCACGAATGGGCGATCCTGGATTCGAACCAGGGACCTCGTCCTTATCAGAGACGCGCTCTAACCAACTGAGCTAATCGCCCGGAGCAAGCGAAGGATAGCGGGGGGATCGTCGCCCGCGAGCCGCTTCAACGAGGCTTGCGGCTGAGGCTCCGAGCGAGGGCATTCGCCTCATCGAGGTCGGCGAGGCGGATCTCGACAGAGACCTCCTCCCCCCTTTGGCGGAGCCGGACCTCGTGGCCGAGAGCGGACTCGAGCCGATCGGCCACGGCGCGGATCGCCTCGGCTTCCTCCGGCGCAACCCTCGGCCGCGGGCTGGGTCGTTGGCTTGGCTGGCTGGCCAGCTTAACCCGGTGCTCGGTCTCGCGCACCGACCACGCGCTCTCAACCGCGTCGCGGGCGAGGCGGCGGCGCACGTCGTTGCCCTCGGCGGCGAGCAGCGCCCTGCCGTGGCCCTCGCTGAGCTGACCGGACTCGAGCAGCTCGATCACCTCGTCGGGCAGATCGAGCAGGCGGATCAGGTTGGAGACGGCGGGGCGGCTGCGACCGAGGCGACGTGCCAGCTCCTCCTTGGAGAGGCCGAGATCGTCGACGAGCGCTGCGCAGGCTCGCGCCTCGTCGATCGGGTTGAGGTCCTCGCGGACCATGTTCTCGATCAGCGCGATCTGCAGTCGCTCGGCCCGCTCCTGATCGCGGACGACGGCGGGCACCTTTGCCAGGCCCGCCTGCTGCGCTGCCCGCCAGCGCCGCTCGCCGGCGATCAGCTCGTAGCTGCCGTCGGGTAGAGGACGGACAAGCAGCGGCTGAACGACGCCGTTGGCGTCGATCGAGGAGGCCAGGCCCGCCAGCGAGTCGGGATCGATTCTGGTACGTGGCTGGTTCGGGTTGGGCTTGATCAGCTCGACCGGCAGCTCACGCAGCTCGCCGGCGTCCTCGACTGTCGCCTCCGGCAGGATCGCGGCGAGCCCGCTGCCAAGGCCGCGGCGGGCGGTCTTAGCCACGGGAGACCAGCTCCTTGGCGAGCGCCTGGTAGGCGGCCGAGCCACGGGAGGCGGGCGAGTGCTCGGTCACCGGCAGACCATAGCTCGGCGCCTCGGCGACCCGGACGCTGCGTGGGATGACCGTCTCGAAGACCATCTCTGGAAAGTGTTGGCGCAGTTCCCGCTCGACGTCCTGCGCCAAGCGAGTGCGCTCGTCGTGCATGGTGACCAGCAGGCCCGACACTTCCAGCGCCGGGTTGAGCTCGCGGCGGATCATCGCCAGCGTGTCGAGGAACTGAACCAGGCCCTCCAACGCCAGGTACTCCGCCTGAACCGGCACGATCACGCGATCGGCGGCGGTCAGCGCGTTGACGCTGACCGGGCCCAGCGAAGGCGGGCAGTCAAGCAGCGTGTAGGCGAAGCGCTCGCGTACCGGGCCGAGGCGCTCGCGCAGGCGCGTCTCGGAGCCGTCCATACGCGGCAGCTCGACCGCAGCTCCGGCGAGATCGCGGTTGGCCGGGACCAGCCAGAGGTTGTCCGGACCCGCTGGGCGGGCCGCCTCGGCAACCGAGACCTCGCCGGTGAGGCAGTCGTAGGAGGAGGGGTGCATCTCACGCTCGCCGCCGAGGGCGACCGTCGCGTTGCATTGCGGATCCAGGTCGACAAGCAACGTCTGGGCGCCGGTCGAGGCCACGCAAGCGGCGACGTTGACGGCGGTCGTCGTCTTGCCGACGCCGCCCTTCTGGTTCGCGATCGCGTAGACGACGCCCATGCGGTCGGAGACTAGTGCTACCCGCGCGGTCGCTTCTTGGCCATTCCCGGTCGGCGCGGAAGATCTTCCGGGGTGGGACCCCTCTTGCGCACGAGGTGCAGGTGACGATGCTCGCTACCGGCAAAGGGGCCGACGTGGCGGATCTCCTCCGCTCTCATCGCCAGCTCGTCGGCCGCGTTGGCGAGCTGGCGCTCCTCCTCCGCGTTGCGCTTGCCCTTCCAGGCGACCAGGACGCCGCCATCCGCCAGCAAGGGCGAGGCGAGCTCGGCCAACGTGGAAAGCCGCCCCACTGCCCGTGCGGTGGCGGCTTCGTAAGCCTCGCGTCCCTCGCCCCCGGCCAGCTCCTCGGAGCGGGCGTTGATCACGCGGGCGTTGGCAATTCCGGCGGCCTCGGCCGCACGGCGCATGAACTCGCACTTGCGGCCCACCGACTCGATCAAATCGACGCGGGCATCGGGCAGGGCGGCTGCGAGCGCCAGGCCAGGAAACCCAGCCCCAGAGCCAATATCGGCTATTCGCGAGGCCTCACCCAGAGCAGCGAACTCGAGGCCGGTGAGGCTGTCGGCGACGTGCACCCGCCAGGCCCCGCCGGGATCGGTTACCGAGCTGACCGAGCTCCGCTCGACCGCAAGCAGCTCGAGCACCTTCTCCAGCGCCCGCCGCGCGGCCGGATCGAGCGAAGCCGTCGGGTCGGCGCTCACTCCGAGACGAGCGGTGCGACGACAACGCAGCGGTGCGGCTCATCGCCTTCGCTGAAGGTCTCGACACCGGCGCGCTCCTTGAGATGCTCGTGCACCACACGCCGCTCCTGAGCGCTCATCGGATCCATCTCGACGCTGTGGTTGCCGCTGAGGGCCTGCTCGGCGGCCCGATCCGCCCGGGCAGTCAGCGTCTCCCTACGCCGCTCCCGGTACCCGGCTGCATCGACCACCACCCGCTTGCGGTCCCGCATGCCGCGGAAAGCCGCCTGATAGGCCAACAACTGCAGCGCATCGATCGTCTGCCCCCGCTTGCCGATCAACAGCCCGTAATCGTCGTCCCCTTCGACCGAAGCAGTGATCCGATCGTCCTCCTCGAGGATCTCCACATCCCCATCCAGATCCAGCTCATCGAGCACTCCTTCGACGAGCTCCCTCACGCGCTTCGCCGGCTCAGCCGGCCAATCAGCAATCTCACCCATCGCGCGGCAGTCTATTCCCGCAGGCTCAAACGCCGTATGCGGCAGCTGTCCCGGTCACGGACTTGGAGCTGCTCCCACGAGGCACGTTGGCAAGGGACGACGGGGGATGCCCGTCGTCCCCACCGACTACCGCCGCTTCTTCTTTTTCCTAGGCGAAGGAGGCGGTGGCTTCGCTGCCTGAACCTCCGCCGGTGTAGGCACTGCCGGCGCCGGGATCACCCTCTGAATCACGTACTGCTGGCCGATCGTCCAGATGTTGGTCGTGATCCAGTAGAGAACGAGGCCCGCTGGAAAGTTGATGATGAAGGGGACGAAGATGAAGGGCAGGACGAACATGATCATCCGCTGGTTTTTGTCAGCCGTCACCGACATGACCAGGCCTGAGATCATCTGGGTGCCCACGTATAGCACCAGCAGGGCAACGAGTTCGCCACCAACCGCCTTTGCGGTTAGGTCGTTGATGAAAAGGAAAGACGCTTCGGCGCCGCATTCCCCGGCTTTGCAGCCAATGTCGGCGGGAAGCTCGTTGCGCAGCAGGTAGAAGAGGGTGATGAAGACGGGGAGCTGCGCAAGCAGGGGGAAGCAGGAGGCCAAGGGGTTGACTTTGTTCTCCTGGTAGAAGCGCATCATCTCCTGCTGCATGCGCTGGCGATCGTTTTTGTATTTCGCCTGGATCTCCTTGATCTGCGGCTGCAGTGCCTGCAGGGCCCGCATCCCCTTCAGCTGTTTGTAGGTGAGCGGGATGAGCAGCGTCCGGGTGACGATCGTCAGGGCGATGATCGCGCCGCCCCAGCTCAATCCCACTTGGTCGTGGAAGAACTTGAGGACTTCGTTGGCAATATCGATCAGGGGCTGGAGGATGTTGGCCGGGATCACGGGCGCACCTCGCGGCGATGAGCGGCCGGATCCACCGGGCCGACGCGCAGGGTAAAGCGGTTCGGCACCGGATCGAAGCCGCCGTGACTAAAGGGATTGCAGCGCAGCAAGCGCCAGATGCCGAGCGCCAGACCTCGCAAAACCCCAAACCGCTGCACTGCCTCTGCGGTATACGCCGAGCAGGTCGGCTCGTAGCGGCAGCGGCGCGGCAGCGCCGGAGAGATTCGGCGCTGGTAGCCCGAGATCAAAGCCAAGAAAAGCCGTTTCACGTGGAACGCTTCTCGCTATTCGTTGCGGCAAAGGCCTCTTCGAGGCTGCTGCTGACGCCGGCGCTGCCCTCGCGCTCGATCAAACCGGCGATTTCAGGACGGGCGACGAGGACGAAATCATGAGCGGCGGGCAGCCGGTCGGAGAAGTCCCAAAAAGTCTCGCGCAGGATTCGCTTGACCTTGTTGCGATCGACCGCGCCACCGATCTTGCGACTCACTGAAACGCCCAGCCTCACGTCCTCATCCTCTTCTTCTTGCTTCCGAGGGAAGCTGTAGAGCACCAGGTAGCGGGTCGCATGCGAAGAGCCATCGCGGTAGACGCGGTCGAACTCGCCGCTGCGAGAGAGACGGCGTCGCTTAGCCGGCATCTACGGAGTGAGGCGCTTCCGGCCTTTGCGTCGGCGGCGCTTGAGGATCGCCCGGCCGCCGCGCGTGCTCATCCGTGCCCGGAATCCGTGCGTCTTGGCCCGCTTCCGCTTCTTCGGCTGATAGGTCCTCTTCATCGGCCGTCGCAGTATACGGACGCGCCTATGAGGGCGGTCAAAGGTGGCACGAATCTTTCTTGCGGGATTTGCGGGTGGGGTCGATTCGCCGGAGCGGACCGTCGCTATGGTCGCTCACTTGGTGCCCGACGCCGCTGCGACACCCGACCTCGACAAGCTCTGGCCCGCCGTTCAGCAGCGTCTCCGCAGATCGGTTCCTGCGTCGACATTCCACCTCTGGTTGGAGCCTCTGCAGCCAATCGGCGTACACGGCGGGATGCTTCATCTCTCGGCGCCCGAGGGCATCCGCGCCTGGAGCGAGCGACGCTACTCAGGCCTGCTCCGCGAGGCGCTGGGGGCGGTGTCCGACCTGACCGGCGTCGTCTTCGTGGAGCCTGGGGGGGAGCCCCTGCCTCAAATAGACCAGGGCCTCGACCTCAACGTCAACTACAGCTTCGATCGGTTCGTGATCGGCGAGGGCAATCGGGCCGCTCACGCAGCGGCGCTCGCTGTGGCCGAGGCACCTTCAGAGGCATATAACCCGCTCTTCCTGCATGGGCCGCCGGGCCTTGGCAAGACCCACCTCCTTGTCGCAATCGCCAACTATCTGGCCGGCTCGGCTCCCAGCCTCGGTGTCCGCTACACGACCGCCGAGCGCTTCACCAATGAGTTCGTCGCGGCGCTGCGCATCCAGGGGGCGGAGGAGTTCAAGCGGCGCTACCGAGACCTCGACGTGCTGCTCGTCGACGACGTTCAGTTCCTCGAGGGCAAGCGGGCCACGGAGGATGAGTTCTTCCACACCTTCAATGCGCTCTACGAAAGCGGCAGCCAACTGGTCCTCTCGGCCGACCGCATTCCCAGCGAGCTCTCGAGCCTCGAGTCGCGGTTGCGAGATCGCTTCGAGTGGGGTCTGACGGTGGCCGTCGAGCCGCCCAACCTGGCGACACGACTGATCGTCCTGCGGCGGCTGGTCCGGGAGGCGGGGATTGACACCGAGGGGGACGTGCTGACTGAGCTGGCGCGGCGCATCGACGCCAACGTGCGCCAGCTGCACGGCGCCCTGACACGTGTCCTCGCACACGCCTCGCTGACTGCAAAGCCACTCAGCACCGAGCTGGTCGACAGCGTCATCCCGCGAGCATCCCGTGCCTCGCGATCGACCCCGGTCGAGGAGATTCAGGAGCGCGTCTCCACGACCTTCGGCATCTCGCGTGCCGAGCTCGTCGGCTCGACCCGGGCGGCGACGCCGGTTCGAGCGCGCCAGGTCGCGATCTATCTCACGCGCGAGCTCACCGATCTCTCGCTGCCCCAGATCGGTCGCCTCTACGGCGGCCGCGATCACTCGACCGTGATCAACTCGATCAAACGCGTGGAAGCGCGCTGCGGTGAGGACGGCGATCTCGCCGCTCGCGTCGAGAAGCTGCGGGCATCGATCCACAAGCGATCCACAAGCGCAGGCTGAACGGCCGACGCCACTGTAAGAATCATGCCTTTCCACAGCACGCTCCACAGCACGCCAGGCGCTTCGCGATGCGGAATGCGTCGCCAAGCCATGCTTTTCCACAAGCTCTAACTCAACTTAAGAAGGCAACCGTCATTTGAAGCTGACAACCAAACGCGACGAGCTGGTCTCAAAGCTCTCGATCGTCTCGCGGGCGGTATCGACCCGCGCCGCAACCCAGTCCCTTTCCGGCATCCTGCTCACCGCCGACGAAAACGGCGTCACCCTCTGCGCGACAGATCTCGAGATGGGGTTGAAGACCAGCCTCGCCGCCGATGCCGATGGGACGGGGACCATCCTGCTTCCCGGCCGCCTGCTCGCCGAGCTCGCCCGCTCGCTCGGCGACCCCACGGTTGAGATCGAGCTGCGTGAGAGCGAGCACGACGTCGAGATTCGCAGCGGCGGCTCGAGCTTTCACCTTCGGATCCTGCAAAGCGAGGATTTCCCAGCGTTTCCCGATGAGGAGGGGGAGCCGCTGACGATCCCCGCCGCCGCCCTGGCCGCGACGATCGAGCTGGTCGCCCGCGCCGCCTCGCGTGACGACATGCGGCCGGTTCTGACCGGCGTCCTGGTCAGTGCCAGTGGCTCGGAGATGACGATGGTCGCCACCGACTCCTACAGGCTGGCGGTGAAGCGCACCGAGCTGGAGAGCCCGATCGGCGGCGAGCTGGAGGCGAATATCCCGGCCAAGGCGTTGCGGGAGCTGGGCCGCATCGTCGCGGCCGAGGGCATCGAGCAGGTCTCTGTCTCGCTGCTCCGCAACCAGGCTGTATTCAGGGCAGGGGAGATCGTCCTCAACACGAGGCTGATCGAGGGCCAGTTCCCCAACTTTCGACAACTTCTGCCGGAGTCCTACGACCACGACGTGCGCATGCCGCGTCCCGAGCTGCTCGACGTCACGCGACGCGTCAGCCAGCTCGCGCAACGCAACGCGCCTCTGCGCCTCTCCTTTTCTCCGGGCGAGCTGACCGTGGCCGCCTCGACCCCGGACGTCGGCGATGCCGAAGAGACGATGCCGGCCGCCTTCGAGGGCGAGCCCTTGGAGATCGGCTTCAACCCCGACTTCCTGCGCGAGGGAATCGAAAGCGTCGAGGGCGACGAGGTGATGCTGCGCCTGATCTCACCGCTGCGCCCGGGCTTGCTGCAGCCCGTCGGCAACGAAGACTTTCGCTACCTGGTGATGCCGATCCGCCTCAACGTATGAGGCCATGCCGGTGCTCGTCACCGCCGTAGAAGCAAGCCCACTACGCAGCCTGAGCCAGGCGCGGGTCGAGCTGAGACCGGGAATTGTCAGCCTGGTCGGGCCCAACGGGATCGGCAAGACGAACCTGCTCGAGGCACTCTATTTCGCCCTCACCGGCCGCTCCTTCCGCACCGCCGATCGCCGCGACTTGATTCCCTTCGGCGGATCCTTCGCCCGCGCCGAAGTCACCCTGCGCGACGAGAACGGAGTCGAGAGCCACCTGCTCGCCTCAGTGAGCCGGGCGGAGGGCCGCCGCCATCTGCTCGACGGCAATCCTGTCGACGCCACAACCGCAGCCCGCCACCGTCCGCCGGTCGCGGTTTTCGCGCCGGACCGCCTGGCGCTGGTCAAGGGGCCGCCGGCGGAGCGTCGCGCCCATCTCGACCGCTTCGTCGCAGCTCGCTGGCCGAGTCGCAGCGAGTTGCGCAGGCGCTTTGGCCAGGCGCTGGCGCAGCGCAACGCGCTGGTTGCTCGCGTGGCGAGCGGCCAGGTCGCCGCCGACCGGCTCGACGTCTGGGACGCGACCTTCGCCGAGACCGCCGCCGACCTCGGTGCCGCCCGCGCCGATGCCGTGGCGGAGCTCGCCGGTCCGTTCTCGACTGCCGCAATCGAGCTCGGCTTCGAAGCGAGCACCACGCTCGAGTATGCGCCGCGGGCCACGGGCGACGCGGAAGAGATCCGCCGCGGGCTGGCCGAGCGGCGGGAGGCGGACCTGCGCCTCGGCAGGAGCTCGTGGGGCCCGCACCTGGATGAGCTGAGAATCGCCACCGGTGGGCGCTCCCTGCGGCGTTACGGCTCTCAGGGCCAGCAGCGAACCGCACTCCTGGCGCTGCTCTTCGCCGAGCGCGACGCTCTGCTCGAGGCCCGGCGGGTGGCCCCTTTGCTGCTCCTCGACGACGTGATGAGCGAGCTCGATCCTGGCCGCCGCGATCGTCTCGTCGAGCGGCTCGGAGCCGACGGCCAAGCGCTGATCACCGCGGCGGCCGAGGACTCCCTACCGTCACGGGCAAGGGGAAGCGTGGTCCGCATGCCGTTGCTCGTCAGCGAAGCCGCCGCCGCGTGAGCCGCCGCCGCGCACCCCGCCCGGCAAGCTC
>Ga0157306_10000132_pt1 | contig 13847 bp, 11 predicted proteins | sample NitcycUS163409C2_FD_108391 | JGI IMG/M metagenome (GOLD analysis project Ga0157306, IMG submission 108391) | Soil microbial communities from Arlington Agricultural Research Station in Wisconsin, USA - Nitrogen cycling UWRJ-S163-409C-2 | ecosystem: Environmental > Terrestrial > Soil >...
GGTGGTCCCGTTCGCCGAGCGGCGCAGCGTCAACAGCAAGGCGACCGTGGCGCGGATCGCTGCCAACGGGACGACGATCGTCACGCGCCTGCCGGCCGCCGGGGCGGGGCGGGGCAGCGCCGCCCGCATCGAGTGCCCAGCGGTCAACGAGTGCTGGATGGTCACCTGGGCCGGCTGGCTCTTCCATTACAGCGACGGCACGCCGCTGGCGCGCGACACCGCCCCCGCCTTCCAGGGCACGATCGAGTTCCGCCCCAACGAGTCGGCCGAGCAGTTCGTCCCCGATCGCCTCCCGGTCGACGACTCGCAGCTCTTCGCGCCGCCGCCGCTGGAGCTGACGCCGAACGCGGTCAAACCGGCAAAGGTGCGGCGGCTGCCGCCGCTGCTGCGCAAGGTGCGCTCCGACCTGCACGGCCTGCGCCTGACGGTCAGCTTCACGCTCACCCGCCGGGCGCGGGTACAGCTCCTCGCCAAGCAAGGCGGGCGCACCGTCGCCCGCACGCCCTCTCTGGTCCTCGCTCCCGGCCGTCGCAGCCTCGAGCTGCAGCTGGAGCGCGACCGCTACCCGACCAAGCTCGCCTTCCGCACCAAGGAGGTGAAGCGGTGAACGGACGCAGCCGCCACCTTGCCGCCTTTGCGGCGATGCTCGTCGCCCTGCTCGTCTACGCCGTCCCGGGCAGCGGCTTGGCGCCGGGGGCCGGGGTAGGGCCGCTGCCCCTGCTCGGTACGGCCGATGTGGCGATGACCCTGATGGGCGCCGCTCCCGGGGGCGAGCCGGGCGAGGCGTGGGGCTACCGGCAGCTGCCGGTAGCGGTGGGCGGCGTCACGGTGGGGACACGGGCGCTCGCCTTCGGCTCGATGGCCAATCCGGCCCAACCCGATCCTCAACTCGCTTTCATGCGCTACACCGACGCCAACGGCTGGCAGGTCTTCGACACACCCGTTGACGAGAGCGGCCAGCCCTACCGGGGTCCGATTCCGAACCGGCTCTCGGCTCGCATCACCCACGATGGCGGTGGGGTGCTGGTTGGCCGCGACCTGCGCCGCCCATCCGGCGAGCAGCTCGTCGTCCTCCACCACGATCCGGGGGGAAATTGGCGCGCACTGCCGGATCCACCCGCGGACGTACTGCTGCCGACCGAAGGCGAAGCTCCAGCCGAGTCGCTTGCAACGGAGCAGGGGCTCGGCGCGGTCGCGGTGGCCGCCTTCGATGAGGCCGGTCATACCGGCCTCCTATTCACTCCCCAGGAGCGCTCGGTCGCGGCGGGCATCGTCCATTTCGACGGCCAGGAATGGGCGCCGCGAGAGACGGTCCAGATTCCGCCCGGCTCGGAGGGCGAGTTCCACATCATCGCCGTCGAAGCGACGGGCTTGGGGAACGCTTGGGCGCTGGCTGAGGTCGATCCCGACGCCGGCCTCAACCGCTCGGTCGTGTTGCTCGAGCGAACCTCGACCCCCGGGGGGCCTCTCTGGGTGGAGCGGCCGCTGAGCGGTACCCCCTTCGCCAAACGCGACGACCCGGCAGCGGGGATCGCCGGCGCAGCCCCGACCGGCGGCGCCGCCCAGCCGCTGACCGTCACCAGCGATGGCGTCTGGATCGACCTCTCGGCGACGGTTGACGGGGTCGAGCGGGACGTGACGCTCTTCTACAACAGTGGCTCGGACTCGGTGACCGGTGCCTGGTGTGACGTCGAAGACGCCGCCCTCTGCGCTGCGCCGCTCGGCGCCAAGCTCTCCCGCCAAGGTGGCTACCGAAGCTTTGCCTGGGCCGGCGGGGCCTTCGGCTCACGGGTGATCACCAATCCGCTCGACCCCGGTGGCGCCGAGACCAGCAATCGCGGGACGTACCTGCGTTTCTCCGATGGCCAGTTCCTGCGCATGCCGGGCGGTGGCGGGAACTTCCGCGCCAGCGGCGCCTTCAACGGCCTCGACAACGGCTGGCTCGAGGGGCCCGTGGAGATCTCCGGCAAGACGGCGCCGCTACGGCTGCGCCCCTGGCCGGTCTCGGTGCGGGCGCCGCTCGCCGACGTCACCCCCGCCCCGAGCGACATGCCGGGCAGCCTCGCCTCCGGAGCCCTGGCGGTCGGGCTTGACGGCTCGATCGTCCGTTACGAGCCGGGACGCGGCTGGAAGCGCGAGTTCCTGCTCTCCTCCAGCGGCAGCGTCAACAAGGCCGCCCTGCGCGGCGTTGCCTGGCCTGAGCCGAGGCGGGCTCATGCGGTTGGCGACCAGGGCGCGATGTGGCAATGGAATGCGGCCGACGATCTTTGGATCGCCGATCCTGGGATCCCAGTCGGCTTCGAGGGCAATCTGATGGACGTCGCCTTCGATCCGGCGAACCCAGATCGGGGCTACGCGGTGGGCAAGGGCGGCGTGCTGCTCGGCTATGGCAAGAGCTGGGACCAGGAAGCGCTGCCGGCTGGGTACCAGGGCGCCAACCTGACCTCGATCGCCTTCGCCGGCAGCCAGGCGATCGTCGCCGCAGGGGGCGACCTGCTTGTCAACGGCGGGGGCGGCTGGCGAGTCGACCCGTCGGCCAATGCGTTGCTCGACAGCGTCCGCGCCGGCAACCCGGGGCTCTACGCAGTTGCCGGCCTTCCCGACGGCGGCGCGGTCGCCGCCGGTCGCGACATCGTGCTCGAGCGCGACGGCGTCGGAGGGCCCTGGCGCTTCTCAGACCAGCCGATACTCGGATCCACGGCGATCGCGGCCGCGGCGGTACGCGACGGAGGCAGGGTGCGGGCGATCGTCTCGGTCGTTCCGCAGCTCACCTATCCGCTCGCCGACGACCTGCCCGAGCCCGACCCCAACGTGCCGCCGCCGATCCCGCCGCCGTTCGGCCTGCCTGGCGACGGCTACCTGCTGCGCGAGACCGCCGCCGGCTGGGTCGACGAGCAGCGCACGTCTTTCGCCGCTTCGGGCGACGACCGGCCGCTGAAGAGCGACCCGGTCCTCTCGCTCCTGCTCGACTCCGCTGGCAACGGCTGGGCGGTGGGCGGCTGGAGCGGTGACTCCGATTCGGTTGGCCGCGGCTCCTCGGCCCGCAACAGCGGCGGCAAAGCGATCCGCTCCCGGGTGCGGACGGCGGCGATATTCCGCTACGGATCGGGAGCCGGCTCGGCGCCGAGCTCGGTTGGGTCCCCTCCTGTGCCGATGCCGGCTGGGCCGGTGCGTTTCGCCGTCGGGGGCAACGCCGAGTGCGACGCCTCCTGCGCTGAGCTGACGACCCAATCGATCGGCCCCGATCGCACGTTGGTGGCGGCGCTGCGGGCGAGCGCGGCGATGGCAGGAGGAGTTGGCCCACGTGCCTTTCTGTACACCGGCAACCGGGTCCGCACCGGGCTCGGCGAAGCCGATGCGCTGCGCTTTGCGGCGTTGCTGGGAAGCGCCGGAGGTCTGCCGGTCTTCCCGGCGCTCGGCTCCGGTGATGCGTCCGGCGGTTTCGGCGCCGACGGGTTCCAGTCCGCTCTCGCCGGGTTTCCAGCGCCGCTCGGCAGCGCCGCCCCCCCGGGCGGGATCTCGACCGCCGGGATCCCCGGGAGGCAGGCAGCCCCCGGCGCCGCCCGCACCCATTACGCCTTCGACAGCCATGGGCCCGGCGGCACGGTGCGGATCGTGGTCATCGACAACTCGCTCGGCTCACTCGCCGCCAGCGATTCGCAGCAGAACCCCCTCGAGCCGCAGCTGCCCTGGCTGGAAGCGGTTCTCGCCGATGCGCGAGCCAGGGGAATACCGAGCGTGGTGATGGGCAACCGCAGCCTCAACACCAGCTTCACACCGAAGCTCAACGTGGCCAGCGACGGCGACCAGGTCGCCCGCACCCTCGTCGTCGGGGGCGCCTCGGCTTACGTCTTCGACCGGCCCGAAGAGAACCGCGCGATGCGTATTCCGTCCGGCGCCGAGCAGACGATTCCCAGCTTCGGCGCGGGCACCCTCGGCTACCGCTCCGAGATCTCCGGTGCGGTTGGCGTCGAGAGCGCCGACTCGCTCTTCGGCGACAGCGGCGTGCTGCTGCTCGAGGTGGACGCCGGGGCCCGCAGCCCGGCGACCAACGTGGCGCCGGTGGACGTGCGCCTGATCCCCGTGATCGAGGACCTCTCGCTCGAGGCTACCGACGGCACCCTGCTGCGCCGCTCACGCCCGGCCCTCTTCCGCGGCCTCGGCCGCCGCCCGCGCGGCGGCGACCGCTGGGGCCAGGCTTCGGCGGGCTCCGGCAATCCCGATCCTTCGGGCGGCGACCCCTACACGCTCTTCCCTCCGGACCAGTGCCTGGTCGCCGGCTGCGCGGCGCGGATCGAGCCCGAGTACAGCTTCGTCTCCTCGGATCCGGACATCGCCGACTTCGTCCAGCAGGACCCGGCCTCGGCGAACCTGCGCAAGCCCTATCTGGACGCCAACGACAAGGTGGTCACCGACAACACCTCGGGCCTGCTCTGCCCCTTCAATGCCGGCACGACGACCGTCACGGTCAGCGCGGGGGGCTTCTCCTACTCCGAAGAGGTGAGAGTCCTCGACGGCAGCGTGCAGCGTCCCTGTGGCACGCGACCGCTGCGACCGGATCGCTTCAAGCGCGCCGCCGCCGTCGCCGCTCCGCCGGCACCGCCCCCACCGCCGAGCTCGCCGCCGGGCAGCCCGCCGGTCGACTTCGCGCCACCCCCTCCGCCACCGGCGCCACCCCCGCCACCGGCAAACCCCCCGCCACCGCCGAGCCAGCCGCCACTGACCGTCGAGCCGTTCCTGCTGCCACCGACGCCGCCGCTCGGCGTCGTGCCGGCGATCGTGCCACCCCCTCCGCCACCGATCGTGCGGCCGCTGCCCCCGGGCGGCGCTCCGGCGCGCACCTATCAGGTCGAGGAAAAGCGCGAAGAGGAGGCGGCGACCGAGGAGTCGCAGGCGTTCTCGCGCTACGAGGGACGTTCGGCTTCTCGCTACGAGGCGGGCGCGCTCACCGGCGAGGCGGGCAGGGCCTCTCCTCGCGTGGCGGGCCAAGCTCGCTACTCGGCCGGCGAAGGCGGCTTCACCGTGCCGCCCTACCTGCTCGCCTTCGTCCTGCTCGCCGCCCTCGCCGGCGCCTCGGTGCGAGGCCGCCCCGGCGCCAGGCACCGAACGCGCCACCTTCCCGCCCCCGTTGCCAGCCCCGGCCCTTCATCGCGTTCGTCTTTTGTCCGGCTAGGGCTGACAAAAGACGAACGCGCCCTTGAAGACCGCGACCGAAGGAGTCGACGATGACCTCGAACAGCCGCCTCACCGCGATTGCCGCCTGGGCGGCTCTCGCCTTCTCGCTCGCAGCTCTGCTGCTCTCAGGGGCGGTGGTCTCCGAGGCCGCCAAGCGCCTGCCGGGGCCGAGCCTGCAGCCGAAGAAGTTCGGCATCCTGCGGCTCAACAAGAAGAAGAAGTTCCCGGCCACGGTGCTGCCGAGCAAGGTCTTCGACCGCTGCTCGCCGGAGACGGTGAAGATCGGGACGGTCTGCATGATGACCAACCCCTATCCGCTGGAGAAGGGCGACATCGGCAAGAACGACTACTTCTTCGCCACGCAGAAGTGCGCCGACCTGGGCGGCTACCTGCCGACCGCGGCGCAGCTGATCGGCGCCGCCCCCTACGTCAAGCTGGCCGGGCGGGTCGACGACAACGAGGTCACCGCCTCGACCGACGTCGACCCGACCGACGGCCTCAAGGACCGCCGCGAGATGAGCGCGACGCTGACGACAACGGCCTCAGGCGGTCGCGCGGCCGGCTCGCAGGGCGTCAGCGAAGTCTCGCGTGGCGACCCCAAGACAGGCGAACCGGACCCCGTCCCCGTGCCCGCTGACCCGGCACCGGAAACCCTCCAATACATCACCGTCTACGACAACGCCGACCATGGCGGCTTCGCCGGCGCCAAGCCGGTGGGGCAGCCGGAGAACTTTCGCTGTGCCTTCAACAAGGCTCAGGGTAGGGCGGGGGAGCTGGAGTGAGGTGGATAGAGGAGGGGTCTGGCCGGCCTCCGGGCGAATTGACACCCCAGCACTTCGTGCTGGGGTGAACCTGGAGCGCGGCTTCGCCGCGCAATAGACAGATTGCATATCGCCGCTTCGCGACATTCGCCCGGAGGCCGGCCAGACCCCTCCTCTCAACAGCTCAATGAAGCCCGGGCTGCCCGATGTGCCAAGCCTTGGCTTGTGGGCTTGGAGTTCTCCGGCCTTTGATGCGGGAGCTTTGGAGTTCGGTGCGGTTCGAAGGGATGGCGGGTGCGCCTCTGCGGGAATCTCGCGAAGCGGCGGAAATGCAATCCGGTGATTGCGCGGCCGCAGGCCGCGCACCAGATTCACCCCAAGAGCAAAGCTCTTGGGGTGTCAATTCCCGCAGAGGCGCACCCGCCATCCCCACACCACGGCCTCGAAACTACAACTCTTCCGGCGTGAACCGGTAGCCAATCCCGAAGTGCGTGTGGATGTAGCGCCAGCCCGGCGCGACCTGCTCCAGCTTGGCGCGCACCTTGCGCACCAAGACGTCGACCGAGCGGTCGCGCCGGGCCATCTCGCCGCCCCAGATCAGCTCGTAGATCTGCGGCCGCTGCACGACGCTGTCGCGACGCTCGGCAAGCAGGAAGAAGAGCTCGAACTCGCGCACCGTGAGCCCGGCGCGCCTGCCGTCGACAAGAACCTGCAGCTCGGCTGGGCGGATCTCCAGGTTGGCAAGCCGCCGCTTGCCTCCTGGGGGGGACGAAGTTGGGGGTACCGCCGTCAGCACCGCGTAGAGCTTCTCGCTGCCCGGTGTCAAAGCGGTGAACGATCTGTGTCGAATTGGAGAAGATTTGGATAACGCTCGTTACCAGTTCTTCTCCAAACAGTCACGTCGCGTTTACCTTGCCGGGGCGGGCTGAGCCGAGACTGACACACAGACTTCTCGACCAGCTACCCAGGAGCGAGCACAGATGATTCGCATGCGTTCCCTGGCCGTCGTCGCGCTGGCCCTTTGCGCCGCGCTCGCGACCGCCGCCTCGGCTTCCGCCGCCACGATCACCCTCAGCGGCTCGACCTCGGTCGCGCCGCTGGCGACGAAGCTCGCCAAGACCTTCGTCAACCAGCCGCAGAACAAGGGCAAGGTCAAGTTCGTGATCCTGCAGGGCGGCTCCGACATCGGCATCACCGACGTCTCGCGCGGCCGCGTCACGCTGGGCATGTCCTCGCGCGACCCGAAGCCCGCCGATCCGGGCGGAATCGTCTTCAACAAGATCGCCCGCGATGCCGTCTGCGTGGTGACCAACCCGTCGAACCCGATCGCCAGCCTCAGCCAACAGCAGATCCAGGACATCTTCTCCGGTCGCATCCGCAGCTGGAGCCAGGTGCCGGGCGCCAGCGCCTCCGGGCCGATTGACCTCGTCGTCCGTACCGCCGCCTCCGGTACCCAGGACGCCTTCCAGAACATCTTCATGGGCCAGACCCTGAGGGTGGCCGGCAGCGCCACGACCAAGTCCTCGAACGGCCTGCAGGCGCAGACGATCAAGTCGGACCCCAACGCGATCGGCTACGCCTCCTTCCACTTCTCCCACGGCCTCTTCTCGGTCCCCTACCTGGGCGTGCCCTGCACCCTGCGCAATGCCAAGTCGGGCCAGTACGCGGGCAGCCGTAACTTCTACCTGGTCAGCCGCGGGACGGCGACCGGCGTCGCCCAGAAGTTCATCCAGTTCGCTCGCAGCGCCAAGGCCCAGGCGCTGGTATCCAGCGACTGGGTGCCCCTGCGCTAGTGCGGCACGGCCGACGCTACGAGACGGGGCGCTAGTTGACCCGCGAGGGGATCGCAGCTAGCCTGCCCGGCCGCCGCCCCCAGCGCCCGGGCTCGGCGAGCACCGAGAACGCCGGGGGCACCGGGTTCTGGTCTGACGCACGGGTCGAGCGCTTGCTCGGCGCGATCGCCTGCCTGGTGCTGCTGATCATCCTCGGCATGATCGGCTTCGTCTTCAGCAAGGCGTGGCCCTCCTTCGCCGACAATGGCCTCGCCTGGTTCGGCTCCGGCGGTGACGTCGACCTGCAGCTCGAGGACATCTTCAACTCGCCCTCAAACCCGGCCGCCTACGTCTACACGCTGCGCGCCTGGCCGTTGCTCTGGGGCACCTTCGTCGTCACCGCCGGCGCGGTCCTGATCGGCATCGTCTTCGCTCTCTTCGCGGCGATCTTCATCGTCGAGTTCGCGCCGCGCCAGGTCAACCGCGTGCTGGAGCCGGTGGTGCGGCTGCTGGCGGCCGTGCCCTCGGTGGTCTACGGGCTGATCGGGATCCTGGTCATCGTCCCCTGGGTCGGCGAGCACCTGATCAGCCTCGAGCGCAAGGAATCGGTCTCCAACGTCGTGCAGCTCGACGGGGCCAGCATCGGCGTCGGGATCCTGATCCTGACCGTGATGATCGTGCCGATCATGATCGCGATCGTGGTCGATGCGCTGCGCGCGGTGCCGCGCGGCTGGACCGAGGGTGCGGCGGCGCTGGGCGCCAACCGCTGGCGGGTCACCTGGACGATCGCGGTCCGCACGGCCCGCCCGGCGATCGTCGCCGCCGCGGTGCTGGCTACGGCGCGGGCCCTGGGCGAGGCGATCATGCTCTCGATGGTCGCCGGCTCGGCCAGCTTCGCCCCCAACCCGATCGACGGCATCACCTTCTTCTTCGAGCCGACCCGGCCGCTCGCCTCGGCCCTGGTCGAGAACGTCGAAGGGCTCTCGGTGGTGCCCTTCGGGCAGACACTCTTCGCCTTCGCGGCGGTGCTGCTCGTCTCCAGCATGTTCCTCTCTTTGGCCGGCTTCACCGCCAAGCAGTCGATGCGCAAATACGGGGTGCGCCCATGAGCGCAGAACGACCAAGCGTGCCCCTTTCCACTCGCCGCTCGATGCATCGAACACACTCCAGTGTGTTCGATGCATCGAGCGGCGCGATTGCTCGTGTCCGGTCCGTGCGGTGGGCAAAGCGTGAGGTGGTGTGTTGAGCAGGCCGATCGACAGCGTCGGCAGCTGGCCGCTGCGCGACCGCGTCGCCTACTTCGCCGCCTGGGGGGCCGGGCTGGCGCTGATCGCGATCGCCGCCGCGATCCTCGTCTACATGGCGGTCCGCGGCGCCCAGTACTTCGACTTCGGCCTGCTGATCGAGAGCCCCAACTCGGCCCTCAACCAGGCGCAGAGCGGTGGATTCAAGGACCCGATCTTCGGCACCGCGCTGCTGTTGGTGATGTCGACCGCGATCGCCGCGCCGCTCGGTGTGACGATCGCCGTCTGGCTGACCGAGTACGGCCGGCCGAGCGGCCTGGCGCGAGCGGTCGAATCGGCGGTCGAGGTCGTCGCCGGCACCCCAAGCATCGTGCTGGCGATGTTCGGCCTGGTCTTCTTCCAGCAGCAGTGGCTTGGCTTCCTCACCTTCGATGCCGAAGGCGGCGCCGTTCTCGGCCGCTCCTTCATCGCCGCCGCGGCGATGATGGCGCTGATCGCCCTGCCGCTGGTGGTGGGAGCGACGCGGGAGGCGCTGAACTCGATCCCCGGCCACGTGCGCGAGGCCTCCTACGCGCTCGGCAAGACCAAGGCGGCGACGATCCGCCGCGTGCTGTTGCCGGCGGCCCGCCCCGGGATCGGCACCGGCACCGCACTGGGGATGGGACGGGTCGCGGGCGACACCGCGATCGTCGTCGTCCTGCTCGGTGCGACGCTGCAAATCCAGAACGGCAGCGACGGCAGCGTCTTCGGCCTCTTCCGGGGCACCGGCAGCACGCTGACCAGCTACGTCTATTACAACTCCCCCGCCGGCGAGGGGCTGGCGCCGGAGAAGGCCTACTTCGCTGCCTTCGTCCTGCTGCTCGTCGTCATCGTGCTCAACTTTCTCGTCACGCGTCTGGCCCGCGGGAAGGAGGAGCTGTGGGCGCGATGAGCCCACCCGACCCGTCGCCGCAGCCGACCTTCACCACAGCAGAGGGGGGTCAAAGTCGGCTGCGCGCTCCTCAGCTGCCACCCCCTGTGCGCCGCATCGTCGTCGACGCCGAGCCGACCGTGGTGCAGCCGCCGCCCGGTAATGGGCATGTGCCGCAGGCCGGCGCCGGCCTCGCGGCGCCGGTCCGCCGCGCCAAGCCGAGCAGCGCCCCGAAGCTCGAACGGATGCGCATCGAAGGTGTCTCGATCGCTTACGGCGAGAAGCTCGCGGTCGACAGCGTCTCGCTGCCCGTTCGTCAGGGCGAGGTGCTGGCCTTGATCGGCCCCTCGGGCTGCGGCAAGACGACGCTGCTGCGCTCGCTGAACCGCCTGGTCGAGATCACGCCGACCGCGGTCCGCAGCGGCACGATCTCGCTCGACGGCGAGGACATCGACCGCATGGAGGTGACTGCGTTGCGGCGGCGGGTGAGCATGGTCTTCCAGCAGCCCAACCCGTTCCCGATGAGCGTCTTCGACAACGTCGCCTACGCGCTGCGCGAGCAGGGCTCGGGCCGGCCCGGCAAGGACGCCCTGATGAGCCATGTCGGCGATGCCCTCGTCCGCGCCGGGCTCTGGGACGAGGTCGGCGCCACGCTCGACCACCCGGCGCTGCGCCTCTCCGGTGGCCAGCAGCAGCGGCTCTGTATCGCCCGCGCCCTCGCCGCGCGGCCCGAGGTGCTGTTGCTCGACGAGCCCTGCTCGGCGCTCGACCCGCGCTCGACCCAGGTGATCGAGGAGCTGATCCTGCGCCTGCGCGAGGAGGTCGCGGTCGTGATCGTCACCCACAACATGCAACAGGCGCTGCGCATCGCCGACCACGTCGGCTTCATGTATCTGGGCGAGCTGGTCGAGTACGGCCCGGCCGAGCAGGTCTTCGGCTCCCCGCGCGAGCAGCGCACACGCGACTACGTCGGCGGAGCCTTCGGATGACCGATGGGCCTAAAACCGACGCGTATCGACGGGAGTCGGCCCATCGGCGGGCGGTTCTGCCGGTGGCGCTTGCTTTCGCCGGGGTCGCGCTGGTCGCCAGCGGCTGCGAATCGACCCAGGACAAGAGCGCCAAGATCGCCGCCGAGCTGGGGCCGGTCACGCAGGAGAAAGGCCTGCGCATCGACGAGCGCAGCCGGGACGTGCGGGTTGTTGACACAGCCTTGATCGGCGATGCCAACGGCGACGCCGTGGTGGTCGAGCTGCACAACGACTCCAACCGCGACCTGGCCGAAGTGCCGCTGCTGATCGACGTGCTCGACGCCAAGGGAAAGAGCGTCTACCGCAACGACATCCCGGGGATCGAGCCGGCGCTTGCGGCGGTGCCGTTCATCCCCGCCGGCGGCGAGGTCGCCTGGGTTCACGACCAGGTGCTGGCGACTGGCGAGCCGGCCAAGGTCGAGGTGACTGTGGGCGCCGACGCCGAAGAGGCCTCCGGCGCCAGGCCCGAGGTCTCGGTCAGCACGCCGCAGCTCGAGAGCGACCCCTACACGGGGGTGGCCGCAGGCGGCGAGGTGATCAACGAGAGCGGCGAGGACATCGAACGACTGCTGCTCTATGCCGTCGCTCGCGATGGCGGCATGATCGTCGCCGCCGGCCGCGGCGCGATCGAACCGCTCAAGGACAAGCCCAAGCCAGTCGCCTACAACGTCTTCTTCATCGGCGACCCGAAGGGCGCCGAGGTGACGGTGACCGAGTTCCCGACGCGGGCCGGGCGGGTGACGGGATGAGCGAGTCGACCGAGCGCGCCCAGGTGCTGGGCGAGGCGGGGGAGACCTGCCGCGAGTGCGGCGCGCCCCTGGCCATCGACCAGCGCTATTGCCTCAACTGCGGTCGGCGTCGCGGCGAGCCGCGGGTCGATTTTCGCCAGCACCTGCCGGTAGGGAATGCGGCCAACGGCAACGGGACGGCTCCGCAGCCTGAGGCAAGCGCTCCCGTTCGCCCCGCCGCGACGCCCCCAGCCCCGGAGAAGCCCCAGCGCGACTACGCGCCGCTGGCAGCAGTGGGCGGTATCGCGGTGCTCGGCGTGATGCTGCTGCTCGGTGTCCTGATCGGCAAGGGCGGTGGCGACTCGGCAAGCGCGCCGCCACCCCAGATCGTCCGTCTCGGCGAGGAACGGGGCAGCGCCGCGGGCAGCGACGAAGCCGACAAAGCAAGGGAGAAGGCTACCCAGCGGGCGAAAGCCCAAGGCTCGAGCAAGGCGGCGAAAAACGCCGCCACCCTTACCGGTGGCAAGGGTGGCGGGCCAGTCGAAGCCAGCGACGAGGCGCTGCGGGAACTGCAGGAACAGAGCCCCGAGGAATACCAGGAATCGAGCGCCAAGCTGCCCGACGAAATCGCCACCGGCGGCGCACCGCCGCCAAAGGACGGCAAGGCCCCCGGTGGCGGCAGCAAGGGGACGGCGATCGAATGACAGACCTCGAACGGCGCCGCGAGAGCCTCAGCGAACAGCTCGCCGAGCTGCAGTGGGACCTGGGCGGGCTTGCCTACGAGATGGCGATCCGCGACCACTTCCGCCTCGACGTGCTCGCCCGCCAGGCCGCGAAGCTGCAGCAGATCGACGCTGAGCTGGCCGAGGTCGAGCGCATGCTGCGCCTCGATCAGGCGGGCGCCGCCGGCGCCTGCGGATCCTGTGGCGCCCTCTATGCGCGCGGCTCGGTCTTCTGCTGGCAGTGCGGCAAGGACCTGATGGAGCGCAGTGCGGTGGGGAGCAGCCCGGCGCAGTGATCCCGCGGGCCGTGAACCTGATGGGCGCGGGGCAGTGATCCGCCAGACGACGAACTTGATCGGCCGCGGAGCGGCGCTGATCGTCACCGACCGGCGCTGGGGAGCGACGCTGAGCGCCGCGGCGCTCGGCTTCGGTCTCTTCGTCGGCGTCGCGATCGGCCCCGGCGCAGCCGGCACCTTCGCCACCGGCCCCCAGCAGCTGCTGGCGCTGCCAGGCTTCGGCGGCGAGGAGGAAGGCGAAAGCGAAGTCACCGCCGGCCCGTCCAGCGGGGCGGCTGAAGTCGGTACCCCGCTTGCCTCGAACGGCGAATCGAGCTCGCTGGAATCGTTCCCGCCGGCCACTCCGCTCGGCGGCGAAGCAAGCGAGCCGCTGCCCCCGATCGAAGAAGAAGCGGCCCCCCCGGAACCCAAGGCCCCACCCGCCGAGGAAGAGGACGAAGCCGAAGCGGAAACCACGGCGCTGGCCGGCACCGTCGTCCACGCAAACCCGGCCGCCGGCAGCTACACCCTGGCAATCAAGGGCGGTGAGCTCGTGCCCGTCCACGCCGCCAAGCTGCCACAGGTGGGAGCCAAGCTGAGCGTCGAGGGCCTGCAGCTTGCCAACGGCACCTTCGCGGAGGAAGACAAGCCCCAGCGCCAAGGCCAGGCGACCAAAGCGACGTTTCGGGGGGCGGTGACATACGTCAGGGCTGACCCCCTTGCCCCCGCCTACACCCTCTCCGGGCGTGGCGCCTCGCTGCACATCGAGATACCGCCCGACCCGACCGGCGCCGTACCGCCGCTGCCTGCCGTTGGCGCATACGCGACCGTGAGCGTCGCGATCGAAACCGGCGCCACGCTCACCCAGCAAAGGCTCGAAGTCGAACCCGGTGAGCCCTCCACCTACCTCGACCTCGCCGGCATCTACGGGGGCCTCTCCCCGGAAACCGGTCAGTTGCTTCTCTCGGCCGACGACACCCGGGCAGGGGAAAAGGACCTCGCGCTGAGCGTCCCGCCCACGATCGACATCGAGGAGCTAGAGCTTGGGGGCTCCTACTTGGCCACAGCCACGATCGAACCCGACGGCACGCTGATGCTGGGCGGCATCGCCAGCGACGAGCGCCGCAAGGGCGCCGACGACGAACGCTCCGCCCAGGGCGACCTGGCTCGCTAGCCCGCGATCGGCGGCTCGGCCGCCTCGGCGACGCCGGCGCTCGCGAGACGCTCGGTGA
>Ga0157306_10000135_pt1 | contig 13707 bp, 11 predicted proteins | sample NitcycUS163409C2_FD_108391 | JGI IMG/M metagenome (GOLD analysis project Ga0157306, IMG submission 108391) | Soil microbial communities from Arlington Agricultural Research Station in Wisconsin, USA - Nitrogen cycling UWRJ-S163-409C-2 | ecosystem: Environmental > Terrestrial > Soil >...
ATCGCCGGCGTCCTCTCGGTCGAGATCATCTCCGAGTTCCTCGCCTCGCCAAAGGCTAAGACCGAGGAGCAGAGCGCGGTGGAGCGACCCCGTGGCTAACGCAGCACTACTTGCCGTGACCGGCGAAGTCGGCAAAGACTTCTTCCAGGAACGCAGCACCGACACGCTTCCCTGCCAGGCGACCGACAAGCTCTTCTGTTGGGACTGGGCGCGGGAGAACATCGACCGCTATGGGACGCCCACCGTCCAGCACGTCGAACTCGTGCTCATCTCCGTCCTACTCGGCTTCGCGATCGCCTTCGCGCTGGCGCTGCTCGCCCACCGCCACCGCTGGCTGCAGCCGCCGCTGCTGGCCGGCACGGGCGTCCTCTACACGATCCCCAGCCTCGCCTTCTTCTTCCTGCTGCTGCCGATCACCGGCCGCGGCCGCGACACGGCGATCATCGCCCTCAGCGCCTACACGCTGCAGATCATCTACCGCAACACGATCGTCGGGCTCGCCAACGTCCCGGCTTCGGTCAAGGACTCGGCGCGCGGCATGGGCCTGACCGAGCGCCAGATCCTCTGGAAGGTCGAGCTGCCACTGGCCGCGCCGGAGATCTTCGCCGGCCTGCAGATCGCCACCGTGAGCACGGTGGCGATCGCAACACTGGCCGTGTTCGCCGGAGGTGGCGGGCTGGGGACGTTGATCAAGTCCGACCTCACCTTCAAGACCAACATCATCCTCGCCGGTGGCATCGCCTTCCTGATCGCGATCGCCCTCGGCCTGATCCTGCTTGGCGCCCAGCGCCTGCTGACACCGTGGCGGCGAGCGAGGGCGGCATGACCGGTCTCCTCCCCCACCCTGTGCTCGCTTCGGTCGAGGGCGCGATCGAATTCATCTTCATCCCGCAGAGCTCGAACGTGACCGGCGGCAAGTCGGTTGGCGGCATCGAGCAGGTGGTCGAACTCACCCTCAACCAGCTCGAGCTGACCGTGCTGGCGCTGACGCTCTCGCTGCTGGTGGCACTACCGCTCGGCCTCTACCTCGGTCACCGCGGCACGGGCGAAATGTTCGCCGTGGCCCTCGGCAATATCGGCCGCGCGATCCCCGAGCTGGCGCTGATCGCCTTCATGGCGGCGGCGATCGGGGTCGGCGTCCTCAACCTGACCATTGCGCTCGCCGTGCTTGGCGTGCCACCGATCCTCGCCAACACCTTCGTCGGCATCCACCAGGTCGATCGGGCCACGGTCGACGCCGCCCGCGGCATCGGCATGACCGAGTTCGAGATCCTCCGTAAGGTCGAGATCCCACTCGCAATCCCGACTATTTTCGCCGGCATCCGCGGGGCCACGATCGCGATCGTGGCGACGGCGACGATCGCACCACTGGCGGGGGTTCTGACCCTCGGCGACTTCATCATCAACGGCAACGTGTACGGCGACGACGGAGTGCTGGCCGGAGCGATCGTCGTCGCTCTGCTCGCCCTCGTGCTCGAGTTCTCGCTCGCCGGGTTGCAGCGTCTGCTCACCTCGAAAGGTTTGCGGTTGAGCCCCACATGATTCTCATCATGCAAAACGACAAGAGAGGAATCCAATGAGGTCCCAGCTCACTCGTCTGCGAGCGGCGGTCAGCATGCTGCTTGCGCTAGCCCTCAGCCTCGGCGTAGTTGCCTGCGGCGACAGCGATGACGACACCACCGGCAGCGATGGTGGCGGGAATGCCGGAGCGATCGTCTCCAATCCCGACAACGCCAAAGTCAGCCTGACGATCGGCTCGAAGAATTTCCCCGAACAGGAAATCCTCGGCGAAATTTACGCGCAGGCCCTGAAAGCCGCCGGCTACAAAGTGAAGAGCGACCTCAACCTGGGCTCCGAAACGGTGGCGCTGCAGGCGGTCAAGTCCGGGCAGATCTCCGGCTACCCGGAGTACGCCAGCACGGCGCTGACCTCGTTCTTCGGCCTTGAACCCGAAGAAGTCCCTGCCGGCGCCGAGGAGGCCTCCGAAAAAGCAAAGGCCGAATTCGAAAAAGAAGGCCTGACGTCTTTCCCACCGACTCCCTTTGCGAGCGCCAATGCGGTCGGCACGACGACGGAATTCGCCGAAGAAGGGCTGGAGACGGTCTCCGACCTCGAAGGCAAGTCGGAAAAAATGACCCTCTACGGCTCGCCCGAGTGCCGCCAGCGGATCGACTGCCTGGCCGGGCTCGAACAGCTTTACGGGCTCAAATTCAAGTCCTTCAAGCCGGTCGACATCGGCCTGCGCTACACGGTCCTCGAAAAGGGCCAGGCGGATCTCTCGATTCTCTTCACCACCGACCCCCAGCTCTCGGCCGAGAAAGACAAGTTCGTCATCCTCGAAGACGACAAGGAAGTCTTCCCGGCAGGCAACGTGATCTTCGTAACCGAGAAATCGACTGCGGAGAAAGCTGGGCCGGACTTCGAAAAGACGATCGTCGAAGTGCAGGAAGGCTTGACGCTCGAAGTCATGCAGGAGCTTGATGCTCGGGTCGAACTCGAAAAGCAGACGCCGAAGGAAGCGGCGGCGGCTTACCTCGAGTCGGCGGGGTACGTTGGCTAGGAGTTAGGTGACAGGGGGAGGGGGTGCGTCGGACAAAAGCGGGGAGTGTCCGCCGCACCCCCTCCCCCTGTCACTCCACAACGCTGTGCGGCTCCCCGCCGGGGTCAGGGCCGTCGCCGGTTCTCCTTGCGCTTTAGATGGCTTGGCTCGGGTGCGGATGCGGGAGAAAGAGATGTGGGCGGCCCAGGCGGCTGCGAGGCCGGAGACGGCGGCCAGGAGGAGGGCGGCGCGGGGGTCGTAGGTCTGGGCGAGCCAGCCGGCTAGGGGGCCGCCGATAGGGGTCGAGCCTAGGAAGACAACCGAGTAGAGGGCCATTACGCGGCCGCGCATCTGGGGCTCGACTGCGAGTTGCAGCGAAGAGTTGATCGTTGCCGCGAAGGTGACGGCGGCGGCGCCAAGCAGGGTCAGCGCGCCGAGCTCGAGGGCCAGCGCCGGCATCGCCGCCGAGAGCAGGGCGAGCACGCCGAAGGCGAGGGCGCCGCCGGCGATCAGGCGCGGGCCGGGGCGGCCGTGGGCGCCGTTGACGAGGGCGCCGGCGATCGAGCCGACAGCCATCGCCGAGACCATCGCGGCGTAGGTGCTCGCGTCGCCGCCGAAGCTGAACTTGGCCAGCAGCGGCAGCACCACCTGGAAGTTGAAGCCGAGCGTGCCGACCAGGGCCATCAGTGCCAGCGGCACCGCCAGCTCGGGCGTGGCGCGCACGTAGCGCAGGCCGGCGCGGATCGCCCCCGGCTCGCGGGGGGCAAGCGGCTCGGTGTGCAGGCGGCGCGGGTCCATCCCCCAGAGGGCGACGATCATCGCGACGAAGGTGAGCGCGTTGAGGGCGAAGCAGGGGACGACGCCGAAGCCGGCGATCAGCAGACCGGCCAGCGCCGGCCCGGCGATGCGCGCCATCTGCACGATGACGCTGTTGAGGCTGACCGCGTTGACCACCCGGTCGGGCCCGACCATCTCGAAGACGAAGCTCTGCCGGGCCGGATTGTCGATCGCGTTGACGCTGCCCATCGCGAAGACGGCGAGGAAGACCATCCACGGGGCGACGACGCCGGTCGCGGTCACGACGAAGAGGCCGATTGCGGGAATCGCCATCAGCGCCTGCGTCGCGATCAGCAGCCGTCGCCGAGGGATGCGGTCTGCAAGGACGCCACCCCAGGCGCCGAAGAGGAGCATCGGCAGGAACTGCAGCGCCGTGGTCAGGCCGACGGCAACACCGCTGCCGGTCAGCGTGAGGATCAGCCAGATCGCCGCCACCGTTTGCATCCAGGTGCCCGAGAGGGAGATCAGCTGGCCGGCAAAGTAGCGCCGGTAGTTGGGGACCTCGAGCGAGTCGAACGAGCGGCGCAGAGCGGCACTCATGAACACACTTCGCGCTTCGCTCCCGGCGCGAAGAACCAGAGATGCACGCTTGGACGCTCCGCGCTCACGGCTCATCCTCCAGCATCCGCTCGAGGATCTCCGCCGCCCGCTCCAGGGTCTCGACGTCGGCGGCGGACATCTCGCGCATGCGGCGAGCCAGGTAGGCGTTCTTGCGGCCGCGCAGGCGCCGCAGGCGTTCGCGACCGGCTGCGTTGACGCTGATCAGCGTGCTGCGGCCGTCGGCCGGGTCAGGTGTGCGCTCGATCAACCCCTCCCGCTCGAGGCAGCCGAGAGTGCGGGTAACGGTCGGTCGCTTGACCCGCTCGAGCTCGGCCAGCTCGCTGGGCGTCAGCGGCCCGTGGCGCTCGATCGTCGCCAGTGCCGCGGTCGAGGTCGGCGTCAGCCCGGTCGCCTCGGACGCCGCCTCCTGCCGCAGCCGCCGCGCCGTGCGCACGATCCCCAGGCGCAGCCTGGCGGCCGAGCCCTCGAGCGGTATGTACTTTGTCTTCGCTGTCATTGATTAGCGTTGGTAATTAGTTTAGCAAACCATCTATCGCAAGGAACTGACACATCACGGTGTCAATTGACATACATCGAGTCGGAGGCGAGATTTCGCAGCTAGCATCGCCGCAGGAGGGTCGAAGGAGACAGGCGTGCTCCAGGCGGTCGATACCCGCCATGTCCGAGCTACCACTCGGATCCGGTTCGAGTCCGGTGCCCTCCGCAAATACCCAAGGAGCAGTCGAGTTTGGGCGCGGTACCCCTGGTAGCCTTCCAGGTGGGTATCGACCGCGTGCGGGGTGGTTCCCGCTTTGACCAGACTCGACCCGCTCCGGCGGGTCTTGTCGTTTCTAGTCTCTCCTACCTAGTAGCGGTAGTGGTCGGACTTGAACGGCCCCTCGACCGGGATCCCCAGGTAGGCGGACTGCTCGGGGGTGAGCTCGGTGAGGTCGACGCCGAGGGCGGCGAGGTGCAGGCGCGCGACCTTCTCGTCGAGATGCTTGGGCAGAACGTAGACCTGCTTGGCCGCGTACTGCTCGTTTTCGCCGAAGAGGGCGATCTGGGCGATCACCTGGTTGGTGAAGGAGTTCGACATGACGAAGCTGGGGTGACCGGTGGCGTTGCCGAGGTTGAGCAGGCGGCCCTCGGAGAGCAACACGATCGAGTGGCCGTCGGCGAAGCGCCACTCGTCGACCTGCGGCTTGATGTTGATCCGCTCGACGCCCGGGTGCGCCTCGAGGCCGGCGACGTCGATCTCGTTGTCGAAGTGACCGATGTTGCCGACGATCGCGTTGTGCTTCATCCGTGCCATGTGTTCGGCGGTGATGATGTCCTTGTTGCCGGTCGCGGTGACGAAGATGTCGGCGGTCTCGACCACGTCCTCGAGCCTGCGCACCTCGTAGCCCTCCATCGCCGCCTGCAGCGCGCAGATCGGGTCGATCTCGGTGACGATCACGCGCGCACCCTGGCCGCGCAGCGAGGAGGCGCAGCCCTTGCCGACGTCGCCGTAGCCGCAGATCACCGCGACCTTGCCGCCGATCATCACGTCGGTGGCCCGGTTGATGCCGTCGACCAGCGAGTGACGGCAGCCGTAGAGGTTGTCGAACTTAGACTTGGTCACCGAGTCGTTGACGTTGATCGCCGGGAAGAGCAGGTCGCCGGTCTCGGCCAGCTGGTAGAGGCGGTGGACGCCGGTCGTCGTCTCCTCGGTAACGCCCTGGATCCCCTCGGCGACGCGGGTCCAGCGCTGCGGATCCTCGTCGAGCGAGCGCTGCAGGGTCTCGAGGATGATCTTGAACTCGCCTGAGTCCGCCGTCTCGGGGTCGGGAACGGCACCGGCCGCCTCGAACTCGACGCCCTTGTGGACAAGCAGCGTCGCGTCGCCACCGTCGTCGAGGATCATGTTGGGGCCCTCGCCCTCGGGCCAGAGCAGCGCCTGCTCGGTGCACCACCAGTACTCCTCGAGCGTCTCGCCCTTCCAGGCGTAGACCGGGATGCCGGTGGCGGCGATCGCTGCCGCGGCGTGATCCTGGGTCGAGAAGATGTTGCAGCTCGCCCAGCGCACCTCAGCGCCGAGCGCCACCAGCGTCTCGATCAGCACCGCCGTCTGGACGGTCATGTGCAGCGAGCCGGTGATCCGCGCCCCCTTCAGGGGCTGCGCAGCCCCGAACTCCTCGCGCGTCTGCATCAGGCCCGGCATCTCGACCTCGGCCAGCCCGATCTCCTTGCGCCCGAACTCGGCGAGGTCGATGTCGGCGACTTTGTAGTCCTGTGTGGCTGTGCTGGTGGTCATTCGGCGGGCGCTCCCGGGTCGTTTGGTTGATTGGTCATGGTACGCAAAGGGGGTCGCTCGGGCGGCGTCGAATCAGACTTGGATGCCCCCCGAGACCCAGGAGGAGCTGCCGGTCTACGCACCGGGGATGGACGCGCGCAGCACGCGGGTCGCGGAACGGCTGAACACGCCGATGCTGATCGCCGCGGCGCTGACGCTGCCGACGGTGGCGATCACCGAGTCGAGCCCCGGTGGGCTGATGGAGGACGTTGCCGTCGTCCTCAACTGGGTCACCTGGGTCGCCTTTGCGATCGAGCTGGTCGTAATGCTGGCGGTGGTGCCGGAACGGCGCACCTGGCTCCGCCACAACCCTCTCGACCTCGTCATCGTCTTCCTGACGCCACCCGTTCTTCCTCCGGGCCTGCAGGGTCTGCGGGTCCTCCGCCTGTTGCGCCTTTTGCGTCTCCTGCGGCTGGCGCAACTCTCGCGCGAGGTCTTCTCATTGGAGGGCCTGCACTACGCGATGCTGCTGGCCCTGCTGACGGCAATCGGCGGCGGCACGCTTTTCGTCGGGCTCGAGCGACAGAACCAGCACCTCGACGCCTGGGACGGGATCTACTGGGCGGTGACGACGATGACCACGCTCGGCTCCGACATCTACCCGACGACGACCGGCGGCGAGGTGATCTCGGTCTTCATCCTGATCGTCGGCATCGGCTTCGTCGCCCTGCTCACGGGCGCCTTCGCCCAGCGCTTCCTCGGCCCCGAGATCGCCGAGGTCGAGGCTGAGCTGGAGGCTGAGCAGCTCTCGGCCGAGGCGGTTGCGCTGCGCGAGCTGCGCAGCGTGCGCGAGCAGCTGGAGGCATTGGAGATAGCGGTCGAGCGGATCGTCGACGAGCGCGCCGGCGCCAGAGGCCGGCCTCAGTCCTCGTCCTCGTAGGCGGCGATCTTCGCCTCGAGCTCCTGCATCACGTCCGGATCGCGCAGCGTCGTCACGTCGCCCAGGGCGCGGCCCTCGGCGATGTCGCGCAGCAGGCGGCGCATGATCTTGCCGGAGCGGGTCTTGGGCAGTTCGTCGGCCCAGACGATCCGCTTCGGCCGGGCGAACTTGCCGATCCGCTCGGCGACGACGTCACGAATTCCCTCGATCAGCTCGTCGCTCGGCTCGGCGTCGCCGCGCAGCGTGACGAAGGCGCAGATCGCCTGCCCGGTCTGCTCGTCGGACTGGCCGATCACCGCCGCCTCGGCGACCTTCTCATGGGCGACGATCGCCGACTCGACCTCCGCCGTCGAGAGCCGGTGGCCGGAGACGTTGACGACGTCGTCGATGCGCCCGATCACCCAGAAGCAGCCATCGCCGTCGCGGCGCGCCGCATCGCCGACCAGATAGGTCTGCTCGCCGAAGCGCGAGAAGTAGGTCTCGACGAAGCGCTCCTCCTCCTTGTAGAGGGTGCGCAGCATCGAGGGCCAGGGCTTGGTCAGGACCAGCAATCCCTGGCCCTGCCCGACCGGCTGGCCGTCGCTCTCGCCGACGACCTCGGCCTCCACGCCGGGAAAGGGGGTGGTCGCCGAGCCGGGCTTGGTCGCCGTTATCCCCGGCAGCGGCGTGATCATGATCGCGCCGGTCTCTGTCTGCCACCAGGTGTCGACGATTGGGCAGCGCTCCCCGCCGATCACCTTGTGGTACCAGAGCCAGGCCTTGGGGTTGATCGGCTCGCCGACCGAGCCGAGCAGCCGCAACGAAGAGAGATCCGACCGGGCGGGGATCTCCGCGCCCCACTTGATGAAGGTGCGGATCGCGGTCGGCGCCGTGTAGAGGATCGTCACCCCGTAGCGCTCGACCAGCTCCCACCAGATCCCCTGGCTCGGGTAGTCGGGCGCCCCCTCCCAGATGACGCTCGTGGCGCCGTTGAGCAGCGGCCCGTAGACGATGTAGGAGTGACCGGTGACCCAGCCGACGTCGGCGGCGCACCAGTAGACATCCTGCTCGGGCTTGAGGTCGAAGACGTAGCGGTGGGTGGCCGCGACCCCGGTCAGGTAGCCACCGGTGGTGTGCAGGATCCCCTTCGGCTTCGCGGTCGAGCCCGATGTGTAGAGGATGAAGAGAGGGTGCTCGGCATCGAGCGGCTCCGGCGGGCACTCGGGGTCGGCGGCCTCGATCAGCTCGTCGTAATAGCGGTCACGCCCCTCGCGCATCGGGCACTCGATGCCGGCGTGGCGGACGACGACGATCGCCTCGAGGGTCTCCAGGTCCCCCAGGTGCTCGTCGACCTGGGGCTTGATGGGCGCCACCTTGCCCTTGCGGCGGGCGCCGTCGACCGTGACCAGCGCCTTTGCCGCGGAGAACTCCATCCGCTCGCGCACCGCCTCGGCCGAGAAGCCGCCGAAGACGACGTTGTGCATGGCGCCGATCCGCGCGCAGGCCAGCATCGCGACGACGACCTCGGGGATCATCGGCAGGTAGATGCCGACCACGTCTCCCTTGCCGACGCCGAGGTCCTTGAGCGCGTTGGCGAAGCGCTGCGTGTCGGCGAGCAGCTCGGCGTAGGTGACGTCGCGCTCCTCGCCCTCCTCGCCGCGCCAGTGGTAGGCGACGCGGTCGCCGTTACCTGCCTCGACGTGGCGATCGAGGCAGTTGGCCGAAGCGTTGATCCTGCCGTCGGCGAACCACTTGTAGAAAGGCGGGTTCGAGTCGTCGAGTCCCTGGCTCGGCTCCTGCGCCCACTCGAGCAGCTCGGTCGCCTGCCGCAGCCACCAGGCCCCGGGGTCGGCTGCCGCCTGCTCGTAGACAGCCGGATCGCTCAACAGCGCCCGCTCACGGAACTCGGCCGGGGGCTCAAACCGCTCCACCTCGAGCAGCGCGCTCAGCTCCTGCTCCAGGTTCGTGTTCGCCTCGGTTGCCATTCCGCTCCTTCCCTCGCCGCTACCCTGGTGCGAACGGTACCCGTTCCCCAGCGACCGCTCCAATGCTCTTCCGCCAGATCATCCACGAGGACCTCGGCTGCGCCTCCTACTTGGTGGGCGATACGGCCTCCGGCGTGGCCGCCGTCGTCGACCCTCAGTGGGACATCGACCCCTACCTGCACCTCGCTCGCCTGCACGGCGTGCGAATCGAGCATGTGCTCGAGACCCACAACCACGCGGACCACGTCTCCGGCCACGGCCGCCTGGCGCGGGCGACCGGGGCGACGATCCACATTCACGAGCTGGCTGAGGCCAAGTATCCCCATGAGCCATTCGCCGACTGCTGGACCTTGGAGCTGGGCGAGGGCGCGACGATCGAAGCGATCCACACGCCGGGCCACCGACCGGAGCACACCTCCTTCCTCCTGCGCGATGCCGCACGTGGCGACGACCCCTGGGCGGTGCTGAGCGGCGATTGCCTCTTCGTCGGCGACGTCGCCCGCCCCGACCTGGCGATCGAGCCGCGCGAAGGCGCCGCCGAGATCTTCCGCTCGCTGCACGAGCGACTGCTGGCGCTGCCCGAGGAGACCGAGGTCTGGCCCGGGCACCTCGGCGGCTCGCTTTGCGGCAGCTCGGGGATCGATCTCAAGACCTCCTCGACGATCGGCTTCGAGCGCCGCCACAACCGGGCGCTCGAGTTCGAGAGCGAGTCCGAGTTCGTCGAGGACGCCATCGCCACGATCGGCAGCAAGCCACCCAACGTCGAGCACATCGTCTCGCTCAACCGCGGGCCGTTGGTGGAATCGATCAGCTCGCCGACGCAGCTCACGCCGCACGGCTTCGAGGCTGCGATCGCCGACGGCGCCCTGGCGGTCGACTCACGCACCAACGAGCAGTTCGACGAGGCCCACATCCCCGGCTCGATCAGCGCCTCCGCCTACGACACGGGCTTCGCCACCAAGGTGGCGCAGGTCGTGCCGGTCGACGCCGAGCTGCTGGTCGTCGCCGCCTCCGATGGCAACGAGCTGGCGGCGGCCGAGCTGCTGGCCGCGGTCGGCCTGCGCGTGCGCGGCTTCCTCGGCGGGGGCATGACCGCCTGGCGTGCGGAGGACCGCCCGGTGGAGCGCATCGAGGCAATCGACCTCGAGCAGCTGGCGCAGTGCACCGCGCTGCCCGATGGCCCCCAGGTGCTCGACGTGCGCGGCGCCGGCGAGTACGAGCAGGGCCACATCCCGGGCTCGATCCACATCCCCTTCGGCGAGCTACGTGACCGGCTCGGCGAGCTGCCACGCGACCGGCCGATCGCGACGATCTGCAAGGCCGGCAAGCGCAGCGGCATGGCCGCCTCGATCCTCCAGCGCGAAGGGTTCGAGGGCGTTATTCACGTCAGTCGTGGCAACGCCGCCAAGTGGCCAGCGGCTACTAGCGCCTGACCGCGTAGCGGGCAAGCGCTACGCCAAATGTCGTCGGATCGGCGGCAGTGAATTCGTCGGCGACGACGACCCTGCCCTGCCGATCGACGAGTCCGTCCGACGAGTCAGCGAGCTCTCCCCCTTGGAAACGAGTGACTACCCCCGCGCGGCCCAAGGCGGGTCTGACCCTCCCAGCCCCGCTGAGGCCGGCGAGAACAAATGACGATGAGCGAACCCCGGTCCGGTCGCGCGACCCGGTGAGGGTTCCAACCGCCCACACGCCGCTATTGTTGTCGGCGATCAGGTCGGCAATCTCGCTGCGCTTCGGCAGCTGCAAAGACGCTTGTCCACGCCGGCCAAACCGACGATCGAGCCGGCCGTTGGCCAACAGTCGCCTTACCCGCATCGAGTCGTACCGACTCGATGCGGCGCTCTCCCTCACGCCGAGCAGGAAGAGCCGTCCCAATGAATCCATGGCGATATCGGCAACGTTGCGGTTTGGGATGCGCCTCCAACCTCCTCCGCCAAAGCTGGTATCCAGATTGCCCTCCTGGTCCAACTTGCCGAGTGCGGTGGGGGCGAACGTGCAGTAGCCCCCGACAGAGAGGAAGAGTGGCTGGTCCTCCGAGTTTGTGTCGATCCACCCCATGACCCCCTGCACGCCTACGTCCACGCTCGTTGAAGCCCGGCCGCCTTCGCCGAAGCTTGGATCCAAGGTCCCCCCTTCGGTGAGCCGGGCGACGTAGCTGCGGTCGGTCAGATTGGGATAGCTCCTGACTTCACCGCCGCAATTGCGGTATCCAACCAGTGCCCTGAAGAGGACCGCGATTCTCCCCTGCGAGTCGATCGCGACATCGGTCAGCCGGGTTACGGGCTCCTCGAACTGTCGACCGGACGGATCCACCGGCGCATTCAGGCCGAAGTCGGTTTCGAGAAACCCATCGCCATCGAAGCTCGGATCGGGGGTGCCGTCGGAGAGGTACCTGAAAAGGGTGGCCCTCCCCCCACTGGGGACGGGAAGATGATCTGCCTGCGGTTCCTTTGCGGGTCGCAGTGTGGTGCCAGCAATTAGAACGCGGCCCTGGGTGTCGACCGCAAGCCCGCTGAGCGAAAACGGTGCGCCTCCCGGCGGAGCAACGGTGATCTGCCCGTTGCTACCGAAGTCACGGTCGAGGCTACCGTTTACCAGGTACCGCCTGACGGAACTGCCTACACCAAGCACCAACCGGCCATCTGGGCCCTCGGCAACTCGCGCACCGCTCGATTCCTGCGCCTGGACTGAGCTCACCGTGACCTTGCCGCCCCGGCCAAAGGTCGAATCCAGGTGAACCTTGCCCTCCGCCGCAAGCGGGAACGTCAGCATCGACAACGCAACGACCAGTGCGGCCGTTGCCGCGTGAGGTTTTTGGCCCCACCGGAAGGACATCGACCCCTACAACTCTGAGATCGAGAAAAGTTGCGTTTCTAGGTCGGCTAGTAACCCGGCGGGTGACGGGCGATGAAGCCTTCTGTGGAGCTGACTGGTTCCGGGTGCCAGCGGGGGCCGGCGCCGCCTGAGGTGTCGAAGGCGAGGCCGGCGATGATCACCCAGGCGTGGCCGGCGTTGGCGTAGACCGTGATCCACTGGCCGGGACCGGGTTCGCCCCAGGTCGAGAGCCCGGTCGAGTCGAGCGGGCTGTCGAGCAGGCCACCGCCGTGCAGGGCGAAGCTGACCGAGCCCGAGCAGTCGTAGCCCGACGATTCGAAGGAGCCGTGGCCACCACCCCAGATGTAGGGGGTGGTGGCGATCGAGTTCGCCGCTTCGATCGCCGCGGCGACGGCGGGTGGCGCGGCGCTCGGCACGCTGGCCTGGCTTTCGGAGATGTAATTGGCGCTCTGCCCGGGGGTCAGTGGCGCCGGCGCGCCGGTCGGCACCGGAGCACCGCTGGCGGCAAGCTGTTCGGAGATCGCCGCGAGGTTGTTGCTCAGCGCCGCTTCACGGGATTCGAGCGCTTCGAGCGCAGCCTGACGCTCGGCCTGGGCCGCCTTCAGCTCCGAGAAGCGCGCCTCCGCTTCCTGGCGGGCGGTGGCGGCTTGGCGCTCCTTGATGGCGATCATGTCGCGGGCCTCTTTGATCTGCAAGCGCACCTCGGTCATCCGCTCGACCGCTGCCTTGGCCTGGTCGCGCAGGGTCTCGACCCGGGCGGCGACCGCATCGTCGTAGTCCTGGATCTGGCCCAGGTAGTCGGCGCGCGTGCTCACCTCCGACCAGCTGGCCGAATCGAGAACGACGTTGAGCATGTCCGGGCTGCCCGTCTCGTAGATCGCAACGAGGCGCTCACGCAGAACCTGCAGCGCCCGCTGCAGGCGGGCGCGGACGCGAGCCAGGTGGCGCTTCTCAGCGGCCAGCTTCGCGGTCGCCTCGTCGAGCTCCGCCTGCTTGGCAGCAAGCTCGGCCTCAAGCGCGGTCTGGCGCTGGCGCAGGGCCGAGACTTCGCCGATCATCGAGTCGATCGCCCGGTTCTGCTCGGCAATCGTCGCGGCGACAGAGCTCTGGCTCTCCCTTACGTCACTCAGCTTCCCCTCGGTCTCGTGCAGCTTCTCTTCCAGCGTCTCGGCTGGGGCCGAGCCGACCACGCAGAGCAGGGCGAGGAGCAGCGCTGCAGGCAGCAGCAGCCGCCAAGAGTTACCGCGAAAAGGCGCGCGCATCGGCGGCGCACGCTAGCGAAGCCGCCGAAAAATTGTTAGGAGTTGCTAATAACTTGCAACTTTGGTTGCAGATTTCGCTCGCTTGCAGGAGAAATTCCGTCAGCGCCGAGGCCGCGTTCGCTGTTTGTCGCCCTATGCCTGACAAACAGCGAACGCACCCGAACGGGCAGCCCGCTAGGCGAGAAGTTTCGCCTTGGCTTTCTCGAACTCGTCAACCGAGAGCGCGCCCTTTTCCTTGAGCTCGTTCAGCTTGTGCAGTTCGTCGGCAGGCGAGCCCCCGTGGGCCTGCTCACGCACGTATGAGTCGAAATGCTGTTTGGCCTCCGCCTGCGCCTTGATCGTCCGTTCGCGCATGCCGCTGCCGCGGGCGATCAGGTAGACGAGCGCGGTCAGGAACGGGATGAAGACGAGAAAGAGCACCCAGGCGGCCTTTGCCCAACCGGATGTCTCGTGGTCGCGGAAGAGATCGGTGAGGATCGTGATCAGGATCCAGATCCAGATCACGAAGAAGAAGA
>Ga0157306_10000140_pt1 | contig 13451 bp, 14 predicted proteins | sample NitcycUS163409C2_FD_108391 | JGI IMG/M metagenome (GOLD analysis project Ga0157306, IMG submission 108391) | Soil microbial communities from Arlington Agricultural Research Station in Wisconsin, USA - Nitrogen cycling UWRJ-S163-409C-2 | ecosystem: Environmental > Terrestrial > Soil >...
CTATCTGGTGCTGGCTGCGATCGACGTCTATTTGACGCGCCGCCGCGACGGCCGCACGGCCGCTTCGCAGAGTTCGCCGGCCGGGAGGGCAGCTCAGGGGGGTCTCTACATGGCGCTCTTGGTGGCGATCGGGATCGGCCTCCACAACCTCGGCGAGGGCCTGGCGATCGGCTCTGCCTACGCAACGGGCGCGCTTGCCCTCGGCGCCTTTCTCGTCGTCGGCTTCGCGATCCACAACACGACCGAGGGCCTGGCGATCGTCGCGCCGCTGCGCGACGGGGCCGGGCCGAGCGCCAGGGCGCGCTTCGGGCACCTTGTGACGCTGGGGCTGATAGCCGGCGCCCCGGCGGTGCTCGGCGCCTGGATCGGCGCGGCGGCCTTTAATCCCAGCCTGGCGGCGCTGCTCTTCGGCGTCGGGGTGGGCGCGATCGCCAGGGTGATCGTGCAGATCGCGCCCTCGATGCGCGACGGCGAAGGCCACCTCCTGCACCCGCTCTCGGTTACCGGGATGCTGGCCGGCATCGCCCTGCTCTACGTGACCGGTCTGCTGGTCTCGGTCTGATGGCGACCGTGGGCGACAACGCGCGGCGGATGCCGGGAACCGAGGCGATCGAGGACTACGCGAAGGCGATCTACTCGCTCTCGAGCAAGCGTCCCGGTCCGGTCGCCAACGGCGAGCTTGCTCAGCGGCTTGGCGTCACGCCGGCGACGGCAACCTCGATGCTGAAGCGGCTCGACGACCTCGGTTTGGTCGACTACCTGCCGTACAAGGGAGCGACCCTTACTCCCGCCGGCGAGAAGGTGGCGCTCGAGGTCATCCGCCATCACCGCCTGCTCGAGGCCTACCTCTCGGAGGCGCTGGGCATGCCGGACGATCGCGTGCACGAGGAGGCCGAGGTGCTCGAGCACTACATCTCCGAGGACCTCGAGCTGTTGATTGCGGCGAAGCTGGGGGAGCCGAGCCACGATCCGCATGGGACGCCGATTCCCGGGCCGGATTTGTTGCCGCCTGCTGATTAGCTCGGGGCGGGGATGGTCGGTCAGGGGTCGTGTCCAGGCGCTGCCTTTTTCGCCGGGCGCGTTGTGGCTCTCGCTGAGGAGTCAGTGCGAAAAAGAGACCGCCGCGCACAGGCGTGGCACCCGCACGCCCTCTCAGGAACGGCTCTGCAGCAGCCCCTCCACTAGGTCCGGGAGTTCGCGGGACATGCGGGAGCGGGGAACGACGAGATCGATACGGGCAGCCTCTGCAGCTTGCTTGGTGTTGACGTCTACGTGGGAGTAGAAGCCGAGGGCGGGGACGGGGGTTGCTGCTATGGCATCTATGTCGGCGCTGTCGAGGTCGCAGACGATTGCGTCGGCTTTAAGGGGGTCGGGCAGGGTGGGGGTGACGGAGACTGCGTGACCCGCTGCGCGGAGGCTCTCCTGAACGCGGCTGGCCAGCATCAGGTCGGTGACGATGGCGACGATCTTCGCCACTAGAGCGAGCGGCGCTTGCGGAACTCTTCGCGAACGCTCTCCGGGCGGCCCCACATCGGGATGACCTCAGCGCGGCCCTCGCGCACCTCGCGCAATTGCATCTCGCCGCTGACGCCGTCGGTGTCGAGCTTCGCCAGCACCCCCTTGACCGTCTCCGCGGCGGCCGCGTGGCCGAAGTTGTGAGCGACGATCAATCGCCAATCCCACTCCGCCCGCGAGTAGGGCTGGGCGTTGATCTGACTGAGGGCGACCGCGGTGTCGAGGTAGCGGCTCTCCTCGTCGATGCGCAGGTCGAGCTCGAGGTCGGTCCAGTCCGGCGGCATCGAGTCCAGCACCTGCTGGAAGTCGGCGGCGAGGCTCACGGCGCCAAGCCTAGCTCGAAGGCTGCGCGCACATCGAGGGGGCGCTCGAGCAGGCCGTGTTCTAGATCCCAGCGCGCCCAGGCACGCAGGGTGTCGGGGTCGAAGGGGACGGGATGGAGATCGGGCAGCAGGGCGTCGAGCTGGGCCTGCTGGTCGGCGCGTTCGAGGTTGGGCACGGCGGTGAGCAGGACGTCGAGGGCGCGCCGCGGATCGCGCACTGTGAGCGCGTAGCCGCGGCTGGTGGCTTCGACGAGCGAGCGCACGAGCTCCGGATTGCGCTCGATCATGCGGCGCGAGGCGACGAGGACCAGCTCGGGATAGGGCGGGGCGCCGTACTCGTCGACCTTGAAGATGCGGATCGGGACATCCTGGCGGCGCAGCGCCACCCCCTCCGCGTTCCAGAAGCCGGTGGCGGCATCGACCTTGCCGGCGGCCAGGGCGGAGACGGCGTTGAAGCCAATCGTCACCCGCTTCACCGCATTCGGGTCGCCGCCGTCGGCGCTGACCTCGGAGTCGACCACGGCTTCGTCGGAGGGCAGGCCGGTGACGCCCACGGTGTGCCCCTGCAGGTCGCGAGGCCGGCTGACGCCGTCTCCGGCACGGGCGATCACCGCCGCCAGCGGCCGCTGCACAAGCGGCATCGTGCCGACCAGGTCGAGGCCACGCTCACGGGCGATACCGAGGTCGTGGATGTCGAGGATCGCGAACTCGACGCGATCTGCGGCGAGCAGCTTCGGGGCGTCGCTCGATTCGCCGGGCTGGCGGATCGACAGGTCGATTCCCGCATCCCTGTAGAAGCCTTCCTCCTCTGCCGCGTAGATGCCGGCATGGACCGCGTTGGGGACGAAATCGAGCACCAGCGTCGCGCCTTGCGGCGCGCCCGGTTCAGCACCGCTCCCGCCGCAGCCGGCCGCGCCGGCGAGCAGCAGGGCGGCCGCCAGCAGCGCGACAACCCTTGACATTGGTGGGGAACCTTAATCGTTCGCTCAGTATGGGTAGACTGGCGCCCGCCCAGTCGAATTCGGGAGCTAGGAGGAGAGAGTGCAGGAACGAGGACTTGCGGCATATCTTGCTGAGCTGATCGGCACCTTTCTGCTGGTGTTCTTCGTCACCAGCGTGGTGGTGCTATTCGTCTCCACGGGCGAACAGGCGAGCTTCGGCTCCGACTTCGCCGTCATCGGTCTCGTCCACGCCTTTCTGCTCTTCGGCCTGATCGTCATGTTCGGCGTGGTCAGCGGCGGGCACTTCAATCCGGCGGTGACGCTGGCGGCCTGGGCGATCAAACGGATCTCCAACGTCGACGCGCTGATCTACATGATCGTCCAGCTCATTGGCGGCGTGCTCGGCGCCCTGCTCTGCAAGGGGCTGCTGCTCGACGAGGGGCGCGCCACCGACTACGGCGCGGCGACCGTGAGCGGCATCCTCGGCGGCAATTTTCAGGGGGCGATCATCGAGGCGATCGGCACCTTCTGCCTGGTGCTCGTCATCCTCGCTGCGGTCTTCTCGCGCAAGAGCTTCAAGGAGTGGGCGCCGCTGGCGATCGGCACCACGCTGGGCTTCATCGTCATGGTCGGCGGACCGCTCGACGGCGGCTCCTTCAATCCGGCCCGCTGGTTCGGCCCGGCGCTGGTCAGCAGCGAGTGGGGCGACGTCTGGCCGTACCTGGCCGGCCCGATCGTCGGCTCGCTGCTTGCCGCGGGCGTTTTCCGCTTCGTGCTCGAGGCGGCCAAGCTGCCGCCGACGGAGCCGGCCGAGCCGGTCAGGCCCCCGGTGCCGAAGTACTCCGAGGGCGCTCGCTGATTCCGATTCGACCTGCTTGACCGCCGGGCCGACCTTGTGCCGGCCCGGCGTCTTCTTGCAGTAGCTTGGCTGCGTGCGGCGCGTCACCTTCTCGCGGAACTACACGCTCTCCCTCTCGCGCACCTGCCAGTGCTACTGCAAGTACTGCGCCTTCGCGACTCACCAGGCGCATATTCGCTCTCCCGAGGAGGTCGAGAGGCTCCTTGACGAGGCGCTAAAGCGCAACGCGAAGGAGCTGTTGGTCCTCACCGGTGAGCGGCCCGAGATCAACCCCGTGGTCGCCGCCAAGCTCGCCGAGTGGGGCCACGACGACTTCACCTCCTATGTCGTCTGGAGCTGCGAACGCGCGCTTGAGCGGGGGATGCTTCCCCACACGAATATCGGCGTGCTGGACCATGCCGACCTTTCCCGCCTTCGCGAGATAACCGCCTCTCAAGGCTTGATGCTCGAGTCGGTCTCCGAGCGCTTGATGGACACGGTTCACGCCGGCTCCCCAACCAAGCATCCTGCTCAGCGCCTGGCGACCATCGAAGCTGCCGGTGAGCTGAAAATCCCGTTTACGAGCGGCATCCTCGTTGGCATCGGGGAGACAGAGGACGAGCAGGTCGCCTCGCTTGAAGCGCTGGCTGGGCTGCACGATCGCTACGGTCACATCCAGGAGGTAATCCTCCAGAACTTCGTTCCGCACCCGAAGTACTACGGCGCCGAAGTGGCCGACATTGCCGACGAGGCGGCACGCGCTAGGTGGAGGGAGGGCGGGGGTGTCCCTTCGCGCAGCGGCGTCCCGTTTTTCGCCCCTTCGACGCCCGCGGACGACCGCCCAACGCCACTGGCGAAAAACCCAGCAAGCGAAGGGACACCCCCACCCTCCCTGCCGAACTGGGCAACTCCAGTTGGCGTTGACGACATCAAGCGGTTGATCCGGGAGTGCAGGCGGTTGATGCCGGACGTCGGGGTGCAGGTGCCGCCGAATCTGTCGGACAGCTGGCCCGAGTTGGTCGAGGCGGGAGCGACGGACCTAGGAGGCCTGTCGGCGAACGGGGACCACATCTCACCGGAGGAGCCGTTTCCTTCGCCACACGAGGTCCGCAAGGAGCTGGCGCCAAAGGGCTATGCGCTGACCGAGCGGCTCTGCGTCTACCCGCAGTACATGGATTCGGAGTGGATGGAGCAGGGCGTGCTCGACGTGGTCAAGCTCAAGTACTGGAGCTTCATTCCGCGGCGGGGGTCCGGGCGGAGGAGCGAAGAGACGATCGACGGCGATCTCGCTCCCGAAGCGATCGAAAGGGGCCGCGACGGCCAGGAGCTTACGGAGGACCAGCTGACGGCCTTGTTCGCCGAGACGCGGCCCGAGGTGATCGAGGAGATGCGGGTCGCGGCGGATGAGCTGCGAGCGGAGCTGGCGGGCGACCGGGTCACGTTCGTTGTCAACCGCAACATCAACTTCACCAACATCTGTGTGGTCGGCTGTGCCTTTTGTGGGTTCGGGCAGGGGCGACGTTCGCCGGACGCCTACGAGGTCTCCGAGGAAGATTTCGCAGCACGGGTGGGCGAGGCGGTCGAGTTCGGTGCGACCGAGATCTGCATGCAGGGCGGTATCCATCCCGACCTGACGCTTGAGGAGTACGGCAAGTGGCTGCGACTCGCCAAGGAGGTCGCGCCGCAGCTGCACCTGCACGCCTACTCGCCGATGGAGGTCGACTACATGTGCGAGCGCTCGGGGAAGGGGCCGGATGAGGTCTTCGACTATCTGATCGAGTGCGGCCTGGGCTCAACGCCTGGCACGGCCGCCGAGGTGCTCGACGACGGCGTCCGCCAGCGAATCTCGCCCAACAAGCTGCCTGCGCAGCGCTGGGTCGAGATCGTCGAGGCCTCGCACCGGGCCGGCCTGCGCTCGACCTCGACCGTGATGTTCGGCCACATCGAGGAGCCGCGCGAGCTCGCCCGCCACATGCGCGTGGTGCGCGCCCTTCAGGAGCGCACCGGCGGCATCACCGAGTTCGTGCCGCTCAGCTTCATCCCCTTCAACACGATGCTCGGCCGCACGCACGGGATCGAAGAGATCTCGGCGGCGGAGAACCTCAAGCACACGGCGGCCTTCCGGCTGGCGTTGGGCAGGACGATCCCCAACCTGCAGGCGAGCTGGGTGAAGATGGGTCTCGGCGCCGCGACCGAGGCGCTGCGCTGGGGCGTCAACGACCTCGGCGGCACGCTGATGGAGGAGAACATCTCGCGCATGGCCGGTTCGCAGCACGGCGTGCGGCTCGAGCCGCAGGAGCTGATCGGCGCTGCCCGGGCAGCCGGTCGTGAGCCGGTCCAGCGCACGACGCTGTACGAGGTCGTCGAGACCTATTGACACGTCGGCGGGAGCTCCCGTCGAAGACGGTCCCTGAGGGTCGAGATCGAAGCGACCGAGGCGGTCGTGCTAGCGGAATAGGTCCTCGACACGGGGGCGGCGCAGCAGGCTTGCGCCCGGACCGTCCTCGACGGTGACGAAGTGGCCGAGGCCCCGGACGACAACCGCGGGGACCTGGCTGTCCTTGGCGCGGACCAGGTCAGCGACCCCGGCGGCCTCATCGGCGACCGCGATCAAGGTTGCCTCGAGCTCGCGGCCGTGTGCGTCCCAGCGCCCGCGCCAGTCGTCGAGTGGCGTGAAGCCGGCGCAGCCGATCGCCACCTCGCTCTGGCCGAGTCGCCAAGCACGTCCGAAGCTGTCGGCGACGATTACGGCGGGCGCGCCACCGCCGGCCTCACGGATCTCGGCGCGGATTCGGCGCGCGGAGGCGTCGGGGTCCTCGGGCAGCAGGCTGACCGTCCGGTCCTCCGGCAGGTTCGAGCTGTCGATGCCAGCGTTGGCGCAGACGAACCCGTGGTGGGTCTCGACGATCAGCACGCCGCGCTCGGCGCGCAGCACCTCGGCGCTCTCGGCGAGGATCAGCTCGACCAGGGCCGGGTCCTTGCCAAGCTCGGTCGCCAGGCGGCGAGCCCGAGCGCCGGGGACGACCGAAGCGAGCCGACGGATCCGACCCTCGCTCTTCGATACGACCTTCTGAGCGATGACCACCACGTCGCCTTCCTGGAGTGAGGCGCTTGCTGCGATCAGCTCTCCCAGCGCGGCTCCCGGCCCGATCTCAGGCAAGCCCACGATCGGCAGGGCGCGAAGCTCCCTGTCGTGGCTCATATTCCCAGCGCCTTGGCGGTGCGCCGTGCCCGGCCGCGGTTCGCTTCCAGGGCGCGTGTGAGTGCGACGACGTCGGCCGGAGTGTCGAGGTCAAGCGCCAACGAGGGCAGCTCCTCGACCACATGGGGGACGCTGGCCTCGCGGGCTGCGGCCACGTGGCGTGCACAACTGCCCTCGCCGAAGGCTGGCTTGATCACACCCGGTGGCGCCAGCGCCAGTGCGTTGGTGCCGGTCCCGTGCCGATCTGGCACGACGGCGACGAATCGCTCGGGGAGCCCGGTCAGCAGTCGCTCGAGCTCCTTCGGCTCGAGCAGCGGGCAGTCACCGGCGAGCAGTACGACACAGCTGGCGTCGAGCTCCCGGGCACGGGAGATTCCGGCCAGTGCGGCGCCGGAATGGCCTCCCTCACCGGGGTCACCGACGATCGCGGCGCTTGCGGCCTCCGCCAGCTGCACCGCTCGCGGCTCGCTGGTGACGACGATCGTGCGCTCGATCGATCGGGCGCCGGCGATCGCTTCGAGCACGTCTTCGAGCATCGCGGCCGCAATGGCCGCACGTCGCTCGTCGTCGATGCCCGCCGCCAGCCGCTGCTTGGCGGCGGCGAAGCGCTTCACGGGGAGGACGGCGGTGGCCTTCAAAGGGCGACGAAGGAATCAGTCATCTTCGACGAGGCTAGCGGCGTAGTCGAGGACGATGCGCGCCAGGCGCGCTCGGCCAGCGGCGCCCTCCATCAGGGTTCTTGTTGCAAGCGTGGGTGTGTCTGTGGGGGGCGGATCGGGATCGCCCTCGTCGACGACCATCGCCTCGATCAGGCCGGTGTAGAGCGTGGCCACACCGGCCGCAGTAGAGGGCCGGCCCAGGGCCTGCATGAAGGGCTCGGTGGGACCCTTGACCACCTGGCCGGCGACGAAGGGGCTGACCGCGAGGACCGGAGCGCCGGCGCCAGCGATCGCCTCGCGCATCCCCGGCACCGCGAGGATCGGGCCGATGCTGATCACCGGGTTGGAGGGGCCGAGCACGATCGCGTCGGCGGCACGCAGCGCCTCGAGCACCTCGCGGGTGGGCTCGGCGTTCTCGATACCGTCGAGCTCGACCCCGTGCACCGCGGGCTCGCCCCGGTCGACGATCAGGTACTCCTGCAGGGCGCGGGGCCCCGCGGCGGTGAGCACCTTCGTCCGCACCGGCTCCTCGCACATCGGCAGCACCCGTGCCTCGACGCCAAGCGCACGGGCTATCTGCGCCTGCGCGTCGGTCAGCCGCCCGCCCTCCTCGAGGAATTGGCGCCGGTAGAGGCAGGTCGCCAGGTCGCGGTCGGAAAGGCCGAACCAGCTCGGCGCGCCAAGCTTGGTCAGCCGCTCGAAGACGGTGAAAGAGTCGTCGCGCAGCCCCCAGCCACGCTCTTCGTCGATCTCGCCGCTGAGCCAGTAGGTGACGAGATCGGGATCGGGTGAGACGTGAACGCCGAGCGTCTCGATGTCGTCGCCGGTGTTGGCGATCACTGTCAGGTCGGGACCGATCTCCTCCTGCATCCCAGCTGCGAGCTTGGCGCCGCCAGTGCCGCCCGCGAGCAGAGCGATCCTCACTGCGGCCGCCGGAGCACCCAATCGCGCTTCGCTCGCGGCGCGAAGAACCGGAGATGCCTCATTGGGCTCGCTCCGCGCTCATGCCCAGTGGTCGCCGTCCGGCAGGCCGGTGAGCTGGATGCCTGCGTGGGCCTTGTAGCGGACGTTGACCGAGATCAGCAGTGGCGTCAGCTGCTCGACGATCCGTGCCATCTCCAGTGGCCCGGCGTTGACCGCGCGCAGTCCCGGGATCAGTTCGAGCAGCCGCGCCACCCGCGCCTTGTCGGCCTTCCGCTCGCCGCAGACGAGCACGTCCTCGCCGAGCTCGGCTGCGGGGTCGGCGAGCGCTGGGGCGCCGACGGTATGCAGGGCGGCGACGACGGTGACGCCCTCGGGGACCATCTCCTGCGCCTGCTGGGCGGCGCTGCCCTGCCAGACGCCGAGCGAGCGAGTCGCCTTGCCGCTCACTGCGGCGGCGAGCGGGACGGTGCAGTCGACCAGGATCTGGCCGGGCTGCAGCGCCTCGCGCAGATTGTTGAGGTTCTCCGACTGGGCGCGAAAGGGGACGGTGAGGAAGACGATCTCGGCCCGCCGTGCCGCGTCCTCGTTGCACAGCCCCTCGACCTGGGCGTCCGGCACCTGCTCGCGCAGCTTCGCCGCCGCCTCCTCGCCGCGCTCGGCCGATCGCGAGCCGATCGCGATCGCTGCGCCCGCCTGTGCCCAGCGCAACGCCAGGCCCGCGCCCAGCGCGCCGGTGCCGCCGACGATCGGGATGGTGGGCAGGTCTGCCACGAGCGCGCCAGTCTATGCTGCCCGGCGCATGCGACTGGAGGGACGAAAGGCGCTGGTCACCGGCGGGGCGAGCGGGATCGGCGCCGCGATCGCCGCCCGGCTGGCGGCCGAGGGCGCCGAGGTCTGGGTCGGCGACATCGACGTCGAGGGCGCCGAACGGGTCGCCGGCGAGATCGCCGGCCATGCGCTCGAGCTCGACGTCACCGAGCTGGAGTCTGCTCGTGCCTTGGTCGAGGCAGCGGGCACGCTCGACGTTCTCGTCAACAACGCCGGCACCGACGAGTTCGGCTTCTTCACCTACACCACGCCTGAGCAGTGGCAGCGGGTGATCGGCATCAACCTCCTCGGCGTGCTCAACTGCACGCACGCCGTCCTTCCCGCGATGCAGCAGGCGAAGTACGGCCGAATCCTCAGCATCTCCTCGGAGGCGGGACGGGTCGGCTCCAAGGGCTCGGCCGTCTACTCGGCCACAAAGGGCGGCATCGTCGCCTTCATGAAGGCGATCGCCCGGGAGAACGCCCGCTACGGGATCACCGCCAACTCGATCGCCCCCGGCCCGATCGAGACCCCGTTGCTGATGGGTGCCAAGGAGTTCGGCGAGATCGGCGAGAAGGTGATCGAGACGATGCGCTCCTCGACCCAGATGGGCCGCCTAGGTCAGCCCGAGGAGGTAGCGGCCGCAGCCGCCTTCCTGGTCTCCGACGACGCCACCTACGTCACCGGCGAGACCCTAGGCGTCAGCGGCGGCCTAGGCATGGTCTAACCCCGCGATTAGCCACCCCGAAGGGGGAGAGATCACGCCGCTCGATGCATTGAACACACCAGAGTGTGTTCAATCGATCAAGCGGCGGGTGGCAAGGGGGTCTGGAGTCTGGCCGAGAGGCAGCACGGGGTGGTGTCGCGGAGGCAGTTGCTCGATGCGGGGCTGAGTCGTCGCGCGATTCAGCATCGTCTAGCGCGCGGGAGGCTCCATTTGGTGACCGGCGGGGTCTATGCGGTCGGGCGTCCCGACTTGACGCAACATGGGCGGTGGATGGCGGCGGTTCTCGCGGTTGGTCCCGAGGCGATGTTGAGCCACCGTAGTGCCGCCGCTCTTTGGGGCATCGCGGTCGAAGGCGGCAAGACCGAGATCACGGTCCGCACCGCATCGCCGCATCGGCGGCCAGGAATCTGCGTCTACCGTCGCCCAACGCTGGCCGACCGCGATGTCTCCGCCCGCGAGGGAATTCCGGTGACCGGCCTCGTGCGGACCTTCGTCGACCTTGCGGCGATCCGCGGGCCGCGCTTCGTCGAGCGGGCCGTGAACGAGGCGGACCGGCTCGACCTGATCGATCCTCCGGCGCTCCGTGTCCAGCTGCAGGCATACCGCGGCGAGCCGGGTGTCAGGCCGCTCCGTGGCCTGCTCGATCAGCGGACGTTCCGCCTGACCCGCTCGGAGCTCGAGCGGCTCTTCATCCCCATTGCCGGGGAGGCTGGCCTGCCGATGCCTCTGACGAAACAGTGGGTCAACGGGTTCGAGGTCGATTTCCACTGGCCGGATCTGCGGTTGGTGGTCGAGACCGACGGGTTGCGTTACCACCGTACGCCAGCGCAGCAAGCGCGAGACCGGCGGCGGGACCAGGCCCACGCGGCTGCTGGCATGACGCACCTCCGCTTCACCCATGAGCAGGTGCGCTACGAGGCAGACCATGTGCGATCCACACTGCGCGCCGTTGCCCGGCGACTCGAAGGAGAGCGCGCCGCCTAAGCTGCGCTCATGATCGCACTGCCGAGCAGCGTCCGCATCCGTGAGGTTGGGCCTCGCGATGGATTTCAGAACGAGCCGGAGACGATTCCGACGGCAGAGAAGATCCGGCTGATCGACATGCTCTCCGGGACGGGGCTGCGGCGGATCGAGGTGACCTCTTTCGTGCGGCCGGAGGTGATCCCGCAGCTCTCCGATGCGGAGGAGGTCCTGGGGGGAGTGCAGCGGCGCGAGGGCGTCTCGTTCTCGGTGCTGGTCCCCAACGAGCGCGGCTTGGAGCGGGCGCTGGCGCTGCGCGAGCGTTTCGACGAGATCAACGTCTTCGTTTCCGCCTCGGAGACCCACAATCGCAAGAACGTCAACCGCTCGATCGAGGAGTCGCTCGAGGGGCTGGAGCGGGCGCTTGCCGGGGCGCGCGAGGCTGGGTTGCGCTGCGAGGGCGTGATCTCGGTCTCCTTCGGTTGCCCCTACGAGGGGGAGGTTCCAGCGGAGCGCGTCTTCGCGATCGCGGAGCCCCTGGCGGCCGCCGGCTGCGCCGAGGTCGGTTTCGGCGACACGACCGGGATGGCCAACCCGCGACAGGTGGGCGAGTTCTTCGCCGCCGCTCGCGAGCGCCTTGCCGGCGTCGAGCTGACCGCCCACTTCCACAACACGCGCGGCCAGGGACTTGCCAACGTGCTGGCGGCGTTGGAGCAGGGAGTCGAATCGTTCGAGTCGAGCTTCGGCGAGCTGGGCGGCTGCCCCGTCCCTCCGGGGGCGACCGGCAATGTCGCCACCGAGGACGTCGTCTCGATGCTGCACGAGATGCGGGTCGAGACGGGCGTCGACCTGGCGGCGCTTGTCGCTGCCTCGCGGGCTGCGCAGGACGTCTTGGGGCGTCCCCTTGGCTCGCACGTGATGCGCGCCGGCCCGGTGGACTGGCACCGCTGAGCCCGAACTGCATCAAATTCTCTACCTGCCAGACCGAGAATTTGATGCAGTTCGATATTGCGTCTGCCGAATAGGCTCTTGGCGTGACTGATTTCGCGCAGGCGCTCGAGGCCGCCCTCGCTGGCGGGCCGCAGCGCCACCACGAGAAGACGGCCGAGCAGGGCAAGCTGCCGGTCCGCGAGCGGGTCGCCCGCCTCGTCGACGAGGGCTCCTTCTCCGAGGAGGCGGCGCTCGCCAACTGGGAGAAGGAGGGCCTGGGCGCTGACGGCGTGGTCAGCGGCTTGGCCACGATCGACGGCCGCCGCGTTGCCTTGATGGCCAACGACCCGACCGTCAAGGCCGGCTCCTGGGGACCGAAGACGGTGGAGAAGATCCTCCGCATCCAGGAACGGGCGCTCTCCCTGCAGGCGCCGATCCTCTACCTGGTCGACTCGGCCGGGGCGCGGATCACCGACCAGGTGCAGATGTTCCCCGGCCGTCGCGGCGCCGGGCGCATCTTTCACAACGAGGTGCGGCTCTCCGGCCAGGTGCCACAGATCTGCCTGCTCTTCGGGCCGAGCGCCGCCGGCGGCGCCTACATCCCCGCCTTCTGCGACGTCGTGATCATGCGCGAGGGCAACGCCTCGATGTACCTCGGCTCACCGCGGATGGCCGAGATGGTGATCGGCGAGAAGGTGAGCCTCGACGAGATGGGCGGCGCCAAGATGCACACCGGCGTCTCGGGATGCGGTCACTTCCTGGTCAAGTCAGACGAGGAGGCAATCGACCTCGCCAAGCGCTACCTCTCCTACATGCCTGGGAGCTGGCGTGAGCAGCCGCCCTCCACGACGCCGGTCGCGCCCGCCTCCGACACGCCAATCGCCGAGATCGTGCCCGCCGACGAGAACCGGCCCTTCGACATGCAGCTGCTGCTCGACTCGCTGCTCGACGCCGAGAGCTTCCTGCACGTCCACAAGCGCTGGGCGAAGGAGCTGATCGTCGGCTACGGGCGGCTTGACGGACGGGCGATCGGCATCGTCGCCAGCCAGCCCAAGCACACCGGCGGCGTGCTCTTCGTCGACTCCGCCAACAAGGCAGCGCGCTTCATCCAGACCTGCAACGCCTTCAACCTGCCGCTGCTCTTCCTTGCCGACGTGCCCGGCTTCATGATTGGCACCGCGGTCGAGCGCCAGGGGATCATTCGCCACGGGGCGAAGATGATCAGCGCCGTCTCCGAAGCGACCGTGCCGAAGATCTCGGTCGTCGTGCGCAAGGCCTACGGCGCCGGCCTCTACGCGATGGCCGGGCCAGCCTTCGAGCCTGACTGCTGTATCGCCCTGCCCAGCGCCTCGATCGCGGTGATGGGTCCGCAGGCGGCGATCAACGCCGTCTTCTACAACCAGATCCAGGCGATCGCCGACGAGGCCGAGCGCGAGGCATTCGTCGCGCAGAAGCGCGAGGAGTACGCCGAGGACATCGACATCCTCCATCTCGCCTCGGAGCTGGTCGTCGACGCCGTGGTCGAGCCGGCCGACCTGCGCGCCGACCTGATCGGGCGCTTCGCGCTGGTGGCGGGCAAGGATCGCGCCTTCGCCGAGCGGCGCAACCCGATCACCCCGGCCTGA
>Ga0157306_10000141_pt1 | contig 13424 bp, 8 predicted proteins | sample NitcycUS163409C2_FD_108391 | JGI IMG/M metagenome (GOLD analysis project Ga0157306, IMG submission 108391) | Soil microbial communities from Arlington Agricultural Research Station in Wisconsin, USA - Nitrogen cycling UWRJ-S163-409C-2 | ecosystem: Environmental > Terrestrial > Soil >...
CGCGGGGCGATGCCGAAGAACTCGGCGTCGAACTCGCCGGCGCCCTCGAGGAAGCCGCCCCGGCGCGAGTAGCTGGTGCCGGGGTGGTCGGGGTCGGGATGGAAGAGGCGCTCGAGGTCCCAGCCGCGGTCGGCGGGGAACTCGGCGATCGCATCGCGCCCTGCGGTGAGCAGCTCCCACAGCGCGTTGGGGGAGCCCACCTCGCCGGGGTAGCGGCAGGCCATGCCGACGATCGCGATCGGCTCTTCCGTTGCCTGGGCCCAGGCAACGGAGCCCGCCGTCTGCGTCCCGCCCATCGCCTTGAGAGAGATATGCGCAGCCATGGAGCTCGCAGTCGGATGGTCGAAGACCACCGTCGACCCCAGCCGCAACCCGCTCGCCGCCTGCAGCCGGCTGCGCAGCTCGACCGCGGCCAGCGAATCGAAGCCGAGGTCCTTGAAGGCCGTAGCGGGCTCGATCGCCGCGGCAGAGCCGTGGCCGAGCACGGCGGCGACCTCAGCACTGACCAGTTTCAACAGGCGCTCCTGCCGATCGCGTAGGGATAGCCCGGCGAGGCTCAGTGTCAACTGGCTCTTGGCCTCATCCAGGTTCCTGTCCGTAATCGCCTTGAGAGCTCGCCGCACTCCGGGCAGGTGCTCGACCTGGGACCGCAATCGATCTCCGCAGTACAGAGGAATGAATCGCTCCCAGTCGATGTCGGCAATGACGAGAGCCGGCTCACCGGTGATCAGTGCCCATTCCAGCCCAGAGAAGGCTGCCTCCCGGCTCAGCGCCCTGATCCCATATCTCGACTCGCCCTCCTCGAACCCGAAGGCGTCCCACCCACCCCAGGAGATCGCGGTTCCGGGAAGACCCCCCTCACGCCGGCTATGTATGAGCGCCTCGAGGAAGGCGTGCTGGGCGCCCAGCACGCCTCGCGTCGGTGCGCCGAAGGCGCTGATCCCCAAGTAGCACAGGACGAAGGCGGAGAGGTCGAGCTTCTCCGTCAGCTCGTGCAGGTTCAGCGCGGCAGAGAGGTTCCGCCCGAGTCCAGAGTGAAGCCCGGCCGCGTCGGCCTCGCGTAACTTCGCAGAAGCAGCGTCAGGGCTGACGTAGAACACTGCACGCAACGGGTGGCGTTCGGGCACCGAGCCGAGGAGGCCTTCCAGATCCTCGCGGTCGGCCGGGTCGCAACTGGTCGCCGTGAGCCCGACGCCCGCCGCCGAGAGCGTCTCCTCAAGCTGGCTTACATCGACATGCCCGTCGTCTCCGGGCGGTAACGCAAGAACCAGGTGGTCGATCCCGACACCACTCAGCCACAACCCCAGATCCACCTCCACCCTGCCGACTCCGCCGATGACCAAAGCGGTGCCACCGGTCCTCCAACCGTCTGCGCCGGCGTCATCCGGCGCAGACGCAGGAACCAACCTCCTCACGAACGCACCGTCGTCGCGGACCGCGACCTGGTCCTCTGCCTCAAGGCCCTCGAGCAACCCCGCGAGGCGGCCAAGCGTGCGATCGTCGAGGGACTCGGGAATGTCGAGAAGTCCGCCCCAGCGGTCCTGCTCCTCAACGGCCAGCGTACGGCCCAGGCCCCACAGCTGAGCCTGAAGGGGATTTCGCAGCGGATCCGCATCGCCAACCGAGACCGCACCCGATGTCACCAGATGGATGGGGCACCGAAGCTCGGCGCGCGTCATCTCCTGCAGTAGGGATAGCGTCTCCAGCGAGCAACTCGCCGGCGAGCCCCCTTGCTCCGCGCCACCCAAGGCGAGCAGCGAGATTACCCGATCCGGCATGGCGCGCTCGCGCAGGCTGGCGAAGAGGGACGCTGTGTCGGCCTCCCGATCGAACTCGACCCGCACGACCTCTGCGCCATGGCCGGCGAGCGCATTGACCGCCTCACCGACGCGCGCATCGGCTTGCTGGAGGGGCGAGGTGATCACCAGCCAAGTTCCACTCAGCTGGACCTCTGGGGGATCCGGGATCAGGTCCCAGGACTCACGGAGACAAAGGTCGTCGGGCTCGCCATCCCCACTCGCGGGGCTGACTCTGGGCGGCACCTCGAGCCAAAAGCGCTCCCTCTGGAACGGATACGTTGGGAGCGCGACCGACCGGCCCTCGGAGATGTCACAGAAGGGGCTCCAATCGACCTCCACGCCGGCCACCTGCGCTTCGGCGAGCGAACGGGCAAATCGCTGCGGTCCTCCCTCCTCGCGACGAAGCGTGGAGAGCAGGGAGACAGAAACGGCCATCGCCGCATCCTCAACGGTCTCGCTGACGCCGACCGTCAACACCGGGTGTGGACTGACCTCGATGAAGGTGCCTATTCCCGCCTTGAGCAACCCCCGGATCGTGGGGTCGAGCCGCACAGTCTCGCGCACGTTCCTGAACCAGTACTCGGCGTCGAGCTCGGCGGTATCTAGCCGTTCGCCGGTGACGGTGGAGTGAAACGGGATCTCGCCGGAGCGGGGAGCCACGACACTGAGGTCGGCGAGCAACTCGTCACGGAGCGAGTCCACCTGGGCGGAGTGAGATGCCACGAACGTGCCGCGGATCCTGCTCGCGCGCACCCCGTCCGCCTTGCACTCCACGAGAAATGCATCGAGAGCATCGATGTCTCCCGAGAGGACGGCCGAAGCCGGTCCATTAATCGCCGCGACCCCCAACCCCACGTACCGGTCCTCGAGCCGCTCTTCAAGCTCGGCGACGGGCAATGCAACCGACGCCATCACGCCTTTCCCCTCTAGCCTGCGCAGCACCCTGTTGCGCGCCACCAGCACGAGGGCGGCATCCTGCAGCGAGAGCCCGCCCGCCACATAGGCGGCTACGATCTCGCCCTGCGAGTGGCCGGCGACTGCCGACGGCTCCACCCCAACCGACCGCCAGAGCTCAGCCAGGCCGGTCATCATCGTAAACAGAGCGGGTTGAGCGACATCGGAGCGATCCACCGGCGGCGCACCATCGGACCCGCGCAGGACGTCGTCGAGCGACCAGTCGAAATATGGCTCGAGCGCTTCGGTGCAGGCATGCACCTGCGCCCTGAAAACAGAGGAGGATTCGATGAGCTCTCGTCCCATCCCCTCCCACTGCGAGCCGAGCCCCGGAAAGATGAGGGCTGACCCGGGCTCGGAGGCCGCGGTGCCCGCCACCCAACACCCGATGCTCTCATTTCGCGCCAGGGCGGCCAGCCCCTCGAGCTGCTCTTCTCGCTCGCTGCTCAGCACCACGGCGCGGTGCTCGAATCGATCGCGCTTCGTGGCGAGCGAAAAAGCCGCGTCTACGAGCTCGATCTCCGGATGGGCACGCAGGTGAGCTGCGAGACGCTGCGCCTGCTCCCGGACCGCGGGAGCTGAACGGGCCGAGAGAAGCAGCGGAATGAGACACGACGACGTCGATTCCGGCTTTTCCGCCGCCCGGCGGGGCGCTACCGCGGCCTGCTGGGGCGGCTCGGCGACCACGACATGGCAGTTCGTCCCACCCACGCCGAAGGAGCTGACGCCAGCGATCAGGGGTGCGTCCTGGTGGGGCCAGGCGCCAGTCTCTCCCTGCACCCGCAGGCGGAGCTCATCGAGCGGGATCTTCGGGCTCGGCCGCTCGAAGTTGAGACTGGCGGGAATCTGCCGGTTCTCGATCGCAAGCACGGTCTTAATCAATCCGGCGATGCCGGCGGCGCCCTCGAGGTGACCGATGTTGGTCTTGACCGATCCGACGGGCAATGGATCCCCGTCCGCCCGCTCGGATCCCAGTGCCGCCCCAAGCGCCGCCGCCTCTATCGGATCGCCTACAGGCGTCCCACTGCCGTGGAGCTCGACGTATTGGACGCTGGAGGGCTCGAGGCGGGCGCGGCGATGAGCATTACGCAGCAGCCTCTCCTGGGCGCTCCGGCTTGGAACCGTTAGCCCCGCGCTGTGCCCGTCGTTGTTCATCGCACTGCCGCGGATCACGGCGCGAACTTGATCGCCGTCCTCGATCGCCGCCTGCAGCTGCTTGAGGACGACGATTCCTCCCCCCTCTCCTCGCACGAAGCCGTTCGCGCGCGCGTCAAAGGTGAAACAGCGGCCATCCGGAGAGAGCGCGCCGAGCCGCGACGCCCCCAAGGCCGAGTGGGGATCGAGGTTCAGGTGGACGCCACCGGCGAGGGCCATCGAGGCCTCCCCTCGCCGCAGGCTCTCGCAGGCAAGGTGCACCGCGACCAGCGAGGACGATTGGGCGGTGTCAACCGTGAGGCTCGGCCCCGTGGCTCCGAGCGCGTAAGAGACACGGTTGGCGATCATGCTGCGATGCTGGCCGGTCATCGTGTACCGGTCCACGCCCGCAGCCGGCCGCCGTTGGTTCAAGTTCTCATAATCATTCTTAATCGTTCCCAGGAAAATGCCCAGGGACGATCCTGCAACTCCACCCGGTGGGATCCGGGCATCTTCGAGCGCCTCCCAGCCGAGCTCGAGGACGAGTCGCTGCTGGGGGTCCATTTGCGCGGCCTCGCGCGGCGAGATGCCGAAGAACTCGGGATCGAAGAGATCGATGCCGGCGAGGAACGCGCCGAATTGGACGCCCTCGTCGCCCGCATCGAGATCCTCTCCGGGCCGCGAGCCCGCAAGGCTCCAACGCTGGCTCGGAACGGGGCCGATGGCGTCTCCGGCGCTCTCGAGCAGACGCCAGTACGCCTCCGGATTGGGTGCGCGCGGCAGCCGGCAGGACATGCCGACTACCGCGATCAGCGAGCCATCCCCCTTGGCCCTCCCCATTTCACCCTCCCAGGTGTTGCGCAGGTGCAGGAAAAACACCTTAGTTCGCATACTCGTTCAGGGTCAACAACTGGCTGGCCCGCTCTCAACCTCTGGCGCGGGCACGGCGATGGCGCTGACCAACAGGCCTTGCCCGGCCCACCATTCCCCCGAGAACCCGTTCAGTTCCCCCCCGCCCAGGCTCGGGCCCGGAACCAACAGGCGAGCTGCAAACGTGCGCCGCTTCGCGTCGATGATGACGCTGGCGTCCTCGAAGCCCAACCAGCAACCCGCAAGCGGGAACCATGCCTTGTACACGGACTCCTTGATGCTGAACAGCAGGCGGTCCCAGCTCGGCCCCCCCGAAGCGGAAGCCAGCTCCGTCAGCTGCCGCCGCTCCTCAGCGAGGGCGATGTCGCCGAGCACCCCGGGTGGCAGGCCGGCGTCCACCTCGGCGTCCACTCCGATCGTGGCGAAATCCGACCTGCGCGCCACCGCACAACCGCGGTAGCCCTCGCAGTGAGTGATGCTGCCGACGATGCCCTGCGGCCACTGCGGCTCTCCCCGCGGGCCGCTGGGAATTGCCACCGAATCGACGCCGACCTGCGCGAGGGCGCGACGAGCGCAGGCCCGTCCGCTGGCGAACTCGCGGCGGCGCTTCTCCACAGCTCTGGCGACCACCGCCTCCTCCGCCGGGAGGAGCGCGGCATCGAGGATGTCCCCGCGCGTCGAGGCTACGGCGACGCCCCCAGGCAGGATCTGCTCAAGCACGACGGGGTTCCGGCAGGATCTGGCGCGGCGCCGACGGTGCTGCTCCCCACCTGCGCCGCTCACGCGGGTAGCCCAGCGAAACCTCCTCGAAACGCACGCCGTCGTGCCAGGTCGTGCGCGGGATGTGGAGGTGCCCGTAGACGACCGCGCTCGCCCGGAAGCGGCGGTGCCAATCGGCGGTCAGCGAGGTGCCGCACCACTGAGCGAACTCGGGGTGTCGCAGGACCCGGGTCGGCTCCGCCAGCAGCGGGTAGTGGTTGACGAGGATTGCCGGCAGCGGTGGCTCGAGCTCCTCCAGCCGCCGCTCGGTCTCTTCCACCCGCGCCTCGCACCATTCCCGGCGGCTCGAGTACGGAGCCGGGTCGAGCAGGAACTCGTCGACGCAGATCACGCCGGCGTCGCGAGCGCGTCGCAGCGCCTCGGCCGGCGTCGCCCCGACGTTGACCCCGAAGCTGTAGTCGTAGAGGAGGAAGAGCGGCACCACCCGGGCCGGCCCGCCGGCGCCGTCCCAGATCGGATAGGGATCCTCTGGCGTCACCACCCCCTGGCGGCGGCAAATCTCGACCAGATGCCGGTAGCGGGCCTCGCCCCGCAGCTCATCCGGGTCATCGCGCTGGGCGAGCAGCTCGTGGTTGCCGGGGACCCAGACGACCGTGGCGAATCTCTCCTGCAGCAAAGCCAACACCCACTCGACGTCCTCCGGTTGATCGGCGACGTCGCCACAGACGATCAGCCAATCGGAGTCCGATCCCGGCTCGATCGCCGCCACGCGCCTGCGATTCTCGGGATGCTCGACGTGCAGGTCACCGATCGCAAGCAGCGCTCCATCCCTCGACCGCATCTTTGCCAGGTCCGGTCTATTTGCCGCCGCTGCCCAGCTGGTGTCCGCAATGCGGGCAGACCGGGGTCTGGGCCTTTCTCTCGGCCGCAACCCCCTCATGCGCCGCACCCGTCTCGCCGCGGGCGCACCGCAGCTCGAGCCGCAGGTCAGCCACGGAGAGCCTCTCGCGCAGGGCACGGCCCAACCACCGAGATTGTTCCTCGGCCTCGAGCGGAGCAAGCAGCACGTGGTGGCTCCAGCTCAATTTGTCACTACGTAGTGACAAATCGAAGCGCGACGCGACCCAAGCCATGTTTCTCAGGCTGGCCGCGTCGTAACCGGTGACCCGCGCCGCCTCGGCATACCGCTCCCCCCAGCGAGCCGTCCCGTACCGGACCCAGTCGCCGATCCACCACTGGCTACAGCGGCCGATCGCCCCCAGCCTCCGACCCGTCAGCAGCCATTCCGGCTGGCCTAAATCGCCGTCCGGCTGCCAGGCGACCTTGGAGATCGCGCCAGGCGCGCGGCGCGCGATCGCCCTGGACGGACGGGGACGGGTATGCACGGCTGCTGTAGAGACGGGCATGGCGAGATCCGGCGATTGCTTGACGGGTGCCCGGGAGGTGGAAGTCCCTTCGCGCCCCCCGAAAACGCGGCCGATCATGTGTACCACCGTCCCCGCGCCCCAGCTACACCAATGTGGTGCGTCGCCTGGTACGTACCTCCCCAAAATGTCGCATGGGCCGATCCCCGGATCGTCATCGCGCATCAGCCGAGGCGCCAGGCACGGTCGTCGGGTCGAGCTCCTCCAGGCTCAGGGCGACCGCGAGCTCGGCGTGACAGGAGTGGAGCAAGCGCCCCAGCGCCTCCTCGACCTTGCGCAATCGGCGCTGCACTGTATGGCGGTCGACTTCGAGGGCAGCCGCCGCGGTCGCGGCGTTGAACCCGGCGGCGAAGTACGCGCGCAAAGTCTGGCGCAAAACCAGGTCAGCGTCGCCGTGCCGGTCGAGCGGAACCAGGTACGTCTCTCGCAATGACTTCGCCAGCGCCTCGTCCCGCAGCACCGCGGCGAGCAGCACGATGTCGCTGGCACGGGTCAGGGGCTGTGGCCGGCGCAGCATCACCAGTCGGGCGGCCTGGGCCTCCTGGTGGGTGAGACGCCATCCCTCGAGACCCCGGCGCGGCTCTCCCACGGCGAGCGAGACGTTACCCAGCACCCCCGCCGAGAGGTAACGAGCGACGTCGGCGACGGGCAACTCCTCCTGGCCACCGAGCCAGGCCCAGGCGCTCTCGTCGCCGCGAAGCACGACGAGGACCGGGCGGCTCAGGCCGGCCGCCAGGGTCCGGGCTGCGACGTCGGCGCGGGATCCGGTCACAACCAGCCCCAGGTGCCAGCCCTCGAGCTCATAGCCGAGATCTGCCGCATCGACCGGCGAGTCGCCTGCAAGCAGCCGCTGGACGCGTTCGGCCATACGCTGTGCCGGCGATCGCCGCATCAGCTCCAGCTCGCTCATGTACTCGGCCGCAACGGCAGCCATCACGCGATCCACCTGAGGGCCCTGCACGCGAAGCACCTGCCGCAGGGCGGCGGTAGGGATGCCGCTTGCCTCCTCCGTGATGAACTCGGCCAGCAACCTGTCGGCAGCCGCGTAGCGCCGCAGCACGGTGTCGAGTCCGACGCCACTGCGCGCCGAGCGGCGCGCCTGCACCGCGATCAAAGAGGGGACGGGCTCAGCCCAATCCTCTCCCTGTTCGATGCTGATCAGCGCGTAGTTGACTCCCTCGGCAACCGAGGCGCGAATCCCCGCCCTGTACTCGGGGTCCTCGGTTTCTTTCTCCGGGGAAAGGGCCTGCACCCGGAGGAAGATCGCGTCTTCGATCTCGTCTAAGCGGGCCCGCAGACGGGCAACGAGGTCGGCGCGGATTTCCTGAATGGACTGGATCCGGCGCGCGCTGGTCCGGTTCACAACGCAACTTCCAACCGCATAAGGCCCCCTTCTCCCAATACACAAGCTAGTACTCAAACCTGCAAGGCGCAACCAGACCCCCAAGGGGCAGCGGTCTTCCGGGGCCGAGCTCCTGCGCAGCGCCCTTGGCAATCGCGGCGACTAGTCTGCAACCGATGAGCGTCATCGACGAGCTGCTCGCCGGCAACGAGGACTACGCCAGCTCCATTCCGGAGCTGCACCTCGAGGTGCAGCCCAGCCGGCGCCTGGCAATCGTCACCTGCATGGACTCACGCCTCGACGTTTTTGCTGCGCTCGGCCTCGGCGCTGGCCAGGCTCACATCCTGCGCAACGCCGGCGGGGTGATCACCGACGACGTGATCCGCTCGCTGGCGATCTCGCAGCGGCTGCTCGGCACTCGCGCGGTGATGCTGATCCACCACACCGACTGCGGCATGCAGAAGATCACCGACGACGGCTTCCGCGCCGAGCTGCAGGAGGCAACCGGTGTCGCACCGGCCTTCGCGATCGAGTCGTTCGCAGACCTCGACGCAGACGTACGGCAGTCGATCCAGCGCGTGCGGCGCTCCGATTTCCTCCTGCACCGCGACCTCGTGCGCGGCTTCGTCTACGACGTCGACACGCACCGCCTGCGCGAGGTCGACGATGACGGCCGAGCGCCCGGCTAGCCGCCGATCCGGTAAGCGGCAATCCGCGGCGTCTGGCCTTCGGAGACAGCCAGACCGGCCGGGGCGATCAACATGTCGCCGTGTGCCATCACGCCGGTGTTGGTGCCGGAGGGCAGTCTTTCCCGCCAGAGGACCTGGCCGCTTTTCGCGTCGAGGGCGTTGACCGAGCCTTCGGAGGTCGTCGCGAAGACAAGGTCGTTGACCGAGGTCGTGGCCCCGAAGGCCGCCGTTCCAAGTTCTTCTTTCCACTTGACTTTGCCGGTCGCCACGTCGAGCGCGACGACTTCGCCGGCTGCTTCGCCGCCTTCCGTCTTTTCGCTGCCCGAGACGAGCGTGATTGGGCTGTTGACCACCGGCACGAAGACGCTTTCGCCGTCGGTCGACATCGGCGCGATCACTCCGCCGAGCGATCCGGGATACACGGTCGACGGAGTTTTGATCTTCGACGTTTCGCCGCGCATCGCCAAGAGGCCGTCGTCATCGTGACCGCTGTGTTTGCCGACCGTGCGCTGCCAGATGACTTTGCCGGTCTTTTGGTCGGCGGCAAGCACGATGCCCGACTTGCCCGCCGCGACGACGACGTTGCGACCGCCGACGTTGATCAGGATCGCCGGCCCCTGGAAGTCCCAGTCGTGGATGTCGTGCGGGGTGACCTGGTGGAACCAGTCCAGCTTGCCCGTCTTGGCATCGAGCTTGACCAGCGAGTTGGTGTAGAGGTTGGGACCCGGCCTGCTTGACCCGAACGGGTATTGCGGCGTGCCGGGGAACGGGGCAGGATTGCCGACGCCGAAGTACATCGAGCCTTTGCCGTCGAAGGCCGGCGGGTACCAGAGGCCGCCGCCCGAGTTGACTTTGGGGTTACCCCAGAGGCTTTTCGGCACCGTGTCGAAGTGCCAGCGTTTTTTGCCAGTTTTCGCGTCAAGCGCCCAGAGGGTCCCGACGCCGCCACCTTCGTAGAGGCTTTCGGTGTTGAGCGGCACGGTGGAGACATAGACGAGGCCGTCCTCGTAGCCGGGCGCCATGTCAATGCCTTCGTTGGCGATTCTGGTCAGTTTCGTCGACCAGACCTGCTGGCCGGTTTTCTGGTCAAGCGCGAAGGCTTCGGTCGGCGTTGCGCCGAACACATGGCCTTCGGCGACGACGATCCCGTTGGGGCCGATGTCCGGCTGTTCGAAGGACGCGGTCCAGAGGACTTCACCCGTCTCGAGGTTGATTGCCTCGACGTTGGAGCCAAGGTCCTGCGAGTAGATGACGCCCTTGTCGATCACCGGGGTAGAAGCGTGACTTCCAAAGTTGCTCGCGCCGCGGATCGGGGTGGTCCAAACGAGGGCGAGATCGCCGACGTTCGAGCTGTCGATCTTGCCCTTCACGTGGCGCGTGTTGAACGCGTCGACGCCGGGATAGCCAGAGCCGGTGAAGCTGACCGGTTCGTCTTCCGCTGAGGAATCGGACTCGCCGCAGGCCGAGATCATCAGGGCCAAGGCCAGGGTCAACACCAGCACCGCGATCCAGGTCGCGGCTCGGGCGACCCCTTTCCCCCTGCTCAGACTGGTCATTGCGCGACCTTATGTGACTGCTTTGTAGGTGTCAAGTAATCGAGGACAAGTGGCTGCACGACGCGATTGGAGAGCAGGCCGAGCGCGCCAAGGTTGGCGAAGCCGGGCCCCTGGCTGAGTCCCGCCAGTCCCGGGATCTGCAGGCGCGGCTGCATGCCGAGCAGCTCGAGGTTGCGGCCGATCGGCACCTCGGCGCCCGCCGGACGTTCCCACAACGGTCCGGCCTGACGCTCGATCTCACCGCGCACGGCCGCCGGGAAGAGCGTCCGCATCTGCGCCAGCAGATCGAAGCCGGTGCAGTTGGCAACGTAGTCGTGCTCACGATCGACCGTCCCCTCGGGCGACTCGTACACAACCCGGACCCCCTCGCCGTCCGCCGCACCGACGTCGCTGACCCGGCCAGTGACGAAGCGGCAGCGGTCGTCGTAGGCGATCGCTGCGAGGCTCGGCGGATCGAAGACGCCGCGGTCGGAGTGCTTGACGAAGTCGCGCCTCGTCTGCAGGTCGAGGGCGCCCCATTCGACCACGTCGGGGTTGGAGAAGACGCGGTTCTCGAGAAAGCTCTCGCCACGGCTCATCGGCAGCATCGGGGTGTAGATCGTGTAGCGACAGAAGGGTCGCAGGCCACGCAGGAACATCGTCGCGCTGAGCGCGCTCTCGCCGCCGCCGACGATCGCGATGTCGCACTCGCGGTCGTCGGGGATGCGAGTGAACTCGCTGCGCTTGCTGTCGCAGTGAAAGACGCGTTGGGCAACCGCCGGCTCGTGCGGGAAGGCGCGGTGGATGCCCGGGCCGGTGAGCACCAGCGCAGCAGACGCGTGTCGCGAGGTGTCCTCGGCGCCAGCGGCCTCCACCACCCAGCGCTCGCCGGCCTCGTCGATGGTCACCTGCGAGACCGTTGCCTTCAGGTGGGTTACCCCCTCGGTGGCCCGCGAGAGCACCCAGGTCAGGTACTCGCCGTAGTCGCGATGGCGCACCGGGGGCGAGCCGGCATCGACCCAGCGCGCGTAGCGGCGGCGGCTGATCATGTGCTGCTGCCAGGTGAAGGAGGCGAGCGCCGCGTCGATCGCCTCGCCAGCCTCGCCGAACTCGACATGGCTCTGGTAGGGGAAGCCGACGTCCTTGATCGGCGTCACCGCCAGCGGCTCCTCGCCCGAGGTCATTCCGTTGCGGCCCTTCCACGAGGCGGCGACCTCGGTCCCCTCGATCACCTTCAGCGAGATCTGGGCCAGGCCGAGGCTGTTGAGGATATGCACCTTGGTGGCAATCCCAGCGGCCTTGGCGCCGGCGCCGACGACGATCAGATCGTGGTTGGCGATCATGCGTATGCCGGGGTTCGGGGTCTGGCGAGGACGAGGCCGTGCTGGGCGGGGCTGAAGGCGATCGCCCCCCTGCTTACGCGCTCCGCGCGCGACTCGACCGGCTCCAGCTCGACCTCCTCGAGCACGGTGCGCACGACGCGCTTCATCTCCTGTTCGGCGTAGCTCGCGGCGAGGCAGCGGCGGGCGCCGCCGCCGAAGGGGATCCAGGTGGGGACGGCGGCGCGCTGCTCGAGAAATCGCTCGGGGACGAACTCCCCCGGCTCGTCGTAGACGTCGGCGCGGTGGTGGATCAGGTAGACGCAGGGCGCCACGAGCGTGCCGGCCGGCAGGTCGTAGCCGCCGAGCGTCGCCGGCCTCAGCAGGCGCCGCACGACGACCGAGACCGGCGGCCGCAGGCGCAGCGTCTCCTTGATCACCGCGTCCAGGTAGGCCTCGCCATCGCCGGCAAGCAGTTCGTCCTGCAGCCGTGCCAGCTTCTCGGGGTGGCGCAGGAGCCGCTCGAAGACCCAGGCCAGCGAGCTCGAGGTCGGGCCGTCGGTGAGCAGGGTGAGCAGTTCGTCGCGCAGCTCCTTCTCGCTCAGCGCCGAGCCGTCCTCGTTGCGCGCCTCGATCAGGATCGAGACCGCGTCCTTGCGACCGTCTTCGCCTTCGGCCCGCCGCCGCTGCACCTCGGCGAGCACCGCCTTCTCGACCGGCGCCATCGCCTGCCGCCAGCCGCGGCTGCGTTCGAGCCAGCCCGGCCCGAAGAGGGCCAGCTTGCGCAGTCGGCCCTCGTCGTTGACCGCCTCGGTCAGGTTGGTGAGCAGCGCCCGCAGCCGGTCGAGCCGACCTTCGTCGTCGCCGAAGACGGCTCGCATGACGACCTCCTGCGTGAGCGCCTGCATGCGGGGCCAGAGCCTGAACGGCTCGCCGACCGGCCAGGCGCGCACTTCGCGCCGGGCCAGCTCGGTCATCATCTCGGCGTCCTCGCGCATGCGCTCGCCGTGGAAGCGAGGCAGCATCAAGCGGCGCTGCCGCATGTGCTCGGGCTCCTCGCTGAGCATCACCGAGTGCGCCCCGAGCACCGGCTTCAGGGCCAGGTTCGGCACGCCCACGCCAAGCTCGTTGGTGTCGGCGGAGAAGATCCGTTTGACGTCCTCGGGGTCCGAGAGGAGGACCCAGGTGCCGAGGTGGGGCAGGCGCAGGGTGAAGGTGTCGCCGTAGCGCGCCCGGCACTGCTCGAGGAAGGGCAGCGGCTCGCGCGACCAGCGGATCGATTGCAAGAGCCTGGGGGTGCGGGGGCCGGGCGGCAGCTTCCTCCTCATGCCTCTCCCCCCTCCGCCGCAGCGGGCGCCGCCTCCATCAGCTCGTCCTCGAGCTTGCAGGTGGCGCCGATCAAGAGCTCGAAGAGCGCCGCGGTGAACTCAACGGGCAGGCCGGCCTCCGCGCCGCGGGCCACCAGGTCCCCGTCGTGACGAGCGGCGGGGTGTCGACCTTCGATCAGGCGGAGGGCATCCTGGCGCGCGGAGAGGCGGACGTGGTCGCGGCCGCGCGCCAGACCCTCGCCGATCCCGACTGGTTCCGCAAGATCCGGATGGGACTCGGCCACCTCGTGCGCCGCTGCGAGTTCACGAA
>Ga0157306_10000148_pt1 | contig 13279 bp, 14 predicted proteins | sample NitcycUS163409C2_FD_108391 | JGI IMG/M metagenome (GOLD analysis project Ga0157306, IMG submission 108391) | Soil microbial communities from Arlington Agricultural Research Station in Wisconsin, USA - Nitrogen cycling UWRJ-S163-409C-2 | ecosystem: Environmental > Terrestrial > Soil >...
GCGCGTCGGCGCGAACTCGCCCAGCTTGTGGCCGACCATCGACTCGGAGATGAAGACCGGCACGTGCTTGCGGCCGTCATGAACGGCAATCGTGTGGCCGACCATGTCCGGGAAGATCGTCGAGGCTCGCGACCAGGTCTTCAGCATCTGTTTGTTGCCGGACTCGTTCATCGCGGTGATGCGCTTCATCAGCGCCCCTTCGACCCACGGTCCCTTTTTGGTCGATCTACCCATGCTTGTCTCCTACCGCTTCTTCTTTCCGCGCCTGCGGCCGCGCACGATGTAGCGATCGGACTGCTTGCCCTTCTTGCGGGTCCGGTAGCCGAGCGTCGGCTTGCCCCAGGGGGTCACAGGGTGACCGCCAGGCGTGTGATGTGCCTCGCCACCGCCGTGCGGGTGATCGACCGGGTTCATCGCAACGCCGCGCGTCTGCGGCCGCTTGCCCTTGTGGCGGTTGCGGCCCGCCTTGCCGACCTTGAGGTTCTGGTGCTCGGCGTTGGAGAGCACGCCAACCGTCGCCCGGCACTCGGCGCGGACCAGGCGCATCTCCGAGGAGGGAAGGCGCAGGGTGACCATCTCGCCCTCCTTGGCGGCAAGCTGTATCGAGGTGCCGGCCGAGCGGCCGAGCTTGCCGCCCTGGCCGGCGGTGAGCTCGACGTTGTGGACGATCGTGCCGGTCGGCATTTCGCCGAGTGCCAGCGCGTTGCCGGGGCGGATGTCCGAACCGGGTCCGGACTGCACCTGGTCGCCGACCGAGACCCCTGCCGGCGCCAGGATGTAGCTCTTGGCGCCGTCGGCGTAATGCAGCAAAGCGATGTAGCAGCTGCGGTTGGGGTCGTACTCGATCCCCGCAACCTTGGCCGGGACCCCGTCCTTGAGTCGCTTGAAGTCGATCTGCCGATAGCGCCGCTTCGCGCCGCCGCCGCGATGGCGGGCGGTGACGCGTCCGTTCGAGTTGCGTCCTCCGGACTTGCGCAGACCTTCGGTCAACTTGCGCTCCGGGCGGGACTCGGTCAGCTGCTCGCGCAGCGGATACGTCGCGAAGCGGCGTCCGGGGCTGGTTGGTTTCGTTTTTCGGTTCGGCATCCCTATTTCCCTATGCAGTCTCTGCGCCCTCGAAGAGCTCGATCCGCTCGCCGGGAGCGAGCTGGACGATCGCCTTCTTCCAGCCCCGCGTCTTGCCCTGCTGCAGGCCGCGGCGCTTGGGCTTGGGCCGCACCTTCGCGGTGCGCACCTCGGCCACCTTGACGTCGAAGATCTCCTCGATCGCGTGGGCGATCTGGGTCTTGTGGGCGCGGTCTGCAACCCGGAAGGTGTACTTGCCCTCGCCGATCAGCGCGTAGCTCTTCTCGGAGACGACCGGGCGGATGATCACGTTGCGCGCATCCATCAGGCGAGCCTTTCGCGTAGGTTGTCCAGCGCCGCTTCGGAGAGCACCAAGGAGGCGGCGCCGATTACGTCGGCGACGCCGATTGCGCCGACCTCGGCAACCTGGACGCGGGCGATGTTGCGGAAGCTCTTCGCGGCGCCGCCCTCCTCGGGGGCGAGCACGACCAGGGTCGTGCGCTTCGCGCCCCATTTCTCGAGGGCCTGGGCGGCGGCCTTGGTCGAGGGCGTGTCGTAGGCGCCACCGTCGAGCAGGGCGACGCTGTCCCGCTCGGCATGGATCGAGAGTGCCGAGCGCAGCGCCTTGCGCCGCGCCTTGCGGTTGACCTTGACCGTGTAATGGCGGGGCTTGGGGCCGAAGGCGACGCCGCCACCGAAGCGACTTGGAGCGCTGAGCGCTCCGACGCGGGCACGACCGGTGCCCTTCTGGCGCCAGGCCTTGGCGCCGGTCATCGCCACCTCGCCACGCGTCTTGGTCGAGGCCGATCCCCGGCGCCGGGAAGCAAGGTCGGCGCGCGCCGCCTCGTCGACCAGCGAGTGATGGAAGGGCTCGGCAAAGAGCTCCTTCGGCAGGTCCGCCTTGGTCGTCTTGCCGAGCACTGCTGCTTTAGCCATCGGTTCTCACCTCGACCACCGCGTTGCGCGAGCCCGGCACCGAGCCCTTGATCAGCAGCAGGTTGCGCTCGGCATCGACGTCGGCGACCTCGAGGCCCTTCTGGGTGATGCGCTTGTTGCCCATCTGACCTGGCATCCGCATGCCCTTGAAGACGCGAGCGGGAAAGGTGCTGGCGCCGATCGAGCCCGGCGCCCGCACGTTGTGCGAGCCATGGGTGACCGGACCGCGGCTGAAGTTATGGCGCTTGATGCCACCCTGGAAACCCTTGCCGATCGAGATCCCGGAGACCTTCACCTTCTGACCGGCCTCGAAGGAGGCGACGGTGACGTCGTCGCCGATCTTCGGTCCCTCCTCGGCACCCAGGTCCTCGTCGCGGAACTCGACCAGGTGGCGCATCGGGGCCGCGCCGGCCTTCTTCAGGTGGCCTTCCTCGGCCTTGCTCAGCTTGCCCTGCTTGACCTCGCCGAAGGCGAGCTGCACGGCGGCGTAGCCGTCGCGCTCTGCCTCGCGCACGGCGGTCACCTTGCAGGGACCGGCTTCGATCACGGTCACCGGAGTGACGGTGCCGTCCTCAGCGAAGACCTGCGTCATGCCGAGCTTCTTGCCGAGGATCGCAGCCATCAGTGGTGCCTCCCTCCGTGGCAGTGCGCCTCAGCCGGCGAAAACCAAGCCAGGCAAGGACGCAGGGAGCGTGGCGCACTTGCAAAGTGCGCGAGTGACCGAGGACGCCGCATGGCGCCGGTTTGCAGACGGGTGAGGTGTGCTGGCATGGGGGGAGTCACCACTCAGAGACGGATCTCGATGTCGACGCCGGCCGGCAGCGAGTCGAGTCGCTGCAGCGAGTCGACGGTTTTCGGCGAAGGCTGGAGGATGTCGATCAGGCGCTTGTGGGTGCGCATCTCGAAGTGCTCGCGCGAGTCCTTGTCCTTGAAGGGCGAGCGGATCACGCAGTAGACGTTCTTCTCGGTCGGCAGCGGCACCGGACCGGAGACGCTGGCGCCGGTGCGCTCCGCGGTCTCGACGATCTCGCGGGCAGCCCGGTCTATGGCGTCGTGGTCATACGCCTTGAGCCGGATCCGAATCTTCTGTGCTGCTATCGCTGCCACTTCTGAACGTTCTCTTTGTCTTTCCGCGCGTCCTACCGCGCATAAAGGGCGGGGCCCCTTTTTTGGGGCGCCGCCCCGGTCGTATGTCCTTGCAGTTGTCTTCGCCGCCTTGTGAGCAGCGAAAGGGCGGACCGGCGGCCCGCCCTTGGCGAATCGTCTACTCGATGATCTCGGAGACGACCCCCGAGCCCACCGTCCGGCCACCCTCGCGGATGGCAAAACGCAGGCCCTGATCCATCGCGATCGGCTGAATCAGCTCAATCGTCATCTCGACGTTGTCCCCTGGCATCACCATCTCGGTCCCCTCAGGGAGGTTTGCGATGCCGGTCACGTCGGTTGTGCGGAAGTAGAACTGGGGCCGGTAGCCGGAGAAGAACGGTGTGTGACGACCACCCTCCTCCTTCTTCAGGCAGTAGACCTCCGCTTTGAACTTCGTGTGCGGGGTGATCGAGCCGGGCTTGCAGAGCACCTGACCGCGCTCGATCTCCTCGCGCTTGGTGCCGCGCAGCAGGGCGCCGATGTTGTCGCCGGCCTGACCCTCGTCGAGGATCTTGCGGAACATCTCAACTCCGGTCACCACGGTTTTGGTGGTGTCCTTGATGCCGACGATCTCAACCTCGTCGCCGGTGTTGACGATGCCCTGCTCGACACGGCCGGTGGCGACGGTCCCGCGTCCGGTGATCGAGAAGATGTCCTCGATCGGCATCAGGAATGGCTTGTCGAGCTCGCGAACGGGCTCGGGGATGTAGGAGTCGAGCGCGTCGGCCAGTTCGAAGATGGCCTTCTGCGCCTCTTCGTCACCCTCCAGCGCCTTCAGCGCCGAGCCCTTGACGATGGGCGTGTCGTCGCCGGGGAAGTCGTACTCGTTGAGCAGGTCCTTGACCTCCTCCTCGACCAGCTCGATCAGCTCGTCGTCGTCGACCTGGTCGACCTTGTTGAGGAAGACGACCACGTGGGGGACGTTGACCTGGCGGGCGAGCAGGATGTGCTCGCGCGTCTGCGGCATCACGCCGTCGGCGGCGGAGACGACCAGGATCGCGCCGTCCATCTGCGCCGCGCCGGTGATCATGTTCTTCACGTAGTCGGCGTGGCCGGGGCAGTCGACGTGGGCGTAGTGGCGGTTGTCGGTCTGGTACTCGACGTGGGAGGTCGCGATCGTGATCCCGCGCTCCTTCTCCTCGGGAGCGTTGTCGATCTCCTCGAAGCTTTTCGCCTCGGCGCCGCCCTTCGTGGAGAGGGTCTTGGTGATCGCGGCCGTCAGCGTCGTCTTGCCGTGGTCGATGTGACCGATCGTGCCGACGTTGACGTGCGGCTTATCGCGCTCGAACTTCTCCTTGGACATCTCTCTCCGTTCTACCTTTCGAAGTCGGGTTCTGTCTGCTTTGCCTGTTTAAGTCTGTGGGGCGCATCCTGGGGCAGTCCATTTTGCGGAGCTGCCTGCGGGCGAACCTGGGAAATATAGCTAGAACATCCATGCGGTCCGTTGCCGGTCACGAGCTCGCACCCACTGGCTCACCCGAACGGTGCTCGACGATCTCCTCAGCGATGTTCGAGGGGACCTCCTCGTAGCGCTCGAACTGCATCGTGTAGGTGGCGCGGCCCTGGGTCATCGAGCGAAGTTCCGTCGCGTAGCCGAACATCTCGCCGAGCGGCACAAAGGCCTGCACCGCGAGGGCATTGCCGCGCTGGTCCTGGCCCTGCACTTTGCCGCGGCGCCGCGAGAGGTCGCCGATCACGTCGCCGAGGAAGTCCTCGGGGGTGACCACCTCGACCGCCATCACCGGCTCGAGCAGGACCGGGTTCGCCTTGCGAGCGGCGTCCTGGATCGCCATCGAACCGGCGATCTTGAAAGCCATCTCGGAGGAATCGACGTCGTGGAAGGAGCCGTCGATGAGTTCGACCTTGACGTCGACCATCGGGTAGCCGGCCTTGACCCCGTTCTCCAGCGCCTCCTTCATGCCCTGCTCGGCGGGGCCGATGAACTCGCCCGGAATCACGCCGCCCTTGATTTTGTTGACGAACTCGAAGCCCTCGCCGGGGGCGGGCTCGACGTTGATCACGACGTGGCCGAACTGGCCGCGGCCACCGGTCTGGCGGACGAAGCGCGCCTCGACCTTCTTGACCTCCTTGCGAATCGTCTCACGGTAGGCGACCTGGGGACGGCCGACGTTGGCGTCGACCTTGAACTCGCGCAGCATGCGATCGACGATCACCTCGAGGTGGAGCTCGCCCATGCCGTGGATCAGGGTCTGACCGGTCTCCTCGTCGGACTCGATCTGGAAGGTCGGGTCCTCCTCGCCGAGTCGTTGCAGGGCGGTCCCCATCTTCTCCTGGTCGGCCTTCGTTTTGGGCTCGATCGCCACCGCGATCACCGGGTCTGGGAAGACGATGTTCTCCAGCGCGATCGGCGCGTCCGGGGCGGCGAGCGTGTCGCCGGTGCCGGTCTGCTTGAGGCCGACGCCGGCGCAGATATCACCGGCGTAGCACTCCTCGATCTCCTCGCGGCTGTTGGCGTGCATCATCAGCAGTCGGCCGATGCGCTCGGTCTTGCCGGTCGAGGTGTTGAGGACTCGGCCACCGGCCTCGAGCTTGCCCGAGTAGACGCGGAAGTAGGTCAGCTTGCCGACGTAGGGGTCAGACATGACCTTGAAGGCGAGGGCAGCGAAGGGAGCGCTGTCGTCGGCGGGGCGCTCGGCCTCCGTCCCCTCCTCCTCGCCCTTGCCGGCCGGCTCCACACCGGTCACCGGGGGAACCTCGAGCGGCGAGGGCAAAAGCTCGACGATCGCGTCGAGCAGCGGCTGCACTCCCTTGTTCTTGAAGGAGGAGCCGCAGAGCACCGGGGTCACCTTGGTGTCGAGGCAGGCGCGATGGAGCGATTTGGCGATCCGCTCGTGAGGGATGCTCTCCTCGGCGAGATAGGCCTCCATCAGCTCGTCGTCGTAGTCGGCGCAGGCCTCGATCAGCTGGGTCCGGTATTCCTCGGCCTGCTCCTGCAGATCGGCAGGGATCTCGACCGTCTCGAACTCGGTGCCGAGCTCGTCCTTCCAGACCATCGCCACCATCTCTATGAGGTCGACGACGCCGACGAAATCGCCCTCGCTGCCGATCGGCAGCTGAATCGGCAGTGGGTTGGCGCCGAGACGGTCCTTCATCGTCTGCACGGCATTGAAGAAGTCGGCTCCGGTGCGATCCATCTTGTTGATGTAGGCGAAGCGCGGCACCCTGTACTTGTCGGCCTGGCGCCAGACGGTCTCCGACTGAGGCTCGACTCCGGCGACCGCGTCGAAGACGGCGATCGCGCCGTCGAGGACGCGCAGGCTGCGCTCGACCTCGACCGTGAAGTCGACGTGGCCGGGCGTGTCGATGATGTTGATCCGGTGGTCCTTCCACTCGCAGGCGGTCGCAGCGGAGGTGATCGTGATGCCGCGCTCCTGCTCCTGCTCCATCCAGTCCATCACCGCAGCGCCCTCGTGCACCTCGCCCATCTTGTGCGTGCGGCCGGTGTAGTAGAGGATGCGCTCGGTCGTCGTCGTCTTACCGGCGTCGATGTGCGCCATGATCCCGATGTTGCGCGTCTTCTCCAGGGGAAATGTGCGTGCCATGGTTCCTAAGGTAAGGGTTTGGTAGTGAAACGGGGACGAGACAAACGCGGGCGATCTGGCAAGAGCCGGGATCGGCGCATGAAAAAGGCCCTCGCGGGCCCGGCGAAACGTACTTCGAAACTGCCTGAGCGACGCGCGATGATAGCAGCGGCGCGGCGCCGTACCGGCGCCATCCTCCTGGCGACGGGCAGGCGCTCGCAGAAGCTCGACCGAGCGGTGGCCCGGCGGATCGAGAAGCTGCGCCCACCGCTTGCCCGGCGCTTGACCAAAGCGCAGGGGATCGCGGTGCGCTGGCTCGGCCGTTTCTGGGGGCTGGCGACGCGCTTGCTGCGCTTGATCGGACGGTGGCTGCGCCCACTCATGGTGCTGGCGCTGCGCGCTTTCTCGAGGCTGGAGCGCTTCCTGCAGCGCCTCGCGGCACTGCTGATCGGGGCGGCAACGGCGCTCAGCGCCCTGTTGACGCCGCGTCGGGCGGTCTGCGGAGTGATCGTCGCCTCGGCGATCTGCCTGATCGCGGCCCAGTTCGTCGATTACCGCAGCGTCGAGGTCGGTCAGTCGGCCTACGCCGGCCTGCCGGCCGCCTCGCCGCCCACGGTGGCCGCCGAGACGCCGAGGGACGCCCACTCCTACCTGCTGATCCCGATCGCGCTGCTCGCCGCCGGCGCCGGCGTGATGGCGCTGCGGCCCAGCCGGCACGGCCTGGGCCGAGTAGTCGTCGGCCTCGGCCTGCTCTGCATTGCGGTGATCCTCCTGGTCGACCTGCCGGCCGGCCTCGACGCCGGTGCCCAGGCCTCGCGCTTCGCAGGGGCGACAGCGGTGCTCGAAACCGGGTTCTACGCTCAGCTGGCAGCGGCGGCGGGGCTGGTCATTGGCGGTCTGCTCTACTATGCGCGGCCGTGCCGAATACGAATCAACTTGTCAGGAAGGGCCGCAAGCGCCCGAAGAAGAAGACGACGACGCCGGGACTCAAGTCCGGGCAAGGCCGCAAGAAGGCTGTCGCCGCGCCGCAGCGCCGGGGCGTCTGCACCCGCGTCGCCACGGTGACGCCGAAGAAGCCGAACTCGGCTCTGCGCAAGATTGCCCGTGTGCGCCTCACCAACGGCATGGAGGTCACGACCTACATCCCCGGCGAGGGCCACAACCTGCAGGAGCACTCCGTGGTGCTGGTCAGGGGTGGTCGCGTCAAGGACCTGCCAGGCGTCCGCTACAAGGTCGTGCGCGGCACCCTCGATGCGGCCGGTGTCTCCGACCGCAAGCAAGCTCGCTCCCGCTACGGCGTCAAGGCTTCCTAAGTGCCCCGTCGCTCCGCAGCACAGATCCGCCCGGTCGAGCCCGACGCGCGCTTTCGCAACCGGCTCGTCCAGCAGCTGATCAACAAGGTGATGAGCGCCGGCAAGAAGCAGCTTGCCGAGCGGATCGTCTACGACGCTCTGGCGATCGTCGGCGAGCGCTCCGGCGAGGATCCGATCGAGACGCTGGAGAGCGCGATCAAGCAGCTGACCCCGGTGCTCGAGGTCCGCTCGCGCCGCGTCGGCGGCGCCACCTACCAGGTTCCGGTCGAGGTGCCGGCCCGCCGGGCTCGCACCCTGGCGATCCGCTGGCTGGTCGACTACGCGCGCAACCGCCGTGAGTACTCGATGGCGGAGCGTCTCGCCAGCGAGATCCTCGATGCAACACAGCAGCAGGGCAGCGCCTGGAAGCGGAAGGACGACATCTACCGCATGGCGCAGGCGAACAAGGCGTTCGCTCACTACCGCTGGTAGCTAGCCTTTCCGGGATGAACCGACCGATCCTCGCGGTCGACGTCGACGGGGTCATCTCCCTCTTCGGGTTCGAGGAGGCACCAGACCAGACCCGCTTCGAGATGGTCGACGGAGTCGTCCACTGCATCTCGCTTAGCACCGGAGACCGGCTGCTCCGGTTGAGCGAGCACTTCGAGCTCGTCTGGGCCACCGGCTGGGAGGAGAAGGCCAATTTCTACCTTCCGTCCCTGCTCGGCCTGCCCGAGCTGCCGCACCTCAGCTTCGACGGTGCGGCCAGGTTCGGAACCGCGCACTGGAAGCTCGGGCCACTCGACGAGTACGCGGTAGGCCGACCATTGGCCTGGATCGACGACAACTTCGACGAGAGCTGCTACGAGTGGGCTGAGCGGCGAGAGCAGCCGACCCTGCTCGTCCCGACCGAGACCCACCTCGGCCTCGAGGAGGCACACGTCGAGGCCTTGCGGCAGTGGGCCCGGTCTCTACACTGAGCCAGGTGGAGGGATTCTGGCCAATCTTCTTTCTGCTGGTCGTGCTGAAGATCCCGGTCTTCGCCGCCCTCTGGCTGGTCTGGTGGGCCAGCCAGGCCCCAGAAACTGAGATAGCTGGCGACGACTCCGACGAGGGCTTCAAGCGCTGGCGACCCCGGCCCGTGCGCCCGCGCGGACCTCACAGCGGGCCATACGGCGGCGCGATGAGGAGAGGTCTGGGTGCCTCTCCTGCGCAGCGGCGTCCTGGTCTTCGCACAGACCACTCAGCGAGAGAGGCAGCGCGCCAGGCGAAAACCCCAGCAAGCGGGAGAGGCACCCAGACCTCTCTCCCTCACACCCTCTGAGCAGCCCTCTTTCGCTCCCTGCGGATCTCCCGCAGATAAGGCTGGAAGTCCACCTGAATCGTGTGACGCTTGGAGGCGACATAGCGCTTGCGCATCTTCGCTTCGGTCGTCTCGATCTCAGCTTGCATCTCGACGGGCGAGGGTAGGGTTCCGCGGCCGCCGAGCAGGTCGGCTACCCACTCGGCCTGGGCCTCGGCGAGCGGCATGATCGCGCCGAGGGGCTGGATGAAGCCGATGAAGTAGAGCCCAGGGTGCTCGACCGAGACCACGCGGCGATAGAGCGGCAGGCGGTTGTCCCTGGCCAAGACCAGGTTCTCGTCGAAGAAGGGGAAGCTGATCTTGTAGCCGGTGCAGTAGACGACGAGGTCGATCTCCTCCGCGCTGCCGTCGACGAAGCGCACCGTGCGACCGCCAGCAAAGCGGTCGAGGTTGGGCTTGACCTCGACGTCACCGTGACCGAGCCGCGAGAGCAGCTCGGCGGAGACCGTCGGGTGCGCCTCGAGCAGCTTGTGGTCGGGTTTCGGCAGGCCGTAGGCGGTCATGTCGCCGGCGGTCAGCCCCAGCATCCGTGCCAGCACGAAGCGCTGCACGGGAAGCGGCATCAGGGTCAGCAGTTTCGACGCCGCTTCGTCCGTCGGTTTGCCGTTCAGGTACTTGGGCATGACGTAGGCGCCGCGGCGCATCGCCAGGAAGGTCCGCTCGGCAATCCGCGACGCCTCGACGGCGATGTCGGTAGCCGAGTTGCCGATCCCGAGGACCAGCACGCGCTTGCCCTCCAGCACCGCGGGCTCGCGGTAGTGGTGGACGTGCAGCTGCTCGCCCTCGAACTCCTCGGAGCCCGGGAAGGGCGGCTCGGGCCAGCGTGGGTTCCAGTGGTGCCCGTTGGCGACCAGCACGGCCCGGTAGCGGTGCGTCTCGGTACGGCCATCGCGGTCTTCTACGGTCACCTCCCACTCGCCTTCCGCGGGAGCGACGCTCTTCACCTCGGTGCGAAAGTGGATTTTCTCGCGCAGGCCGAAGTGATCGACGTAGTCGTCGAAGTAACGGGCGATCTGGAAGTGGTTGGGATAGTCCGGGTAGTCGTCGGGCATCGGGTAGGTCCGGTAGGCCATCAACCCGCGCGAGGTGTTGATGTGCAGCGAGCGGTAGGCCGAGGACATCCCGTTGTCGTTTTCGTAGCGCCAGTTGCCGCCGACCTCCGAGCCCTTCTCAAAGCAGTCGAATGAGATTCCGCTGGCATTCAGAACCTGGCAGGCGGCGATGCCGGAGCTGCCGGCTCCGATCACGCAGACCTTCTGTGCAGGCGTCACGGGCGCCAATCTACTCGAGTTGGCTGGCTGGCCAGGGGTGAGCGAGTCCACCCCTGGGGTCCGTAGTTGAGATCGCCTTTCGATTCGAAGCTTGGTCCATCGGGATTTGAAATCAACGAAAGGAGACCCGATGACCGGCAAGACCCACAGCACCCGCTCGTTCCGCCCCTCCCCCGCCCTCGTGATCGGCTGCATCGCGCTGTTCATGGCGCTCACCGGCAGCGCCCTGGCGGTCGGCGTCGGCAAGAACACCGTCCGCTCGCCGCAAGTCGTCGACGGCACGCTGCGCACGGCCGATCTGCGCGACAACGCAGTCGCGGCCGGCAAGATCGCGCCGGACGCGGTCGACACGACGGAGATCGCCGAGAACGGCGTCGACTCCTCCGACGTGGCACCCGAGACGCTCACCGCGGGCGACCTCGGTGCCGCCTCGGTCTCCTCCTCGGAGGTGGCGGACCAGTCGCTGACCGCTGGCGACCTCGGCCCCGACTCGGTCGGCTCGAGCGAGCTGCAGACCGGCTCGGTCCGCGCCTCGGAGCTCGGCACGATCGTCCAGGTCACCAACACCACGGCGATCAATGCCGGCGACAACGCCGTCGTCACTGCCAACTGCCCCGCGGGCACAACGGTGCTCAGCGGCGGCGGCCTGGCGGGCAACTACAAGATCGCCCTCGTCGGCAGCGTCCGCAGCGGCAACGGCTGGGCCGCGTACGCCCACAGCTACCACGTCAACGACAGCAGCCTCACCGCCTACGCCTACTGCCTCCAAGGCGGCAGCAACAACTAACCCTCACTCGCTCCGGTGCGCCTTTTGCGGTCCATCACCGCAAAAGGCGCACCGGAGCGAGGAAGCGGAGAGCGGCCCGGGCAAAGTCCCGGGCCGCTCTGCTGAATGAGGCAGCTTCCGGACTACAGAAGGCCGGGCGTCCCACCGGCGGAACTTGTGAGCGACCAAAGGGAGCGGGTTCCGGCGGTGGGATGCCCGGCCCTTCGTCACTCACCGGGTTTCTTGAATTGACTGCCGGCGAAGTTGAAGAGTTTGCCGTCAGGGCCCTGCACCAGCGTCTGGTTGCCTTCGCCGATCACACCCGGCGCAACCGGGTCGAGGACGGGGTCGTTGCCGCGGATGTAGGCGCTCCAGTTGTAGTTGGTCTTTTCGAAGACCTTGCGGCGGTACTCGCTTGCAGACTGGATGATCTGCGTCGTTTCCTGCAGGGTGACGAAGGTCTGCGCGCGGCGTTCGGCCTGGTTGACGCTCGGGTCCCAACTCTGCCAGGTGCGCAACAGGGCATCGCCGACGTTGCCGGACACGCCGTCGTAGGCGGCGATGTAGCTGTAGTAGAGGTACCAAATCCCTTCGCCAAAGGTAAAGACGCCAGCGATCACATAAGCGGTCCCGGGTTTGCCGTTTGAGAGGAAGGAGACCTGGAACATCCCAGAGTCGTATCCAGGCCCCAGCACGCCGGTGCTGTTCGGCACCTGGCTGACGACCCGTAGGTTGCTGACGTTGGCGCCAGCCTGGTTGAGCCAGAGCGGCCAGGCCTGCTCGAGGGCCGGCTGAACCGGCATGAAGGGCGCCTGAATGCCTGGGCAGGGCGGGAAGAAGCAGGCTTCGAAGAACCCGCCCAACACCCCGAAGGCGTAGCTGCCCAAGTCAGGGTGGTAGCCCTCGACTATCCCTTTGCTGCCTCCGGCAACCCAGCCCGGCGCATCCGGCACCATCGCTTTGGCGCTGCCGTCCGCGGTGGTGAACGCCTTCAACGGGATCGGCGCTTCCAGTTCCTGCGAAGCGCTCGTCGGCAAGGCAACGGCCCGCAGACCGCGCGCGCTACGCGCCATCCGCGCAAAGAGCCGTCGCTGCGCACCGCCGAGCTGAGCCGCCGACGCGCTCGCCAGCCGGGAGCGCCCGTCGCGTTTTCCTTTGGCGCCTTTTTTCTTCGGCGGCGATAGGGCGGTCACCGCGACGAAGCCAGGAGACGGCCGGCTGAAGTAGATCTCCGCCAAGCCACCCCGCTTCAAGGGCAGCCGCATTCCGAACTGATCGGGGTTGGGGGTGGCCGGCAGCGCACGCCCCAGCAGCGCTTCGGCCACCGTCCGCGTAGCCCCTGCCGTGCTGACCGCCAGCAGCGTCATCTTTCCCGCCCGACCGGCGACCTCGTAGGCGCCCTTGTCCAGCCTCAACCGGTATCCCGGCGGCGCCTGGATCCGAAACCCGCCCCGCGCATCGAGCGTCTGCCAGCCGCGTTTTTTCTTCGCGGCAGTGGCGCTCCCCGGCGGCTCACCTTGCGCTACCGCCAAGGGCGACGCCATCAGCACAGCGAACGCCAGCAGAGCAAGAACCAGCGCCCCCGTAATCCGCTCCCGAAACAGAACCACGACCGCCAGCCTAGAGCACCACAGCCGAACTGCATCAAATTCTCTACCTACTGGCGCGGGAATTTGATGCAGTTCGTGAGCTGTGGTGCGCCTCCCGCGCAGCGGCGTCCTCAGCTCAACCGAGCGAGAGCCGCGCACTGGGGTGGCGAGGGGTGGGGTGCCCCTTGAGCCGGACCAGGTTCCACGGAGACTCCGAAGCCAGGATCTTGTCCTGGGGAATGGAGATTCTCCCGAGCCATGCCACGACAGAGGAAGTACCCCGAGGAGTTGCTTGACCGAGGCGCCCGC
>Ga0157306_10000149_pt1 | contig 13104 bp, 13 predicted proteins | sample NitcycUS163409C2_FD_108391 | JGI IMG/M metagenome (GOLD analysis project Ga0157306, IMG submission 108391) | Soil microbial communities from Arlington Agricultural Research Station in Wisconsin, USA - Nitrogen cycling UWRJ-S163-409C-2 | ecosystem: Environmental > Terrestrial > Soil >...
CAGCCGGCCGCGCCAGCCATGGCCGCGAACATTTCCGGCGTGTACTTGTGGCTGTACTCCGAGACCAGCGCCTCGCCCGCCGCGAAGCACACGAAGTCATCGCCGATCCGGACGAGTTGTCGCTGCCGGCTGACCAGATGCATCTCGATGCGCGAGGCAACCGCGTTCCATACGGCGCGATGATGGAAACCGGCGGGATCGAAATCAGAGCCCAGTCGCCGGTTCAGGTGGTCGAGAGCGTTGAGATTGAACGCGGCCGTCACACCCGCCGCGTCGTCGTAGGCGGCCACCATCACGCGCCGGTCCTTGACCATGTCGACACCTATCAGCATCGAGCCGCCTCTGGCCACCCGACGCAGGTGCGACAGCAGCCGCACCGCCTCGGCGCGATCGAAGTTGCCGATGGTCGAGCCCGGGAAGTAAACGAGGCGGTTGCGAAACGGGGCGCCCTCCGGGATGGAGAATGGCGCGGTGAAATCGGCGCAGATGGCGTGAACCTTCAGGCGATCGTGCTCCCGGCGCAGTCGTTCCGCCGCGGCCTCGAGGTGCTCGCATGCGACGTCTACGGGAACGTACGCCGCGGGCCGCTCCAGAGCATTGAGCAGCATGTGCGTTTTCGTGCTGGTGCCGCTGCCGGGCTCGATCACGCAGAGATCGGGTCCCACGCTCGCCGCGATCTCCGACAGCCGACCTCGCAGGATGGAGAGTTCCACGCGCGTCAGGTAGTACTCCGGCAGCTCGCAGATTTCGTCGAACAGGCACGACCCGCGCTCATCGTAGAACCATACGGGGGAAATACGCTTCGGCCGCCGTCGGAGGCCTTCGAGCACGGAGGCGAGCAGCGCCTGCTCGTCCGGGTGACGGCGACCGGCGTCGGCCAGTCGCCCAAGCGCACGTTCGACCGCTGCCATATCAGGCGTCCTTTGCCAGGCGTATGCCGGCGAACTGCCAGCGCTGGTGCGGATAGAAGAAGTTGCGATAGCTGCGTCGTATGTGAGCGGCCGGCGTGGCACAGGAGCCGCCTCGCAGCACATATTGATTCGCCATGAACTTGCCGTTGTATTCGCCAAGCGCGCCGGCGCTGACACGAAACCCGGGATACGGCGAATACGCCGAAGCGGTCCATTCCCACGCGGCTCCCAGCATCTGCTGGAGCTCCGTCCCGGCCGTGGCGGCAGACGGCGCAAGTTGCCCGCCCTCGACAAAGTTCCCGGACGCCCCCTGAGTGCGCGACGCGACCTCCCACTCGGCTTCGGTCGGCAAGCGCGCTCCGGCCCATCGCGCGTACGCATCCGCCTCGTAATAGCTCAAGTGACAGACGGGTTCCGCTGCAACGATCGGCCGACGCCCTGCCAGCGTGAACTGCGACTCGAGCGAGTCCGACCAGTAGAGCGGGCGGCGCCAGGCTTGTGCCTGCCGCAGCGCCCATCCGTCGGCCAGCCAGTGACCTGGGCGGTCGTATCCGCCATCGCGTATGAACTCCAGGAACTCGCCGTTGGTGACGAGCCGGTGCGCGAGTGCGAACGAATGGACATGGACGCGATGCCGGGGCGTTTCATTGTCGAAGCAGAAAGCTCCCGGCGCGGCGCCGATCTCGTGCAAGCCCTCGCCGAACCGATGCCAGGCAAGCGGCGCCACGGAGGCGACGCAATGTGGAGTCGCCCTGGCATACGCGGGCTCCAGCGGGTTCAGTAAGAACGCGTGCTTGATGTCCGTGAGCAGCAGCTCCTGGTGCTGTTGCTCGTGGTGCACGCCAAGCTCGATCCGGGTGAGCAGCACCGCATCGACGGCGGCTGAGTCCAGCAGGCCGCACATCCTCTCGTCGACGCAGCGGCGATAGCCGAGGATTTCGTCGACTGTCGGGCGGGTCAGCAGCCCACGCTCGGCACGTGCATGACGCGCGCCCACTGAGTCGTAATACGAATTGAAGATGTAGTCGTAGCGCTCGTCGTAGGGCGCGAGCTCCGGGAACGCTTCGCGCAGCACGAAACGCTCGAAGAACCACGTCGTGTGCGCCAGATGCCATTTCGCAGGGCTGGCATCCGGCATGCTCTGGACCACGAAGTCCTCGCGCTCAAGCGGAGCACAGAGGGCTACGGTCTGCTCCCGGACCGCCCTATAGGCATCGTGCGGCCGCGGGGCTTGCTGGGCCTCGGAGGTGGAGTCGGTTGTGGCGTACATGGGTTGTTGCTTGGTGGTGGACATCAGTGCCGAAGTTTAGTGCTATCAAAGAGTCATGTTTGGGGCGCCACCATCGGCCACGAGGCCGAACTGACGTCGGATAAACCGACGACAAACTGCAACGAAGTCCTACAGCAGCCACGGAATTGTTCCTACGGCCCGAAGATCCGCTGCGGGACTCGATTTCATTTCTAGCCCTGCGAGTCAAAGATCCGGCGCACCGACGCCATCGTGTCGGCGTCCTGCGCACGCTTGTCGTCGCGATAACGCTTGACGCGCGCCAGTCTCAAGGCGAGACCGCCGGGATACCGCGGACTCGCCTGAAGATCGCTGAACGCGATTTCGACGACCAGCTCCGGCCGGACGAAGACGGTACCCGCGTCGCGCTCAACCTCGCGAGCGAGGAGCTCACGCGTCTGCCACTCCAGCATCGAGTCGGTGAGACCCTTGAAGGTCTTGCCCAGCATTACGTACTCAGCGGTCGCCGGATCGAGCGCGCCGAGATGCAGGTTCGACAGCTTGCCGGCACGACGGCCGTGGCCCCATTCGGCTGCCAGCACCACCAGGTCGAGAGTGTGAGCGCGCTTGATCTTGAGCCAGCCGGCGCCGCGATTGCCGGCCTCGTAGGGGGCGTCGAGCGACTTCGCCATCACTCCCTCGTGGCCGGCCGCAAGGGCGGCTTCATAGAAGGCGCGTGCTTCGCCCACGTCGCGCGTGACGAGCCGGGGAATGTGAAGTGACTCGGGCAGCGCCGAGGCCATCGCCGCAAAGCGTTCGCGCGCCGGGCGATCGACGAGCGAACGCCCGTCGGATCTGAGGCAATCGAAGAAGAAGGCCTGCAGTGGGAGACTGGCGCGCGATTCTTCCACCGCGAGCTTGCGGCCGAAACGCCGCATCGTGACCTGGAAAGGATGCGGCCGCCCCTTGGCGTTGTACGCGATCGCCTCTCCGTCGAGAATCAGGTCGCGCACCGGCAGCGCGCGAATAGTCTCGACGATCTCCGGCACCGCCGTGGTGACCTCGTTCAGGTTACGCGTATATACGCGGATCGCGTCCTCGGAACGGTGTACCTGGATTCGGGCGCCATCCATTTTCCAGTCGAAGGCCACGTCGCCCTCGAGCTGTTGCAGCGCGTCTGCGACGTCGGCGGCCGTTTGCGCCAGCATTGGCGCAATCGGCGACAGGATGGCGAGCTGAAACTGCTCGAGCGGTACGCCTCCCTCGAGCAGCGCCACCCGCGCAACAACGCCCAGGTTTCCGGCATACATGACCGCGCGGCGTACGTCCGGGAGCGGAACACTGCTGGCAAAGGCGATCGCGTCGACCATCACTCCGGCGAGCGCTCCCTGCCGAAGATCCCCGAGGAGCAGTCGTATCAGGAACTCGCGCTCCAAGGTGGTCGACCGCGCAAACAATCCGCGCAGCAAGGTGGTTCGTGTTGCCAGCGAGCCCGGGCCGCGAATCTTGGCGACTTCGTCGAGCAGACGGTCAGTCTCGAGAATCTGCAACGTCGGCTCGTTGGCCGCCGGACCCGAGCTTGCCGGTTGCAGCAATGCGGGGCCGATGCCCGAGCGCGCCTGCGGCGTCTCACCCGCCAGGTACAGGACAGCGGTCTCCAACTCGTCAGGATCGAGCCTACGCAGAAAGGCGGCCAGCGCACGCACCTTGGCGAGCCGAGACGCATTGGCGCCGAGCTCGCGGGAGGTTGCAACGAGGGCCGCCAGCAGGGTCACGACAGAAATACCGACGCGTCGATCCGGGCTGCAAATATACCTGCAGAAATGCAGCTCGCTGTAAGACGGTCGGACGGCGAGATTCAGAAGCAGACGGACAAACCACGATCGACCCGTCGTGTAGAAAGAACATCATGGCGGCCATTGGAGAGGCTGAGATGCTCAGACTCATCGCAGTGATTCTGCTCATGGCGATCGCTCCCGCCGGCCTTGCTGACGAACGAGGCACGCCGAATCGGGGTCAATCGGTCTCCGAATGCAACCAACAGGCCAGCGAGCGCGACCTGCCGGGTCATGCGCGAAAGGATTTCGTCTCTGGCTGCGTTAGTCGATACCAGGCAATGGATGACCATCGGCGGGATCGCTATCGAGACTGTCATGCGCGTGCGGCCGATCGCGGGCTGCACGATGCAAGCCGCCGCCAGTACATCGAGGACTGCGTGACTGGCCGCCTCGATCGACGCACGCTCACGATGCTGGGAGGCTGAAATGGTCAGGTATTTCATATTGGCGCTGCTGCTGGCACTTGCCGCCCCGGCCAGCGACGCAGACAACGACAAGAATCGCGGCCAGGTGGTTTCTGACTGCAATCAGCGCGCCAACGCGCGCAACATCAAGGGTCAGGATCGCAAGGACTTCGTCGACTGGTGCGTCGCGCGCAGCGATCCATTCGACGACTCGCAGGGCAACAGGTATTCGGAGTGCAGCTCGCGCGCCAACGAGCGCGGCCTTCGTAACGAGGAGCGTCGGGATTTCATCGACTGGTGTGTCGATCGCGACGACAGGACCAGCGATGACTACTGGGGCCGCTATCGCGACTGTTACGCGCGGGCGACGGATCGCGGGTTCCACGACCGGGATCGCCGTCAATACATAGAGGCTTGCCTGGAGCGCGGCGCGGCCAGCAACCAGCTCTTCGAGGGCTACCAGAGCTGCTTCGCCCGTGCCGACGAACGGCGTCTCGTCGGCGACGAGCGCCACGAATTCGTCAACTGGTGCGTAGACCGTGGTACGAGTTACACGGCGAGCTACTGGGACCGCTACCGCGACTGCGATCAGCGGGCGCGAAACCGGCGGCTGAGCGGCGAGACGCGGCGGGATTTCCTCGATTGGTGCGCAGATGCCCCGCAAGCCTACCGGGACGACTTCGACTCGCACTGGGACCGCGACCAGGCGTGCTACGCACGCGCGAACGACAGGAGACTCTCGGGCGATGCGCGTCGGAGCTTTCTACGCAACTGCCTCTCGGACTTCAGGGCGGCCCGGGACTGAGCGCCGCTGCTCAGAACCGCCACACTAGCCCGAGCGAGGGCAGGACAGGGAGAGTGTGGACGGGCTCGATCTCCAGGATCGGCTTCCCGTCCTCATCGTCGTCGGTGATCTCGTATTCGACGCAGCATTCGTTGTTCTCGTTAAAGAGGTTCGTGACCTCGAGGAAGATCGTAAGCTCGCTCGCGTCGTTGAAGGTGAACGTCCTGGCGATCCGTGCATCGAAGCTTCGATAGTCGCCGAGCCGGTCGGTGTTGCGCGGCCCCGTCGCCACGATCGGCATCGGATCCGTCGCGGCCAGCGTGAGCGCCGTCGTCGGCCACCCGGAGTGATAACGCCCTGCCAGGCTCAGTTCCCACTGCGCCGTGCGCCACGCCAGGCCGGCGCCGAAGGCGTGCGCCTGGTCCCAGCTCCGGTCGCTCTCTATCTCCGCAAACTCATCACGAGCCGACGCCCATGAGTACATGAGCCACCAGCGGAGCGGCGCCTCCGTCTCGCGGCTCACGCTCAACTCGACTCCATGCGCTTCCGCAGACTCGGGCGCAATCCGGACGCGGTCCGGCTTCAGCTCCGGGAGCAGCACCGCGGCGTTCAGCAGGTTCTCGTAGCGGGGTCGCAGCCGCGTGTACTCCTTCCTGTAGACCTCTAGACGCAGATCGATCTCGGCCGGATGCTGGTACTCGATCCCTGCGACCCAGTGGTCGGCACGCTGTGGGGGGAGGAATTCGTCGACGCCGTCGGGTACCTGGAGCTCGTTGATGGTTTGCGCCTGGAAGTAGCGTCCCCACGCCGCACGCACACTGGTGCGGTCGCCAAGCAGCCAGAGCACGCTCGCCCTGGGACTGAGCGCGTCCGCGCCGTCGTCGCTCAGCGTCTGGTGATCCCAGCGGAGACCGAGGTCCAGCACCACGCTCTCCTCGGGCTGGGCTCGAACGCTTGCATAGGCGCCGAACTGATCGCCGGACGGCGCCACGGAGATGATCCGATCGCGGGAGGCGTCCTGCGGTGCGCCCGGGGTCGCGAACAGCACGTCGTAGTCTGCGTGGTCGCGATAGTCATAGCGGCCATCCATGTGGCGCCATTCGGCGCCAAAGGCGAACGCGAGCGAGTTGCTCCGGGCAAGCGACCAGTCGGTCTGCACGGATTCGATCGAGAAGTTACGCTGATCGGTGAGCTCGCCGCTCGCGATGCCGGGCTGATCGACGCTCCCGCTGCGGTCGCTGTCGAGCTCGCTGCGCGCCAGCAGCACGCTGCCATGGAGATCGGGGCCGGTCTCGTAGTCGAGGCGCAACCAGTAGTAGGCGTCGTGATAGGTTGCGACCGCGGTCTCCTCGAAATCCGTATCGTTGAGCTCGAGGTCGTCATCGAAGCGCAGCGCGCTGCCTGTAAGTGCCAGCGAGTCGGTGATCTGGTACCCGAGCCGGCCGTACATGTCGGTGTAGCCGGGCTCGCCACGATCCTCGTTGGCGAGATCGAGCACCGTATCGAGATTGCTGCGGCGCGCGGACAGGAGCCACTCGCCGCGTCCCTCGTCGAAGGATCGGGCAAAGCGCGCCGATGTGTTGTAGAGGCTCAAGGCGAGCTCGCCCTGTGGCGCGTTCGCAGCCGACAGGCTGTCGATACTGATCACGCCGCTCATCCGGTCGCCGTAACTCGCCGGGAACGCGCCGGTGTAAACCTCGATACCGCGCACGATCGCGGGATCGATGGTGCTGAAGATGCTCTGGAAATCCTTGAAGTGAAAAGGGTTGAAGAGTCGCAAGCCGTCGAAACGCACGAGCGTCTCGTCGACTTCGCCACCGCGCAGATTCGACTTGGCGCTGAGGTCGCCGGCTGCCGCACCCGGTAGTCGCGCCGTTGCTCGCAGCGGATCGTCGCCGAGGTCAGGGAGCAGTCCGAGGTCGGCCGACTCGAGCAGGATCGGCATCACGGGGAGTGAGTCGAGCCGGTAACGGCTCGTCGTGACGACGACCTCCTCCAGCGACGCCGCGGTTTCCGCGGGGCCGCTGCCCGGTCGCACCGGCCTCGCTTGCGCGACTCGCGGCTGCCGCACGACCAGCAGCAAGCCGTTCGGTCCGGGCCGCGCCGCAAGTCCGTGCGGACGCAGGATCTCCACGAGGACACTGGCCGGGTCGCTCGCGGTCGGCTCGGCGGCCACCTTCATCCACGGGCGGACCAGGTCGCTGCTGTACAGGACTGCGAGCCCGCGCCGCTCGAGATCGGCGACGGCGCTCGAGAGTGGCATGCCGGCCAGGGCGGCAGATATCGCCGGGGCAACCGGGAGTGACGCCGCAAGTGCCACCATGCGAGCGACACCGCGCTGCCATTTGCGGCAGGGCAGGGACGCACCTTCGAGCCGAAGCTGCACGGTCGTGTTCAGCGGGCAGGTCTGGACTGGATCAGCAGTGTACCGTCGGAGAGCTCGACGTAGTCGAGATCGGTGGTCGCGAGCATGACGTTCAGCGCATCGAGCGGAGCGAGATGCCGGATGCTCCCGTGGAGAATCGTCGCCGCGGCGCGGCGTTTGACCTCGGCGTCCTGGAACCGGATTGATCGCCCGGTTTCCCGCGCGACCCAGTTCAGCAACTCGGTCACGGGCCGGTCGTTCACGTCCGGCGCCGTGGCAATCGCCTCGACCCAGCGCCAATCTTTGTCCGTCGGCGCGATCCAGGTCCGCGCAACGGAGCCGTCCTCCCCGATGGTGAGCTCATCGCCTGCCAAGCCGTCGATGCGGGCCATTCCGTGGCGAAGATGAACCCGACCCTCGCGCACGCGCAGCCGGTACTGCTTACCGGTGAGGTTGATCTCGAACTGTGTGCCGACGTCGGTAACGCTCGCGATCGAAGTGACGATCTCAACGCGTGCATCGCCCTGACGGCCGTCGTTGTCGATATAGACGCGTCCCGCTGCGAGCTCGAGCAGTGGCGGTTTCGCAAATACGACCTCGGTGTTCTCTGCGAGACGCAGCGAGATGCCGCTCGCGAGCCGCACCGCCGCCCGGCCACCGGAGGCCGTCCGAATGCTCGCTCCGCCGACGAGAGGCGCATGATCGTCGAGCAGTCGCCAGTCCCCCGGGCCCGCCAACCGGGTCTCGACCGTCCCGACACCGCGCTCGAGCCTGGCGACCGGGACGGTGGGGACATCGACCGGCGCTCGCCACGGCCAGTCATTCAGAACGAGGACCATGATGCCCGCGGCGATGGCCGAGCCGGCGGCCAGCCAGCCTGCGCTGCGCCTGCGCCGGACAGTCGCCGACTTCTCGCGCCACGCTTCGAAGGCGACCGCGAAAGCCTGCTGGCGTGCTGTTTCGGGGGGGTCGATGCGACGCCCGGCGCTACGGAGCAGACCGGCGAGCGCTTCGAATTCGCGCTGCGCCTGGTCGGTGATGGTCGGATCATCGCTGCTCATCTGGGCTCTTGCCTCCTACATCTATTGTGGCGGCTGCAATCCGTCGGGGGCGGCCGCGAGCTCCAGCATCGCGCCGCGAAACGCGACTCGTGCCCTGGTCAGGAGCGACTCGGCGGCTTTCGGGCCGATCTCGAGGCGGCGCGCGATCTCTGCAACCGGCATGCCGTCGATGTACTTCCACTCCAGCACGTCCCCGTACCGGGGCGGCAACGCGTCCAGCGTGGCCTGGATGAGACGGTGAATATCCGCCTGCCACGCCGCCACATCGGGCCGCTCTATCGAGGACGAACTGATCGTTTCCAGAACGGCACGCAGATCCGGACGATCCTCCAGCGTCACGAAGTAGCGGTTGTCCACCTTCCGGCGCCGACAGTGATCCAGGATGGTGTTGCGGCAGATCTGACAGAACCAGGTATAGAGCGCCGCTTCCCCGCGGTAGCTGTCGAGTCGCTCTATCGCCTTGCAGAAGGTCTGCTGCACCACCTCGCTCGCGGCATCGTGGTCGCCGCGTAACCGGACCAGCGCGAAGCGGTACAGCCGCGGAAAGTAGGCGTCGAACAGCCCGCGAAAGGCGCGCTCGTCGCCAGCCAGAATCCGTCGGGCAAGGGCCCGATCGACATGCACCGGTTCGTTCATGCTGCGTGACCGTACCAATTAGACGCCTGAGGATCGCGAAACATTCGCTACCCGGGCGGTTGGGTGCGGGCACGCACCTGGCCGAAGGATGGACCCCGTCTCGCTCGTCCAAACGACATCACACCCGACCGCCGGGCGTGCCCAAGGAGAATCAAGATGAAGCACACACTTGCCAGGCGCGGAGCCGCTGGGGCGCTGGCTGCAGTCTCAATCGCCGCTTCGGTCGGCGCTGCCGCCGCACCGCGGTTCACCAACGAGTTTCCGATCGATAAATGCGACTTCCGATCGAGCGGGGCCAACCCATACTTCCGCCTGACGCCCGGGCGACAGGCCTACTTCAGCAATCAGCGCTGCGTCGCCGCCGGCGACTGCGATGAGCTCGAGGAGCTCTGGATCACCGTGACAAACCGGACTCGGGATATCCAGCTGCGGGACGATGGTGTGACCCGCACGATTCCGACGCGTGTCGTCCAGGAATTCGAGACGGCAGATGGCGAGGTTGTGGAAATCTCACGCAACTTCTTTTCCATCTGCCAGCCGAATCGCGACGTCTATTACTTTGGCGAGGAGGTCGACATCTACGAGGACGGCCGCATCGTCAGCCATGACGGGGCATGGCTCGCAGGCCGGCATGGCGCCGAGCCCGGCATCATCATGCCGGACGCAGCATTCCTGCTCGGGTCGCGCTATTTCCAGGAACGGGCGGCCGGAGTCGCACTCGACCGGGCGGAGCACGTCGCGAACGATCTCGAGATCGACGTGCCGGCGGGCTTCATGGAGGACTGCGTGCAGGTCAACGAGACCACACCGCTCGAGCCGGGCTCGATCTCGACCAAGGTGTATTGCCCGGGCAAGGGCCTGGTACGCGACGGAGAGCTCGAGCTGATCGCGATATTCAACAGCGCGAGTCCGCCGACCGTCGACTAGCGGGTCATGCGGGGGCGCGTCGGATGGCGCCGACGCGCCCGGGGTACATTCGCCGATATCGACGTGCCGAACAACACGCCAACGTCAGTGAATGTCAGGTGAGTGCAGGTCTCCTGCCGCGTCGCGGGCGGCGGAAAATCGTCGCGGGAATGAGCAGATCGCGCGGCGCGCGGGACTCGTGTACGTCGACGATCGCGGCCATGGAATCCGTCGCCGGGGATCGGCGGCCAACGGGTTCAGGTATCTCGAGGAGCGTACCAGGCAGCCCGTCTCGCGAAGGGTACGGAGCAGGATCCGATCACTGGCAATTCCGCCGGCTTACCGCAACGTCTGGATCTGCCCGAACCCGCGGGGCCACCTCCAGGCCAGCGGTCGCGATTCCCGCGGACGCAAGCAATACCGATATCACCCGCGCTGGCATCGAGCGCGTGACCGCGCAAAATTCGACCGGATCGTCACCTTCGCCGACGCACTGCCGAGACTGCGCCGACGCGTCGCCCACGACCTGAAGCGACCCGGCCTGCCGCAGGACAAGGTCATCGCCGCCATCGTACGTCTGCTGGACACGACGAGTGTGCGGGTGGGGAACCCGGAGTACGCCCGCGACAACCGGACCTACGGTCTAACCACGCTCAGGGACGGTCACGTGAGCTTCACTCGCGCCGGCCGAGCGGTGTTCGACTTCCACGGAAAGGGTCGTACGCGGCACCGGATCGAGGTTGCCGATGCACGGATCGCGGACATCGTTCGCAGGTGCCGCGCGCTCAGGGGTCGGCACCTGTTCCAGTTCGAGGATCCCGGCGGCAAGTGCCGACCGGTGAATTCTACGCAGGTCAACGAGTACCTCCGCACGCACCTCGGCGCCGAATTCACCGCGAAGGACTTCCGGACCTGGGCAGCCACGCTTCGAGCGGTCCGATTGCTCGAGCGTACCGCCATGCCCGATCCGTCTACGGAGCGGGCGGTTCGGGCGGCCATCAACGAGGTGGTGCGGCAGGTTGCGCAGGACCTGCACAACACGCCCGCTGTATGCAGGCGCTCCTACATCTGCCCGACGGTTTTCGACGACTGGCGGGCGGGCAAGCTCCCCGCTACATGGTCAGGACGTCGTCGGTAGACGCCAACGCGCGTTCCACCGCGTGCGGGACGATGTAGCCGCGCTCGACGAGCGCCTGAAACATGGCGGTCGCTCCGGCCTGCCAGGCCTCCGCAAGGGTCGACGTCCGCAGCGCGGACTCCGAGAGCGACAGCGACCATGCCTGGTACGTCAGGTCGCCGACGCCGCGCCTGTCGTCCTGAGCGACGCTTGCCTCGAGCATGCCCGTTTCAGCCGCGAGCTGCTGAAGGAAGTCGTCGAGAAAGCCGTCGTAAGAGTTGCCTGCTCGGGCGTTCATCGCATACCAGCCTGTTTCGAGTCCCTTGTCGTCCGCTGCTGAGACATGCTGTCTCCTGGATTCCAATCGCTGTCGCTGGAGGCCGGAAGTTTTCGGCAGCCGGTACGGGGTACGCCAGTCGTCCGCCAAGACAGCATTCGTGAGGTTTTTCTTACAGCCGGCTGGCAGGAACATGGCGCGCAAAAACGAGCCTGTGAGGCGTTGTTACACCTCACAGGCTCTGGCAATTTGCATTTCTGAAGCCAGAACGTCGGAAGCGGCCGACACCGCCCGACGTCAACTCCAGTAGGGCCGCGTCTTGTAGTGAGCAAAGGCGCGATTCCGGTAACCCTGGCCGTCGTTTCGCACGAGGTCATCGATCGAGCCCGAGGGGGCCGACTTCAGCTGCTCTTTGGTGAAACTCACGACATACCCGTCGCGATCCTCGTCGTAGTCGAGCTCGCTCCACGGCACGGGATGGAACTGCTCTCCCATGCCGAGGAATCCGCCAAACCCGACGATGGCGAACATGACGTTGTTCGAGGTCTTCTCGAGTACCACGTCCTTGACCTCGCCGATCTTCTTGCCGGTGGTGTCGAAGACGTCCGTATCGATGACTTTGCGAGCGGAGATGGCCGCAGTGTGTCCGGTAGCAGTAGGCATGACAGTAGCTCCTCAATTCAAGCTTGATGGGGGGTGCCGAACCGGCCGCAAAAGAATAGTTGCAGTATCGGTGGACGGAATCAGCCCACGACGGCGCCCGTTGTCAGCACCTTGACGGCGCGCGTAGGCGCACCCTGTCGGACACGTCCAGGGTTGATTGCGCGGGGTTGTCGCGGCCGCTACGTCGGAGATCGCCGACGGGTGTTCGGGCGCGGCTCCTATGCCTCGCGACCCGGCCGTGCGGAATCGTACGTGCGGATATCTGCGCGCCGCTTCTGGCGTGGTGCGAAGGAGAGCCAATGCGAGTAAGCCGCAAATACAGTGCAATGCTTGCAGGTGCGATTGCCGTGTCGCTGCTCGGGACGAGCAGCACCTATTCATTCGGCGGGTCCGCCTACTGATCCGCCCACAGGAGACGACTGGAGGTCACATGAACGAGCGCACGCCCAGTGATTGCGCGACAGCGACTACCGATCGCGATCGGGCACTCGCCGCGCCGGAGTCGTACTTCCGTCATCCGAGCGAGGTCCTGGCCCTGCCGGACTGCACGAACGACGAGAAGATTGCGATCCTCCTCAATTGGCAGCGTGCGCTCGTTCAACTCCAGGCAGCAAGCGAGGAGAACATGCTGCGTGACGAGCCGGGCACCTCCGACGTGGCCGACCCTCTCGCGGAAGTGACCCGGGCGCTCACCGAGTTGGGATACAGCGGGGACCCGGCGGCGGCGTGACCGCGCCGTCGCGTCCTTGTCCGCCCATCGAATCCGCTGCAGGGCGCTGTAGGCGCAGTCCGATACGGTCTTTGTAGCCCCGCTGATCGCGTGCGCCGGGGGCGTCCCGGATCATTCACCGGCACAAAACCTAGGAGACGTGCTATGAAACGGACACTTTTCGGACTGGTATTGGCGGCCGTGG
>Ga0157306_10000150_pt1 | contig 13074 bp, 11 predicted proteins | sample NitcycUS163409C2_FD_108391 | JGI IMG/M metagenome (GOLD analysis project Ga0157306, IMG submission 108391) | Soil microbial communities from Arlington Agricultural Research Station in Wisconsin, USA - Nitrogen cycling UWRJ-S163-409C-2 | ecosystem: Environmental > Terrestrial > Soil >...
GTAGACCTCCTGCAGCACGTCCTCCGCATCGCCGTGCTCACCCAAGATACGCAGGCAGACGCCAAAAAGCTTCGCTGAGGTCAGGCGATAGACGGTTTGCAGTGCCGCACGGTCGCCGTCCGGAATCCGGCCGAGCGCGGCGGCAATCAGGCTGCGGTTGGCATCGAGATCCATCGGACGCGGGCCCGGATTTTGGCAGGCTCGAGGCCCACCTTACGGTTTTGCCGATCCGGTCACAATTACGACGGCCGTGCCTGGATGGATGGATCAATCCTGCAAGGGCGGAAAAACGTGACCTCCGTCAGGGCCAAGGGGAAGCGGATCGACGCGTTTGACGGCCTCGAAGGAGAGAGGACCATAGAGGTGAGGAAACAGGGCCCCGCCGCGGGAGGGCTCCCATTTTAGGGCGCTGCCAAGCTTACTAGCATCCACGCTGATCAGCAGCAGATCGCTTTGACCGGCGAAGTGCTTGGCAGCGGTCTCCGCAACCTGGGCTGCGGTCGAGAAATGGATGAAATTGTCGCGACGATCGACCTCGGAGCCGTGGAATACGCCGGCGCGTTCGGCTTCTCGCCATAAGGCCGCAGGGGAAATTTTGTACAGCGTGTGCATGGTATCGGTCGTCTATGTAGTTGGACTTCCAACTATTATTGAATGATCAGTTTTCGTGCATAGGTCCATTCCGAAAACAATCTTGAATTGCTGGTTTTTCTATGCATATCCCCGGTCAAAATCTGTGACGGAGATATCATGCCGAAGACTGAAGAATTCCTGATCGAGACGGCTGACCGATGCACGGGCCTCGCACGCGAAGGCCGTGAATTGGTCGAGCGCCTGGAAGCCATGCGCAACGATCTGATGGCCAAGGCGGTCGAACTCGACACCGCGCGGCAGAAGGCGAACACGAAGTCCGAAGATGCGAGCGGCGCCTGATCGCTCGAGATTCTGCTATTGAACTCAAAACCCGGCGCGTGCGCCGGGTTTTTCCTTTGCTGCCGGATGTCAGGCAGCTCCCTTGAGCGGCTCGCCGCCATAGGGAGGCGGAACTGGTGCGCCGTCGGCGGCATACTCATTGAGCTTGTTGCGTAGTGTACGGATCGAAATGCCCAGAATGTTGGCCGCGTGCGTGCGGTTGCCGAGACAGTGCTTGAGCGTCTCCAGGATCAGGTCGCGCTCGACTTCGGCCACGGTGCGCCCGACCAGATTGCGGGTAACCTGTTCGGCGGCGATGGCCGCATGAGCGGCAATGTCCGTGCCGCGTGCCTGATCGAGCCGCGCGCCGTCGGGTGAAAGAATGCCGTCGACGCCGATCTCGAGGCCGCTCGAAAGCAGCACGGCCCGGTGCAGCGTGTTCTCAAGCTCGCGGACATTGCCTGGCCATCGGTTGGCGCTGAGCGCACGGCGCGCTTCCACGGACAACGGCCGCAAAGGCATCCCGTTGGCTTGCGAATATTTGCGCACGAAATGCTGTGCCAATTCGGCAATATCGGCCGGCCGCTCGCGCAAGGGCGGAATCTTCAGGTTCACGACGTTGAGCCGGAACAGCAGATCCTCGCGGAATTTCCCTTCGCGGACCGCGTCGGTGAGAACGCGGTTCGATGTCGCGATAATGCGAATGTCAATCGGGACAGGCCGATTGCCGCCGACGCGATCGATGACCCGTTCCTGGATCGCACGCAGGAGCTTCGCCTGTAGCCGGACGTCCATTTCGGAGATTTCGTCGAGCAGGAGTGTGCCGCCGTTCGCTTCCTCGAATTTGCCGATGCGACGGGCAATCGCGCCGGTGAAGGCGCCTTTCTCGTGGCCGAAAAGCTCGGATTCGAGCAGGTTTTCCGGGATAGCGGCGCAGTTGACGGTGATGAGCGGCTTCTTTGAGCGGTTACTGCGTCCGTGCACGAAACGCGCCAGCACCTCCTTGCCGGTCCCGCTTTCGCCGGTAATGAGCACGGAGGCGTCCGAACTCGCGATTTGCTGGGCGAGCTTGACCACTTTCGCCATGGAGTCGTCGCGATAGATCATCTCGCGCGTATCCTCGGCGACGGCGGCAAGGACCGCAGCAATCAGGTCGGGATCGGGCGGCAGTGGGATATATTCTTTGGCGCCGGCGTGAATGGCATTGACCGCCGCGCGCGCGTCGTTGGTGACGCCGCAGGCGACGATCGGGACATGGATGTGCTCCGCATTGAGCCGTCCATTGAGCTCGCGGATATCGAGGCTGACATCCACCATCAAAAGGTCCGCGCCGCGTCCGGAGCGCAGCACCGCGAGCGCCTGGTCATTGCTTTCGGCGTGCGTGACGCTGGCGCCCTTTTCCATTGCAAGCTTGGTTGCGGTGGTGAGCTGGCCGCCGAGCGTGCCGACAATGAGGAGTCGCATGGCTTAGCTCCGTGTCATTCGAGTAATGGCGGATCGTCGTCGCATCAGTTGTGATCCGCCTTGATAATTTCCGTCATGGTCACCCCGAGTTTGTCTTCGACAAGCACCACTTCGCCACGGGCGACCAGCCGATTGTTGACGTAGATGTCGATGGCCTCGCCGACCTTGCGGTCGAGTTCAAGCACCGCGCCGGGGCCGAGTTTGAGCAGGTTGCCGACTTCCATATGTGCGCGCCCCAGCACTGCCGACACCTGGACCGGAACGTCAAACACCGCTTCGAGGTCTGCAGCCCCCCGGTTGACAGTCTCGCTGTCGGAAGGCGCGAGCGTGCCCGCATCCTGCACGACCTGCACGTCGCTGCTGTTTTCGAGGTCTGGAAGCGGTACCTTGCTGTCGTCGTCACTCATTGCAGTCGTCTCCGGAATCTTATGCGGCGGGCATGTTGCGGGCCGCTATGTAGCGGGCAACCGTTTCATCGATCATCGATGCCGTTGCAGTATGGTCGCGGACGATGCCGCCGTCGGTCCATTCGACGCGGCAGTCACCCGGTGCGAGCTTATCGTCGGAAACGATGGCCAACCGGCCGTCGAAGCCGCTCGTGCGCGTGATCTCCTCGATCTGTTCCTTTGCCGTCGCGTGGATGTCTGCCGCGATGCGAACGGTGACAAGCGGCGTGGACACCAGATGGTGAAAGCATTCGGTCGCAAGCGCCGCAATCTCGGCAAACGGTTCGCGTGCGATCAACGCCGGCGATAGCTTGGCGGCGACCGCGACTGCCACCTCGACAGCCTCCGTTTCGAGGCGGGTCTCAATTGCCGTGAGCGCACTATCGAGCCGGCCGAGCCCGTCCGCGATCACGGAGAGCGCGTCGGCCATGCGCTGGGTAGCTTCCTGATGTGCCTGCTCCTGCCCGGCGGTATAGCCTTGCCGATAGGCCTGCGACTCGGCATCGGCGCGCCGGCGCTCATGCTCGACCATGGTGATGGTCGGCTTTTCGCGGGAGGCGAAATCCTCGTCGAACAGATATTTGGCGGTCGCTTTCATTGCATTCTCAATAGATCAATTCGTCTTCGCCGCGGCTCTTGGCGATAATGATTTCGCCCTTGGCCGCGAGATCCTTGGCGACGTTGACGAGAAGAGCCTGGGCCTCGTCCACGTCACGCAGCCGGACCGGTCCCATGGCCTGCATGTCCTCCACCAGCAGCTTGGCGGCACGACTCGACATGTTGGTGAAGAAGAACTGGCGCACGGTTTCATTGGCGCCCTTAAGCGCGACCGCCAGCTTCTCCTTGTCGATGTTGCGCATCAGTGTCTGCGCCGAACCGGTATCCAGTTTGACCAGGTCGTCGAAGGTGAACATCAGCGCCTTGATGCGTTCGGCCGCGTCACGGTTATCTTCCTCGAGCGCGGTCAGGAAGCGGGTTTCCGTCTGTCGGTCGAAATTGTTGAAGATCTCCGCCATAACCTCGTGCGCATCACGGCGCCGCGTCTGCGACAGGTTGGACATGAATTCCGTGCGCAGCGTCTGCTCGACGCGCTCGATGACCTCCTTCTGTACGGCTTCCATCTTCAACATGCGATTGACGCAGTCGAGTGAGAGGTCCTCGGGCAGTATCGAGAGCACCCGCGCCGAGTGTTCCGGCCGCAACTTCGACAGCACGACGGCGACGGTCTGCGGGTATTCGTTCTTGAGATAGTTTGCCAGCACCTCTTCCTGAACGTTGGCCAGCTTCTCCCACATGTTGCGCCCGGCAGGACCACGAATCTCGTCCATGATGCCGCCGACGCGGTCTGGCGGCAGATACTGCTTGAGGAGGCGCTCGGTAGCATCGTAGTTGCCGAGGAGGGCGCCGGAGGCCGACATGCGGGAGACGAATTCGAGCAGTAGTTGCTCGACCGATTCGGCCTCGATCGTACCCAGCGACGACATGACGATGGAAATTTCGCGCAGCTCGTCGTCGTCGAGCAGGCCGAAGATCTTGGCCCCGTACTGCTCGCCGAGTGACAGCATCAGGACGGCTGCGCGCTCCGGACCGGTCAGCTTGCGAGCGCGTTCCTGGGCATGCGGGCGCTTCGAGAGTTCGGCCATCAGCCCGCCGATGTCGTCGCGCGTCGCTTTACTGTCCTTTTTGTTCTCGGCATAGGCTGATGGCATGGCTTAGGCTGCGTCCTCATGGAGCCAGTTGCGGATAATCGATACGGCTTCGTGGGGGTTCTTGTCGGCGAGTTCGCCGACTTTCTGCACGGATTGGGCATGAACCTGGCCCTGGACCTTGGCGATATCGATCATCGCGGAAGTGCGGTTGGAAATTGCGACAGCTTCATCGCCGCCGACGATCGAGACGTTCGGGCCTCCCGTCGAGGTGATATTGCCGTTAACGCCCGGTAGCATCATCCCGGCTGCCGCGGCCGCTTCGGCCGTCACCGCGGGAACTGTGGCGGCAGGCGCAGCGGCGAACGGCGTCTGCGCACCCTCCGGCGTGATGACCCGGCGAACAAGCGGACGAACGACCATGAACATCACGATCAGGCCGAGCAGCGCCATCACGCCTTTCTCGGCCGCTCCCATGATGTCGTCCTTGGTGAACTGCAGGTAGCTCATCCAGCCGGTCACTTCGTTGATCGGCGAGGGCGTTGTTTCGGCGAAGCGGAGGTTCACCACCTCCACCTGATCGCCGCGTTTGGCGTCGAAACCGATTGCGGAGCGCACGAGGGCAGCGATGCGGTCCAGCTCTTCTTTCGGGCGCGGCTGATAGGCGACCTCGCCTTTGTCATTCTTGTTGTAGACCCCATCGACGAGCACGGCCGCCGAGATGCGGTTGACGCGTCCTGCCTCGATGACCTCGGTTTTTGTAGTGCGCGAGATCTCGTAGTTGACGATTTCCTCTGTCTTGCGGCTCTGGTCGCCACGGTTGCCGCTGTCCGCTGGCTGCTGCTGCGGCCTAGCGCCGCCGGGCAATTCAGTGCCGACGGACACCGAGCCCTCCCTGTTGTCGCTTGTGGCGGACTGCTCTTCGCGGGTCTGGCTCGAGCGCAACACGCGGCCATCCGGATCGAATTTGTCGGACGTTTGCGTGATCCGATTGACATCGAAATCTGCGTTGATCTGCACGCGCGCATGACCCGGGCCGACGACTGAGGAAACAATCGTCTCGACCTCGCTGCGAAGGCGATTCTCGTAGGCGAGCTTGCGTTCATCGGAGCTCGCGCCGTTGAGCTGGTTATCCGCCGTGGCCCCGTCGGCGAGCAATTTGCCGGTCTCGTCGATGACGGAGACGCGCTCTGGCTTCAGGCCGTTGACAGCGCTCGCGACCAGGTGACGGATAGCCCGCACCTGCTGTGGCTCGAGTGCGCCGCGTACCTTGAGCACGATCGAGGCGGAGGCGTCGACCTTGTCACGTGAAAACAGCTGACGTTCAGGGAGGACCAGATGCACGCGTGCTGCCTGCACGCGATCGATGCTGCGGATCGTGCGGGCCAGCTCGCCTTCCAGTGCCCGCAGGTGATTGATGTTCTGGACGAAGGTTGTCGTGCCGAGCGAGTCGGTCTTGTCGAAGATCTCGTAGCCGACCCCGCCGCCCTTCGGCAGGCCCGACTCCGCGAGCTTCATGCGCAGACGGGCGACCCTGTCCTTGGGCACCATGATGATCGCGCCGTCGCTTTTAAGTTGGTAGGGGACTGCCTGGCGTTCCAGGTCCTTGATGATCGACGCGCTGTCCTCGACCGAAAGATCGGTGAATAACGGTACCATTTGCGGCGTCGTCATCTGGACCATCAGGAATGCGAAGAAGCCGATCAGGGCGAGCGTCACCGCGGCCATCGCCGCCATCCGCGCAGCACCCAGCGACTTCATAAAATCGAAGAAGCCTTGCACCGGTTTGTCCTACCCGCAGGGGCGCTGATTGCGCGCCTCACCCGGCAAGATTTGCCCAGTTTAAGGTTAGCGTCGGGTTAATTTCCGGCCGATGTGCCTGCGAAAATCGGTGGCCGAGCAAATGAAAACGCCGGCGTGTTGCGCCGGCGTGCGGGATCGGATTCAGGGCGAGTGTTACTGGCGGTACTGCTGGATGCGCGTCGTACGCAGCCCGGCAAGGCCGTGCTGGTCGATCGAGTACTGCCAGGAGAGGAATTCCTCGACGGTGAGCGTGTAGCGGGCGCAGGCCTCTTCCAACGACAGCAATCCGCCACGGACCGCGGCGACCACCTCTGCCTTGCGGCGGATGACCCAGCGCTTGGTCGTGGGTGGCGGCAGGTCCGCAATGGTGAGCGGACTACCATCCGGCCCGATGACATATTTTACCCTCGGGCGATGGGCTTCGGTCATTGGTACACTCACAAAACGAGACTCGACTGACAGTTACTGCGAAAAAACTACAGGTCCCGGCTTAAAATTTGCCTAAGCATGGCAAATGCATCGGGCAATGATTGCCGGGTTTCCGCTAACCTTTTGGTTACGGATGGAGCGCGGCGGGTAATCCCGGGCCATTGCCGCAAAGCGCCCTAATTCCGGTTAGTATGGTTCAAAGGGCGGGTTTCTTGGGGTTTTGCGCCGGTGAAAAAGTTCCCTGCTGCTTCTTCATCGGAATCGACGCAACGGGGTGGTCTCGGCGCTTTTTTCGCCTGGCTGCCCGTGGTGGCCGTTGCCTACTTTCTTCTCGCAAAGCTCGGCCTTCAGCTCGCCTCGATAAACCCAAGCGCTAGCCCGATCTGGGCGCCGACGGGCTTGGCTTTTGCGACCGTCATTCTGGGCGGCGTTCGTTTCTTTCCGGCAATCCTGGTCGGCGCATTCGCCGCCAACGCCGCAACCGCGGGAACCCTGGAAACGTCGGCCGCGATTGCGGTCGGCAATACGCTGGAAGGTGTGGTGGGTGGTTACCTGATCGCGAAGTGGTGCGGCGGTACACAGGCTTTTGTAACTCCCGCGCGAATCGCAAAATTCGCAATTGTCTGCGCCGGCTTGCCGACCATGCTCAGCGCCACAATCGGCGTTGCCACGCTCTACGTGGCCGGGTTTGCGGCTGAGTCGACTCTCGCCCCGGTCTGGATCACATGGTGGCTTGGGGATACCGCCGGCGCGCTTGTGGTCACTCCTGTCATCGTGCTCTGGGCGATTACTGACTGGCGCGCGATCAATGGGCGCGAGTTGCGCGACATGGCTGCGGTGTTCGGCTGCGCTATTCTGGTCGGCCTCATCACGTTCAGTCCGCTATTGCCGCGCGCCCAATATACGAGCCCGCTCGGATTTCTTGCGATTTTGCCGCTGGTTTGGGCGGCCTTGCGCCGCGGGCCGCGTGACACTGCGACGGTCGCAGTCATTCTCACGATTTTTGCGATATGGGCGACGATTGCCCAGGCCGGCCCATTTGCGCAAATGGGCCTCAACGAATCATTTCTTCTCTTGCTCACCTTCATGCTCAGCGTGTCGGTACCGAGCCTGGCGCTGAGCGCCGATGTCGAGATGCGCCGCCGCAGCGAGGAAGATCTTCGGCGCATCCAGGCCGAGCTTGACCAGCGCGTGAAAGACCGCACGGCAGCACTCGGCGACGCCAATCTTCAGCTTGGCAAAGCGAACAGCCAGCTCGGCGACGCCAATGCCCAACTCGCTGATACCAACATTCAGCTCGCCGATGCCAACATCCAGCTCTCCGAAGCGCAGCGGTTAGCCAATCTTGGCAGCTGGTCGTGGGACCTCACGAAAAATCGTATCAGCTGGTCGGACCAGCTTTACGGAATCTACGGGCTGGCACGCGGTGAATTTGGCGGCACCTTTGCCGACTTTTTGACACTCATCCATCCTGATGATCGCACCCATGTGCAAACGAGCCTGACCCACGCCCTGAAATCAGGGGGCGACTTCAGTCACGAAGAGCGGATCATTCGCGGTGACGGACTCGTTCGTCATCTGCACAGCGTCGGGGAGGTCATTCGCGATCAGAGTGGTGCCGCCGTCCGCATGCTCGGCGTCTGTCTCGACGTGACGGAGCGCAAGCAGGCCGAAACAGCACTCCGTGAGTCGGAACAGAACATCCGCATGCTGCTGACGGGGGTTCGCGACTACGCGATCTACATGCTCGATCTCGACGGGCATGTGCGCAGCTGGAATGCCGGCGCCGAACAGATCAAAGGTTACAGCGCCAATGAGATTGTCGGTCAGCACTTCCGTAAATTTTATACCGAGGAAGATCGTGCGCAGAACGTGCCGGAGAATGCCCTTGTCGCCGCGGTGCGCGAGGGGAAGTACGAGACGGAAGGCTGGCTCGTGCGCAAGGACGGTAGCCGCTTCTACGCCAACGAGCTGATCGAGAGCATCCGCGACGATGCGGGTGAACTGGCCGGGTTTGCCAAGATAACGCGCGATATCACTGCCCAGCGTGAGGCACAGGTCGCGCTCGACGAGACCCGGGAGCAACTGGCTCAGGCGCAGAAGATGGAAGCCCTCGGCCAACTCACGGGAGGTATCGCGCATGATTTCAACAATCTGCTCATGATCGTCTCCGGCTATGCGCAAATCCTGCAGCGCAAGCTGAGGGAGCCAAAAGACGTCCAGGCCGTCGAAGCAATCCGGGCTGCCGCCGGCCGCGGCGAGAAGCTCACCCGGCAATTGCTGACGTTTTCCCGGCGGCAGCAGCTCATGCCGGTCATGGTCGAATTGCATGCACACATCGGTGCGGTGCGCGACATGCTGGCGCCGTCACTGCGCGGCAATATCGAGCTTGTCGTCGACATCGAGGACAAGATCTGGCCCGTTGAAGTCGATCTGGGCGAACTGGAACTCGCGCTCGTCAATATCGCCGTCAACGCCCGCGATGCGATGCCCGACGGCGGCACGATCACGTTGCAAGCCCGCAACGTCGTTCTCACCCCGGGTTCGGCCGCCGGCGCGCTCGAAGGAGATTTCGTTGCGCTGGCCATCATCGATACCGGAGCCGGAATTCCAGAGGACGTGCTGCAGAGGGTGTTCGAGCCGTTCTACACGACGAAACCGGTCGGCAAGGGGACCGGACTCGGGCTTTCGCAGGTGCACGGTTTCGCCAACCAGTCCGGCGGAGCGGTCACAGTCGCAAGCGAGCCGGACCGTGGCACCGTTGTCACCGTCTATCTTCCGCGCGCGCAGACGGAAGTGCCGGCGGAACCGGGGACGAGTGCTTCGACCGGACGCCAGAACGTTCAGGGGACTGTGCTTGTCGTAGAAGACAGCCGCGACGTTGCCGATGTGACATCCGCTCTGCTTGAGCAACTCGGATACCGCGTGGTGCGGGCAGAAAATGCCGCCGAGGCACTGCGTCACCTTCAGCAAGGCATCGAATTCAACTTGTTGTTTTCGGATATCGTCATGCCGGGCCCGATGGACGGGCTTGGCCTGGCGCAGGCTTGCCGCGAGCAGTATCCCGACCTGCCCATTCTGCTAACCAGTGGCTTTTCAGATGCGGCTCAGGCGGCCGACGGTCACTTCGATATTCTGCGTAAGCCGTTCGAGCTCTCTGTGCTTGAGCGAGCCATCGATCAGGTCATCGGCGATGCGCGCAGCCGACCGCGTGCGTCCGCTTCTTCTTGAGCGGCGCCTTAACCTGACGAGCGGACGATCCGCTTGATCTTGTCGAGCGTGTAGTCCTGACCGTTGATCGACAATACCGGCGAAGATCCTGTGAGATCGACGGAATCGACGACCGCTTCGACCTCGGTGGAAATGCCGACTGATTGCTTGTTGGAGTCGACTGCGGTGGCGGTCAACGTGTAGCTGCCGTTCGGCCAGACGCGGCCGTCATTGCCCCGGCCGTCCCAAGTGAACGCCTGATTGCCCGGGTTGACGCCGATGGTGCCGGTGTAGACCGACTGTCCGGTCGTCGCATCCTTGATCGTGATGGTCGCGGTCGAGGGCTTGCTGACATTCAAAGTCCACTTCGCCTGGCCATTAGACAGCTGTGCCGTCGATCCATCGACCACCACGGTTGAGCCGACATAGGCCAGCGCGGCGGTCGCTTCCGAGCTTTTCTCCAGGAGGACCAACCCGGAGAGCAGGTCGTTGGACTTCATCTGCTGCTCGACTTGCGCGAACTGGACGAGCTGCTGGGTGAATTGATTGGTGTCGAGCGGATCGAGCGGGTTCTGGTTCTTCAGCTGCGTCGTCAGCAACTGCAGAAACGTCGTGAAATTGCTGGCGATCTCGACGTTATCCAGCGCGCCGGAAACCGCGCTGGTGCCAGTGCCGGTGGTGATAGGGGGAACCGTAGCCATGTCCAAACCTCAGACGCGGATGTCGAGACCGCCGCCTTGACCGGCCAGGCGGTACCGTTGCGGGATGTTATCGATGGAAGGCAGGCTCTCGTCGGTCGCGACCAGAACTGCCGCGCCGGGAGACGTGCCTGCCTGCTGCTCGTTCATTGACTGATCGCGCAGGGAAAACTGAAGACCGTTGTTTGCGGTTTTGAGACCTGCATCCTGCAGGGCGCGTTCGAGGCCCGCCGCATCACGGCGCAGCAGGTCGAGTGTGTCCGGGCGATCCACCGTCAAACGGGATGTGACATTACCATCACGGTCGACGTCGAGTCGCACGTCGATGCGGCCAAGCTCGGGTGGGTCAAGCCGGATTTCGAAACGGTTCTTGCCTGCCAGGGCCTTGCCGGCGATTTCAATGGCAACCCCGGACAGCGGGACAGCCACGGGTTGCGGGCTCGGCTGTAAAGTGGGTGCAGTTGGCGCCGCGGCATTCGCAGTTGAATGCGTCGCCGTGCTGGGGATTGGAAGTTGCGCTGTCGTGTCGGCTGACACTTTCGTGGTACCGGCGAGCTCAGTGTTGCCGGCTTGGGTGGGGCCGCTCGCATCGGGGCGATGATTGCTCGTGACAGCGTCGCTGCGAACTTGCAGGCCATGCTGCGTGTCGCCATCGCCTGTTTCGGTTTGCGGCTTGCTTTCTGCGTGCTGTGGCGCGGAGTCCTTGGTCAAAATCTGGAAAATATCGTCGGTCTCGGCGGTCGGCTGATTGGTCTCGACCTGATCGCCTGCATCCACTTGTTTAGCTTTACCGTCATCGGCTTTCTTTCCCACAACCGCTTTCGGCAAATCCTCGCCAAGCCGCTTCATCTTGGGTGTGGCATCCGCCACGAGTGCCAGCTGTTGCAGCGGTTGCTCGATCTGGTTGCCATCATCCGGCGCCGGGTTGGGCGTTTGTGCCGGCGTCGGCATGATTGAGGTCGCGTCGGAGTTCGCGACGGTCTTGACACCATCGGCAGGTGTCGTCGCGCTCGCATCATCGGTTTTCTGTCCGGCATCTGGTTCGGGATTGGCTTTCGCCTGAATGCTGTCGCCGACATCGCCGGCATCGCTGGCAGCCTCGGGGTTGGCAGCTTTCTTGCCGTCGATTTTCGCGGTGCTCTCGTCAGCCGGCCCCTCATCGGCTGCAGCGCCCTCGTCGGTATTTGCCGGCTTTGTGTCGTCGTTCGGTTCGGCTGCCTTACAGTCCCCGCTTTTTGCCGGCGCGTGCTTGTCGTCGCTTTTTGCAACCTTGCCTTCCTGCTGCGGCGGCGCAGGCTCGTCAGGCGGCGAGGTGTCCTCGATCAGGCTTTCGAACGGGGATGGCGCACGGTCGGACGGCGCCGGACGCGCGACGCGCGGCATATGCAGGTTAGGCGCATGAACTTTGGGATCTGACGCAACTTGTGGCACAGGCGGACCTCCGGATTTCCGCCGTTTGATGTGCAATCGTCAGGCCAGCCCCGGAATTGCCGAATTTATGTTTTTATTCAATTGCTTGCGGAGACGGGAGGCGGAAGAAAAGTGCACCGCGCCCGGCACGCGTGATAGCAACGCGGCAAAATTTGCCGGTTCGCCCGCTCGCATTGTACGCACCCGGTCGCCACCTATAGTAAGAACGGTCATGGCCAACAGTCTCGAACTCGATCGCAGCCCCGAAACGACGCGTGTCGTTGTCGCCATGTCTGGCGGTGTCGACTCGTCGGTGACGGCTGCCCTGCTCAAGGCGGAAGGCTACGACGTAGTCGGCGTGACGCTGCAGCTCTACGACCTCGGTGCAGCAGTGCATCGCAAAGGCGCCTGTTGCGCGGGCCAGGACATCTACGATGCCCGCAACGTTGCCGAGCGCATCGGCATTCCGCACTACGTTCTCGATTACGAGACACGATTCAAGGAGGCTGTGATCGACCGGTTCGCCGAGAGTTACATCCACGGCGAGACGCCGGTTCCTTGCGTCGAGTGCAATATGTCGATCAAGTTTCACGACCTGCTGATCACGGCGCGCGAGCTTGGCGCCGATGTGCTCGCGACCGGTCACTATATTGCGTCACGCTCGCTGCCCGGCGGGGGCAGGGCGCTCTACCGCGCGCGCGACGACGAACGCGACCAGAGCTATTTCCTTTTCGGAACAACGCGGGAGCAGCTTGACGTCCTACGTTTTCCGCTTGGGGAGCGAACCAAGACCGAGACCCGCGAGCTCGCCCGCCGCTTCGGGCTCGCAATTGCCGACAAGCACGACAGTCAGGACATCTGCTTCGTCCCGACTGGCCACTACGCCGACATTATCGAAAGGCTGAAGCCGGGGGCGGCGGAGGCCGGCGATATCGTCGATCTTGATGGGAAAGTGCTTGGTGCGCATTCCGGCATTATTCATTTTACTGTCGGTCAACGGCGCGGACTTGGCGTTGCTACCGGCACGCCTCTCTATGTCGTGCGTCTTGATGCCGA
>Ga0157306_10000151_pt1 | contig 13022 bp, 9 predicted proteins | sample NitcycUS163409C2_FD_108391 | JGI IMG/M metagenome (GOLD analysis project Ga0157306, IMG submission 108391) | Soil microbial communities from Arlington Agricultural Research Station in Wisconsin, USA - Nitrogen cycling UWRJ-S163-409C-2 | ecosystem: Environmental > Terrestrial > Soil >...
CCGCTCCTCCTGGCTCTTCGGCATCGGCGGCTCCAACTTCGTCGAGACGATGCTGCGCCTCGCCCATACCCAGAACGAGGTGCTGGTCGTCCGCGATCAGGTCGGCTCGCCGACCTACACCTGGCACCTCGCCTACGGCATCGTCCGTCTGATCGAGGGGATCGAGTTTGGAATCCACCACATGGCGGCCGCCGGCGCCTGCTCCTGGTACGACTTCGCCCGCGAGATCTTCGAGCAGGCTCAGGTCGAGTGCCGGGTGCTCTCGGGCACGACCGAGATGCTCGGCCGCCCGGCGCCGCGCCCGGCCTACTCGGCGCTGGTCAGCCAACGCCAGCACGCGATCGAGCTGCCCGCCTGGCGCGACGGCCTCGCCGCCTACCTCTCCCAGCGCTCCGCCGAGCACGAGGCTGCCGCATGAGGTTGCTGGTCACCGGCGCCGCCGGCTTCATCGGCTCGACCTACGTGCGCCTCGTCGCCGGCGAGCACGAGGTGCGGGTGCTCGACAAGCTCACCTACGCGGGGCGGCGCGAGAACCTGCCCGAGGACACCGAGCTCGTCGTCGGCGCGATCGAGGACCCGGCGGTCGTGCGCGAGGCGATGGAGGGCTGCGACGCCGTCGTCAACTTCGCTGCCGAGTCGCACGTCGACCGCTCGATCGACGACCAGGACGCCTTCGCCCGCACCCACGTGATCGGCACCGGCACGCTGCTCGACGCGGCTCGCGAGCTGGACGTCGATCGCTACCTGCAGGTCTCCACCGACGAGGTCTACGGCTCGATCGAGTCGGGCTCCTTCACCGAGGAATCGCCACTCGACCCCTCCTCGCCCTACTCGGCGACCAAGGCCGCCGGCGACCTGCTGGTCGCCGCCCACTTCCACACCTACGGCACCGAGGCGGTGATCTGCCGCGGCTCCAACAACTACGGCCCGCGCCAGTACCCGGAGAAGCTGATCCCGCTGATGGTGCTGAATGCCGTCCACGGCGACTCGCTGCCGGTCTACGGCGACGGCCGCCAGGTGCGCAACTGGCTCTATGTCGAGGACTTCTGCCGCGGCATCCACACGGTTCTGGAGAAGGGCCGGCCCGGCGAGGCCTACAACGTCGGCGGTCCCGACGAGTGCGAGAACATCGAGGTGGTCAAGCGCGTGATCGAGCTGACCGGGGGCGACGAGTCGCTGATCGAGTACGTCGCCGACCGCCCCGGCCACGACCGCCGCTACTCGCTGGGCAGCGACAAGATTCGCGAACAGCTCGGCTGGGAGGCCGAGGTGCGCTTCGCCGAGGGCCTCGAGCGCACCGTGCAGTGGTACCGCGATAACGAGGATTGGTGGGCGCCGATTCGCTCCGGCGAGTACCGCGAGTACTACGAGAAGCAGTACGGCAAGTCGCTCGGCTGATGCTGCAGCGCCTGCCGACCAAGCTCGACGGGGTCGTCCTGCTCGAGCCCACCGTTCACGGAGACGAGCGCGGCTTCATGGTCGAGACCTACCGGCGCGACCTCTGGGCCGAGCACGGCGTCGAGGTCGAGTTCGTCCAGCACAACCACTCGCGCTCGGCGAAGGGCACGCTGCGGGGCCTGCACTTCCAGACCGAGCCGGGCCAGGCGAAGCTGGTCCGCTGTCCGCGCGGACAGATCTTCGACGTCGCCGTCGACCTGCGCCGCGACTCGCCCACCTACGGCCAGTGGGAGGGCCACGTCCTCGATGACGAGACCCACCGCCAGCTCTTCGTCCCGGTCGGTTTCGGCCACGGCTTCGCCGTGCTCAGCGAGACCGCCGACGTCACCTATCTCTGCTCGAGCACCTATGACCCGGCGACCGAGTCCGGCATCGCTTGGAACGACCCTGACGTCGGTGTCGAGTGGCCCTTCGAGAGCCCGCTGCTCTCGGAGCGGGACAAGGCGGCTCCCACCCTCGCCGAGGTCGGCGAGACCCTGCCGTTCTGAGCAGCGCGCCCTGCGTGGCATTTCCGTCTCGCTTGCGGCTCATCCCACGGGCGAACGCCGTTCCTGCAGGCTTCCCCGCATGAACCAGCCAACTCTCATAGACATGTCCGCCACATGGCCTAATGTGAAGCACATGTCCAAGATGATCCAGATCAGAGACGTGCCCGACGACGTCCACAGGACGCTCAAGGTCCGGGCCGCCACCGAGGGCATCTCGCTCTCCGACTACATCAAGCGCGATCTCGAAGAGCTCGCCAAGCAGGCCACGCTCGAGGACGTCTTCGCCGACGCCCGGGCTCGCGGCGAGTCCGGCATCACCGCCGAGGAGATCGTCGCGGACATTCGCCAGATGCGCGGCGAGCTCCCGTGACAGTCGTAGACGCTTCGGTCGTGGTCTCCGTCCTGGTTCGCGGTGAGCACGCCGATTGGGCCGAGAAGCACCTCTCCGCTGCCGGTGGAGGCCGGTCGCTTTGGGTTCCCCACCTGATTGACGTCGAGGTGGGGCATGCGCTGCGCCGCACGGTCGCGGCGCGAAGGCTGCGGGAGGACCGTGCCGCGGCGGCATTGGGCAAATTGTCGGAACTGCCCCTGCGTCGAATGGGCCACATGGGCCTGCTCGATCGAGCCTGGCGGCTTCGCCACAACCTCACCTTCTATGACGGCATCTACGTCGCCCTCGCCGAGGTCCTTGGCATGCCCCTCATCACCCTGGATCGCCGCCTCGCCAGAGCCGTGGGCGACGCCTCGAAGGTGAGCGTGTTGACCGTTGCCTAGCGCCCACGCAAGGCTGTGATGCCGAGGCTGACCGCCAGCTTCGCCCCGATTCCCGCGTAGACCGCCGCGTTGAGGAACGGGTTGTGCTCGACGGCGTCGAAGCGGCGGTAGAAGCGGCCCATGCCGCGGTGGAAGGCGATCTCCTGCTTGGCGGCGCGGCGCTTGCCGCTCGAGCCGCCCTTGACGTGCAGTGCCACGCCGGCCGGCTCGTAGAAGACCTTCCAGCCTGCCCGCCAGAAGCGCCGGCACCAATCGAGGTCCTCCATGTAGAGCCAGTAGCCCTCGTCGAGCAGGCCGACCTCGCGCACAGCCTCGGCGCGACAGAGCATAAAGGCGCCGTTGACCGCATCGACCTCGCCGGCCTCGTCCTCGCCGAGGTGGGTCGCGCGATACTGGCTCAACGCCTCGCCGGCCTCCTCGCCGCGACCAAGGCCGGTGAAGTGGGCAAGGGCGCTGAGCGGGGTGGGGAAGGAGCGCTTGCAGGCATGGTCGAGCTCGCCCGACTCGGTGACCAGCTTGCAGCCGACCATGCCGATCCGCCCATCGGAGCGCAGGCGCGCCAGCGAGGCGTCGAGCGTGCCGGCGTAGACCTCGGTGTCGGGATTGAGCAGCAGCACCGCGCCGGCCTCGTCCTCGCGCAGGACGACGTTGTTGGCAGCGGAGAAGCCGATGTTCTCGCGGCGGATCAGCCGCACTTCCGGAAACTCGCGCTGGACCATGTCGGGAGTCGAGTCCGGGCTGCCGCTGTCGACCACCGTCACCCGCGTCGTTCCCCTTGCCGGGTGCTCCTCCAGCGAGCGCAGGCAGCGCCGCAGCAGCTCTTCGGCGCCGTGGCTGACGATGACGACCTCGAGATCGAGCTGGCCGCTCACTGCGCTGATTCTCTAGTAGGCGCCTTCGCCGCGGACGATCGCCCGTGGCGTCCGCAGGAGAATCGCCAAGTCGCCGGTCACCGAGAGGTTGTCGAGATAGTCGCGCTCCATCGCCAACCGCTCCTCGAAGGTGAGGTCGCCGCGGCCGTAGACCTGCATCGGCCCGGTTAGCCCCGGCTTGATCGCCAGTCGGCTGCGCTGGCGCTCGTCGTAGAGGGCGACGACAGCCTCCTCCTCGGGCCGCGGCCCGACCAGCGACATGTCGCCCCTGAGGACGTTGATCAGCTGCGGCAGCTCGTCGAGGCTGGTACGGCGCAGGAAGCGACCGGCGCGGGTGATGCGCGGATCGTCGGGAATCTTGAAGGCCGGCTCATCGAGCTTCTCGAGGTCGACCAGCTCCGCCAGCTGCTGCTCGGCGTCGGCGACCATCGTGCGGAACTTGAGCATCGTGAAGGGCACGCCATCCTTGCCGGCACGTCTCTGGCGGAAGAAGACCGGCATGCCCGAGTCGATGACGATCAGCAGCGCGATCGCCGCCAACAGGGGCGAGAGCACGGCCAGCATCGCGCCCGAGACACCGATGTCGAGCGCCCGCTTCATCGCCAGCGTCGAGCGCGGTGGATCGGAGAAGCGGAAATCGAGCACTGGCAGCTCGGCGAGCCGGTTGAGCTCGATGCCGAGACCGAGCAGGCCGTAGTGCTTGGGGAGGAAGGTGAGGCCGAGACCCGCCCGCTTGCACTCCTCGATCAGCCGCTCGGCGTCGGTCTCGCTCATCTCCTGCTCGGCGACGACGACCCGCTCGACGTCGTGGGCGCGCGCCACGCGTGAGATCTCCTCGATCGAGCCGAGTCGCGGCAACGATGCACGGCGGTCCTTGTCGTGCGGCGCCGAGAGGTAGCCGACCAGGCGCAAGCGGGCCTCGGGATGAGTTGCGATGCGGCGTACCACCACGTCGGCCATCGCTGCGGGCCCAACCACGATCCCGGTCGCCACCCCGGTCAGGTGGTGCCAAGCGAAACGCAGCACCGCGCGGGCCACGAAACAGGCGAGCAGAGCGCCGATCCCGACCATGATCGCGCTCTTGGCTGAGAGCGGGCCGACCGGACTGAGCGCGAGTAGGCCGTCGAGGACGATCGTGCCAAGGGCGCTGGCCGAGACCAGCGAGGGCAGCTCGTCGAAGGTGCTGTGGCGGATGCGCCGGTGGTCGTTGTCGTAGAGGCCATGCAGCTTCAACACCAGGATCCAGGCCGGCGTGAAGAGCACCGCCCAGAAGAGCTTGGGCACGTCCGTGGTCGAGGTCACCGCGGTGGCGACGCAGAGCGCGGCGAAGATCGCCACCCAGTCGCCGGTCGCCAGCAGGCGGCGCAGCAGGGCGCCGCGGCGGCGGGAGCCGCTCGGCCCAGTCAGGCCGAGGCGGCTGGCCACCTCGGTGGGCTCCGTTGTGACCGTTGCGGGCCTCGCAGCAGTCGGCCCGGGGCCGCTCTTTTGTGCCTCACGGGTCAGTTTGGCGCTCATCCGCAGTTCCACCCCGGGGTCTGCAGGCATTCGGAGCGGGGGTTGAGCTGGCGAGCCCGCTCCAGGTCCGCCAGCGCCGCCACTTCGTCGCCGGCCGCGTTCTCGACTCGCGAGCGCAGGTAGTACCACTGCCAGTTGCGATCCTCACGCTCGATCGCGTCGGTGAAATGGGACGTCGCCGCCGGGTAGTCGCCTTGACGCTCGGCCAGCAGGCCGAGCTGCACGTAGGGCGATGCCGCCCAGGGCTCGATCGAGCGCGCGTTTTCGGCGTGATCGACGGCGGCGCCCAGGTCTTCCTTTGCCGCGGCAGCCTGGCTGGCGTCGATCTCGCGCTCGACCAGCAGCGGGCCGACCAGGGCGATGGCGGCGATCCAGGCCAGGACCACGCCGGACACGGCGAGGCCGTAGCCACGATCCTTGGCCTTCATGGCCTCGCGTCGCGGGTCGGCAGCTATCTGACTGCAGCGCGCCGCGACTACGACACCGGCGGCGAGGAAGAAGAGAGCTCCCAGCCCAGCGATCTCCCAGAACCAGTCGAGGGCGGCGCCAATCGCGAAGGCAAGCATCGTTGCCAACAACACCGCGTAGCGCTCACGCTGCGAATCAATGGCGTTGCGCCAGGCGCCGAAGCCGAACCAGAGCAGCGATCCGATCAGGCCGAGCACCAGCAGCCCACCAACCACCCCCATGTCCGCAAAGGCCTCCAGGTAGAGCGAGTGGGCGTCGTGGACGGGCAGTTCAATCGAGCGATGCTGCTCCCAGGAGAACTCGTAAGTTCCGGCGCCGTGGCCGAGCAGCGGCTTTTCGCCGCCGGAGTCGATCGCCACCCGCCAGAAGTCGTGTCGGCCGGCGCCGCGGAGGTCGGCGAAGTGCTGCTTGGGATCGTCGGGGAACTGGATGCCGGAGCTCGAGAACTGGTGCCAGACGCGCCCGCCGACTGCGATCGCGGCGCCAATTGCCAGCACCGCCCCGGCGAGCGCAATACGTTTGAGCACTACCGGATTGCGGGATATCTCCAACATCCGTCTAGTGCGGGCGCCGCCCGCCCGCTCCAGCTGTCGCAACCCGGCGAAGAGGATCAGCGAGAGGGCGATTCCGGCGAGCAGAATGAACAACACGGTGACTCCCTGGTCGACCGCGGCCTGATTGGCAAGGTTGTCGGCGAGGCTGTGCCGTTCCTGCACCGCGAGCACCGCCGGCAAGGCGCCGATCGCCCCAACGGCCAGCGTCGCCAGCAGCCAGAGGCGGTCGCGCGAGAGGGCGATCAGGCAACCGCAGGCGACCAGCAACGCCAGCAGCCCTCCGCGTGAATAGGTGAAGTAGAGGGCGAGCAGGGTTGCCGGTATCGCCGCCACGGAGAGCCAGCGCAGCGCCGTCCAGGTGGCCTGGCGGCTTGTCCAGAGCAGCAGGGAAACGCCGGCGCCGAACATCGCCCCGTTCGCGTTCCAGTAGCCAAGCGGGTAGCGCAGGCGCGGTCCGCTGCCGAGCGAGCCCGCGACGTTCATCACGTGGGGCAGCAGGCGGCTGGCGAGGCCCAGCAGGGCGACGACAGCCACGGCAATCGCCAGTCCTTCAGCGAAACGTTGGCGCCTTTCGTCGGTTTGGGCGATCAGAAACGCGGCAAGGAAGAAGCCGAGGTACACCAGAACACGGTCTGCCTCGATCGCGCTGAGCTCCACTGACCCCGACCAGAGGGATGAGATTGCAGACAGAAGCGACAGACAGACGATCAGTCCGCCTGCCCAGTAGAAGGGACGCTCCAGCGTTGTCCTCGAGCCTGCGCCGAGGATCAGCAGAGCCACCACGACCAGCCAGACGGCAAGGCCGGCTATGTGACGACTGGTCACGTCGAAGCCGCCTCCGGCCAGGGCCAGGGCGACGATCGATGCGACTGGCGCAATCAGCGCCGCTGTTTGGTCTAACCTTGCGCGCGATGTTCGTCGGGATGCGCCATCGCCAGGGCCCAAGCCCGGGCCTCTCTCTCTTCGCGTCGATGTCAGTGGTTGCTCTGCTGGCATTGGCTTGCTTCCCTGTGCTCGCTCAGGCGGAAGACTCGAGTGGCGTGCAGTACTCCGACGACATTCCTAGAGCGGACGGCAACAACTCTCCAACCCCGGAGAAGAAGCCTCCGATCGCCAAAGCCGCTGACGGCGGCGGCGCGACAGCGCCGGCTGGCGCCACAGGTGCGGACGATGCCAAGGGTGGTTCTTCGGAAGACGATTCATCTTCAAAGGGTGGCGGTGCCGTGGGCAAGGGCAACGACGGCGGCACCGGGCAGGGTAGCCGAGCCGGCAGCGCCAACGGCGCCCGCGACGGCAACCTGCAGCCCTCTGCTCAGGCCAAGGGAGCGCCCGTTTCGCAGGAGAGCGACGGAGGGTCTTCTCCCCTGGTGCCGATCCTGATCGCCATCCTGGTCCTCGCCGCGATCTCGCTCGCGGTAGTGATGATCAGACAGCGTCGCCAGGGCAGGCCGACGACGCCCATCTCGCAGAAGGCGAGCTAACCGGTGGGGCATCTTCGAAAGGGCCCGCAAGGGCAGTTGCGCCTACGCCTAGCCGCCCTCGCGGTCGCTGTTATCTGCCTCGGCGTGGTGGCCCCCGGCGCCGCCGCGGTGCCCGGCGACTTCTGGGGCGTGTCACCGCAGGCGACACCCAGCTCGGCGGAGTTCCAGCGCCTGCGTACAGGCGGCGTCGACAGCGTGCGTATCCCGATCTCCTGGGCGGCGGTCGAGAAGGAGCCGGGCGCGACGGATTTCTCACACGTCGATGCGCTCGTCTCGGGTGCGGCTGGAGCGGGTATCGACATCCTGCCCTTCGTCTACGACGCTCCCTCGTGGGCGGTTGTCTCGGCAGTCGTTCCCGGTTCGGGAGGAACGACGAGGGCTCCCAAGACATTGCCGGTGAAGACCGGCGCGCAACGCGCCTATTGGGCCAACTTCCTCAAGCTCGTCGTTGCTCGCTATGGTCCCGGCGGCGCCTTTTGGACTGCAAATCCTGGCCTGCCGGAACGGCCGATCCGGACCTGGCAGATCTGGAACGAGCAGAACTTCAAGTACTTCGTGGTGCGACCCAACCCCGCCGACTACGGCAAGCTGGTCAACGTCTCCTACGGCGCGATCAGGAGCATCGACCCCAGCGCCAAGCTGATCCTCGGCGGCATGTTCTCGCAGCCCAGGGAGGCTCACTACAAGGGGAAGCCGCCGCAGGCCTACTTCGCCACCGACTTCCTCGACCGGCTATACAGCTCGACTCCGGGGATCAAGCGCAAGTTCGTCGGCGTCGCCCTGCATCCCTACACCACGGCCTACCAGGAGCTGACCCCCGACGTCGAAGCGTTCCGTCAGATCCTGAGCGAGAACCGGGACGCGGGCAAGAAGCTCTGGATCACCGAGATCGGCTGGAGCTCCCTGCCGCGCGCCGGCAACGACGCCTTCTCGAAGGGCCCCAACGGCCAGGTCAAGCAGCTGGAAGGCGCTTTCAGGCTCTTCAAAGCGAAGCAGGCCAAATGGAAGCTGAAGCGGATCTACTGGTTCTCGGTCGACGACCAGCCGGGAAGCTGCAACTTCTGCGGTGGCACCGGCCTCTTCAGCGAAGGCTTCGTGCCGAAGAAGTCCTGGTTCGCGTTCGTCAGGTTTGCCGGCGGCAATCCGGGCTGAGCTCCGGCGATAGCCGGGGCGTAAGATCGGTGGGTTGCCCACCGACGCGAAACCGACTGCGAAGTCTGACCCGCTGGCGCCTTTCAGCGCCCCTGTGCGGCGCTGGTTCGAGGCATCCTTCGAGGGCCCTACCCCTGCCCAGACAGGCGGCTGGGGGGCGATCTCGAGCGGCGCCAACACGCTGATCTGCGCCCCGACCGGCTCCGGCAAGACTCTGGCGAGCTTCCTCTGGGCGATCGATCGCCTTGCACGAATGCCGGAGCTTGGCCAGGGTGTGCGGCTCGTCTACGTCTCGCCGCTGAAGGCGCTCTCCTACGACATCGAGCGCAACCTGCGGGCACCGCTGCGGGGGATCGGCGCCGACATCTCCGTCGGCCTGCGCACCGGTGACACGCCGCAGAAAGAGCGCCGGGCGATGCGCAAAACGCCGCCCGACATCCTGATCACCACGCCAGAGTCGCTCTACCTGATGCTCTCCTCGGGCGCCCGCGAGATTCTCATCGGCGTCGAAGCGGTGATCGTCGACGAGATTCATGCTGTGGCGCAATCGAAGCGCGGGTCTCACCTGGCGCTGAGTTTGGAGCGGTTGGAGCATTTGGTGAGGGACCATGCGGATCGGCCCGCGGGTCCTGTCGCCGCAGGGGACCCCCCACCCCCTGCGGTCGCTAAAGCGTCCTCGGGGGTGGGCCCCCCTACGGCGCCACCCGCGGGAGATGCGCTTGGCCTGCAGCGAATAGGTCTCTCGGCTACTCAGCGGCCGTTGGAGCGGATAGCTCGATTTCTCGTCGGGCCCAAGAGGGATTGCGAGATCGTCGATGCTGGGGTCGCGAAGGAGCTCGACCTGGAGATCGTCGTCCCGGTGGAGGACATGGCGGAACCAGGTGCTCCAGCTTTCCCAAACGAGGACGGCACTCCAACCGATGGAGAGCCCCTGGCCCACGTCCGCTCGATCTGGCCGGCGATCTACCCAGAGCTTCTGAAGCTGGTCCGCGAACACAACTCGACGATCATCTTCGTCAACGCCCGCCGCGCCGCCGAGCGCCTGGCAAAGAGGCTGAACGAGCTTGCAGCTGACCAACCTCTCGCAGAGCTCCCCGCAACCGAGCAGCTGGGCCATGACGAGCAGGGGCAGTCCGCAGATTCGTCTCTGCCGGGGGGTGGCACGGCAGGGGGGACCACGCCCGAGGAAGCTTTAGCTACCGCAGGGCGTGGTGGGTCCCCTGCCGTGACAGGACCCGCCGGCCCAGACCCAATCGAGGAGATCGCCCGAGCCCACCACGGCTCGCTCTCCCACGAGGAGCGCACCGTGGTCGAGGAGATGCTCAAGTCAGGGGAGCTTCCGTGTCTCGTCGCCACGTCGTCCCTCGAGCTGGGCATCGACATGGGCGCCGTCGACCTGGTGATCCAGGTCGAGTCGCCCAAGTCGGTCAGCCGCGGCCTGCAGCGGGTCGGCCGCGCCGGCCACTCGCTGGGCGAGGTCAGCCGCGGCCGCATCTTTCCCAAGTTCCGCGCCGACCTGCTCGAGTGCGCCGTCGTCGCGAAGCGGATGCGCGAGGGGGCGATCGAGGAGACCGTCATCCCGCAGAACCCACTCGACGTCCTCGCTCAGCACCTGGTCGCGATGGCGTCGCTCGACGAGTGGCAGATCGATGAGGTCGAGCGCCTGGTCACCGCCGCGGAGCCCTTCCACGACCTCTCGCGCGAGCAGCTCGAGAACGTGCTCGACATGCTCGACGGCCGCTACCCGTCCGACCGCTTCGCCGAGCTTCGCCCGCGGATCGTCTGGGACCGCACCGAGGGCACGATGCACGGGCGCAAAGGGGCGCGCCAGCTGGTCGTCACCAACGCCGGCACGATCCCCGACCGTGGCCTCTACGGCGTCCACTTGCCGGATGGCCGCCGCGTCGGCGAGCTCGACGAGGAGATGGTCTACGAGGCCCGCCCCGGCCAGACCTTCCTGCTCGGCGCCACCACCTGGCGGATCGAGGAGATCACCCGCGACCGCGTGATCGTCACGCCGGCGCCCGGCGTGCCCGGCGCCGTCCCCTTCTGGAAGGGCGACGGGATCGGCCGGCCGGCCGAGCTCGGCAAGGCGATCGGCGCCTTCGCCCGTGAGGCAGTCAGCCGCCAGCCCGTCGAGCTGGCCGCCGAGTACGACCTCGACCGCCGCGCCGCGGAGAACCTCGTCGCCTACCTGCGGGAGCAGCAGACGGCGACCCGCGTCGTCCCCTCCGACGAGACGATCGTCGTCGAGCGCTTCCGCGATGAGATCGGCGACTGGCGCCTCTGCGTGCTCTCCCCTTACGGCGGTCGCGTCCACTCGGCCTGGGGGCTGGCGCTCTCGGCCAAGATCCGCGCCGAGCGCGAGCTCGAGGCCGACGCGATCTGGTCCGACGACGGCATCGTCATCCACCTTCCGGACGCCGACGAGCCGCCACCTGCCGACCTCGTCTTGATCGAGCCCGACGAGCTCGAGGACCTGGTCGTCGGCGAGCTTGCCGGCTCGGCCCTCTTCGGCGCCCACTTCCGCGAGAACGCCGCCCGCTCGCTGCTCATCCCGCGCGCCTATCCCGGCAAGCGCACGCCGCTCTGGCAACAGCGGCTGAAGGCGCAGAGCCTGCTCGAGGTCGCCCGCGACTTCCCCCGCTTCCCGGTCGTGCTCGAGACCTACCGCGAGGTGCTGCGCGACGTGCTCGACCTGCCCTCGCTGGCCGAGCTCCTCCGCGACCTGCAATCGCGCCGGCTCAGCTTGGTCGAGGTCGAGACGCCGACCGCCTCGCCCTTTGCCTCCTCGCTGCTCTTCGACTACGTCGCCACCTACATGTACGAGGGCGACACGCCGAACGCCGAGCGGCGGGCGGCGGCGCTGGCCCTCGACCGCGACCTGCTGCGCGAGCTGCTCGGCCAGGAGGAGCTGCGCGAGCTGATCGACGTCGAGGCGCTGGAGGAGGTCGAGGCCCAGCTCCAGCACCGCACCGAGGCCGGCCGCGCCGCCGATCGCGACGCCCTGCAGCAGGTGCTGCGCAATGTCGGCGACCTCAGCGCGGGGGAGTGCGCGGAGCGGGTGACGGAGGGCTACTCGGCCGCCTCGATGCTGGAGAAGCTGACCGCGGAGCGGCGCATCGCCCTGGTGCGGATCAACGGCGAGGAGCGCTACATCGCCGCCGAGGATGCCGGCATGCTGCGCGACGCGCTCGGTGTGCCACCGCCTCCCGGCCTGCCGGAGAGCTTCCTCGAAGAGCATCCCGACCCGCTCGTCGCCTTGGTCCGCCGCTACGCGCGCGCCCACGGGCCATTCCCGACCGCGCAGCTCGCCGCTCGCTACGGAGTCGATCCGACGCCGGCCCTGCGTGAGCTGGAGCGCTCCGGCGCTCTGGTCCGCGGCGAGCTGCTGCCGGGTGGCAGTGAGCGCGAGTGGTGCGACGCTGACGTGCTGCGCCGCGTGCGCCGCGCCAGCCTCGCCCACCTGCGCCGCGAAGTCGAGCCGGCCGACCGCGATCGCTTCGCCCGCTTCCTGCCCAGCTGGCAGAACGTCGACGCCCATCGCGCCGCCGGCGCCGGGCTCGACCGCCTGCGCGAGGCGCTCGTGCCCCTGCAGGGGGTGACCCTGACGCCCAAGGTCTGGGAGGCCGATGTGCTGCCGCGTCGCCTCGGCGCCTACTCGCCCGCCTGGTTGGATGAGCTATGCACCAGCGGCGAGCTGGTCTGGATCGGGGCCGGCGCCCGCGGCCGCAGCGACGGCCGCATCGCCCTCTACTTTCGCGACGACGTCCGTCTCGCCGGGCCGCCACCCGCGAACGCCAAGCTGGAGCGGCCCGAGGGCGAGGTCCACGATGCGATCCGCGAGCGTCTTGCGGCCGGCCCCGACTTCTGGCTCGACCTGCTCGCCGACATCGACCAGCCGCTCGAGGAGTTGCACTCAGCCCTCTGGGATCTTGCCTGGGCCGGCGAGGTGACCAACGATGCCTTCTCACCCCTGCGCCAGCCGCGCGTGCGCGCTGCGCCGCCTTCTGAGCAGCGCGGTCGCCGCTTTGCCCGGCGCCGCGCCGGTGGCGCGGCCGTGCAGGGCCGCTGGTCGCTGACCGCGCCGCTCTTCGAGAACGCCCCTGCCGCCGGCCCGCGTCTGCGCGCCCAGGCTGAGCTGATGCTCGAGCGCTACGGCATCGTCACCCGCGAGTCGGTGCTCGCCGAGGGGGTCCCCGGCGGCTTCTCCAGCCTCTACGGCGAGCTCGGCAACCTCGAGCTGCTCGGCACCGCCCG
>Ga0157306_10000153_pt1 | contig 12995 bp, 17 predicted proteins | sample NitcycUS163409C2_FD_108391 | JGI IMG/M metagenome (GOLD analysis project Ga0157306, IMG submission 108391) | Soil microbial communities from Arlington Agricultural Research Station in Wisconsin, USA - Nitrogen cycling UWRJ-S163-409C-2 | ecosystem: Environmental > Terrestrial > Soil >...
GGCCGCCGCATCCGGTCGGCGATGATCACCGAGGTCGAGGCGTACAAGGGGCCGCAGGATCTCGCGTCGCATGCTCGTGGGGACGCCGGACGCGACGAGTCGAACCGCTCTATGGCGAGGGTGGAACGACCTATGTGTACCTGGTCTACGGCCTGCACTGGCTGCTCAACTTCGCCACCGCCGGGGCAGGCCGCCCGGAAGCCGTGCTGGTGCGGGGCGTGCTGGCCGGCACGGCCGACGCGCCCGAGCCGGTCGCCGGGCCGGGGCGGGTCGCCCGGCACCTGGGCATCGACCAGCGTCTCGATGGCCTCGACGCGACGACGTCGGGGCGCATCTGGGTCGAGGACCGCGGGATCACGGTTCCCGCACATGCATTGCGCCGCGGGCCGCGCGTCGGTATCGCTTACTCGGGCGCGTACTGGGCGGCGCGCCCCTGGCGGTTCTGGGTCGCGCTGGATTTCGTCGCGCCGCGTCATCCAGAATCACGGTGATCCGAGGCTGACACAGGGACGCTGGCCATGACCGACAAACGGCGCTTGACGTTCTTCCACGCACCAAACAGCCGTTCGACCGGCGTGCTCACGCTGCTCGAAGAACTGGGCTGCGACTACGATCTGCAGGTGCTGAATCTCAAGAACGGGGAGCAGCGCAAGCCCGAGTACCTGGCGATAAACCCGATGGGCAAGGTGCCGGCGATCCGTCATGGCGATGCGGTGGTCACCGAGCAACCCGCCGTGTATCTCTACCTCGCTGACCTGTTTCCCGAGGCCGGACTGGCCCCGGCGATCGGCGATGCGCTGCGGGGACCGTATCTGCGCTGGCTCGTCTTCTATGGGTCGTCGTTCGAGCCGGCCGTAATCGACCGCTCGCAGCAGCGCGCGCCCGCACCGATGGCGACTTCGCCCTACGGTGACTACGACACGATGCTCGGCGCGCTGACGGGACAGCTCGCGCGCGGCCCCTACCTCTTCGGTGATCGGTTCACGGCGGCGGACGTGCTCTGGGGCGTGGCGCTCGCGTGGACGACGGCGTTCAAGCTGGTGCCCGCGCTCCCGCCGATTCAGTCATACGTCGAGCGCGTCAACGGACGGCCGGCCGTGGCTCGTGCTCGCCAGAAGGACGCCAAGCTGGCGGAGGCTCAGGCCTGAGCCGGGAAGGTCATCGTGGGCGATCTCGCACCAGACATACTGCGCCAGCGGCTCCTCATCGAGGGCTATTTCACCGCGGACGTCGACCGCGACGCCGTGGAGGGCTACCTGACGGGGATCGCCGCGGCGCTGCAGCTTCGCACCTACGGCGCGCCGATCGTCCACGACCCGGCGGGTCTCGGCAAGCCCGAGAACCAGGGCTTCGATGCGTTCATCCCGCTCATCGACTCCGGCATCTCGCTCTACGTGTGGAGCAAGCCGAGGTTCTTCGCGGCGGTGCTCTTCACCTGCAAGCGCTTTGACGTCGGCCGGGCGCTCGATTTCACGCGCACGCACTTCGCCGCCGCCGAAGTCGAACATCGCGAATTCTAGGCTTGGACCTGCGCTCGGCACGGCTCGAACTGCGACCGCTCACGACGGCGCATTGCGACGCAGTGCTCGCGCTCTGGCAGCAGCCCGGCGTGCGCCGCTACCTGTGGGACGGCCGGGTCATCACCCGCGACCAGGCACTCGAGGCGTTGTTGTTGAGCGAGCGCGATTTCCGGGAGCACCGGTTCGGCCTCTGGGGAATGCATTTGCCCGGGGAGCCCGCCCTGCTCGGATTCTGTGGGCTGCGCACGGCCGAACTGGTGGCGGAGCCGGAGCTGATGTTCGGTCTCGACGACGGTTTCTGCGGACGAGGGCTTGCCTGGGAAGGCGCCCGCGCCGTGTTGCAGCATGCTTTTGACGAGCTCGGGTTGCCGGCTGTGGGAGCCGCGACCGACGCTGCCAACCGGCGTTCGTCCCGCCTGCTCGAGAAGCTGGGCATGCACCTGGTTCGCCGCGCGGACCACAACGGTCTCGACACGCTGTTCTACGTCTGCACAATCGATGACTGGGCGAGCGGAGTCGAAGCCTGAGCGTGCAACGGGGTCGCCGGAGCCTTGAATGACGGAAGTGCTTTCGACCGAACGCCTGATCCTGCGTCATGCGACGACCGCCGATGACCATTTCATATTCGAGCTCGTCAACGATCCGGACTTTATCCGCAACATCGGGGATCGTGGCGTGCGCACGCTGGCGGACGCGGAGCGATACGTGGTGAATGGTCCGATCGCGAGCTACGAGAAGTTCGGTTTCGGCATGTACGTTGTCGAGCTCCGCGAGGCCGGCACGCCGATAGGGCTGTGCGGTTTCGTCAAGCGCGACTGGCTGCCCGACGTGGACATCGGCTTCGCCTTCCTGCCGAAATATCGCTCGCAGGGCTACGCGCACGAGTCCGCGGGCGCCGTGCGGCGCTATGGGCACGAAGTGCTCGGGCTCGCGCGGATCGTCGCAATCGTCTCGCCGGCGAATGCGAATTCGATCCGGTTGCTCGAAAAGATCGGGCTGCGATTCGAGAGCATGGTTCGACCCACGAATGAGGACGCGGACATCAAGCTGTTCGCCGCCGAGTCCTGATGCATCCGGGCTCGAAGGAGAAGTCATGAGCCAGCCGTCCTATGAAGGCCGTTGCCATTGCGGGGCGATCGGCTTCACATACCGCACCGCCATGCCCGGCGAGCGCTGGAACATCCGGACCTGCCAGTGCACGTTCTGCCGTCTGCACGACGCCTTGTCGACATCGGACCCACAAGGGGGTCTCGAGTTCTCGATCCGCGAGCCCCGGCAACTGCAGCGCTATCGTTTCGGCGGTCGCACCGCCGATTTTCTGCTGTGCCGGCACTGCGGCGTCTACGTGGGCGCGCAGATGATCGCCGGCGACCGAGCGTTCGGCATCATCAATGTCCACGCGTTGCGCGAGCCGCCGCCGGGGCGGCCGCCGGCCGTGGCCATGTCATACGACGGCGAAAGCGCGAGCGAGCGCCAGCAGCGGCGCATGCAGCGCTGGACTCCCGTCGCGCAGGCGGCGTAGAGCGGGCGCGAGGGATTTCTCTTGGCCGAGTCATTCATCCACGTCTGGGAGTTCGTGATCGACGACGCGCGACGGACCGAGTTCGAGCTGCGCTACGGTCCGCGCGGCGCGTGGGCGGTGCTGTTCGGCCGCGCGCAGGGCTTTCTCGGTACGCAACTCCTCCGGGACGAGGCGACACCCGGGCGGTATCTCACCATTGATCGCTGGCAGAGCGCGGAGGCCTATCGGGAATTTCGCCTGCAATTCGGTGAAGAATATGCGGCGCTCGACCGGCAATGCGCGGCATACACGCGTCAGGAACGTGCTATCGGCAGCTTTACGGAGATCACCCCTTGATCTCAGAGCCTCGGATCGCCCACGCGCACCGCTCACGGACGGTGGAGCGCGAGACGTAGTCCGAGGACGATGAATATCGCACCCGCGGTGCGCGAGAGCACGCTCCCGGTCGCCCGGCGCCTGAGCAGCAGATCCCTGAACCGGGCCGCGGCAACGGCGAGCACTAGACACCAGCTCACGCCCGTGGTGATGAACGTCGCGCCGAGCAGCAGAAACGCCTCGACCTTGCGGTCGCTCGCCGGATCGATGAACTGCGGGAGGAAGGCGAGGAAGAACAGCGCCACCTTCGGGTTGAGGAGATTGGTGACGATGCCGCGGCGAAACGCCAGGCGCGCCACCACGGCGTCGCCCGTGACCAGAGTTTCTGGCAGCAACGTCCGGCTGCTGAGCGCGCGCACGCCGATATAGATCAGGTAGGCGGCGCCGAGCAGCTTGACGACAGTGAACGCGGTGGCCGAGGTCGCGAGGATCGCCGACAACCCGAGGGCAGCTGCGAGCGTATGCACGATGCTGCCTGCGGCGATGCCGAGCGCTGCCGCGACACCCGCGCGACGACCGGCGCCGAGGCTGTTGCCGAGGATGAAGAACGTGTCCTGCCCCGGCGTCAGGTTGAGCAGGATCCCCGACAGCACGAACAGCCAGTAGTCGTGTATTCCAGGCATGCGCGCGTTGCGTTGCTGCGACGCCGGCGCGCGTCCTTGCGGCCTCGCCGGGCGACCGGTTCTATGCTATCTGTTTCGCAATGATTGCGAAGCTGATTCTCGTGGCAATCGGCGCGACGCAGGGCGCGACGGCTACCCTGGTGGATGTGGCGTCGGCGCGACGCGCGATCGGCACTCCGTCCGCAGCCGCGACCGCGGCGCGCATCGAACAACATGCGTCTCGAGGGTCGACCGACGCACTGGTGGGCGAGCTGCGCGCGGTACTGGCCGACCCGACACTCGAGACCGCGGCGCAAGAGTGGCTGCTCGAATCCGGATTGCACGGGCTACGGCGCCTGCCAGCAACGCCCGCCGCGCGCGCGCTGGTCGCCGAGCTGTCGACCCGTGCACCCAGGATCTTTACGCGCGTCGAACCCGAGCACGGTAGTCATGCCGTCCCGCTCTATGACGTGGGAGCGGTGGCGCGCTACACCGAGCGCGACTGGGTACGGGGCGAAGCACGCGTCGCGGCCACGAAGTCGCTTGCGCTCGGGAACGCGGACGCCCTCGAGGCGTGGCTCGAACAGGACGGTTCGCCGCGCGCGATGGCCGTGCGAAACGGAATACTCGACGCCTGGCGCGCGACGAAAGCCGAAAGACTCGAGGGGCAGCGTGCGGCGGTCGTCGCCGCGATGCACGCTGGCCAGGATGCGGACCGCCTCGCCCTCGAGCTCGCGCGGCGGCTGCGCGATCCGGAGCTCTACTCGCTCACGATCGGACACGCGGAACCGGCGGTCGCGCTCGCGGCCGTGCAGGCCGCGGAGCGCGAGCTCGATTCCGTGACCGCGCTCGGTGTGCTGGGCAAGGCGGCCGATCGCGAGCCCATCGCCTCCGCCGCGCTGCTCGCGATCGGCAGGGTGGCCGCCGCTGACAGCGCCGCACAGCAGGTCCTGCTCGATCGCCTGTCCGATCCGGTGAGCGGGGATTCCGCGGCCGCGGCGCTCGCGCGTATCGACGATCCGGGAGTCACGGCGAGTCTTGGCACGCGCTTGAAGGACGCGAAGGACGAGAGGACGCGACGGCGCGTCGCGCTTGCGCTCAGGTTGAATGGCAGCCCGGCCGCGCGCGATGCGCTCGGGCACCTGGTCGAATCGAAACAGGGTTCCCCGCAGCTCCGCAAGGAAGTCGCCGCATGGCTCGCGCGCGGGCGGTGATCGTCTGCGGTGTCTGCGTACTCGCCGCGGCGCCCGCGGCGTGGGGCGCATGCCGGTTCCAGAACGACGAGATCGTAAATCCGTTCGAGCCCGGCTGCGGCGACGTGATGCTGACGTACACCGAGAGCGACAACACGGGTAACAACATCGCCCTCGGCTATCCGGTCCCGATACCCGTCGATTCCCTGACGCCGGTCGACGGATTCCGAACCTACGACAGCCTGTTCGTGCGTCACCAGTCGCTCTTCATGGATAACCTCGAAGTGGTCGAGGGGCACATCGTCGGTGAGACCGTCGCAGGCGAGGACATCTGGGCCTATCGCCTAGGCGACACCGATACCATGACCTCGGAAGGTTTTGCCGAGGGCGCGGTGCTGGTCAACGGAGGAATCCACGCACGCGAATGGCAGACGCCCGAGGCGGTCACCGGGCTGATGGAGGCGATGGTAGACGGCAAGGCGGACGGCGGCTTCGGGCAGTACCTCATCGAGAATCTCACCACCCTGCTGCTGCCGGTGAACAATATCGATGGTTTTCGGCAGACGCAGCGCTTTGCCGATCGCGCAACCGCAGATCGTGCACAGCCCCGCGACGGGCGGATGCGCCGAAAGAACATGCGCAATCCGCGGACCCAGGGCCCGATCGACGAGGACCTTGCGACGGTCGGCGACAATTTCTGGGGGACCGATCTCAATCGCAATTCGCCCGACGGATTTGGTCAGGGCGACAGCAGCGGGAGCGAGACCAGTCTCCTCTACCGCGGCCCCTCGCCCACGAGCGAGCCCGAGACCGCGGCGCTGCAGTCGGCAGCGATGCTTGCGCCGCCGGCGAGGCTCCGGTTCTACAGCGACACGCACTCTTTTAACCAGGTCTATTTCGCGCCTACGACGGGCAACACGCGGCGTAACAACATCACCAAGGAGCTCGCGGCGAGGATGCGCGCCGCTTCGATGCGTGGCTACGCCTTCCGCCTCGATCCCGCGCGGGGCACGACCGCCGATTACTTCGCCTTCACGCACGCGGTGCCGAGCTGGACGATGGAGCTCGAGCCGGCCAACGGCGGGCAGGACTACCCCCCCGGCCTTGCCGCGCACGGTCACAGCGGTTTCGTGCTGCCCGACCGCGAGGTGGCAAGGATGCGCGCGGACGTCGCACGGATGTACTTGCTGGGTTTTTATCGCCAGGCCGGGCCGCCGGCGGCGATCGTCGCGCAGATCCGCGATCGGGACAGCGACCAGGTCGTCTACGAGGCCGCGTGGCAGCAGACGTCCGCGGTCGCGCGCACGCTCGCCACGTCGACCAACTCTGCGCTTGTGCCGGGGCGTAACTACCGGCTCTGGGTAGCATTCAACAAGCCGATGCGGATACGCGACGACGCCGGCAACGTCGTCGCCTATCGCGGCCAGGAGAGCGGCGCGAGCGTCGGCACCGTGACTCTCGAGTTTCCGGACCTGGCCGGGCAGAACCTCGCGCTGCCCGTCGCGGGCGGCGACTCCTGGCTCGCAGCGCCGGGCGGCGCTCCGGACGGATTTCTGCGTTATCGAGACGATGCGTTCGCGGTGGATTTCACGCTGCCCGCGGATTTGCCGGTTACGGGGTCTACTGCAGCGGTGATCTCGCTGTCCGTTCGCGATCTCGCGGACATGACCCTCGACGGCAATCCCGCCACGGCGACGGACTGGGCAAACGGTCACTGGGTCCGGCTCGAGGACGCGCTCGACGCAGAGAACGATGTTGGCGGAATCGACTGCTCGTTCAAGCCATTCGCAGCGCCGCAGGACGGCGCCGCAGCGCCCGCCGGTGAGGCCGTCTGCGCCGCGGCGACGCCCTTGCCGTCGGGCGGTGGCGGCGGAGGTGCGCTCGACTGGGCCGTGGCCGCGCTTGCGGCATGCCTGCTTGGACGCCGGCGAAAACGCGCCCCTGATCGAGAGCGCAAGCCCTGTCGAGCAACCCCGCGTACCTGATGCACGACGTCACGCTCATCACGACCACCGCGGCGGGTTTCGGACTCGCGCTCATCCTCGGCTTCATCGCGGTGCGTCTCGGGCTGCCGGCCCTGATCGGCTACCTGCTCGCGGGCGTCGTGCTCGGCCCGGCGACGCCGGGCTACGTAGCCGACCTCGAGATCGCGGGTCAGCTTGCCGAGATCGGCGTCATGCTGCTGATGTTCGGCGTCGGGCTGCATTTCTCGTTCCAGGACCTGCTGTCGGTGCGCCGCATCGCGCTGCCGGGTGCACTTGTGCAGATCGCGGTCGCCACGGCACTCGGCGCGGGTCTCGCGACTCTCTGGGGCTGGAATCTCACGTCGGGGATCGTGTTCGGCTTTGCCTTGTCGGTCGCGAGCACGGTCGTGCTGCTGCGCGCGCTCGAAGCGCGCGGTGAGCTCGAGACCGTGAACGGCCGCATCGCGGTCGGCTGGCTGGTAGTCGAGGACCTCGTGACCGTGCTGGTGCTCGTGCTGATGCCGCCGCTCGCGGCGGTGATCGCGACCCCCGGTTCCATGGACGGCGGTGAGGTCCTGCGCTCGATCGCGATGACGGTCGGCGAGATCGGGGTGTTCATCGCCCTGATGCTGGTCGTCGGCCGCCGTCTCTTTCCGTGGCTGTTGTGGCAGGTAGCGCGCACCGGCTCGCGGGAGCTCTTTACCCTGTGCGTGATCGCGGCAGCGCTCGGCATCGCCTATGGCTCCTCCGCGCTCTTTGGCGCCTCCTTCGCGCTGGGCGCGTTCTTCGCGGGAATGGTGCTGCGCGAATCGGACCTGAGCTACCGCGCGGCGCAGGAATCGCTGCCCTTGCGCGACGCGTTCTCGGTGCTTTTCTTCGTCTCGGTGGGCATGCTGTTCGATCCCGCGGTCGTGCTCACGCGCCCGCTCCAGGTCCTCGCCGTCGTCGCCGTGATCCTCGTCGGCAAGTCGCTCGCGGCCTTCCTGCTGGTGATCGCTTTCCGCTATCCGCTCAACACGGCGCTCACCGTGTCGGCAAGCCTCGCGCAGATCGGCGAGTTCTCGTTCATCCTCGCAGGTCTGGGGGTTACGCTGGGTCTGCTTCCGGTGGAAGGACAGAATTTCATCCTGGCCGGCGCCATCATCTCCATCGCGTTGAACCCGATCGTGTTCCGGACCATCGAGCCTGCGGAGCGCTGGTTGCAGGGGCGGGCGGGCCTCGCGCGCTGGCTGGAACGCCGGCCGGATCCGCTGGCGGCCCTGCCGGCCGCAACGACGCCACACAGTCCCGCAGGTCACGTCGTGCTCGTGGGGTACGGACGGGTAGGTCGCCGGATCGGCCAGGCGCTGACCGAGCATGGGCTGCCATTCGTGGTGGTAGAGCAGAACCGCGACCTGGTCGAGAAACTGCGTGAGCAGGGCGTGCAGGCGGTCGCCGGTGACGCCTCTGATCCGGCTGAGCTCGCGCAGGCACACATCGCACGCGCGCGGATGCTCGTGATTGCGATTCCCGATGCCTTCCAGGCGCGGCTGATGATCGAGGCGGCACGCACCGTCAATCCGGGGATAGAAACGGTCGTCCGAACGCACAGCGAGGAGGAAGCCGAGCTGCTTCGCAAGGAGAATGCCGGCAAGATCTTCATGGGGGAGCACGAGCTCGCCGTCGGCATGACACGTCACGTGCTCGAACGAGTTGCACCGGGCTGAGAATGCGGTGACCAGACCTCGACCCCTCGCCACGCACGGCCTCACGCACATCGCCCTTGCGGTGAAGAGCCCGGCGCGTTCGCTCAAGTTCTATCGCGCGGTCTTCGGCGTCCGGGAGTACTACCGCGACGCGGACTCGATACAAGTGCTGGGCCCCGGGCCCAAGGACGTGATTGCCTTCGAACGCGACCCCAAGCACGCTGGGGCGCCCGGCGGGATCATCCATTTCGGATTCCGCCTGCTGCGACCAGGGGACATCGACGCGGCGGTCGTTGCCGTCCAGCGCGCCGGGGGCTCGGTAAGCTCGCGCGGCGAATTCGCGCCCGGCTGCCCGTATGCTTTCGTGAGGGATCCCGATGGTTACGAGATCGAGATCTGGTACGAGTAGCATCCGGCGCGCCGCATGAGCGGGAATGCAAGTGCAGAACTTGCGGGCGTCGCTCGCCGGATGTGCTGGTTCGGCGTGCTGCTCATACTGCTCGGGCTCGCCACGGGAGCGTTCATCCCGATGTTCGACAACGCTCGACAGGGGCTCTCGGCGCATACCGCTGGCGTGCAGAACGGGATCGTGCTCACCGTGCTGGGGCTGCTCTGGCGCCATCTGCACCTCGCGTCGCGGCTGGAACGCCTCGCCGCGGTCGCGAGCGTGTTTTCGCTCTACGCGATCTGGATCGCGCTGGTTCTGGCGGCCGCCTTCGGCACCAGCCGTTCGACACCAATCGCCGGCACCGGTTACCAGGGCGAAGCATGGCAGGAAGCGCTGGTCTCGACCCTGTTCGGCGTGGGCTCCGGCGCGCTCATCGTCGCGATACTCTGCGTGCTGTGGGGGCTGCGCCCCGCACGCGGTGCCTCGGAGTAATATTCCCCTACACGACGCGGTCCCAACGGGAAGGTGAAAGCCGCATGAGTGCAACGACGCCGCGCGTCCAGCCCCGCACCGCCGAGGTCAAGGCGCAGGTGAGCCAGGCCGAATGGGAGCAGCGCGTCGATCTCGCCGCGTGTTATCGCCTGGTTGCGCTCTTCGGCTGGGACGATCTCGTGTTCACGCACATCTCGGCTCGCGTGCCCGGCTCCGAGCACAACTTCCTGATCAACCCCTATGGTCACCTGTTCGAGGAGATCACCGCTTCGAGTCTGGTCAAGATCGACCTCGAAGGGCGCAAGGTCATGGACAGCCCCTGCGACATCAATCCCGCGGGGTTCACGATCCACAGCGCAATCCATGCCGCGCGCGCGGACGCAAAGTGCGTGCTGCATGTCCACAGCCTGAACGGCGTGGCCGTGTCGGCGCAGAAAGCGGGTCTGCTGCCGCTGTCGCAGCAGGCGACGTTCGTGCTCTCCTCGCTCGCCTACCACGATTACGAAGGAATCGCGCTCCACGAGGACGAGAAGCCACGGCTGGTGCGCGATCTCGGCGATCGCAACTTCCTGATGCTGCGCAATCACGGGCTGCTCACCGTCGGCGAGAACGTTGCCGACGCCTTTCTCTTCATGTATGTCTTCGAGGCAGCCTGCATGATCCAGGTGCGCGCTCAGGCGGGCGGAAGCGAGCTGATCCCGGTCGATCCGCGGATCGTGGCTGGCGTCAAGGCAGCGGTGCGCGAAGTCACGCGGTCCCTGGGCGGCGGGATCGCATGGCCGGGGCTGCTGCGCCGGCTCGACCGCGTTAACCCGGGCTACCGAGACTGACCGCCTCGCCGCACGAAAGCCCGAATATGCGTGACCACGGACGACTGCCACAGCCGGAGGTTTGACATGACAACGCAACAGACGGTCAGGGGCACGTGTTTCTGCGGCGCCGTCGAGGTGACGGCACGCAGCCAGCCGGTGGCGATGGGCTACTGCCATTGCGAATCCTGCCGGCACTGGTCCGCCGGGCCGGTTAACGCGTTCACGCTGTGGCGCCCGGAAAACGTCACCGTCACGCGCGGCGAGGCGCAGCTCGGCTCGTATTCGAAGACGCCGCAGAGCGTGCGGCGGTTCTGCCGCACCTGCGGCGGGCACGTGATGACCGAGCACCCGACAATGGGCCTCACCGACGTCTACAGCGCGATCATCCCGGACCTGCCCTTCAAGCCCGCGGTGCACGTTCATTACCAGGAGACGGTGCTGCACATCACCGACGGCCTGCCCAAGATGGCTGACGTACCGGCGGAGCTGGGCGGCTCGGGAAAAACTCTGCCGGAGTAGCCGGTTCGGATTCAGCCGAACCGCGCTCCGGAGCCGCGTGGCATCGCCGCGAGTTTCTGCCCGACCTGCAGCGGCACACCCGCGCCCTCAACGACAATCGCGTTCTGCCCGAAGGTGACGCCGCGCAGCGCTGCATCCCACCGATAGCTGCGCAGGGTACGGAGCGGCTCCGCGGGATCGCGCGCCGCCGTCGACTGGTCGGTCGTCGGGATCGTGCAGCGCGTGCAGGCCTTGACCAGGCGAAGCGTAAGCGCACCCCCGCGAAGCTCGTGGATCGCGTCCTCGCCATACGGCTCGAGGCCGTCGAGCACGACGTTCGGGCGGAACCGGTTCATCGGCAGCGCCGCGGGCAGGCGCGTATTGAGATCCACGAGCGATGCCAGCGAGAGGACGAGGAGCGCATAGGCATCGGCGAAGCGGCTGTACCCCGGCGTGCGACCGGTGAAGTCCGGATCGCTCACGCGTCGATGGGCCGGATCGAACCGCACCAGTCGCAGCGGCCGGCCGAGCAGCTCGCTGAGCCAGCATGCGGACTCGTCGCCCTGGTCGTGCGCCGTGCACTGGTGACGCCAGACGACGACTTCGCGCGGCTCGCCGCGCAGGTTGAGTGGAACCTCCACCGTGCCGTGACCGGCGCATGAAAGCCGGAGCCGTGTGTCGTCGACCTGTGCTTCGATCAGCGCGAGCCGCGGCTCCTCGCGCTGCGTCAGGAAGCGCCCCTCCGAGCTGACGATCATCCACTCGCGATCGTGCTCGAGACCCGCGTCGGTAACGACCGCCGACGGGCGCTCGATGCCGCGGCAGGACTTGACCGGGTAGACATGCAGGGACGCGACGCTGATCATGGCTACCGATCATACGGTGCCGGCTTGCAGAAATCGGTCAAAAAACTCAAGGCCGGGCGTCGAGCGAAACCCGACGCCCCGGCGTTCCGCCGCGCGCCCATCGGCAGCCTGCGCGTATTCGCCGCGGTGGCCCAGCACATGAGCGTCAGCCGCGCAGCCGACGCGCTCGGTGTCACGGCGAGCGCGGTCAGCATGCAGCTGAAGACGCTCGAGGACTACCTGCAGCTGCCGCTGCTGCGCCGCCGGGGTCGTAACCTCGAGCTCACACCCGAGGGCGAGCGGCTGCTGCCACGCGTCGAGCGAGGCTTACGCGAGCTCGAGGAAGCGATCGACGCCGCGCGCGGCGATCGCTGCGAAGGTGAGATCTCGGTGACGACCCTGGCGTCGTTCATGCAGCAATGGCTGATGCCGAGGCTGCCGGACTTCCAGTCGCGTCATCCGAAGCTCCAGGTGACGGTCCACACCTCGGCTGAGCCTGTCGACCTGCGCCAGTCGAGGCTGCAGGCCGCGGTACGCATGGGACGCGGTCAATGGCCGGGGCTCCACGCGGAGAAGCTGCTCGATGAATGGCTGGTAGTGGTCTGCGCGCCCGCGCTGCTCGCGCGCCACGGATCGGTGCGGACGGCGGAGGATCTGCGCCCGTACCGGTTGGTGCACAGCACCTCGGAGCCCTGGTCGGCCTGGTTGCTCGATCATGGCGGCCAGCGCGATCTGGTACGCACCGCGCTGTACGACGATTCCGTCACCGTCATCCGCGCCGCCGAGGCGGGTCAGGGGCTTGCCGTCGCGCGCTGGAGCCTGGTGGAATCGGAACTCAAGCTCGGGCGACTGGCGCTCGCGAGCGAGCGCGTCATCCAGTCCGAGTTCGCCTACTGGTTCGCCTGCCTGCCGGAGTACTTGAAGGTCGAGAAGGTGCGGCTCCTCAAGGTGTGGCTCACCGAGCAGGCGCGGGCGTTTGCGCCGCCCCCGGGCGCGCGGGCACGCTGACCAAGGTATGATCCCGGGCCGTTTCAGTTTTTCTTAAACGGCCTTCAGACCTTCGAAACGCAGCGCGCGGGCGCCCGCGCAGGATCCTCCC
>Ga0157306_10000157_pt1 | contig 12896 bp, 13 predicted proteins | sample NitcycUS163409C2_FD_108391 | JGI IMG/M metagenome (GOLD analysis project Ga0157306, IMG submission 108391) | Soil microbial communities from Arlington Agricultural Research Station in Wisconsin, USA - Nitrogen cycling UWRJ-S163-409C-2 | ecosystem: Environmental > Terrestrial > Soil >...
AGCGGGTCGAACACAGCTTCCCCGAGTTGCAGCGCGCGCTCGAGGCGAAGGGGATCCGCCTCGTCCCCGGCCAGGCCCCCCGGCAGTTGCCGGCCCCGGCCCCCGCCGCGGTGATCGACTTGCCGCCGCCGGTCGATGGTTGAGCACGTCCGCGAGGACGGCCTCGGCGGCGCCGTCCCCCCCGGCTTTGAGCTCGAGGTCGACGACCCGGCGATGCTCGAGGATCCCGCCGTCCTCGAGCTGATCGCCAAGGCCAACGAGTCGCTCGAGGAAAACCCGCTCTTCCGCTACATCCCCCACGGCCGCCAGGAGATCTTTCACCGTCACCGGGTGAAGACCAAAGCCTTCGTCGGCGGCAACCGCTCGGGCAAGTCGACCGCCACGGTGATCGACTGCTTGATCCAGGCGATCGACTTCGACGTGATCCCCGAGCATCTGCGCGACTACCGGATCTGGCCGAAGGGCACCAAGTTCAAATGCCGCTTCATCACCCCCGACTACGGCAAGCCCTATCAGTCGCTCCTCGAGACGATCCAGCTCTGGGTGCCGCCGTCGCAGCTCCGGGGCGGGTCGTGGGAGACGGCCTACCGCGACAAGGATCACATCGTCTACTTCGCCAACGGGTCGGTCTTCGACTTCATGACGACCGAACAGCCGCCCTCCAAGCACGGCGGCTCGGCGCGTCACCGGATCGTCTGGGACGAGGAGCCGCCCGACACCGAAGACGGGGAACGGATCTACACCCAGGCCCGGATGCGGATCGCCGACTACCACGGCGACATGCTCTGGGGCTTCACCCCGATCTCCGAAAAGCTCGGCTGGGTCTTCGACGAGATCCACGAGCAGGCCGTCGAAGAAGGCGAGCAGCTCGAGGATCGGGTGTGGCTCAACGAGGAGGAGGGCCTCCTCTTGGTGCAGGCCTCGATCTTCGAGAACCCGCACTTGAGCGAGGAAGGCCGCGAAGATGCGATCAAGGGGATCCGCGGCGACCAGCGCGAAGCCGTCACCGAAGGCGCCTTCACCAACGCGAAAGGCTTGGTCTGGGAGGCCTTCGAGCCGCGGGCTGAGGACCGGATCCACGTGGTGCCCGAGGAGTGGATCGACAAGGATCTCGTTGGCAACCTCGAACACCTTGACTCGATCGACCCCGGCCAGGTGCAGACGGCGATCCTCTTCGGCGGCGTCGACAAGCATGGCCGGATCGTGATCTACGACGAGCTCGCCCTCGCCGGCCGTTCCGCGGTCCCCGAGCGTGCGGCCGAATCCATCGGCAGCCTGCGCGAAGGATGGGGGCTGCCGGAGGTCTGCAAGTACAGCATCATCGACCCGGCCGCCCGCTCGCGCGACCTCTCGACCGGCGAGAAAGTCGGCGAGGCTTGGATCGCCGCCGGGATCCCGGTGATCTACGGCAAGAACGACCTCGAGGCCGGCTGCATGGAGATCGAACGCCGGCTTATTCACCACGTCGACGACGAGGACGAGGGCAAGAAACCGTTTCCCCTGATCGTGATCTCCTCCCGCTGCACCAACCTCATTCGGCAGATGCGCAAGTACCGCAAGAAGCCCAAGGAGGACGGCAGCTTCGGCGTCGTCAAGAAGGACGACCACGCCTGCGACGCGCTCCGCTACCTCTGCATGGAGCGGCGGGTGCCGATCAAACGCAAAAGACGTCGGGCTCGTCAGCAAGCATGGAAGCCCGGCACCGCCCCCCCCTACAACCCCGGCCCCCGCCGCTCACGCGGCACCGTCATGGGCAAGTACACCTAGCGAAAGGACTTCACCGTGGATCCCAAAATCGTCACCCTCCCCGACCACCGCTCCCGGCCGCCGCACACGTGCCTCGTCACCGGCCGGCGCGACGGTCCTGTCGTCGACTTCGGCAAGGAGTGGGACGGGATCCCCGACCCGCACATCTACGTGCGGCTCGAGCTCGTCGAAAAGGCCGCCGAGACGGCCGGGATGGTCCGCAAGGCGCGGGTCGACGAGCTCGAGGCCGAGCTCGAAGAGGCCAACGCCGAGGCGGCCCGGCTGCGGCGGATCGTCGCTGCCAAGCAGGGGTTGTCCGACGCGGAAGAAACACTGCGCGAGGCGCTCGGGCCTGCGCCCACCACGAACTAGGAGGACGGGATGTTTCGAGCAACGATCGGCACCACGGCGGTTTTCATCTACGCGACGCCGGAGCAGCCGAAGGAAATCCTGAACGGCGCGGGTGCCGACTGCTACTACAAGGCCACCCAGGACGTCGACTCGGGCGACACCAAACTCGAAGCGGGGAAAACGGTGCAGATCACCGATTCCAAGTGGTTCGTCTCCGTCTCGAGCACCGAGCTCGTCGTGCGCGATCTCACGGCCGGCAGCTTCGAGGACGCCTCGGTGGTCGACGACTTCACGGTCGGGGACGACCTGGCGGTCGGCGGTGACGCGACCGTCACTGGCGCCGCCAACATCGGGGGCGACCTCAACCACGACGGCACCAAAGTCGGCTTCTTCGGCACCGCGCCGGCCGCGCAGCCGGACCTCAAACCCGCAGCCGAAGTCACGGCCAAAGAACTCGGCGAAGCGCTCGTCACGCTCGGGCTGATCAAATAGCCGTGACCCTCGCCCTCGTTCTCCTCACCCTCGTCTGCATCGCCCTCGTGGCCCTGCTCGCCTACCGCGAGCGGGGCTTCGAGCGCGAGCGGGCGACGGCGACTGCCACCCTGGCCCGCAGTCGTGCCGAGACGGCCGCTGTGCGCGTCGAGGCGGCCGAGGAGAGGGCCGAGTGGGTGCGGGAGCGCCGCGAGCTCAATCAGCGGATCCAGGCGCCTGAGATCGCCGTACAGGAGTCGCTCCGCGAGGACCGCAAGGATCGTCGTCGACCGCAGCCGATAGCGGCCGACGACGACGCTGCCTACGCCGAGCGGCGCAAGCGTCGGGAAGCCGAGCGGCGTGCTCGAGGCGACGAGGCACCCGATGCCTGAGTACGACGACGACAAGCCCGAGCGCTCCTCGAGCGGCTTGAAGGTGGAGATCCCCACCGACGTCGACGCGAAGCTCAAACGCGGCCGGAAGGGGCTCGGGGAAGTGCAGGCCCGGCGCCTCCTCGGGATCGAGTTCGCCAACAACAACCATTTCTCCGAACTCAACGACGAGGGCACCGCGATCACCAACCTCTCGACCACGGCGGTTGCGCAGGGTGGCGAACGGCCCGATCACCGGGTGCGGCGCAGCAACGACATCATCTCGCCGATGTTGCAGCGGAAGAGGTCCGCGGCGACGCAGCGCGAGCCCGAATGGGAATCGACGGCCATGACGTCGGACCCCGAGGACTACGCCGCCTCCCGGCTCGCTCTTCGCCTCGCCAAAGCCGGCTACCCGATCTGGGGCTTCCCCGAGGCCGAGGACAAGGCCCTGTGGTGGGCGATGGTCACGGAGGAAGCCTTCGGCCGCGCCGGCTGGAACGGCAACATCGGCCCCTTCACCGACGTCTCCCAGCACCCGGACGGCTCCGGCGGCCCTGACCCCGAGAAACCGATGTGGCGGGGCCGCGGTGAGATCGAGCTGACGATCTACTCCGGGCTCGAGGTGATCTGGGAGCCCGGCGTCGATTTCGAGAAGTCCCGCTGGCTCGCCGTCGAGCACGTGCGCTCGATCGAAGAGGTCGAAGGCGAGCCGGAGTTCATCAAGATCCCCGGCGAGAAGCTGACCGCGGACGCCTCGACGGCGACCGAGGGGCGCATGACGAAGCGGGAGAAGAAGGGCTCCAACCTCGTCGTCGTCACCGAATACTTCGAGCGGCCCTGCCCCAAATACCCGAAAGGCCGCTGGCTTACCTTCGCCAACGGCCGCGAGGTGCTCCCCAAGGAGGACTACCCGCTCGTCGACGCCGAGGGCGAGGTCGTCGACCGGCCTTGCCTGCGCCGGTTGATCTACGACATCGACGGCTCGAGCGATCGCGCCAAGGGCCTCGTGCAGAAGGTGGTCGACGTGGTCCGCTCCTACGACCAGGCGATCAACAAGCAGAGCGAGTATTCGCAGATCGGCCTCGTTGCGCAGATCCTCGCCGCCGAGGGGGTGCTGCTCACCGATCCGACCGACGAGCCCGGCCTCGTGGTCGAGTACGACCGCACCCTCGCCAACGGGGAAAAGCCCGAATGGCGCGAAAACATCGACTTCCCCGAGGAGCTCTTCGAGATGGAAGACCGGGCGCGGCGCCGGTTCTCGGAAATCAGCTTCGACGAGGACATCCCGCCGCAGGTCGAATCGGGTAAGGCGATCGGTCAGGTGACGGAACTCAATCGCACCGCTTGGGCAAGGTTCCTCAACGACTTCGACCGCTTCCGCTCGGATCTGATGTCCGACTGCCTCGTGATCGCCCAACGGCGCTACGGCGGCGACCGGCTGATGAAGTTCCGCGGCACGACGGGCTGGGAGCCGGTCGGCGACTTCGAGGGCGCCGACCTGCGCAATCAAACCGACGTCGCCGTGAAGCAGACGGCGACCGGCCAGCAGTCGCGCTCGGCGATCGAACAGCGGATCACCCAGCTCGTGCAGCTCTACCCCAACGTCTTCCCGCCCGAAGTGGTGATCGAGGCCCTCAACTCGGCCAACCCCGAGAAGCTGATCCAGGGCTACGAGGAGGACGTCGGCCGAGCTCATCGCCTGATTCAGCAGCTCCGCGACGGCTCGTTCTGGAACCAGCCGCTTCGCCCCGCGCTGCCCGGCGAGGAAGTGCTCGAGGAAATCAACGGCCGCCCCTTCGTCCCCGGTTGGCTGCCCCGCCCCTTCGACTCCCTGCCGGTCCTCAAAGCCGCACTCGAGAGCTGGATGAAGACCGACGATTGGGACCGCGGCAACCGTCGCATGAAGGAGGCGTCGCTCTTCGTCTATCAGAAGGTGCTCGACCTCGAAGCCCAGCAGGAAATGCGCGATGCCGAACAGCAGGAAGTGCTCGCCGAAGAACACGGTGAAGCCAATGCTGCGAAGGGTGGCGAGAAGCCGATGCCCTCCGTCCCCGGCGGCGCGGCCCAGCCCGGCGGTTCCCAGCCCGGCGAAGGCGGCGGTGAAGGATCGCCTGCCGGCGCCAGCGAATAGCACCCAAAGGCTTACCCGGAACAAGGGGCTTCGGCCCCCTCCGACCAAACAGCGGACAAGCGCTCTCGAGCGCCCCGCGCCCAAACAAAGGAGCAACACCGATGAAGGACAACGACCCCTCCGGCATCGACCGGAACAAGGGCGTATCCGACCTCCCCATGCTCGACGAGATCCTCGAGATCGCGCCGGGCCTCGAAGCCGGTTGGGCCGCAGAACGCGCAGCCCTGCCGCCGGGAACTCTCGTCAACGACGGGGGCGAGGCGGCCGAAGGTGGCGAGGGTGGAGGGTCCGAAGGTGAGCCGGAAGGCGAGCCCGAGGGCGGTGGTGAAGAGGAGTCCTTCATCGACTCCTTCGACCTCGACGGCGTCGAGCCCGCGGCCCGCCCTGCGGTGGAAGCCTTGCAGAAGGATTGGCAGGGCAAGTACACCCAGAAGCGACAAGCCGACCGGGCCGAGGTTGAAGAGGCCAGGCGTGAAGCCGAACAGTCGCAGGCACTCGTGGAGGGCCTGCGCGACCCGAACACCATGCCGCATTACCTGCGGCTCCTGGGGGTCGACCTGTCCAACCCGCAGACTCTCGAGCTTCTCGGGATCAGCGGTGGCGGCCAGGGCAACCCCGACGAGGAGCTGCTCGACCTGCTCGACGACGAGGACGATGTTGAGTCTCGGGTCGAGCGGATCGAGAGGGAACGCGAGGAAGAAGTGCAGGAGAGGCAGTCTGCCGATATGGAGCAGGCCCTCGACGACCTCGCCGACCAAGAGCTCGAGCGAATCGAGCAGGCATGGGGACGTGAGCTCGACCCGGACGAGGACGTTTTCCTTCGCCACCGCGCGGAGGCAAACCCCGGCCCGGACGGGCTCCCCGATTACGAGGCAGCAGCGGAGACGCTCAAAGCCTTCCTTGGCCGCCGCGAGCAGGAGTGGGCCAAGAGGCGCTCGGAACCGGGGCGGGGCAACACGGGTGGTAAGCCCGGCGGCAAGGCGCTCGATATGGAAAGTGAGGACGACCGGATCGCGGCTGGCGCGGCAGCAGCCGAACGCGCGATGGCGTCCGACGACTAGAGGAGCGCAGTAATGCAGAATGCCACGGCGTTCATCGCCGCAATGAAGGAGACGTTTCTCTCGGACTCGATCGAGAACAGCGTGTTCGTCGGTTCTCCGGCGCTCGATCAGTTCACGAAGCTGACTCCTACGGCAGAACACGGTGACACCGTTCGTGTGACCGTCCGCACCGGGCTCTCCGGTGGCTTCTCGGCGGTGCCCCGAGATGGTTCTTCCGAACTCAACGAAGGCACCAACGTCGTTACCAAGCGGGCGGACTTCACCTACGCCCACAACTGGTTCGACGTGATCATCGAGTCCGCCGTGATCGACGAATCCGCTACCTCGGCCCTCGCGGTCGGGAAGGCGGTGGAGGTCGAGCGCGAGGGCGCGGTCGACGGCATCAAGCGGCAGTTGCAGCGGGGCCTGTTCTCGGACGGGACCGGCATCATCTGCTCGCTCGAAGACAGCGAAGGTGCGAAAAACACCCTCACTGTCGCCGGGGACGGCGCCAACGCCCTCAAGCGGGGGCACCTGTACCCCGGACTCAAGATCGACATCGGCACCGTGGCCGACGAGGACAACCTCGCCGGCAACCGCGAAATCACGGCCGTCTCCGTCAAAAACGGAACGATCACGATCAGCGGCGCGGCTGTCGACACCGAAGAAGACGGCAAATTCTTCGTGTCGATCTGCAACGCCCGCGCGGGGGAAACCTCCTTCGAGATCGACGGGTTGCTGGCGATGATCAGCGACTCGACGAAATACGGAGGGATCGACCCCGCGGAAGTGCCGGGTTGGGCGGCCTACGTCGATTCGGAAGAACAGGACGTGTCGACCACCCTCGTCTACGAGCTCGAAGACGAAGTCTTCCAGAGCTCCGGCGAGGAAGTCGATTGGTGCCTGTCCTCCGCGAAGCAGATCCGCGTGCTGAGTGAAGAACTCCAGGCGCAGGTCCGCTGGAACGCCGGTGACAGCTACAACACCGGCAAGCGGCACGGCCTCACCACGCCGAACGGCACGGCGGTCGAGCGTCACTTCGACTGCCCCGATCGGTGCCTGTTCATGCTGCGGAAAAAGGATCTCGGGTCCGTCCGCAGCAAGCAGGGTCCGCAGTGGGCCTCGCCGGAGATGATCCGGCACCAGGAGGGGACGACCCGGTTCCGGGGCGACCTCGTCTGGCGCATCAACACGGCGTTGAAGCGGCGCAACACGCACGCCGCGGCGACCAAACTCAAATAGGAACCGCGAGGGGCGCCCCATTGCCGGGGGCGCCCCTCTTCTTACGTCCGCAGGGATGTCGATCCTCACCTACGTCACCCGACCAAAGGAGCACACCGTGAAGCGCCTTCTGGAACGCCTCTTCCCGCCCTTCGCCTTCGTCTTCGCCTCGCTCGCCGCCCTGACGATCGGCACCAAGCCGCGCAAGAACGCCGTGCCCGGCGATCTCAAGCTGGCGGTGCGGCCCGTCACCTTCCCGACCAAATACGTGCAGAACGAGGATCTCGATCCCTCGGACTTCGGCTTCAACCGGGTCGCCTACGGCTGGGCTGTGATCACCGGGATCGGGACCGGGACCGTCAACGTGGCGAACGTCGTCTACGACTACAAAAACGGCAAGCTGCGCCTCTTCGACGAGACGCCGGCCCAGATTGCGGCCGAAGCCGAAGTCAAAGGCGTCGAAGTCCTCGTCTTCGCCTACGGGTCGTAGGGCCATGCGAGAGCGGGTGACGAAGTCGGGTTTGATCGCTGTCGAGGGCCGCAACGCGCGGCGCGAGAAGATGCGCGCCTGGCGGACGGCCCACGACCCGCAGGCCCGTCGCCTCGAGCGCGAGCTCAAGCAGCTCGACGCTCGGATCGAAGTCGACTTCGTCGAGCCCGCCGTCGCCAACGTGCCGCTCGAAGAGCGCGTCCCTGGGCTGCTCCCCGGCCGCTGGCACATCATCATCAAAACCGACCCCGGCTTCGACGATCACTACTTCCCGATCACCGGGTCGAATATGAGCTACCGGGATCCCGAACTGGCGATCGTCGAGGAGATGAAGGCCCGCGACCTCTGGCATCCGGGGATCTTCGACAAGATGCTCGCGCAGTGGGACGAGGAGGCGCGACGTCTCACCCGCCAGGAAATCACCGATGGCGAAGCTCGGATCGAGCAGGTCGCCGCGGCCTACCGGGCGGCCAAGCGGGTGCCGGGTGATGGCGGCCTTCACCGCCGGCACGACAAGAAGGGCAAGCCCGAGCACGAACGCAACACCTACGGCAGCCGCCATCAGACGTCGAAGGGCGGCGTCGTTCTCCCGGCCGGGGCGAGCGAGTGAACCGGAAAGAAATCCGCGAAGAGGTCGTCGCCCAGGGCGCCGAAAACATCCTCAGCGCCGAAGGCGGGGAAGCTCGTCTCAATCGTTGGATCGGCCAGGCGATCCGCGAGATCTGCGACTACCGCCCTTGGCCTTTCCTGCGGGCGACCAAAGAAGGCACGATGCCGCTGACGATCGGCGACCTGGGCCATGTGCTCGCGGTGATCGACGTCGCCGCCAAGTTCCAGCTTGACCCGATCTCAGTGAGCCAGGCCCTTGCGGGCGACCCGTCGCAGACGGCCAAAGGCAAGGCGGCTTTTTGGTACACCGAGGACGGGGAAATCCTCAAAGTCACCCCGATCGACAGCAGCTCCACCTTCAAGGTTCTCTACCGGAAGGTGCCGGCGGCACTCACCGACAACGACGTGCCGATCATCCCCGCCGACTACCACGACCTGATCGTCGATCGAGTGAGGGTGAAGGTCTACAAGGCCACCGACAACTTCGAGGCCGCAGCCGAAGTCCTCAAGGACTACGAACGGCAGTTGGGTGTGATGGTGCACGCGCTGATGAAACGCAACTACGACAAGGAGCGGCGCATGACGCGCTCTGGGCGCGGCGGGGATTACCTCTAGATGCCGCCTCTCGATCCCTCTCCCGCCAGCTTTTCTCGCTTCGGTGGCCTCAAGCTCGATCGCCCCGTCGACGAGATCGGCGGCGAGGATGCGATCGTCTCCCTCGACGTCGATTGGGACGTCTCACTCGAGGCCCTGCGTCCGCGCATGGGATCGACGTTGTTCAAGGATCTCAACAAGATCGTCGACGGGCTCTTCGCTCACAGTGACACCTTCCTGATCGCTCGCCGCGAAGACGGGGCGAAAGACCGCAAGCTGATCGCCCTCAACACCGCGGCCGAAGTGAAAGCCGAATCCGCGGCCGAAGAAGCGCTCAAGGGCGCCCCTATGAGCTGCACCCGCTTCGGCACCCCGGCTGCCTCCAACACCTACATCGGCATGGGCGAAGCGGGGATCCGCAAGTTCGACGGTGCGGCGTTCTCGAAACCGACCGGCACGGTAGACGGGGTCGCCGGGAAAGCGCTGCCGTTGGCCTACCACCTGGCGGCGTGGCCGGAGGGTGGCAACCGACTCGTGGCCTGCGGCACCCCGGCGGCGGGCGGGCCGAACGGGGCGGCCTCCTCGCGCTCGCATGTGTGGTTCTCTGACGCCGGCAACGCCGAGTCCTGGCACACGGTGGCGCCGGAAGCCAACTACGTGCAGCTCATGCCCGGCGACGGCGAGAACATCGTCGGTTGCTGCGCCTGGGGCGGCAACATCTTCGTCTTCAAGGAAACCCGGATGTTCGTCTTCTACGGCGTCTCGGCTGACAACGAAGGGGCGCCGGTCTTCAACTTCCGGGTCGTGGATCTCGGCACGACCGTCCTGGCCCCGCCGGCAGCCGCCGAAACCAGCGACGAGGTCTGCGTTGCCGGCGACGACGCGGTCTACTTCCGCACCCTCGACGGGATCTGGGCGACGACCGGCGACGAGCCCGGCCTCGTTTCCGAAGACCTCTCGGGGCTGAGTGACATCACGGGCGCGAGCTCCTCCTACTTCGCTGCGGCGATGAAAGCCGAAAAAGTGACGCTCGGCGCCTTCACTGACAAGGCGCAGCTCACCTACTTCGACCGTCGCCTTCACGTGCCCTGCGGTGCGATGTCCTACGTCTACGACGCTCGCCGCGACGGGTGGCTTGCATGGCAGTCGGGGGCTCGCAGCTACGCGCCCTGGCGAAGCTCGGCGAGCACGGCGACCGCCAAGAAGCTGTTCTTCGCCTCCGGGGATTCGATCTACTTCTACGACCCTACGGTCATTGCGGATCCCAGCTTGGTCGGCGTCGCCGGGACGAAGGGCGAAACGCTGCCGATCTGGCAGGCGGGCTTCTATGACTGTGGCTCTGTAGACGAAAAGACGCTGACGCACACGAAGCTCTGGGGCAGCGGCGAACTCAGCCTTGCGGTGGCCGAGGACTTCGGCAGCGTCGGCAAAGCGAAGACGATCAAATTCGAGGAAACCGCCTCGACTCGACAGGTGCAGATGCAGCAGACGGCGACCTTGTTCAGCCATCGCATCTCCGGCAAAGGGCCGTGGTTGCTGCACCGGATCAGCCGTTACCTGCGCGAGACGCGGGTGCCGGCGACGCAGAAGCCATGACGCTCCAACTCCCTCATCGCAACGTCGGGATCAACGTCAACGGGCGCGTTCACCCCTTGGCTCCGCACGAGCGTCGGGCGATCGCCAGTCTCGGCAACCCCGAGGCCGAACGGGTGCTGGCAGAGGCGATCCACGCTTCGCGTCGCGCCCAGGAGAACTTCGAGCGGTTGGCGATGGAATTCCCGATTCAGCCCGCCAACGTCGCCGACGAACTCAGGGAAGAAGGCCCCGAAGGGCCCGAAGGGCCGGAAGGCAAAGAAGGTAAAGAAGGCAAAGAAGGCAAAGCGGGGGGCAGTGGGGAAACGCCGGCCAATGGCACGATGATCTCTGGTTCCTTCGCCAAATCGGCCTCTGGCACCCCCAACTACTTCGATGTCACCCCCGAGGGTGTCCCCCGTGGGTTTTCAGGCTTCTCGAGGGACGATGGTGAAGCGGCCGGGGTGTCTACGACCAACTCGCGCTATGGCGGGGCGAAATTTGAAGGTACGAGCTTCTCGGGCGGCGGGATCGGCGGTCAGCACCTTCGCGCTGGCGACACCTTGAACGCAAACGTCATGCCCGCCTACCCCGGCAAACAGCGAGTCCGTCTCGACAGCGCTGGGAACGCAGCGATCTGGATGGGGATCCTCTTCCCCGCGATCTACCCGTGGGAAAACAAAAACCTGCTCGAAACGATTCCCTTCGCCGAAACCGCCGAATTCAGCGAAGAAGTCACCATCGACGAAAAGGACATCTTGGTTCTCGCCTGCCTGTTCCGAAATGGTGTTGCCGAACCCACTTCTTTCTCTGACACTCAGCGTTACTTCGGCTCGGTCGGTACGAAGATGATGCACGTACAGCAGTTCGTAAATCCCGTGGCGGGCAAACACAAATTCTCTTGGAAATTTGCCACCAAAGCGAAGATAGCCGTGCAGATCAAGACTGCACGGTTGATCGTTTAGGTGGGTCGTCAATCGAAGCAATAGGAGGAACGATGGCAACTGCACTTGGAAACTCTCAGCCCCGTGGACGTGGGCGCGGGCGCATTGGGGCGACGCTCCCGCCGGGTGGCGGCAAGTTCCCTCGAGGGGGCCGGATGCCGACGCCGCTGCCGATGCCGCTCGGTCCCGGTGGCCGTCTTCCGCGGGCAGCGGCCGGCAATGGTGGCACCACGGCGCCGGGTCGCGGTCGTCGCGTCAACCCTCCCGGCCAGGGGATGATGAACCCGCCCGGCCAGGACGGCGGCCGTCCGCAGCGCGGCGTCGGTGCTCAGGGCAAGGGTCAGGGTGCGACCAACGGCAAAGGCATCGGCGTCAGCGGCGCTGCGATGCCCGGTCCCGGTGGTCGCCAGCTCGCGGCGAGGGTTGCCTCTGGGGCGATCACCCAGGAGCAGGCCGACCGCACGATGAAACAGCGGCAGACGCTCGCCAAAGCCCTCGGGCCGGATTGGCGGGAGAAACTGTCGGTCGGCGGGCAGTCTTTCGCCGAGGTCAACAAGGGCCTCAAGGCCAGCCCCGACAACGCGAAACTGGCGGCGATCCGCAAGAAGCTCGTCGCCAACCGCGCCAAGGTGCTCACCGCTGCCCGCGCCAAGAACAAAGGCGGCGGTAAGAAGGCGCCGGCCGGGGAAGGCGAGGAATAGGCGATGGCTCGAGGTCGCTACGTCACCAACGCACAGCAGCGCGTCCGCGTCGCCAAGTCGCGCCTGCGTAAGCAGGGTCGCGGCAAGGTGAGTGGACGCGGCGGTGCTGGCCGTGGTCGCGGTGGCCTCGGGGCTCCCTCGCCGATGCCCTGGGACTCGACCGCGCAACGGGAATCGGCCGAACTCGGCAACGAGGCCGCCGATGCTCGTGTCGATCTGGGGGCGGACTACGACCGCGTACAGCGAGAGCTCGGTTTCGGTGTCGGGGCCGGCGATCCCTACAGCGCCTCGGCCGAGAACAAGAAGCAGCTCGGTAGCGCCCAACGGGGGATCGTCAACACCGCCGGCACGCAGCTCTACGCCGGGTCCACGGTGAACGCGGAGTCCTCCGCTCGCTCGCAATACGACAAAGCGCAGAAGGGGCTCGAGGACGAATTCGCCCAGGCGCAGGCGGCCTACGATCGTGGCCTCGCTCGCTCAACCCGAGACGAGCAGCTCGGCGCTCTGGCGATCAAAGAAGGCGCGATCGGCAGGGCTGCGGCCTCAGAACCGGAATCGCTCGGGGTCGGTGGTGGCGGCGGTCGGCGAGCCGGAGCTGCTCGCAGCGGCCGTGGTCGGGTCGGCGGCCCTGGCCGGGATGGGCGCAACGTCC
>Ga0157306_10000158_pt1 | contig 12882 bp, 12 predicted proteins | sample NitcycUS163409C2_FD_108391 | JGI IMG/M metagenome (GOLD analysis project Ga0157306, IMG submission 108391) | Soil microbial communities from Arlington Agricultural Research Station in Wisconsin, USA - Nitrogen cycling UWRJ-S163-409C-2 | ecosystem: Environmental > Terrestrial > Soil >...
CGCCTGTAGCGCCAGCATCTCCCCCCCGTCGGCCTCGTGGTCGTAGCCGCAGAGGTGAAGGGCGCCGTGTACCGCGGCCTCGGTGACGTCCACACAGTGCTCGGGGCAGATCGCCACGTCGCCGAGCTCGCGCGGCCCGGCGGTCGGGCCGGTCCCGTCGAGCGGGAAGGCGAGCACATCGGTGGGCTCGTCGACGCCGCGGTGCTCGCGGTTCAGCTGCCGGATGCGCTGCGCACCGACCAGCTCGACCGCCAGGTGGCCATCGCCGACCCCGGCCGCCTCGAGCGCCGCGGCGACCGGGGGTCGCAGCTCTGCCGGCACGTCGGAGAGGTCCAAGCTCAAGGGCGAGGCGTCGGCCCGTGTTCGGCGCGCGCCGCACGCTCACGGCTGCCGTGCTCGTCATAGGCGGCGACGATCCGCTGGACGAGCTTGTGACGGACGACGTCCTCGCCGCCGAAGTTGACGAAGGAGATGTCTTTGACGTCGTCGAGGATCTCACGCACCGCGACCAGGCCGGAGCGCTGGTCGGTCGGCAGGTCGATCTGGGTCACGTCCCCGGTGACCACCATGCGCGAGTTGAAGCCGAGCCGCGTGAGGAACATCTTCATCTGCTCGGGGCTCGTGTTCTGCGCCTCGTCGAGGATCACGAAGGAGTCGTTCAGCGTGCGGCCACGCATAAAGGCGAGCGGCGCGACCTCGATCACGCCACGCTCGAAGTAGCCGTTGACCCGATCGGGGTCGAGCATGTCGAAGAGCGCGTCGAAGAGTGGCCGCAGGTAGGGATCGACCTTGGCCTGGATGTCACCCGGCAGGAAGCCGAGCCGCTCGCCCGCCTCCACGGCGGGGCGCGTGAGGATGATGCGCTGCACCTGCCGTTCGGTGAGCGCCGCCGCCGCCATCGCCACCGCGAGGAAGGTCTTGCCTGTGCCTGCCGGGCCGATGCCGAAGGTGACCGTGTGGTCGCGGATCGAGTCGACGTAGCGCTTCTGGTTGATGGTCTTCGGCGCGACCTTGGTGTTGCGGTGGCGCCAGACGACGTCCTCTAGGATTTCCGCAGGGCTCTCCCGCGCGTCGAGCGCGCCGGTCACCGCTTCGATCGTCCCCGGCGCCACCTCATGGCCCTGCTCGATCAGCTCGACCAGCTCGTCGACCACGGTGGCCGCCATCTGCACGTCTTCCGGTTCGCCGTCGAGGGTGAGCACGTTGCCGCGCAGGTGGAAGTCGCAATCGAGGTGACCGCGAAGCTCGCGCAACACGGCGTCCTCGGAGCCGGCCAGCTCTGCAGCCACGCTGTTGTCGAGAGTCAGCTGCCTACGCGCCAAGCCGCTCACGCACCGCTGCGCTGACCCGCTTGCCGTCGGCGCGACCGCCGACCGTCGGCATCAGAGCCGACATCACCTGGCCCATCTGCTTCTGCTCGCTGGCGCCGGTCTTGGCGACCGCGGCGTCGACCAGCTCGGCGAGCTCCTCGTCGGAGAGCTGCTCGGGCAGGTAGGCCTCGATCAGCTGCACCTCGAAGCGCTCGGCCTCGGCCTGCTCGGCGCGCCCCGCCTCGTCGAATGCCTCGGCAGCCTCGAGCCGCTTCTTGCGCTCCCGCTGCAAGACCGCCAGCTCGTCGCCCTTGCCGAGCTTCGCGTCCTGCTGCAGCGAGTCGACGACCATCCGCAGGGCAGCCGCCCGCGCGCGATCGCCCGCCTTCATCGCGGTCCGCACGTCCGCCTGCGCCTGCTCGAGAGCGCTCACCGATCTAAGGGTAGTCGGCGGCGCCGGGAGCCACGGCGAGCCTGGTTACTTGGTGTCCCGATTGGGTGGTGGAGAAGTGTCCCGATTGGGTGGTGGAGTGATGAGGGCGACCGGCACCGAGAGGCCGGCGGAGCGGCGCAGGGTGGCGATGCGGCGCCCTGGCTGCAGAGCCGGCCGGATCTCGCTGACCCGATCGCCGAGCCCGGCGACGGTGGCGTCGAGATCGGCGGCGATCAAGGCGAGCCCCCAGAAGAACGCCGGCCGGCCGGCCCCGCCGGCTCGCTCGATCGCCTCGGGCGGCTCCTGCACGACCTCGAGGATCGTCGCGCCGAGGCGGAAGAACGCCTGCCGCGGCGCGCCGGCCGGCGTCGGCTCCTCGCGGATGCGGCGCAGGTCGAGACCAGCGCCCTGCAGCCTCGCAATGGTGCGGTCGAGATCCGGACTGATTGCCACCACGTGGTCGAGGCCGGCGATGCCGTTGGGATGGGCCGGCCCCTCGCTCGGCGGCGGTCGCTCGGACTGCCCGGTCGGCAAGCCATCCAGCTCGGTGTCGGCGATCTCGCGCAGCGACCAGCCGGCGAGGCCCCGTCCGGCCTGCGCATCGACAAGGCGTATCCGTACGTCCCCGACCACACAGGTATCGGCATCGACGGCGAACCCCACCGCCGCCCAGCTCTCACGCGCGTCGGCGACCGTAAGCTCGTCGATCGTCGGGGCCACGCGCAAACCGTAGCCCTCGCGCTGGACCTCTGCCGCAGTCGGCAGGTCCCCCCGGCACGTAATGACCTTCTACGTTAGGGTTACCGAATTAGGTTTCCCTAACATCAAACCGAAAATGTTTAGGAGGTTTCGTGAGTTCTCGAATTGACCGGCGCTGGCTCAGCGTCCTTGGCCTGGGCGTCCTCGCCAGCTTTCTCGCTGTTGGATGCGGAGATTCCTCATCGGACTCGAGCGGTTCGCTGACCCTCTACAGCTCCCAGCACGAACCGATGACCGAAGCTCTGGTCGAGGGCTTCGAAGAGGAGAACGGCGCCGAGGTCCGGGTCCGCTATGGCGAGGACGAGGGGCTCGCCAGCCAGATCGAGCAGGAGGGCGACGCCTCTCCAGCCGACGTCTTTCTGGCCGAGAACACGCCGCCGCTGGAACTGCTGACCGGCAAGGACCTGCTCGCCGAGGTCGATTCCTCCACCCTGGACGAAGTGCCCTCCCAGTACAGCTCGCCGAGCGGGCACTGGGTCGGCGTGGCGGCGCGGGAGACGGTCATGGTCTACGACCCGGAGCTGATCGCGGCCGACGAGCTGCCCGCCTCGATCCTCGACCTGGCCAAGCCCGAATGGCAGGGAAAGCTGGCCATCGCGCCGTCCGAGCCCGATTTCATCCCGATCGTCAGCGCGATCGAGAAGCTCGACGGCGAAGCGGCAGCGAACTCCTGGCTCGAAGGCTTCGCCGATAACGCGAAGCACTACAACGACAACGAGGGGATCATCGCCGCCGCTAACAGCGGCCAGATCGCCGCCGGCATCATCAACCACTATTACTGGTATGAGGCGGTGGCCGAGGAGGGCAAGGACGAGGTGTCCTCCAAGCTCCACTACTTCGGCAACGAAGACCCGGGAGCGCTGGTCAACGTCTCCGGCGCCGGGGCGCTCGAGTCGAGCGACGATCCCGAGCTGGCCCAGGAATTCCTCGCCTACATCGTCAGCGAGGAGGGCCAGACCGCGATGACCGAGAGTGGCGACTGGGAGTACCCGTTGAACAGCGCCGTGCCGCCACCGCCCGGGCTGAAGCCATTCGACACCCTGGAACCACCCCAAGTGAGCCCCGCCGACCTCGGCGACGGCAGCGACTCGGTCGAGCTGATGCAGCAGGTGGGGCTGCTCTAGGACGATGGAGGCTGCAAGCGCCCAGCGCCGCAGAGCCGCATGGCCGGCTGCGTGGCGCTGGGCGCAGCAGGGTCGGGGGCGTCCGCCTGCGACCCTGCTTCTCGTCGCCGCCGCCGTTGCGCTGCTGGCCCTGGCGCCGGTCGCCTTCCTTCTCGACCAGGCGCTATCGACCGGCTGGGACGAAGTGCGGCTGCTGCTGCTTCGCCCCTTCGTCGGCGATCTGCTCCTCAAGACGACGACTCTGGTCGCGGTCGGGACCGTCGCCTGCGCCGTCCTCGGCGTCGCGGTCGCCTGGTTCGTCGAGCGCACCGATCTCCCCGGCCGCCGGGCCTGGGCCGTGCTGGCGGCATTGCCGATCACCGTTCCCGCCTTCGTCACCAGCTACAGCTGGGTCTCGATCACGCCCGCGGTGCAGGGCTTCTGGGGCGCCGCGGGGATCGTCACCCTCGCCTACTACCCGCTCGTCTACCTGCCGGTGGCAGCGGTCCTGCGCGGCACCGACCCGGCCCTGGAGGAGAGCGCTCGCTCGCTCGGCATGGGCCCGTGGCGGACCTTCTTCCGGGTCACCCTGCCGCAGACGCGGGTCGCCCTGCTCGGCGGCATCCTGCTCGTCTCGGTCCACATGCTCGCCGAGTACGGCGCCTTCGCGATGCTGCGCTTCCAGACCTTCACCACCGCGATCTATGACCAGTACGAGTTGGGCTTCGGCGGGCCCGCGGCCTCGATGCTTGCCTCGGTGCTGGTCCTGCTCTGCCTCCTGCTCCTCGTCACCGAGCTGGCGGCGCGTGGCCGCGGCCGCTACGCCCGGGTCGACTCCGGCGCGGCCCGGCCGATCGTGCCCGCCCGCCTCGGCCGCGCCAGGTGGGCGGTCGGCGCCGGCTTCGCGGCGCTGATCGGCCTCGCCCTCGGCCTGCCCCTGGTCACGCTGATCTACTGGGTGGCGACCGGCAGCTCGGCCAGCTTCGACCTCGGCACGCTTCTTGCCACCACCGGCAGCTCGCTCAAGCTGGGTCTCGGCGCCGCGGCCCTGACCACGCTGCTGGCCCTGCCCGTCTCGGTCCTCGCCGTGCGCCACCCGAGCCGTGCCGCAACCGTGATCGAGCGCGCCACCTACCTCCCCTTCGCCCTGCCCGGAATCGTCATCGCTCTCTCCCTGATCGTGCTTTCCACCGAGTACCTCCCGGCGCTCTACGGGACGAGCGAGCTGCTGATCGTCGCCTACGCGATCCTCTCCCTGCCGCTGGCGCTCGTCGCGACCCGGGCTGCGCTGGCGCAGGCGCCGCCGGTTCACGAGGAGATCGCCCGCTCACTGGGCTGCCGGCCACTAGTGGCGATGATCCGCGTCACCCTGCCGCGGATCCTGCCCGGCCTTGGCGCCGCGGCGGCGCTCGTCTTCCTCGCCACGGTTACCGAGCTGACGGCGACCCTGATCCTGGCGCCAATCGAAACCAAGACGCTGGCGATGCAGTTCTGGGCAAAGGCCTCGACCCTCTCCTACGGAGCCGCAGCCCCCTACGCTGCTCTGATGGTCGCCATCTCCGCGCTCCCCACCTACCTGCTCACGCGCCGCCTCGGCGGCGTCGTGGCACCGCCGGAGGAACGATGAGCCCCGCAGCGTCGCTCTCGGTCACCGGCCTGACCAAGGCCTTCGGCGACTCGCCCGTGCTGGTCGACCTCGACCTGCAGGTGCCAACCGGCAGCCTGACCGCGGTCCTCGGTCCCTCCGGCTGCGGCAAGACGACGCTGCTGCGCTTGCTCGGCGGGTTCGAGCGCGCCGACCGCGGCTCGATCCGGCTTGGCGAGCGGGTGCTCTGCGACGCCGCCACCCACCTCGCGCCCGAGCGGCGCGCGATCGGCTTCGTTCCCCAGGAGGGAGCGCTCTTCCCGCACCTCGACGTCGCCGCCAACGTCGGCTTCGGCCTGCCGCGGGCGCAGCGCCGCGGTGGTCGGGTCGAGGAGCTGCTGGAGCTGGTCGACCTCGAGGGCCTGGCCAAGCGCCTTCCCCACCAGCTCTCCGGCGGCCAGCAGCAGCGCGTCGCTCTGGCGCGGGCGCTGGCGCCGGAACCGGGCCTGGTCCTGCTCGACGAGCCCTTCGACGCGCTCGACGCCGGCCTGCGGGCACAGGTGCGCGGCGAGGTTCGCGCGGCGCTGCGAGCAGCCGGGGCCACAGCCCTGCTGGTCACCCATGATCAGGAGGAGGCGCTTTCGCTGGCTGACACCGTCGCCGTCATGCGCGGCGGGCGAATCGTCCAGGCAGCCGACCCGCAGACGCTCTACCGCGACCCGGTCGACGCCGAGGTCGCAGCCTTCGTCGGCGAGGCCGTCCTGCTCGAGGGCCGCCAAGGGGGACGCAGGGTCGAGACCTGCCTTGGCGCTCTGCGAGCCCGCGGGGCCACCGTCGGCAATGGAGGCAGGGTGACGGTCATGCTGCGACCGGAGCAGATCCTCTGCCGCGAGCCAAGCGCAGATCTCTCCGGGCCGCTCGGCCGGGTGCTCTCGATCGCTTTCTACGGACACGACGCGACCGCTCGCATCGCCCTCGAGGGCGCCGCCAAGCGCGAGATCGTCGCGCGCGCCGTCGGCCACCAATTGCCAGCGGTTGGCGAGCAGGTTGCGATCGCGGTCGAGGGCACAGCGATGGCCTACCCCGCGGGAGGGCCTGCCTCCAGGGGTCCCGCGCCCTTCAGTGGCCAGGGCACGCCTGACCGACGGCTCCGAACCGGCCCGCGGAGCCCGGCCTTTCAGTCGGCGTCCGCTGCTAGGCGGAGTTGACCGTCGGCCGTATCTGCCGTTTGACGGCGATCGGCCCCTCGTAGATCTTGCGATGCGGATCCTCGTCGTTGGCTTCGCGAACCGCTTCGATGTCGCCGTGGAAGTCGCCCTTGCCGGTCGGGTCGGTCAGCGCCAGGGATACCAGCTCGAAGAGGCCGAGCCCCACCTGGGGAACCCATTGGCGCCGCCCGTCCCTGTACTCGCCGGTGAGGAACGGCATCGCCGCGAGCGTCAGGGCGCCGACGGCGTCCAGCACGAGATGGGCCTTGAACGGGATCACCCTGACGATGCCGAGCGGGTAGTCGGTCATCGTGCTGTAGGTGGCGTGGACGGCTCCCGCCGTCCTGATCTGGCGAGCTGAGCGCGTCCCCTCGATACCCGCCAGCTTCGGGAAGACCGTAGTCAGACTGGCGCCGGCGGTGTAGTCGACCACGCCGTGCAGCGTCGCATCGATCGGTCTGGGGAGAGATGGCATGGTTTGCTCCTTTCAGGGCTTGAGGACCACCTTCACGCACTCATCCTGCTTGTGCTTGAAGGTCTCGTAACCGTCGGGTGCCCTGCTCAGCTCCATACGGTGTGTGACGACGAAGCTCGGATCGATGTCGCCGTTTCGGACGTGCTCGTAGAGCGGCTTCAGGTACTTGTGCACGTGGCACTGCCCCGCTCGCAGCTGAAGCCCCTTGTTCATGAACGCTCCGGATGGGAACTTGTCGAGCAGGCCCCCGTAGACGCCGATCACGGCGACGATCCCGCCGGGGCGGCAGGCAAGGATCGCATCGCGCAGGGCATGGCCGCGGTCGGACTCCAGGCGGGTTGCCTGCTTGACCCGGTCAACCGCATGCAGGGCGCCGTGGCCGTGCGTCGCCTCCATTCCCACGGCATCGATCACAGCGTCGGGCCCGCGCCCGCCGGTCAACTCCTTGAGCTGCTCGACGATGTCGGGATCCTGGGAGAAGTCGATCGTGTCGGTCGCGCCCGCCTTGTTGACCGCCATTTGCAGACGGTACTCGTACTGGTCGATGGCGATCACGCGCTCGGCCCCCATCAGGATCGCGCTGGCGACCGCGAACTGGCCGACCGGGCCCGCGCCGAACACCGCGATCGTCTCGCCGCCTTCGATGTCGCAGAGATCGGCGCCGAAGTACCCGGTCGGGAAGATGTCGGAGAGGAAGAGAACTTCCTCGTCCGTCAGGTCGTCCTCGATCTTGATCGGCCCGACGTCGGCGAAGGGCACCCGCGCGTATTCCGCCTGACCCCCGGCATAGCCGCCGGTGATGTGCGAGTAGCCGAAGATCCCCGCGGTCGAGTGACCGAACATCTTCTCGGCGATGCCCGAGTTGGGATTCGAGTTCTCGCAGGCGGAGTAGAGCTCATGCTTGCAGGACCAGCAGCCCCCGCAGGCGATCGGGAAGGGCACGACGACGCGGTCGCCCAGCTCGAGGTTGCCCACACCCTTGCCCTTCCCGACGACTTCGCCCATGAACTCGTGGCCGAGGATGTCTCCCCGCTTCATCGTCGGGACATAGCCGTCGTAGAGGTGCAGGTCCGAGCCACAGATCGCCGTCGAGGTGATCTTCACGATCGCGTCGCGCTCGTTGAGGATCGTCGGGTCGGGGACGTTCTCAACCTCGACGCTGTTGCGGCCGGACCACACGGTGGCGCGCATCAGACGCTCACCCTCTCGAGCTCGGACGCGTCCAGCGGCTGGGCTGGGCGCTGCTTCAGCTTGCGCTCGGCCAGCTCGCCCTCGGGCGACCCCTCCGAGCGTGGGATGACCCCGGTCTCGACCTTCGCCTTGAAGCGCCGCAGGTCGTCCTTGACCTTGGCGATGGGCTCGCGACCGCTCAGCTTGCGGGCCATCTCGCCGAGCTTGCCGCCCGGCGCCGCACGCTCGAGATCGACGTGGATCTCCGTCCCGCGACCTTCGGGCGCCGGCTTGAAGCTGACCGCGTCGGCGGAGTCGATGTAGTCGGGCCGGTACTCGGCCTCTCCCCACCGCTTTTGGATTTCCTCGAGAGACCCGAGAACAGTGACTGCAGCCTTTGTAGTCATCGGAGAACCACCTCCTTCGAGTGGTTTGCGGTCCTTGCCTGTACCCGCAGGCAGACGGCCTACACAAAGGGCTCGACGACCCAGTCAGGACTTGGGGAGGAGGACCTAGCCAGGGTGTCTGTCAGGCTGAGGACATGAGCGTCGGGTTGGAAGAGGCGCCGGTCGTCGCCCCAGCACCCACGGTCCCCGACGATCACGTGATCGTCCTCTTCGGGGCGACCGGCGACCTGGCGAGGCGAAAGCTCCTGCCGGGCATGTTTCACCTCGCTGAGGCGGGCCTCATGCCAGAGCGCTTTTTCATCATCGGCGTCTCGCGGAGCGAGCTCGACGACGGCGAATTCAGGGCCCTCGCGCGCGAGGCCGTGAAAGAGTGCGGCCGTGGCGAGCTGTCAACGCTCCGCGGCGAGCGGTCGATGTTCCACTCGCTGCTTGGCAGGGCGTTGGGGTGAGCGACCAGGCACTCCTTCTGCGGAGCATCCGAGGCGGGGCCAAGCGGCGCGAGAAGGCCGACGCTGCAAAACGAAGGGGGACCGAAGACCTACCGGGCTTCTGTCGGCAAGCTCAGAGGGCGGGCGTGCCGATTACGAAGATCGCTTCTCTTCGTTTCTGCTTTCGCTTGGTCATTGCTTAGGAATCCTCGTAGCAATGCTGGGGAATCCGACCTGTCGTGTCCTTAACGTAGCGAAGGTGGTTCGTAGCTAGAAAGCGGCTCCTTTCGCGCCAGTAACCGGGTGAGGCCATTTTTAAAGGCTTGGGCCAATCCCGGTCCAGGTGAAAGAAAGGAGGTCCAAGTGGACAGCGCTGTTCTGGCTACGGCGCTACTGGTCGCCATGTTGGTCATTGACCGATTGGCAAGGTAGTGCCCCACACGGCCCGGCGATCTTCGGATCGCCGGGCATCTAAAGGAAAGGGTTCGAGCATCTGGCTCGAACCCCTTCCCACAAAACTGTGCCCACCGGACACTCAATTGTCAGGTAGCACCGTTCTGGCTACAAGAAGCTTAGCAGCGATTCTGGCTACCAGCAGCTCCCCGCAAAGCCCGCAGGCTTTCCCAACTGCGCCACTCCAGCGGGTCGGAAGCGGCTCCATTGACCTGCGCCAGCGAGCAACGTTTTCCCGCAAACGCTCAAGCAGAAGCGGGCGTGGCTCCAAAGCGAGCACCTCGCAGCACCGGTATGACAGCAGCCACGTGAAGTAGCCGATATTGGCGCCTTCGTCGAGGGCGAAATCCTGGTCCGCGAGCCTCACAGATCACCTCGCTACCGAGTCCTCTGCTTCTTTTTAGATCGCTGAACGGCCCAGCCTCAAGCGACCACACGGGCTTGCTCTACCTATGTCCCCAGTTCACAACCGCTCGCACCCTCGACTCGAGTCGACGCCAGCGCCGCCACGACAGCGGTCGACGCCAGGCCCGCCGCGCAGGCGGTCGGCACCGCGATTGCCCTTGAGGAGGTCGGGGCCGCGGCTGCCCTTCAGCACGTCCGGGCCACCACGTCCGAGGAGCCGGTCCGCTCCCGCACCGCCGAAGACACGGTCGGCCGCGGGGCCAGCGCCCACGTAGTCGGCACCGCTCCCGGCGCAGATCAAGTCGCGGCCCGCGAGGGAGACGATCGTGTCGTTGCCCGCAAGCGTGACGATCACGTCGCGACCGGGCGTGCCGGCGATGACGTCATCGCCGGTCGTCCCGGCAATCGAGGCGACAACGCCGCGGCAGGTGGGCGCCGGCCCGACGACGCTGGTTGTCACGGTGGCTTTGTTGTTGGATGCGACAGGGTCTTTTTGGTCGCCTTTCACCGAGGCGGTGTTGCTGATCACGCCGGTTTTGCGAGGGATCACCGAGAGGGTCACCGTCGGGGGCGCGCCGTAGTTGAGCCCCGGCGGATCAACCTGACCGAGATCGCAGGTGACTTTCCTGCCCTTGCGCGCGCATTTGCCCGCCGTCGAGGTGGCGGAGACGAAGTCGACCCCCTTCGGCAGCTCGTCGGTTACCTTCACGTCCGTCGCGACATCCGGCCCCAGGTTCTGCACGCCGATCGTGTAGGTGAGGACCGATCCCACGGTGACCGGGTCGGGGCTATCTGCCTTGGTGATCGCCAGATCCGCCGCGCCCGCATTCGCCGTCATGCCCACCCCTGCGAAGATGCAAGCGAGCGCGAGCGCCAGCGCGGTCGCCGCGAGCGGCCTCCCTCGCTCATTGCGGGGCTGGCAGTCCACTCCAGATCTCCAGCGTCGCTTGGCCATCCGTGTGCTGAAACGGAGTCGGGTCACGATCGTCAGGGCAAACTGGCCATTTAGGCCACATTGGCCGTATTTCCCCGCTGATCCGATAGAGAAACCGCGTGAGTTGAGCGCATACTGAAAGCGTGCGAGAGCGGAGCACACGCAGAGCGCGCAGCATTGCCCCGCCTGCTGTTGCTCTGCTTGTCACGATCGTCGCACTGGGCGCCGCCATCTGGATCGACGAGGGGTCGCAAGCGGGGACCGGCGCCTGGCGCCCGTTGAACCCACGTTCGGGCCGGTCACCGCCGCCCTGCAGCGCTTCGACCCGCGCCGGGGGCGTTGGACCCTGATGCCGACCTCGCCGACGCCACGCGCGGCGGCGGCTCTCGCCGCACGCGGCGGCAAGCTCTACGCAGTGGGCGGCGCGGCAGGGCGCACCCCCCCCGCCACGGCCGCGGCGCCGCGATGGCCGCCGAATCTACGCTCTGGAGGGCTGCCCCACCCCGGGCCTCGATTTCTCCAACGCGATCGAGTTCCTCGACGTACCGCGCGGCAAGCTGCGGTGAGCCGACGCGCTAAAGCCACCGCGTGCTCGAGATCTGGAACTGCTGGGTGCTGAGGCGTTTTCGGTCAAGTATTGATCAGTTCCGTTACATTGCCGGCGCAAGCATTGCGCTAACAGGGGGCATCAGTGGTCAGCAGTGGGCGGGTGTGTGTGGCGCAGATCGCGCAAGTCGCGGAAGGCCTGCGCACGTAGTGCAGGCAATAGGTCGACAACTCGCTGTCTACTTGGGCGTGCGCAGGCTCATGGTCGCGCTCGCGTCGCTGACGATCCTCTGCGCCGGGCTCGGCCAGGCTCGCGGTAGTGCATCGCCCCCAAACGAGGCGCGGAATGGCGCCGGAGGCGATGCCCAGACATCGATCATCGGGGGAAGCGCAACCTCGATCGCGTCCTATCCGTGGCTCGCCTACGTTCGCTACCAGGGGGCCGTTGAAGAATCCAGCTGCGGGGGAACCGTCGTATCGCCTCGGCTGGTCCTGACGGCGGCGCACTGCGTGCTGACCGGAACCGGCAGGGTCGCGGTGGCATCGAACTTCTCGGTCTTGACCGGCGTGGCAGACCTCAGGGAAGCAACGCCGGACCGCGTCTCCCAGGTCTCACAGGTTGTCGTATTTCCCGAATACGGACCCTCGACGGCTTTGAACGACGCCGCACTCCTTGTGCTCGCCGCACCGGTCGCGGCACCGCCTCTGCCCCTCGCAACTCCTTCCGACGCCCTGCTGCTCACACCGGGAACGCCGGTTGCGGTCGCCGGTTGGGGTCTGATCGACGTGAAGCCCCGGCGGGCGCCGGCAGTCCTTCGCGAGGCTCAGTCGGTTGTTCAGGCGACGCCCTACTGCCAGCGCAAGTTGCGGGGAGTGCTGTCCGCATATGAGCCCGCCAGTCAGATCTGCGTGAGATCTCAGCCTGGCCGCCCAGGCGCCGGTCTCTGTAATGGCGACAGTGGCGGCCCAGCCATCGCGCGACGACCCGACGGGATCGCCGTCCAGATCGGCATCGTCAGCCTCAAGGGGTCGCTCGATTGCGACCCGCGAAGCCCCCAGGTCCTCGCGCGGGTAGATCGGATTTCCTCCTGGGTTGCCGCCTGGGCAAGTGCGATCGAACTTGGAGCGCCAGCCCCACAGGTGGTGATCCCGAAGGTCGAGCTTCCGCGGATAACGCGCCGCGAAGCTGAAGTCCTTGCCTGGCTTGGCCTGGAAGCCGACTTCGGAAGCCGGTTTACAAGGGGCCGGTACTACGGCATCGAATGCAGCCGAGTCAACCGCGAGAAGGTCAAATGCCGAGTCCAGTGGCTGAGGGGAATCGACTTCTACCGCGGCGGGATCACGATCTACGCAGCGCTGCCCCAGGAAGGCTTCGTCTACAACTACCGCTACACGATCCGCCGCTTCAACGCCAACTGCTGGCTCACCTATCTTCACCCCATCCAGGCCTGTCATCCAAGGCTCTTCAGGAGATAGGCCACCAGGACTGGTCCTCCGCGTGCCGAAAAATCACGCTCTGTACTAATTTTTGGGTACTCCACGATGTGCTCGTAATCCCGAAAATCGGGTACTACAAGCGTATGCGGCTGCGAGTGTTCCCAACCGTCGAGGCGCCGAGCGAGGCGCGGCGAAAGCTTTCTTCGTTGGCCCGCCGTGTCGACCAGCA
>Ga0157306_10000162_pt1 | contig 12769 bp, 19 predicted proteins | sample NitcycUS163409C2_FD_108391 | JGI IMG/M metagenome (GOLD analysis project Ga0157306, IMG submission 108391) | Soil microbial communities from Arlington Agricultural Research Station in Wisconsin, USA - Nitrogen cycling UWRJ-S163-409C-2 | ecosystem: Environmental > Terrestrial > Soil >...
CAACAGGCCCTCGCGCTTGGCGGCGTCGTGCGCCGCCTGCAGGGCCGTCTCGTCGTCCACCGCGATGACCTCGTCGATCACCTCCCGGTCGAGGATCTCGGGCACGAACCCGGCGCCGATTCCCTGGATCTTGTGCGGGCCGGGTACGCCGCCCGAGAGCACCGGCGAGCTGGCCGGCTCGACCGCGACGATCAGCGTCTCGGGGCTGCGCTCGCGCAGCATCCGTCCGACGCCGGTGATCGTTCCCCCCGTGCCGACCCCGGCGACGAAGGCGCCCACCTCGCCGGCTGTGTCGCGCCAGATCTCCTCCGCCGTCGTGCGCCGGTGCACCTCCGGGTTGGCGGGGTTGGAGAACTGCTGGGGCATGAAGCCCTTGCGCTGCTCGCGGATCGCTTCGGCCAACTCGACAGCCTCGGTCATCCCGCCCAACGATGGCGTCTCGCGCACTTCGGCGCCGTAGGCGCGCAGCAGCTTCGCGCGCTCGCGGCTCATCCCCTCGGGCAGCGTGAGGATCAGCTCGTAGCCGCGGGCGGCGCAGACCATTGCCAGGGCGATTCCGGTGTTGCCGCTGGTCGGCTCGACGATCACCGACTTGCCGGGCGCGATCAGCCCCTCCGCCTCGGCGGCATCGATCATCGCCACCCCGATCCTGTCCTTCACCGAGCCGCCCGGGTTGAGGTACTCGAGCTTGACGCAGACCTCTGCTTCCAGCTCCCTGCCGAGGCGCGAGAAGGAGACCAGCGGCGTCTCCCCCACCACCGCCGCAGCGGTTCCCCCGATCCGCATCAGACGAGGTACCTGTATCTCTCAGACATCGGCTGGGACTGTAAAGCGAAAACGTCCGGTGGGTCGCGCCTCGCCCGGGCTTGATCTGGCAGCATCAGGCTCGATGCAGGTGCGCTATGCCAACCAAGCGGAAGAACTCGATCTCGTAGCACCCCTGTGGAATGCCCTCCAAGAGCACCATTCCGAGGTGCTGCCCACCCTTGGAAACCAAGTCTCTCCTCGCCCGCTTGAGGATTCATGGTCCCGCCGACGCGCGAAATACGAACGCTGGCTGGACGATTCGGAAACGTTCTTCGCCATAGCCGAAGATGAAGGCGAGGCCGTGGGGTACGCCTTCGTAACGGTGGGACCGGGTTATGCCGGTTGGCAAACCGGCCGCCTGGCAGAGCTGGAGACATTGTCGGTGCTTCCAAGCCATCGTGGGCATCAAGTGGGGAGCCGACTCTTGGATGCCGTTTGGTCGAAGTTAGGCGAGCGCGACATTGACGAGTTGGCGATCACGACCGCCCTGACAAACGTCGATTCCCATCGGTTCTATGAGCGCCACGGATTTAGCCAAAGCTTCGTGATCTATTACGGCAAGCGAAGCGGTTAGTTGCCAATACGCACCGCGCCAGCCGAGCGGGCAGACAGTGTCTACGCAGCCTGAGCGGGCGATCAGTAAGCGTCGCCGTCGAGACATGCAACGGCCCGCCCAACTCACCCTCATCGGCGAGATAAATAGTAACCCCCTCCTTGTAACGACTCGAACAGCTCGTCCAAGTTGTTGCTTCACTCGCCGTGATGTTCTCCCGGTGGGGACTCTCCCTCGAAGTAGTCCACGCCGTCGCTGCGCCGGAAAAACGCGCGCAGTCCACCGCCTCGAGGCAGACGCTCGCCAACGCCAATCTTTTCGGAGTCCGGGTAGACGACGACATCGGGACGACCATGGCTTGAGATCGCCAGAAAGGTCGCAGTCGTCTCCGTGCGGTTAAGAATCTGATGTGCGCCCTCCTCACCGAGGGGAAAGCGCAGCGCTTCTCCCTCCTCTAGCTCCCGAATGCCCTCCGGGGTACGGAGGCTAGGGCGCCCAGAGAGAACGATCACAAGCTCCTCATCGGAATAGTGGAAGTGATAGAGGTAGGCCGCCTCGCCTGGCGGGACCTCCCAGAGACTGGCTCCAATCAGCTCGGTACCGAGTTCGTAGCCGATGCGCGCACGCGGGGAGCGGAAGCCCGGGGGTCGCTCTCCGTCTTCAAATGTGGGCCTGTAGATGTTTGCCATGGATGGGCAATCTATAAGTCGAGACAGCATGGATACGGGATACATCATGAGCGCCACTCGGCTGTCGGGATTGGAAGCGGCTTGTCGTCACCTATGCCCCAGCCAGCCCCGCGCCAGCCGAACGGGCGGCTTCCTCGGCCCGCCCGCGCTTGGCGTTGAGGTAGGCATCGAGCAGGCCCGCAGCCTCTGCCTCGGACCCCACTGGCGGCAAAGCCCACTCCGTTCTTGAGCGGGGTCGTCACTGGCTTGGGCGAAGCCCAACTCCTGATCGCAGTAGGCGCTACCGGCAAAATCGGAGGTCAGCAGCGCGACCATTGCATCGCACGTAGCGAGCGCGACCGAAATCTCCCCCATCCACTCCTTCGTTGGCTCGATCGTCTCGTGGGCGACAAAAGATCGATCCCCTTGTCAAGAAGATCCGCGCGGATCTCGGCGGCCAGCTTCTTGTTCGGCTGAGTGTGGCTGAAGGCGAAGGTCTTAGTCGCCTTAACCGGACGGTATTTGAACCGCGTCAAGCTGCTGACCGAGGCTTCGGCTTCTCGTCGTCCTCCCGGATCCTGAAGCCAACGAGCCGCTTCGCCGGTGCCGGCGGAGTGATCAGCTGACGGAGGGCGCCGAAAATCTGCTCCAGCTGCTCATCGTGCTCGCCCATGCCTCGTTCGATCTGCTCCAGCCTCTTCTCGATCGCCGCGTAGGAGTTGGCAACCCGGCGCAGCTGGACAAACGCCCGCACGATCTCGATGTTTACGGCGATGGCCGTCTTGCTTCGCAGCACGGAGGAGAGCATGGCCACGCCCCGCTCGGTGAAGACGTAGGGCGCGTAGCGACGGCCACCGCGACCAGTGTTTGAGGTCGCAATCCGCGACCTCAAAGCCGCAGCCTCGTCCTTACGAAGCTGGAACATGAAGTCTTCCGGGAAGCGTTCGAAGTTCCGCTTCACCTGCTCGATCAACCGCTTCGTTTCGACGCCATACAGATCAGCCAGGTCTTCATCGGGCATCACCTGGCGCCCACGAATGGCGTAGATCCGCTTCTCGATCGCGGGCGTCGCGATCACCTCGAGGGAGGTGGCTTGCGGGTTGCGATCCGCCATCTCTTAGAGGATGGCAAATGCGTCGGAACTTATTGTCTGAGATCGCCTTAACTGGACGGCATTTGAACCAGCGTTTAATTCAGCTGTCGGTCCCTAGTTAACGATGAGACTCTAGGCCACCGTGAGAGGCTCAAGAGGCGTCGCCTGGGTTCCTTGGTCATGTCTAGACGCACCGGAAGCCGAGCCGAGTCTCCTCGAGCAAAGCGGGAGCGGTCACTTTCGCCGCACCAAAGACACTCAGGATCGCGCCGCTCCTCAAGCGTTAGCCAAAACCCGCTTCGAGCATCGAACAGTCGATGGGCATAGTTGCCAGGCTGCGCCAGACCGGTGATAGCCATCAGCATGAGGTTCGTGGATACGGACGCCGCAACCCCATTCAAAGTGATGACAGAAGGATCAATGACATCCGGGAGATTGAGGTAATTCTGGGCAGCTCGCTCCGCGTCCGTCGCCCCCTCCCGTTGCAAGCCAACAGGGTCGATCATTCCTGCGCAGGCAAGGCAGCCGTGGCGAGGAAAGCTTGGACGAACGGCTACATAGATGCTCGAAATGCGGCCCTCGGGTTGATCAATCTTTGCGCCGATTTGCACCATTGGAATTAGATGAGCCTGAGCGATGGAATTTGCGATTAGACGAGAGGTCATCGTGTCCGTGCACAGGAAGATGAAGTCGCATTCCGCGACGCGCGCAGCGGTAGCCGTATCAGCGATGTCGCCATCAATAGCTTCGAAATTGACGGAGCGATCAACTCGAGTAGCCAGCTGTTTCGCTACCTCCACCTTTTTCTTCCGTCGCTTAGCGTCACGAGAAACTGCCCCCACGATGCGCGAGAGGTTGTGGCGCTCCACGCGGTCGAAGTCAATGCCAAGGATCGTGCCCACTCCAAGGTGGGCAAGATGCTCGCTGACGATGGACCCACCGCCACCGAGGCCGATGACGGCCACCTTCATCCGCCGCAAAATCTGTTGCCCCTGTGCCCCAAACACGCGTGCCTGCCGGTCATAGCGACTCCCGACTTGGTTATTAGCGGGTTGAGGAGCCGGAGCTAGGGCAGCCAAGGTCTCGCCAATCACGTCGACCCGATCGAGCCTCACTCTTTGGTTCTTATCGAGCCAAATCTCACCGCCTGCGCTGGACCCTCCAAGGACGATCCCACCGACGGGCTGTCCATTCGAAACGATGTTTAGGAGATGGGGAAAGACACGGCGATGACCGGCCAGGTCATCCTTGGACAGGGCCACAGAATCTTTGGCGCCAGGATGGCTGTGGCAGGTAATTAGGGCGAGTCTTTCCGCATGGGCTCGCGCACCGAGGCGGGCTAGGGCCGATGAAGCCAGCTGACGATAGCCATGGATTCCGGGGGTGAACTCGTTAGCGCCGAGAAGATGCACCTCCCGGACCAGCAGGCGCGTCGAATTCGGCCGTGCCGCCACGCCGGCGAGGAGTATTGCTGCGTGCTCATCATGGTCGCCTCGAAAGAGATGGGATCTGAGGTCCGAATAGGCCTCACGGGTGATTCGAAGTCTCGTGCTCATTGAGCACGCAGCCAATCAGCCACTTGAAGGATGCAACCCAGGATCCGATCCCGCGCAGGATCCCAATTGTTGTTTCGCAAGGACACCTGGATCATCGACTCTCCTCGCCACTCGATCGGCTGCAGAGCCTGATGCCATGGGGTCGGCGGCTGGACCTCCTGGGGAAGGTAATACGGATAAGGCGGAGTCGCTGGGAAGTTGTAGGGCACTACGAAGCGCACGGGCGCCTTGCTGCGCGCCCAAGAGCCCGGAAGATCAAGAGCCTCAATCGTCACCACGGCACCACCTTGACCATCGGCCTCATGCAAGACGCGACGGCCAAAATGGTCTTCTACTTCCGCGAGTGCGTCCGCAACTTCCGGATTGATCGCGTCCATGGTTTAAGAAACATCCTGCCCCGAGATCGCGATGAATCTCTCGTTCTTGTGGATCTTGATCTCGTCCCCATTCCCCACGGCCGCTCCATTCGGGTCATAGAGCGTGAAATCAAGCGGCAGGTGAGCCGCCTCCTTGATCTCCGCTCCCGTGACATTCCTGTCCGGGAGCGTCACGGGACTGTTGTTGACGAGTATCTCGATGGTCTTGGTCTTGGTGGAAGCCTGGTTCATGCGATATCCTTTCTATAACTTCAATGAAGCAATTGAAGTATAGCCACCGAGCGGACGGAACTTCGAGATTCCCTTTGACGGACTCGAGCGTTCCGTCCTTCCCAGCGGCGATACTCGCTTGCTCAAGAGGACGGCCCCGACCTCGGTGCTTGCTCCCCGATGAACTGGAACAGCCATGACCCAGGAACGCTCAGTTCAAAAGCGCACGAGGGGACGCCGCGCCCTTCAGCACATCTACCTCCCTCCAGACGGGCAAGACGACCCTGAACTCGTGATTGACGCAAGGCACGCTGCTTCCATCGATGCCTTTGCTGGAGTTGCGCTCATAGGCACGGTTGAGCATCACCTGAGTCTGGGGGGGCGAGGTCGATCGGCGAGACTCTTGGTCCCCCAGGGCGGGGAAGTCATGGGCCGTTTTTGCACGATGCTGTCTCCCCCGCCGAAGCGATGCAAGCTGGAGTTTCCCCAGGGGCAGACTGCTCCCGTCAGGGATGGCCGCGTCCTACTCCCCGCAATTCGAGTTGCGTCGATGGATGAGGCAGACGCGCTGGCGTTGTTCCTTAGGGCGAGCTCTCAGCGACGACAGCTAGGAGATGTTCGCTTGACTGGCAAAGAGGCAGCAACCCTCGCGGAGGCACTGCCAGCGCTTGTGGAGAACGGGTTGAAGCACGCCTCGGGCAGCAGCTGCGGGGTAGTTGTTTGCGCGGCGATCGAGGCGGATAACAGAGAGGCCCAGCTCGTGGTTCTCGACCTTGACCTTCGCGTAGCCACTGCAACGGATCCGCTCGCCCAGCTGCGTGATGCTTGGGCAAGGAGCCGAGAGAATCTGGGTGGCTTGTACTACATCACTGAGTCGGCAACGAAGCGGAATCTCGATATCTCCCTGCAATTGAAGACCGGGTCCGCCGCGGCACGTTGGCGGGGTCGATTCAACTCTGATGCCGCTGACTTCACTCCAGGCTGGGCTACGGGCATCACCATCCATCGATGATCAAGAAAATTGTTAAGGAAAACGCCCCAGAGACCGAAAAGGGAATAGTTTAGGTATGTCAATGAAGCAACTTCAGCTACTAAAGCTTGGCGAGAGGGAGCGAGTTCTTTCGACTCGAGATCGTGGCCGCGTAGCGGCGGATCTGATCCAGGAAGCCCTTGACAAGGGAAGCTTGGTCATCAGCTTTGCCGATGTGGAGATTGCGACCCCCTCATACCTCGATGAGATCGTCAAGCGTCTGGGCGGATTGCTGCGTGGGAACGAGGAGCGGGTGGTGGTCATTACGGCTGCCAATGAAGAGGTTGCCGACAGCCTTGAGCTGGTCCTCGGGAAGCACAACATGGCCATCGCAGCTATGCAGGACAACCAGGTCAGATTGCTCGGAGGATCTGCCCAGCTGAAGAAGACCCTCACCGCCGCACAGAAGCTCGGCACCTTTAGCGCAGCGGACCTTGCGGAGGAACTCGAACTGAAGCTGCCTAACCTCCATCAGCGCCTCAAGGATCTAATGGAATCTGGGGCACTCGCGCGAGAGCCCGACGAGTCCGCTCCTAGAGGAAAGCGTCATCGGTATGACGCGCCTAGCCCTTCGAAGTTGAAGACCTCCAAATTGAAGGTGCTCGAAGCGTCTTGCTGAACGGGCAGGCGTAGCGACTCCGACGGTCAATCAACCGAAAGCCTCGTATACGACCTCCCCTCGCTTCCGCCGCGCAGCAGAGCTAACGTCCGCGAGCAAACGAAAAGCGCCCCGGCGGCGGTAGGACGCCCCGGGGCATGGCACCGAAGGACCAGCTTCGATGCAAGCGAGAAAGTACTCGCCAAAGTCCTCCGACGTGAGGACGCATCCGGCCCTCCTCGGTGCCCTGCCGAAAGGAGGGCACCTTGCCCCGCGAAACGATCAGGATCACGAGGGACCAACGTGACGCGCTCTATGAGCAGGTCCGCAAGAAAAGCCGGAAGTGGTCCTTCTGCCACGGCTCAAGCTGCGTCGGAGCAGTCGCCAATGGCATCTCATCGGTCAGATGAGCGTGCAGCCCGATTAGCGCGTCGTCCGAGGCGCCGCTAAGGCTCTGGGCTACGTAGTCGTAGTAATCGCTCCATCCCCGCCATGACCCCGCCATGACCGGAGATGACGAAGACCGCGAGCGTCACCTCGATGTTCGTCCAGCCTTCATGATCAAGTCGAGCTTTTCGGATGGAGTCAAAGCCACGCGTTGGATCGTAACGACAGACCCGGCACGCCCGCGAGGACTTCTGCCGCGATCTGCGAGGTCGCCGTGCGCCTTGCGTGCGCCAGTCGTGCGCCAGGCAGACCGGAAATAACCGGATTCAGCCGGACAAGGAACGCTTGAACAGGCGGAATCCCAATCCCGATGTGGCCCGATCTAGATGAGGCACCTGTAGCTCTCAGGCATCGGCTGGGACTGTAAAGCGAAAACGTCCAGTGGACCGCGCCTCGCCCGCTTCCATCAAAAGCCACCGCCGTCCGCTTAGCAGCCGCGCGGCGGGCCATCAAAAAGCTGCGCGATAGTCAGAGACGCTGGGCACGGCCTGCGCACCGTTGGCTCGCAAGTCGTCACCGAGGTCGTTATGGAAATGCGCCTCGAGCAACGAGTTCCAGGCCGAACACGAATCTCCTCGTGCAGCGTGACGGCACCTCTGGACCGTGCCTGACAACCGAGGCTGCCTTCTCCCCACCTGCAACGGCCATGCGAGCTAACCGCCCCAGATCCGGTGATCGTCGGGTGACGGTCGAAATGGCGGATTCCCGGCACCTGGGCTTCTCCCCGTGCGCCAAGACGCATCACCGAAAAGCCAAATTCGCCGCCCCTGCGCGGGGCCCAACAATCAACTCGAAGATGGATTTGAGAATCGCGGGGCCCGAGCGTCGCCACCGCATGCGTGCAGTTGCCGAAGCGGTTGTGGCTGTGGGTCGTCGATCGATCCGCCGTCGTGACTCCGGAGCCCAAGCTCAAGATGCTCAGAAGCACCGCGACCGCGTTTGCCAGCATCTTTTCCCCCTGCTCATTTCCGGACTTGTGTTGTCCTGCCTAACCAGGTATCGACGCGAGAGTTTCGTCTCCGCCCCGACATCGCCGCCCATGCTGCAATCCGCAGGCGATCTAGATGAAGTACATGCCGCCGCCGGGGTTGCAATGTCGCTTGTCAGCACGGTTGGCCGTCACGGCGCGCCCACCATGCGCCAGTTGGTGCGCCAGCCAGCCAAGGGTCTCTTCCAGCGAACACGTTAGCCCTCAATGTCGGTACAGCCCCTGAACGTTGACCCGTAGCCCACCAACCGCCAAAAGAAAGATCGAATCGCTGGGCCGTCGAGCCTCGGCTCTTGTCGAGTCCGACGTAGCGAGCGTGCCAGCATCCGTTCTTGTCGATCTTCAGATGGATGCAGCGGGCTCAGCCGCTCTGAGCAGCCGGGCGCGGGGCTAGCCTTGCTCCGTGTCCGAATCACCGCACTCGTCAGCAGACCACCGGCGATTCCAAGGACCGGACAGAGAACCGCGGCCGCTGCCAACAGCGCCCCGACGATGCCCAGGAGGACGACGGCTCGACGAACCCGAGGACCGATCAAGATCAGCGGTTTGGCGGGTTGGTCAGGGGGTGAGGTTTGCCGCAGTGCTTAGTCGCGAGAAATCGCTCGCCAGAGTTGGAGCGTAAGCCTGCCCAGCGCCCCACAATTCACCGTGGCGTAGGAACCGCTCGAACTCTGCTTGCGGGCTCCGTCAGTTGGGGCAAACTTGCCGATGCCGTCGTGGAGCACCTTAAGTTGCGCCTCTACATCGTTGCCGACTGACTTTTACCAGTCGATGCGGACTGCTAAGAAGCCTCGCCCGGTTCGGACCGTGACAGGCTCTACGTAGTTCCTGGAAGCCTCTATGGACCGAACTTGTTGAGCCGCCGATGGGCGACCTCATAGACGGTTTCGGCATTCGACCCACGAGGATGATGGCGGGCTCCGAACGCGAAGGCACGCAGCGCCATGGGGCGATTCGGGTGCTTCACCGCCACGAATACCAGGCCGAAGCGGCCGTCCGGCCAAGGCACGTATGTCTTGACGCAGCCGCCGAGCATTGTGCCGTCCTGGCCCTCGTCGTGGCAGGCCTTGAGCCGTGACTGCGGGATGCCGCCCTCGCGCCGTAGCTCTTTGCGGAATGCCTCCAGCGCCTCAACGGCACCTTCCGACAAGCGCTCAAGGTCTTCGGAAAGGGCGTCCTCATCAAAGCCGACCGGAAAGACCGGCTCCGGCCGGGCCTGCGCCACGCTCAGCCCTCGGCGTCGGTTGGCAGCGACCCGAAGTGCCGGTCGAACTCCTCGGGGCTCAACCGTTCCTCGCCGTGGCGGGCAAGGATTGCCTCCACCGAGGTGTCGCGGCCTTCTACGGCCTCAAGCGCTGCCAGTGCCGCATCCACCCGCTCCTCGGGCAGATGATCCAGAACAGCGTGTGCCCTCTCGCGGGTCGTCACGGCTCAAATGGTAGCTGGACAGCGGACAGCTCCGTCCGAAGCGGACAAAGATCGGTTCCGTGCCACTGGTGCGCCAGTCGTGCGCCGGCCAGACCGGAAACAACCGGATTCATCCGGATCAAAAACCGCTTGAACAAGCGGAATGCCAGTAGTGATGCAGGCCGACCTAGATGAAGTACATACCGAGTCGTGGCCCGCAATCCCGCGTGAGCAAGCGGTTTGCCGTTTCCGTGCGCCAGTTATGCGCCAGTTGGTGCGCCAGTGAGCACTGCGCCAGCCGCGCGGGCGGCTTCTTCGTCCCGCTCTCTCTGGGCGCTGAGGTAGGCATCAAGCAGCCGTGCCCCCTCTGCCTCTGACCCTGGCATCAAGTGCCCGTAGCGGTCCAGCGTGATCGAAATGTTGGCGTGGCCCATGAAGGTTTGTAGCGCCTTGGCGTTGACCCCGGCAGCGATCATCAGAGAGGCGAAGGTATGGCGGCACTCGTGCAGCGTAATGCGCTCAAGCCCGGCGTCCTTCCAAGCGTCGTCAGCGCGCTTCGTCAGCTTCGAGGGATCGAACGTGCTGTCACCCCTTGCAAGCCCAAAGAATCGGTCACGGCCGCTGTAGCCGCTGGTGGCAAGTCTCGCGTCGAGGAAGTCTCGGAGGACAGCGCTGATCGGCACCTTGCGCCGACCCGCATCCGACTTGAGCGGGATTTGCCCCTCGCGGTACTCCCAGCCGAACTCAACCCGAATCACGCCGTTGGCTAGATCGACGTCTTCCGCCCTCAGCGCCTGCAACTCGCCGCGCCGCAAGCCCCCGTACATCGCCGTCGCCCAGATCGGCCGGTCGGCGGCGGGGACAGCGGCGATCAGCGCCTCGGCTTCCGCCGGGGTCGCGTAGCGCTCACGCCGACCGCGCACGGCCGGAAGCTGAAGGCCGCTACAAGGGTTGGCAACGACTTCGCCGCGCGAGAGCGCACGGCGGTAGATCGCGCGGACCGGAAGCAGAGTGACCTGAATCGTTGACGGGTTCCAGCCATCGGCAAGCAGATCGTCAGCGAACTCTTGGAGATCGAAGCGTTGAAGGTCGGTGAGTCGAACGCCTGCGAATCGGGGCAGCACCCGGAGCCGCATCCCCGACTCATACGAGCGCAGCGCGGCGCGCTTGTAGGGGTCGCCCGACCGATTCGGAATCGAGCCGTGGCGCGCGCCCTTGATCCATGCCGCCCATGCCTCCCCCAACGTGGTCTTCTTTGCCGCTCGTAGACCTCCCCGCGAAAGCGCACCGAGCGCACCCGCTCGCCACGACTTCGCTTCTGTCTTCTGGGCGAAGGTGCGGCGAATCTTCTTGCCGTCGCGCTTGGAGAAGACCCAAGCCTCATAGCCAGCGTTGCAGTTGCAGCGCCCGCCCTTGCGAGCGCCGCAACCCTTGGAGTGTCGCTTTCGGATGCCATCAGCCATCGGGAGGCTGCTCCTTGAAGCGCCCGATCCGCATATCGCCAGGAGTCCAGACGATCCCCACCAGCAAATCGCCGGGATCGACTTCGAGGCTTCCGTAGAGCTTCGCCAGCGTGTCGATGCGAGCGATTCGCAGGCCACGCTCAAGCTGGCTGATCTCCGTCCGATGGACCGACGCCATGACGCTCAACTCGTCCTGAGACAAATCCGCGAGCTTGCGGCAGCGAATGAGGTTGTCGCCGAACTGCGCTGCAACGTCCAGCATCAGCCGCCCCTTTCCTCTGGGCCGCGCGCGATGAAGCTGCCGCGCGCCATTTTCGCGGGCTTCCATGCCATGCCTTTGAGCAGGTCGCCGGGCGGGAGGCTGAGAGCGCCCGCCAGCTTGACCACCGTGTCGATGCGCGGCAGCCGGACGCCGCGCTCAAGCTGGCTGATCTCGGTCCTGTGAAGCGAAGCCATGAACCCAAGCTCCTCTTGGGAGAAATCGCTTCGCCGACGCGCCAGCAGGACGTTCTCGCCAAAGCAGCGAGCCAATGCGAGGTTGTATTCATGGAAGGCCATCAGCAGACCTCCAGAGCGTCGAAGTAGAGGGCCGCTCGCGAAGGGGCGAGGAAACGCCCCTCAAGGTGAACCAGCCCAGCGCCAATCAGTTCACGCACCGCTCGCTGGCCCGCGTCCTCCGGGTCGCCGCGCTCGGGATCGCCGTGCAGCACCAGGATCAACTCGTCCATCGTCAGACGGGTCGGGTGTTCCTTGAGAAGAAGCGCCAGAACGGCGCTCTCGGTTCGGGTGTCCTCCCCTGCCGGGGAGGATGGGTCGGGGCACGTTCGACCCGTAGGGTTCTCGTCAGCCATGAGGAGCTACGCCTCCTTGTGGTCAGGCGGCCCGTTGCGTTCACAGCGCAGCGGGTCGCCGCTTTTTCGATCCTTCGAGGCTAGCAGCTTTGGAGAGTCAGACTCTCCAAAATTTCTAGTTGGTGCCTCGGATGATCTGGCTGACGCGAGTGTGGTGGAGCCCGACGCCCTCGCCGATCTGCCGCAGCGAAAGCCCTTCCTTCTGAGCCTTGGCGAATGCCTTTCGCCGTGCCTCATGAGCTTTGCCCTGTTCGCGCTCGAACTTTGCCTGCGCGGCCTGCACCGCCCGCAGGGCTTTCTCGTCTTTGGCGTCAGCCATGACCGGGAGCCTAGAAGCTCGTGCAAGTCACGGCCCTCTCAGTACCCGCTCGGCGTTCTCGGTCGCCCAGCGTTCAAGTTCGCTGACTGGGACCAGGCGCTTGCGACCCCGGCGAATCAACCGCAGGTCAGGTGCCACATTGGCATCGAAGAAATCTGGGCCAACCCCGATGGCCGCGGCGGCTTCGGCCGGGGTCAGAGCAATGCGCGGGATCGAGACGACGAGCTTTTTGCTCAATCGCCCTGCCCCTCCCTTAGCCAGTCCGTCGCCCGCTCAGACTCGCCGACCACATCGAAGATCGGCGCGAAAGGACCGCGACTCGTCAGGTCATCCAAGAGACAGAAGGAGATCGTCACCCCGTAAGCGCGAACGAGCTCGGGGTGATCTTCAAGCAGCGCGATC